>ENA-ORXT01000148-ORXT01000148.1-marine-metagenome-genome-assembly--contig:-NODE-148-length-116850-cov-9.139450_pt1 | contig 116850 bp, 109 predicted proteins | sample MGYA00237868_ERZ511482 | MGnify/ENA metagenome assembly ERZ511482 | reverse complement strand
TTAACGTGATTTATCACGTTTTCCGTATCAGGCTGGGAATTCATTCCTAGTTACCCACACAATACCTCAGAGAACCACTAAAAGTTACAAACGCCACATAACCGGATCAGGCGGCGTGAAAACCTGCACGCTATCACCCAACTCAGGCACTTCGATGCGCTCGGGCACGTCAACCCGCTCATCAGGCTTCATTCGATACAGCGTCATCGACTCCTCATTCAGCGGCAGTCCGTAAAATTGTGGACCATTAATCGACACAAATGCTTCGAGCTTGTCCAGCGCATTCTCCTCATCAAAAACTTGCGCTAAACATTGCATCGTATTCGGGCTATTAAAGACCCCCGCACAGCCACATGCAGCCTCTTTTGCTTGCACAATGTGGGGGGCAGAATCAGTCCCCAAAAAGAAATGTGGATCACCCGATGTCGCGGCCGAGCGCAATGCCAGCCGATGCTCTTCGCGCTTGGCAATTGGCAAACAGTACATATGTGGCCGAATGCCGCCTTGAAAAATTGCGTTGCGATTGATCATTAAATGATGCGTCGTAATCGTCGCACCCACCCGCCCACTCTGCGCTTGAATAAACTCAACCGCGCCCTTCGTTGTAATGTGCTCGCTCACCACCCGCAGCGCCGGAAATTCAATCAACAGCGGCTGCAATACTCGCTCAATAAAGACAGCCTCACGGTCAAAAATATCCACCGCAGGATCAACCACCTCGCCATGAATCAGCAGCGGTAAATCAATCTCCTGCATACAGTCCAGCAGTGGATAAATCCCGCGGATATCGCTCACACCGTGCTCCGAGTTTGTCGTCGCGCCAGCCGGATAAAGCTTAGCCGCCGTAAAGACACCTTCCTCCGCGCCAGAACGAATCTCTTGTGGTTGCAGCGTATCGGTCAAATAGCAGGTCATCAGCGGCTGGAATGTTGAAGTAGAGGGCAACGCGTCTATAATACGCTGACGATAGGCTTTGGCAGCAGCGACAGTTGTAATCGGCGGGGTCAAATTTGGCATGATAATCGCGCGACCAAAAACGTTTGCCGTATAAGGCAGCACCGCGTTGAGTACATCGCCGTCACGAAAATGAACGTGCCAATCATCTGGACGTCGAATGGTAAGAGAGTCAGTTGTTTGCATATGGGTTTGGTCTATATTTTTTGTAACTGGGATTTTTGTAATTAGGTAGATAGTAGATAATTGCATCGCAGCCTACTATCTTACCCGAAAGCATAGAATAAAAGCTAAATTCGTGGATAAAAGATGGTCTATCCTCATCAATATGATATGATTCTAGCAGGCGATCGGAAAGAGCTAAAAATTTGTGTCTATCTGAGTACAGAAAATTCTTCTCCGACAAGCTGCTAGGCAAAAATTCGCCCAACAAAACCATTATAGGAACTTATGGAAACACAAATCCCATTCACCCAGCCCACCATTCCTGGTTTTCGTCGCGTGCCGCGGACCGGCGTTATCTATGTAATGCATCGCGCCGAACAACAAGGGTTTACATATGAGAACGAATCTTGGGTCAACCTTGGTCAAGGGTCACCCGAAACAGGCGACCTGCCCGGCGCACCCGAACGGATCGAGCAGCTAATGGCCGCGGCACCTACGCGTAAATACAGTCCTGTATCGGGCGAACGCGTCTTGCGCCAAAAAGTTGCAGATCTGTACAATGAACTCTTTCGGCAAGGCAAAAGCTCGCAATACACCTACGAAAATGTCAGCATTGCGGGCGGTGGTCGCCTATCGCTCACCCGCCTTGCCGCGGCGCTAGATGACATCAATATGGGCCACTTTCTGCCCGACTACACCGCATACGAAGAGCTTCTCTCTACCTTTAAATCTTTCATCCCGATCCCTATTTTGCTCAACGCAGATCGCGGGTACCAGATCTCGGCAGAAGCGTTGCGCAACGAAATTTTGGGTCGCGGACTTACAGCGCTGCTGCTCAGTAACCCCACCAATCCAACGGGGCAAGTGGTGCAAGATTTCCGTCTGCGTAGCTGGATAGAAGTTGCACGCGAAACGCAATGCACCATGATTATGGACGAGCACTATTCACACTATATATATAATGACACAACCAACCCACACAACATTGTTACCGCCGCGCAATATATAGATGATGTTGAACAGGATCCAGTTATTATCATCGACGGCTTAACCAAGAATTGGCGCTACCCCGGTTTTCGGATCAGCTGGACGCTGGCCCCAAAATCGATTATCGAAACCATCTCTAGCGCCGGATCGTTTTTGGATGGCGGCGCAAATCACCCTTTTCAGAAAGAAGCCATTGCCATGCTCGATCCAGCTTATACGCTCGCCGAGACAGCCGCAATTCAGCAGACCTTCAAAAAAAAGCGTGACTATCTCTTAGAGCGTTTGCACAACCTTGGGATCACAGCTGATGCCACACCGGGTGGTGCATTTTACATTTGGGCCAACCTTGCCGATCTGCCCGCACCCCTCAACGACGGCATGGTTTTCTTCGAAGAAGGGCTAAAAGAGCAAGTAATCACCGTGCCCGGCGTCTTCTTCGACGTCAATCCAGGTCATCGCCGTCGCACCCACGCCCGCTATGGCACCTACGCCCGCATCAGCTATGGCCCAGAATTTAGGTCGCTAGAGCAAGGATTAAACGCGATTGAAAGAGTTGTAGAAAAATTCCGCTAGCAGGCTGTCGGAGAGAAGCGGCTAGCCTGCACACCTCCACCTAGATTTTGCAGCAACCATTTGAAACAGATTAAGATAACAGTAGAAATAAGCAAAATAGATCATTAGGGAGTAAATCAGATGCGTAAATATTTGGACATCAATTTAGCAGATCAGACAGTTCAATCCGAAGAGTTAGAAGGCGAAGCAATCGTCAAAGCAGGCCGCTATCTAATCGCAAAAAAATTGGTCGATGCAGGTGTTGCCACCGCAGATCCACTTGGGCCAGACAATCCCCTTATCTTCTCCGCCGGGCCCTTTGCTGGCACCACATTTTCAAACGCAAATCGCATCAGTGTCGGCTGTAAAAGTCCGCTTACGGGTGGCATAAAGGAGGCGAATGGTGGTGGCACATTCGCCTATGCAATGGGTCGCATCGAAGTGGCGGGCATTACCCTGCACGGCCAATCGGACGAGTGGATCGTGATTCATTTTGACAAAGAGGGCAATATTTCGTACGACAACGCATCGGACTATTTGGGAAAAGATAACTATGTTGTCGCCGACATGCTGCGTGAGCACTATGGCAAAAAGATCGCCATTGCACTTTGTGGGCCGGTTGGGGAGTATGAGGGGCTGCTTGCGGGCATTGCGCTGACCGATAACGACGGTCGGCCAACACGCCTCGCGGCACGTGGCGGCGTTGGTGCAGTAATGGGCAGCAAAAGAATCAAGGCAATGGTCATCGACGTGAGCAAAATGCCAACGCTGCACGACCGCAAGAAAACCCTCGATGCCGTTCGCACCTATGCCAAGTGGGTACAAGAAGATCCCGCCATTCAAACAGTCTACAATCCGGTTGGCACCATGGCCATGGGCGACTATACGAATCACGTCGGCGGCATCCCCGTCAACAACTTCACACTTGGCGCGCAAGTCGACGATTCGCAAGAGACCTTTAAAATGGGCGGCACATACATCGAACAATTAAACACATCGCGCGGAGGCCAACATACCCATGCCTGTATGCCCGGCTGCTTAATTCAGTGCAGCAATGTCTATGTCGATGCGGACGGCAACGAAGTCACCTCGCCGATTGAGTACGAAACCTTGGCGCTCCTCGGTACAAACTGCGGTCTCAGCGATCCGGATCCGCTGGCCGAGATGAATCACAACTGCAATCTGCTCGGCGTCGACACAATCGAAACCGGCGCAATGATCGCCGTACTTATGGATTCGGGTCAGGCCGAATTTGGCGACACAGACTTTATGCGCCGCGTCTTTAAAGAGCTACAAGCTGGATCGGAAGAAGGCAAACTCTGGGCGCAAGGCACAGAGCGTGTAGGTAAGCACTATAATTTCCACCGCGTGCCAACGGTCAAAGGGCAGGCTATCAGCGCCTATGATCCACGCGTGATCGAAGTGACCGGCATCTCGATGATGACCTCGGCGCAAGGCGCGGATCACACCACAGGCAACGTGGCACAGATGAAATCGCGTGATAAAGATTTGCCCGAGCTAATCGATGCCAGCCTCGAAGCACAAATTGCAGCCGCAGCCGTCGACTCGATCGGTCTCTGCATCTTTGGGCGCTCTGTCACCAATCCAAAAATTGAATGGTTGGCCCAAGCCATCAACGAAGCCATCGGCTCGGACATTACGCCCGACTTCTTCTACAACCTTGGTCGCGAAACGCTGGCGCTCGAACGCGAGTTTAACATTGCCGCTGGCTTTACCGATGCGGATGACGATCTGCCTGCCTTCTTCTACGACGAAGCGCTAGCCCCAACCAATCAAACCGCCCGCTTCAAAGGTGATGAAGTTCACGCCATTTATGATCGAATGGATCACGTCGGTGCATCGGGTATTCCCGAAGAATATGCAAAAGTCACTGCATAAATGCATCTAGTTCTCATCACCATCGGCACTCAACCAAAAGCAAGGAAAAGAGCAAATGAACTCATCCATCGCAATTTTGAAACAGACGCGTATGCTCATCTTGAATGCAGTCAAAGATCTAACTCAGGAACAGTGGTTCGCCATGCCGGACGGCTTCGACAACAATATTGCGTGGAACGTCGGTCACATCGTCACATCCATGCAGGGTATGGTCTACCGCAATAGTGGGCTAGAGATGAACGCCACGCCGGAGATGATTGCCAACTTCAAACCTGGCACGTCGCCGCTCGACTGGTCGGAGCAGCCCGATACCGCCCAGATTCTTTCCTTGCTAAGTGAACATGCAGAGATATTAGAGAGAGACGCGGCAGACGGAAAGCTCGATGTGGACTATAATGGGTTTACGACAAAATCAGGGTTGACCATTCAAACAGTGGAAGAGGCAATCAATTTCGACATTTTTCACGAGGGGTTGCACTTGGGGACGGTGTTAGCGCTAAAGAATTTTGTGGCACCTGCGACGTAGATCGGAGCACAGTTATCTTGCTCATAAATAAAGTTCTACCAATCGAAAAGGGCTTGGCGTGCGCCAAGCCCTTTTCACCCATTCCTGCACCCAAAAAGAAGAAACTTACCCAAAGGAGGAGAAAGTCTATCGAGGTCAATTGTAGCAGCGGGCTGGACATTTGTCTCTAGTACATCGGTACTATTCGCCAGTCGACCCTTAAACTTAGGGTAGTCCAAAAAATAATCTATACAGCATAGCCGTAAGCTACTTTAAAAAAAAACCGCTGAAATCCGTACAGCTATTTTCTGGATTAGCCTCTCTCCTATCGTATCGTGAGCGTCGCAACAGATTTACACTGATCCATATGGTATAAAGAAGAGCTATGTTTTGTAACTATTCACTTGGTAAGCAAGAAGATGCTCAAAGTGTGTAGTGAGCACGGATTACCAAACAAGGTGAACGGTTACTATATTTTTAACCTTTGGCACAGAAAGCTATTATTTATAATTCAGCAGATCGTATCGGAGCGAGCATTCTCTAATATGGCTCTATTTCAAAAGCAGCGACATAAGGGAACACCGATCTTACTGCGGTTTACTGATAACTGGAGAATTAATTAATGAAAAAAACTCTTCCATGGATCGCCGTGATCTTAATCTTATTATTAGTTGGATGTGGCGTTTTATTTTACGCCGTTAACAGCCTCGATGGCGGCGTACAGACCGCATCCGTACAGGGTGACGCGGTGGCGCTTGTGCGCATCGAAGGCACAATTTTGCCGGGCGAAGGTGACGGCTCAAATCCGTTCAATACAGTCAGCGGTGCATTTAGCACACCCATCATCGAGAATCTAAAGAAAGCCAACGAAGACGAACAGGTCAAAGCAGTTGTATTAGTTGTCGACACACCAGGCGGTAGCGTTTACGCGTCGGATGAAATTGCGCTGCAAATCGAAGAGATGGACAAGCCCGTTCTCTCCGCCATGGGCAGTATGGCCGCTTCGGGTGGATATTACGTCTCGGCCCCCGCAGACGAAATCTGGGCCAGCCCCCACACGCTTACCTGTTCCATCGGTGTGATCGCACAGTTGATCAACTATGATGAACTGGCGGCAGAATATGGTGTTGAAGCCATCACCTATAAAAGCGGCAGCTTCAAAGATATGGGCAATCCTTTCCGCGACCCAACCGAAGCTGAAGACATCATTTGGCAAGCGTTGATCGACGAAGCATACGACGCATTTGTGAAAGTTGTGGTCGATGGACGCGGCATGGAAGATAGCGCCGTACGCGCAATTGCAGATGGTCGCATCTGTACCGGCAAGCAAGCTGTCGAAATGAATTTGGTCGACAGCCTCGGCTATCTGCCCGATGTAATCGCGCGCGCGGGCGAATTAGCCGGCATTGAAGGAGAGCCGCCAACCATTGAATATCGAGACGAGCCAAGCTTCCTAAATCTCATGCTCGGTGCCATGAATCGTCCAAGTCTACTTGCCGAAGCACGCGAGCTATTCGAGTATCGCTCTGGCGCGACGCTCATGTATCTTTATTCAGCACGATAACTAAGAATACAAGTAACCGTTCAGTCCCTCCGCTGATTAAGCGAACCAGAGCAATATCTGGTTTGTATCGAAACCAAGGGGAACTGAACGGTCACGAATACAACTATCAAATATGATGAACCTATCCATACTCGACCAATCACCCGTTCGGCAAGGTGACACAGCGCGCCAAGCCCTGCAAGAGACTATCCAACTCGCGCAACATGCGGACACGCTCGGTTACTACCGCTTTTGGGTCTCCGAACACCACAACACAACTATGCTCGCTGGCAGTGCGCCCGAAGTATTACTGGCCGCAATTGGCGCGGCAACCAAACGGATCCGCATCGGATCTGGTGGCGTAATGTTACCGCACTACAGTGCGTTCAAAGTTGCCGAAACCTTTTCGCTGCTCTCAAACCTATACCCGGATCGCATTGACCTGGGTGTCGGTCGCGCGCCCGGGTCGGACATGAAAACGGCGCAAGTCTTGGCAACCGATGGCCGACCAAAATTCGAACGCTTCCCCATCCTCATCGAACAGATCCGACAGTTTCTGCACGATAGCGAAAATCAGAGCGTAAACCAGCCGATCATCACGCCTGCGCCCGATTATCCGCCCCCAATTTGGATCCTCGGATCTAGCCACGAAAGCGCGCTGCTGGCCGCACGCAATGGGTTGCCCTATAACTTTGCACTCTTTATCAATAGTCAGATGATCCCCGAGCTCTTCGATCTTTATCGTCAAGAATTCCAGCCATCGGATCTGCTGGCCGAACCGCACACCATGCTCACAGTCGACGCGGTCTGCGCCGAGACCGAAACCGAAGCGCGCCGTGTCGCCATGAGTCGCAGACTGGGCTTTTTGCGTTTTGCCAAAGGCGAAAAGGGCATCAAAGTACCGCCCATCGAAGAAGCTGAAGCCTATCAGTACAATGAGGAAGAGAAGCGCTTCCTTGACAACAAATTTGTCAACGCGGCCATTGGTGATCCCGCACAGGTAAAGCAGAAGCTGACCCAACTGGCCACCGATTTTAGCACAGACGAGCTAATGACGGTCACGATTGTTCATGACTTCGAAGCGCGACTGCTATCCTATTCGCTGCTAGCCGAAGCGTTTGGATTAGCGAAAAGAAACCCAGATTATAGGACCCAAAAGGAGGAAACCCAGAATGGACGATTATGCAAAGTATGAAGCAGAGAGCGAAGTAGTTCGAGCAAGCAATAAAAAATTATTGAATGCGTTTGCAAAATCATTAAAAGCCTCCAATCTAAAGGAATCTACAATCAAAAGTCATGTAGAAAATGTTGACTTTTACATCAACGAGTTCCTTCTTTATTCAGACGTTATTCCGGCCAAAGACGGTGTGCATGATATGAACGAGTTTTTAACTGGTTTATTAAAAAGGCCATGTGGGCAAGCCCAGCACACATCAAAGGCAGCGCAGCTAGTTTGAAAAAATTCTATAAATTTATGCTTGACACAAAACAAATTTCTGCCGAGGATTTTAATGATCTAAAAACTACAATCAAAGAAGAAATGCCCGAGTGGATTGCAACCGTAAAACGTTATGACGATCCATCCATCGATGATATGGAAGAAGTTTGGGGCTTTTAGATATTTAATATAACCCCCGGCAAGTATAGGAAATCATGCAGCGAATAAAAACAGAGCCAGTCGCAAAATCAACGTTCGACAATCTCACCTTTACCAACCGCTTCACGCGCAACTTGCCAGCGGATCCGTCCGACGAGAATCGACCGCGCCAAGTCATGGGTGCCTGCTACTCGCGCGTTGCCCCACAGCAGACCGCCGCGCCCAAGCTTATTGCCTACTCGCAAGAAGTTGCCGACCTGCTCGACCTCGACCTAGAGACCATCCAAAGCGATCAATTTACCCAAGTTTTTTCGGGCAATCAAGTGCTCGACGACATGGACCCCTTTGCCTACTGCTATGGCGGTCATCAATTTGGCAACTGGGCCGGTCAGCTTGGCGATGGACGCGCCATCAACTTGGGCGAAATCGTCAATCAACGCGGCAAACATTGGATGTTGCAACTCAAAGGGGCCGGGCCAACCCCCTACTCGCGTTCGGGCGATGGATTTGCCGTACTGCGCTCATCGATCCGCGAATTTTTGTGTAGCGAAGCCATGCACCACCTCGGCGTGCCCACCACGCGTGCGCTCAGCCTCGCATTGACGGGCAACCGCGTCATGCGCGACATGTTCTACAACGGCAACGCGCAATACGAACGGGGCGCGGTTGTCTGCCGTGTCGCCCAATCGTTCACCCGCTTTGGCAACTTCGAAATCTTCGCCTCGCGCAAAGAGCTCGACGTGCTGGAACAGCTTGTCGATTACACCATCCGCAGCGACTTCCCCCACCTGATCGCCCAAGATAAACCCATTAACGACGACAACCGCAGCGCTCTTATCGTCGCCATGTTTACCGAAGTTTGTCAGCGCACAGCAGAAATGATCGTCCACTGGATGCGGGTTGGCTTTGTGCATGGCGTCATGAACACCGACAATATGTCCATCCTCGGACAGACCATCGACTATGGCCCTTACGGCTGGCTCGAAGATTACGACCCAACATGGACGCCCAACACCACCGACGCCGGTCAGCGTCGCTATCGCTACGGCAATCAGCCGCAGATTGCGCACTGGAATTTGGCCCAACTTGGCAACGCGCTGGTCCCACTGCTGGACGATGTCGAGCCGCTGCAAAACGCGCTCGACACCTACTCGCAAACCTTTGTCGACGGCTGGCAGATGATGATGGCCCACAAATTGGGGCTAGCCGAGTTTGACCCTCAAATGGATAAAGAGCTGGTCAACGAACTACAGGAAGTGCTACAGCTTGCCGAGACCGATATGACTATCTTCTACCGCAAATTGGCCGACCTCGATCTCTCCGATGAGAACCAAGACGATAACGCGCTGATTGACCCCATACGCAATGCATACTATGTTGCCGATCAGCTGACAGAGGAAGTCAACGCGCGCGTGACTCGCTGGCTCCGCACCTATTCTCAGAGGCTGCAAAAAGATGGCACGCCCCACCCATTGCGCCGCGAACGCATGAACTCAGTGAATCCAAAGTATGTGCTGCGCAATTACATGGCGCAACTCGCTATCGATCAGGCTGAGCAGGGTGATTATGCGTTGGTCAATGATCTGCTAGAGCTGTTGCGCAACCCGTACGACGAACAGTCCGAACATGAAAAGTGGGCGGCCAAACGACCCGACTGGGCGCGCCAACGCGCTGGTTGTTCAATGCTGTCGTGCAGTTCATAGGGTAAGAGTAGTTCCTGTGCAGAGCGCAGGAAACAATCATCTGCGCCTTAGGACGCGGAGCGTCTGCTTCTGCATTCTACGCAGAGCGTAGAACGAGTTACTTAAAGCTAAACAATGAACACCATAAACGAAGTAGTCGAGTTGCTCAACCTCGAAAAAATCGAAGAAAATATCTTTCGCGGCAACAATTACAAAACACCGTGGGGCCGTGTTTTTGGCGGGCAGGTGTTGGCGCAGGCGCTGCACGCAGCATATGAAACCGTGCCCGCAGATCGTTTTGTCCATTCACTGCACGGCTACTTTATTTTAGTTGGCGATGTGGATGTGCCAATCGTCTATCAAGTTGATCGCATCCGCGATGGCGGCAGCTTTACCACGCGCCGCGTTGTTGCCATTCAAAAGGGTCGCCCAATTTTCAACATGTCGGCCTCGTTTCAAGAGCAGAAAAAGGGTCTCGAACATCAGATCCCGATGCCAAATGTGCCGTCGCCCGATTCGTTGATGAGCGACACCGAACTAAACGAGTCGTTGCGCAAACGGCCTCGCCCAGTTGAATATCGCCCCGTAGAAAAGGTGCGCACGGATCCGCCACGCAACATTCCACCCTATCAAAATATTTGGCTCAAAGCAATCGGCGACCTGCCAGACGATACTCGTACACACCACGAATTGTTGACCTTTACGGTCGACTTCCACCTGCTTGGCACGTCGACGCTGCCCCACCAAGCCGACACCCCAAAGTTTTTCATGGTCAGCCTCGATCACGCTATGTGGTTCCATCGCAATTTCCGCATCGATGATTGGCTGCTCTACTCGATGGACAGCCCAAGCGCATCGAACGAGCGCGGCTTCAATCGCGGCAGTCTCTTTAATCAGGATGGTCTATTGGTGGCGTCGGTTGTGCAAGAGGGGCTGATGCGCGTTTTTAAGGATGGCTAGAATTTTGAAGAAAAGTGTTTTCAACGCAGAGACGCGGAGGAAAGCAAGAGAAAGCTTCATAATTTTGTTGTTTTTCTCCGCGCTCTTTGCGCCTCTGCGTTAAAATTTTTGCCGATAATTCAGTCGCCCACCAAATCCGATAGACCTAGAAATGTCTAATTCCCCCTCATAAGCGAACCCACCTATTGAAAAAATATATAAGTCTGTTGATCTTCTTGCCCGGCACCGTCTGGGGGATGTCGTTCACCGTTGTCGAGCTGATTCTGCCCGTCATCCCACCCTTTACGCTGACGCTTGGGCGCACGCTGATCTCGGTGGTAATGCTGCTGATTCTGCTGGCAATTGCTGGGGGTCGCCTGCCCAAAACTTGGTCCGAATGGTGGCCGTTTGTGATATTGGCTGGCTTCAATTTGTCGATCCCATTTGTGCTAACGGTCTGGGCGCAAAAATATATCGCAGGCGGCTACGCGTCGATCCTGCTTTCGATCATGCCGCTTTTTACCGTGCTGCTTGCCTTCTGGTTCACAAAAGACGAAACGCTCAACCTTTTTAAAATTGTAGGCGTGGGGCTTGGCTTTATCGGTATCGTGCTCTTAATCGGGCCGAGCGCGCTGAGCGGGATTCAGGAAAATTTGCTGGCACAGTTGGCAATCGTTTTGGCCGCACTCTTCTACGCTGGCGGTGCGATCTATCTGCGCCACGTTTATACGCTACAGCCAACTGACCTTTCAGTATGGGGATTGCGGCTGCGCGTTTCTGGTGCGCAATTTATCGCGGCAGCCTTTCTGCTGCTGCCCTTCAGCCTCCTCCTCGAAGAACCGTGGATGCTCCGCCCCACGTTTGACATTTGGCTCTACATGCTCTTTTTGGGGATCGGCGTAACACTCTTTGCCACGATGACCTATTTCTTTCTAATCGAAGAGTTGGGTGCGGGCAACGCGGCGATGACGATCTATCTGATTCCGGTGGCGGGCGTGCTGTCGGGCATCTTAGTGTTGGGTGAAAAGTTGACGCCGCAAATGATCGTAGCACTACTGTTGATCTCGGCGGGGATCTTTGTGGTCAATCGAGGGAATAAGGTGACGTAGACTTCGTAGCAAATAGCGTCAGCTGAGCTTGCGTAACAACCCTTTGATTCTGCTTGGTAACAGTTCTTAGGTGAAAAATGATAGCCTTTTTTCGTCGCTTTTATCCGTTTTTGCTATGGCGATAACCCTTAAATTTACACTTATGCATCAACACCTACAGTAATACCTACAGCAACATCGACGCCCACTACAACATCGACACTAATCACAACATCGACACCAATCACAACATCAACGCCCATTGCAACGCCACCACCTAAACCCACACTACCAACATCAGACCTAATCGTCATCGACCAGATTTCGATTAGTCAGCCAGCTCTGATCTCGGGTGAAGTTGTCAAAATGCAGGCAGTTATCAAAAATAGCAGACCATCCCTAATCACGATGCCACGGCTGGCGGTTCTGATGCGCGGCTCAGATTGTAAAACATGGGGTTGTTCCACTGCTCATGGAGATTTTGGTCACATAGCGCAGAAGGGCCCTACTTTGCTCAATCGGCCTACATCTCAACGCTCACTCATTGGTATCATTTTGGCGACAAGTTTGATTTCGCAGTGGATAAAAATTAATAAAGGTACTCAGGACGTTAAGCGTGCCGTCAACGTCCTGAGTACCAGTGAAGGCGCAAATTAGCTACACCTTATAAGAATTGTCGTTGGTGTTGGTTAATGCACCATCGCTTTCTGCGCCAGCTCGCGCCCTTCATCGGTCAATTGTAGATTGCCCATATAGCGCCGAATTACGCCTTTTTTCTCTGCGTGGCGCACAACATCTTCGGCAAAACCTGGCTCCCAGCGAATGTGTTCAAGTAAGTGCTCTACACGGCTTTCGTATTTCGCTTCGGGGGTACCTTCGTGGTGCAACAAATGGATCGCCAACATCTTCTCGGCAAACTCCCATTTTTGCTGCAACCGTCGCCGCATGATCATTAACAATCCACGTTCGGGCGAAAAGAGGAAGACAAGCAGAAAAAGTAGGCCGATCATCGTGACCATCGCGCCCGCAATGTTTGTGTCCATCCAGTGCGCTAGCCAATACCCCGCAATTGCACCAACGACGCCGATTAACACGCTAAGCCAAAGCATCATGTCGAGCCGGTCGGTAAGAAGGTAGGCGGTTGCGGGTGGCACAATCATCAACGCGACCACAAGGATCGACCCAACGGCATCGAATGCACCAACCGCCGTAATCGAAACCATGCCAGTCAATGCGTAGTGCAGCAGCGTGGGAGAAAATCCAAGCGTAGCGGCCAAACCAGAGTCGAATGTAGACAGTTTCAACTCTTTATAAAATAGCATCAAAAAGAGCAGGTTGAGCAGAAAGATAACGCTCATCACAACGAGCGTGCGTGGACCAATGTCCATACCAAAGAGTTCGAACCGATCAAAGGGCGCAAAGACCAGATCCCCTTGGAAGATCACGTGGGTGTCTAAATGGACGTTCCGTGCAAAGAGCGAAATAAGAATCACGGCAAGGCTAAAGAGTGCGGGAAAAACAATCCCAATCGCGGCATCTTCTTTGACTAATCGTGTGCGGTTGAGCACTTCGACCAGGCTTACTGTTAGAATGCCCATAATGGTTGCACCAACCATCAACAGCGGGTGACCAAACTCTTGTACAACAAAAAAGGCAAGCACAATGCCCAGTAAGACAGTATGGCTAATCGCGTCACTCATCATCGCCATCTGTCGTAAAATCAAAAAGGTACCTGGTAAGGCACAAGCGGCGGCAACTACGGCGGCAATTAGCTGAATTTCAATCTGTGGAACGCTCATATTGTTGCACCTTCTTTATTTAGCTGATGAGCCGTTTTTTCGGGTAAAGTAGGATGTGCATACGCGCTTTTTTCTTCATCCAGTTGTTCTTCAAACCAGCGCTCGCTGCGCCGGAAAGCAGCTTCTTCTAACCCCGTTGCGGTGATGGCCCATTTACCCAGATCAACCTCAGCAGCTAGCTCTTGGGCGGCAAGTTCTTGCAGCGTGATGCCAACCCCGCCCTCGAAGCTGTTCATGGTTTGCAACGTTGCGATATCGTGCCCGTAAAATGGATCGTCGTGCTGTTTCGACAGATCGTAGAGATGATCGAGCACCAAGTCGAGCCGCAGCCGTCGTTGATTGCGTTGGCGTGCGGTCCAGCGCCAGAGCAGACCACGATTTGGCGCAAAGATCATCGAGAGCAGGGTGATCATGCTGATGACCAGCACGATGACGGGACCGGTGGAGAGCCCCGAATTGGCGGCACTGAAGAGGGCACCCACAACGCCACTTAGTGCGCCAAAGAGCGCGGCCAGCAGCGTCATCACGCTGAGTCGATCTGTCCACTGACGGGCAGCCGCCGCGGGGGCAACGAGCATGGCGCTCATCAAGATCACCCCAACTGTTTGCAGCCCGATCACAATCGCAATGACCATTAATGACGTTAACGCAATGCTTAGGCCACGCACAGGGTATCCAATGCTGGCTGCATATTCGGCGTCGAAACTAATTAGCTTAAATTCTTTCCAATAGAGCAATACCACGACCAAAGCAAGTAGGCCAAGCCCCGTCATAATGAGCACATCGCGCTCGATGATGGCCGCGGCTTGACCAAAAAGAAAGCGATCCAAGCCAGCTTGACGCGCGCCGGTCATGCGCTGCGTAAAGCTGAGCAACATGAGCCCAAAGCCAAAAAAGACAGAGAGCGCGATGCCTAGTGCGCTATCTTCTTTGATGCGCGTATTTTGCACAACGGACAGGATAAGCAGTGTCGAAAGCCACCCTGCGATTGCCGCACCAATCATTAAGATAAGCGACGAGCGGCTCTGAAAAATGATGAACGCCAGCACCACACCGGGCAGCGTTGCATGAGAAATTGCGTCGCCCAGCAGGCTCTGTTTACGCAGCAGGGCAAAGCAACCCAAAATGCCGCTGATCGCGCCGATGATGGCGGTGCCAAGTGCAACAGTACGTAGCGTATAGTTGAAAAAGAGATCGTTTAAGAGGCTGAGTAGTGTATCCATAATAGTTGCAACGTTACAGAGTTAAAAAGTCAAAAGATCATCAAAAGATCAAAAACGTAGTGCGTGAACTAGTATTCAATCATATAGCACAACCTGATTGAATACTAGTTCACGCACTACGCAATTTTATAAAATCTTACCATAGCATAACAGCAATCTGCGCTATTTTCCGCACCACGAATATTTTTTACTGCACCACAACTGATGATGCCGCTTGTCCATTGTCCTCATACGCGCCGCGGCCTAAAAATGCTACGCGACCACCATAGGTTTGGCGTAAATTTTCTTCGGTAAAGATTTCGGACGACGGGCCAAAGGCGACACAGCGCACGTTTAAGAGCGTGATCCAATCGAAATATTCGTTCACGGTTTGCAAATCGTGATGTACAGCAATTACCGTTTTCCCTTGGCTGCGCAGATCTTGTAAAAGCGAGATAATCGCGCGTTCGGTCGTTGCATCCACGCCTTGAAATGGCTCATCCATAAAGTAGAGCTCGGCATCCTGCACCAATGCACGCGCCAGAAAGACGCGCTGCTGCTGCCCACCCGAAAGCTGGCTGATTTGGCGATTGGCAAACTTACTCATGCCGACCTTTTCCAGTGCTTCCATTGCCATCTGTTTTTCGGCTGCGCCAGGTCGCCTAAACCACCCTAAATCCCCATAGCGTCCCATCATCACCACATCAAGCGCATTCGTAGGAAAGTCCCAATCCACGCTGCCACGCTGCGGCACATAGCCAATCCGATGGCGCTGCTCTTCGTAAGATTTTCCAAAGATTTGTATATGGCCCGCGGCGGGTTTGATCATGCCCAAAATTGTCTTCAGCAGCGTCGTCTTCCCCGCGCCATTTGGCCCAACAATGGCCATCAATACACCCGACGGCACGTTCATATCCACATCCCACAGCACGGGTTTGTCTTGATATGCAACCGTGACATCCGTCATTTCTAGCGCATAATCCATTTTCAAATTGCTCCTTATTCCCCAAGTGCTGTGGCAAGTGTTTGCGCATTACTCAAGATCATCCCGATATAAGTATCGGCCCCGCTGCCCTCTTCGCCTAACGCATCAGAATAAAGAGAGCCGCCGATCTGCACGTCAAAATCTTGCGCCCGTACCGCAGCTTGTACCGCCTCTATTGTCTTTGGCGACACCGATGATTCGATGAAAATGGCCGGGATGTTGCGTGCGACGATCAGATCAGCCAGATCCTTCACTTCGGCGGCGCTTGCTTCGGACTCGGTGCTAATGCCCTGTAAGCCGATCACGTCTAGATCATATGTGCGCCCAAAGTAGCCAAAAGCATCGTGCGCCGTAACCAGCAAACGTCGATCTGCCGGGATACCATCGAGCAGCGCCATGACTTCGTTATGGGTCGCCTCGATTTCAGCAAGATAGCTTTCGGTGTTGGCCCTGTATGCGTCAGCATTTTCCGGATCAAGTTCAATCAACCGGTCGCGCATCAGTTCGATCCCTTGTGACCACAGCAGCGGATCATTCCAAACGTGTGGATCATTTGGAAACTGTGCATCCCAGTTAAGTAGCTCATCGTCGGGCAAGTTGTCGCCGATGGGCAATACCGAAACACCACGGTCATCCATCTGTTCCAGCACACGATACATCTGCGCTTCTAAGTCAAGCCCATTGTACACAATAAGGTCAGCCGAGCTAAAGGTAGCGACGTTGCTTTCCGTTGGCTTATAGAGATGTGGATCCACACCGGGGCCAAGCAATCCAGTTAAGTTAATGGAATCGCCGCCGATATTGGCGAGTGCATCCGTAATCTGCCCGGTCGTGGCAACGACATTGAGCTTTCCGTTACTCTCCGCATCTGCGCCCGTTTCACAGGCTGTAAGGGTGAACAGTGCGCAGACAATTATGGCACACCAAAGCATAAGCGTTTTGCGGTGTTGCCGTGTTGATTGATTGATGTCGTGAGTTGGGGTCAACATAGTTTGGTTATCCTCTTTGTGCTTTTTTTGAATTTTTTTGTTTAAGAAAATGCTATTTACTTATCTACTTGTACCTGTACACGCTGTGCGACATTAAAGCCGATAACGGTTTGCCCATCATTTATCGTCAGCGTAAGCGGCCCATCAAATGGGGCCACCTCAAAGACTTCGATTCTGACTCCTGGCACGACGCCAATTTCTGCCAGATAGCTAAGCAGCCCGCTATTTGCGTTATCACGCACGCGCGTGATGGTTGCGGTAGAGCCCTTAGTTAGCGTGGAAAGCGGTACGCTTTCCACGACCGTAATTTGCCCTTTTTTCGTAGGGATTGGGTCGCCATGTGGATCATGTGTGGGGTGACCAAGCACTTCGGCAATGCGTTCTTCGAGCTTTTCGCTAATTACGTGCTCCAGTAGTTCTGCCTGTTCGTGAACTTCATCCCAGCCAAAGCCTAGCACCTCGGTCAGATACAGTTCGATCAGTCGATGATGGCGCACGATTTCAAGTGCCACATCTCTGCCTTTCGCGGTCAATGTCACACCGCGACTCTTTTCGTAGTTTACGTATTCCAAGTCGGCCAGCTTCTTCATCATGTTTGTTACAGAAGCTGGTTTAACCGAAAGAGAGTCAGCCAAGCGCGTTGTCCCAACCGGAGATTCGATTTCGGCCAGTTGATAGATATGTTTTAGATAATCTTCAATTGCTTGTTGCGACATAATTTCTAATTCATCCAACAAATAATTTATTTTTAGTTATAGCTAAATTTTATATCAAATAGCACAAAATGTCAAACATGGATCACCAAATAAATATACTTTACCATTCGATGGAAAAATAAGACGCTACAGTTCGATATAATAAACAATTAGACAGATAAGCGAATGACTATGTAAAATGTAAGTCATCGAGTGAACTTTACTTACACCATAAATAGGAAAGCATCATGGCATGGATAAGAATGATCCACGAGTACGAAGCCGAAGGACGTCTCAAAGAGCTTTACAACAAAATGTTCGAACCGTGGGGTGGCGTGGACAATATCATGAAGATCCACAGTCTCAACGTCAAATCACTGGCTGGTCACTTCGAGCTATACAAAACGCTTATGCGCGGCAAGTCTGATTTAAGTAAAGGACAGCGCGAAATGATCGCCGTCGTTGTTTCGGCCATTAACCATTGCAAGTATTGACTAGCCCATCACGGAGCGGGTCTCCGCAAATTAACGGGCGATGCCCAATTAGCGACTCAACTGACAGATGACTACACGCAAGCCAACATCAGCAATGCCGAAAAAGCTATGCTTGCCTATGCAGCCAAGCTCACGCGCGAGCCATGGAATATGGTCGAAGCCGATGTGATTGCCATGCGCGATGCGGGCTGGTCCGACAGCGCAATTTTAGACACAAATCAAGTTACTGGCTACTATGCCTACGCCAATCGGCTGGTCGACGGGTTGGGTGTCGAGTTAGAAGACATTCACCAAGAGTAGAGATTCGGGGACTGAACGGTTACGAACAATCTGACTGGATCCTTGATTCCTGTTCGCAAAAGAGGAGAAGGATTGAGAAAGGCTATGATAAAAATTGCAGAGGTATTACCCCCCAAGCGCACCCCTTTATGGAATCTAGTTAAGCAATGTGGGGTCGATTATGTTGTCGGCGGCATGGACTTTAGTGGCGGCATCAAAAATGTGGCGAAAGAGGATCTGCCGTGGAGCTACCAATCTTTGGTGCGCCTAAAGACGGGATACGAGGATGCTGGATTCCAGTTTGACGTGCTCGAAAGTCGCCCCCCGCTAAATATGGCGAAACTTGGTCTGTCCGGTCGCGACGATGAGATCGAAGCCACCTGCGATCTGATCCGCAATATGGGTGCGATTGGCATTCCCATTTGGTGTTACGAGTGGATGCCGGTCTTCAACTGGATGCGAACGTCGACTACTGCACCTGCCCGCGGTGGGGCTTATGCCACTGGTTACGATAACGCACTGATGCAAAATGCCCCGCTGACCGAGTACGGTGAAGTCAGCGAGGAAACGCTGTGGAAAAATCTGGCATACTTTTTGGAAAAGGTGATCCCGGTCGCCGAAAAAGCGGGCGTCAAACTCGCCATGCACCCCGACGATCCGCCGCTATCGCCCATTCGGGGGCTGGGCCGCATTATGCGCAGCGTGAACAACTACCAGCGCTTAGTCGATCTGGTTGAAAGCGAGGTAAATGGTGTCTGCCTTTGTCAAGGTAATTTCACATTAATGACCGAGGATTTACCCGCTGCGATCCGGCAATTTGGCAAACAAGAGAAGATTTTCTTTGTTCACTTTCGCGACGTGGCGGGAACGCCCGAAAAGTTTGTGGAGACGTTCCATGATGATGGTAAAACAAACATGCTGGCCTGTATGCAAGCCTATCGCGACATCGGGTTCGAGGGGGTCCTGCGGCCCGATCATGTGCCGACGATGGAGGGAGACAGCAACGATAATCCGGCCTATTCCGCGGTGGGGCGGCTCTTTGCGATTGGGTATATTAAGGGGTTGCGCGAAGCGGTTTATGCGGGGTAATTACAATCCAGCCAAAAATGAGTCGACCAGTTCAATACCCTCCTCATCTAGCGGGGCACCGAGTTCGTCTACAAGGTTCTGTAGAAGCAATTCCCGATTATTGCCGATCTGATCTACTTGCTTGCCGATCTTTCGGGCTAGTGCAGTAAACTCCACAAACTTCTCGCGCGACATCGGCTCGGGATCGTGCCCCCACATATAATAGTCAGCTTCGTAGCGTTCAATTTCATCTAACAGTGGCAGCAATTTTTTGGTTGTGTAATAGCGCGGCCCATGGTGCAGATCTTCGTAGAGGCAGTCGCTCAGAAAGAGTACACGCTCTTCTGGCACGTATACAATAGAAGAATCTGCGGCGTGATCCCCACCAACGTGTTTTACCACACAGCGGACCCCGCCTAGATCAAGCTCAAGTTGGGTGGCAAACGATAGATCCGGCACTTTGATCCGCAGGTCGGATCTATCAGGCAGTTCGGCCTTGATCATGTCACGACAAAATTCGATCTCCGTTCCATCTTTCACGCGCTGTTCCAGCGCCTCGTCACTCCAATCCTGCTCAGCCATTTCTGCCACAAGTTGACGCGTTTCATTATGTGCGATCAACGTTAAAGTAGAGTCAGGCCGTTCAAACATGTGGGATCCAAAAACGTGATCCCAATGCCAGTGGGTAAGCACTACGTACCAGTGAGATGGGTTGATTTCGTAGCCAGCAATCTGATCTAAGAAGAGATTGGCGTGCGCTTCGGAGTTTCCCGAATCCACAATGAGCGTTGCGCGTTGCCCAACAATCGCGCCAAGCACCGGTCGATCCGTTGTATGGTCTGATTCGAGCCAGTAAACGTGTGGGGAAAGTTGCTTGAGTTTCATCTGATTTCTTTGTTTGATGAGGGCTGACTTTTTTGCTTTGGTCATGCGCTTGATTGCAGCCTCGCGCTTTGATGCATCCGAGCGGTTGTCAAATATTTCTTGGTGAACCACTGCAACGGGCTTAGAGCGCCTAAAATATTTTGCCCCTTTGGCAGTGCGCACCCCGTTAAATATATCAAGGTGTTCGCCAAAACGGCGCGACACATCGGTCGTGATCCCCGTATAGAGCGTAGATGATTCAGTTTGAATAATGTAAACATACCAGTTTTTTCTATCCATAATGAAGCGCCGAGTTTACCGCATCCCATCAATTCCGACAGAACAAGCAAGTTTCGTCCGCCTGCTATTTACCTTTACAAAAAATGTTCGTCTATCGCGTTGCTTGTTATATACTGGTAGCAGAGCATTTTGCGTATGTGGCCCATCTCAAATTGACAGACAAAGTACGACAATTGACGAATAAACTAAATTCACAAAATCGGCTCCTTAGTCGAGGTATACCAATTCTTGCGGCCTTGATGCTTGCATTTCTGCTTTCGCCACTAATAGCAGAGCGGTTTGGTTTTTTGCTGCCCACGTGGTTTCCATTTGCGCAGGATAGAACCGGTGCCGTGGAAAGTACGATGGGCACAGCAGAAGAGTTCAGCGCGGGATCTGATCCACTGGCCGAAACGTGGCCCACCGTGTCAGGCGATATTCTCGCGGCATCTGGAAATGTTACACCCAGCGCCCCGCGGGCAACAGCGACAGTAGCCACCACCAGCACACCTTTCCCCACACCGACGCGGCGCGTCTTACCGACGCCCGCATGGCGGACGATGAATAGGCTTACCAACGTCAAGTTTAACGCATCTACTATCATCGAGGCAGAGCGCAACAAATCGCTCTCGGTTTTAGGTGATATTACCACAGACAGACTGCTGCTTAAAGCTGTGGGTGACATTTCTGTTGGTATTGACCTCAGCCGCATCTCTGATGTTCAGATCGATGGTGATTCTATCCGTCTCACATTACCTGCGCCAGAAGTAATGGCAGTCGAGTTGTTGCCCGAACAATCGGAGATTTATGCCAGTTCAAGCTCGATGTTTCTTTCCCAATATGAAGGGTTAGAATCGGATGCACTGGAACTAGCACGCCGACAATTACGTATAGAGAGCGCTAGCAATCAAGGCATTATGGACTTAACAAGCAAAATGGCCCGTTTACAGCTGGCCGAGTTTTTAGAGTCAATCGGCTATGCGAAAGTTATTTTCGAGACAGAATGAGCGCCTTCTCAATAAATAGAGACGCGACCGAGAATCAGTCTGCAATTAAATTAGCCTCCTTGTAGTTTCCGAGAAAAGTTCTGTTCCATTCCTGTTCTCTGGAATGTGGTGTGGAGCTTTTCTCAACAAGTATCGTATCTAATACCAACTATGAATCCAAATCGTCCAAATCACGGTCCGCAAAATCTGCCCGTTGACCCATCAAATGATCCCGCAGCCGATCCACGCAATCGGCCGGCCATGATTCCACGCGTGCCACATGTCGAACAAAACAATGTTCCCTGGCCCCCCGCCCAGTCACCAGCACAGCGTGATTCACCACAGTATGCTCCACCAGCACAGTATGAGCCACCAGCACAGTATCCGCCGGCAGATTACGGGGCTGCACAATACGAGCCAACAACACAGCAGCCGTACCCATCCTATTATCCAGCAGATCAGCCCAGCTATCCCAAGCAAGAAAGTATGCCGCCGCGCAAGGGAATTGGCCGAACGCTGCTACAAATGTTTGGCTGGACGCTACTTTTTGCAGCAGTGCTGATAGCGCTGATTGTTGGCTCTGGTTTGTGGACGGCGCGCACGGTCACCCGTGATTTGGTCAACCCCAATACGCGCACCACGGTAGTGACCAAAGGCCCAGTAGTGGCATCAATCCGTCAGGTCAACAAGCAGATAATGGTCGAGCACAACAACATGGTCTACATCGACTACCGCGAAGCGCCAGAAGGTTGGCTGCAACTGCTGCCAATCGAGCAATCGTTTGTGGTGCTGCTGCGTGGGCAAGTCCCTGCCGGATTCGAGTTGAACACATTACAGGAGGAGGATATTTGGATCAGCAAGGATGGCAGCAAGGTACGGCTTACCCTACCAGCACCTGCGATTTTTGAGGAAAATGTGTCGGTCGATTTTAGCAAAAGCCGCATCATTGCTGAAGGAGATAGCTGTCCTGACTTCATCTGTGCAACTGATTTTGATGCATTGCAGGAATCAGTCATGCCCCAGGCGGGGCCAATGCTTATCGAGGCATCGCGCGAAAGTGGCATCATTGAACAAACAGCGCAGTTAGGTATTGCCTATTACGAATCGCTGCTTCGCGCTCTCGGTTTTGAAGAGGTTCAAGTCATTATTCGATCAGAATGAGGAGCTATAATTTTCCCACAATAGCAAATTATCAATCTGTTGGCAACAAATTTGCTTCAATTATCTATTTTGTAGTAAAGTAGCACTATATTATTTTCCGCAGTCTATGGTTCGTGCGGATTCCATCGGCTCGACAATATTTTTATATGTAATCCGAGTAATCCTCGACCGAATCAGTGTCGTTATGCGGCAACGAGTGCAAAGTCACCAAACATAACACATAAAGTGACCCCACAGTCACTTATCATCCTACTTCTACATCATCGACATTACATCTGCTCTCCACTATATTTTTAGGGGATATTTAATATTTGAAACATTTCTAAAGACTTTAAGAGTAGATCTTTGAACGGCTTTTACGGTTACTATATCTAGTAATTGCCGTAACTCCCTGTCACACCGTAACGTATATTGAAAAAGCATCTCTCTCCAAATATACCCTGCAATGTAAGATAACATTTTTTGGAGCTTAATATGTATCTCCTCAATATTGTGAATCATTTTTCTGGATTAGCCCTAATTGCGCTAAGATGCACTAGTACATCATCCACACTAAAAGTTTGGATTATTTATTGTGTGTAAACTCGAGCATTCTGGACGTAGCACTAATGAAAAATGAGACTGTCCCAAATTTTGTGTAAATGGCATTAAATTACTTAACCAGAGAAAGTCATTTATGCACTTTGTGGTACAATCCCTGAAAATAGACGCTTTGCATCAATGGAGCGTTTTATTTCTCTTTTTTGTGCCATTTAGACTTAGACAGAATAAAGCAGGTACCTTATGTCGATGATCGCAATAGCTTTACTTGGATTATTTATTCTCTGTAACGGACTCTGGTTGTCTGCAATTATTGCAGCCGCACGTGCAGATCGCTATCGTTTAGACACGACAACTCTAGGAGAATTAAGCGCAGCAAGCTCCGAGAAATCAGAAAACGCTCCGTTATGTCAAGCCGACTCTACCACCCAATAATTGCAACACCGACACTCAAAAAATGTTAAGTTGATCAAAAAACAATTGTTCAATCATCGATAGTTTTTCTGGCCTGGCTTGTACTCATGCTGGATATCTTACTTTGTATCTGTTCACCTATTCTGGTTATCTGTCTAGTGAGCACGCCCTCGTGTGGGTTCGGGGCCAGAATAATCGGGAACGCAGCCGCACGAGGGCGTGCTCACTGCTCACTTTAAGTAAGTTTTTGCCTGCTAAGTGAACTGTTACCTTACTTTTTGGAATGGCTTTATCCGATTCAAAACAGCCCTGCTGGCCCGATGTGTTGTATATTTTTTGCAGCTATTTGATTACCTTCTTTAGCCGCCTCAATCGCGCTTTTGTTTTGGGCTAGCTCTGCTAGGATTGTGCCGCAGAACGAATCCCCAGCTCCGGTCGGGTCTAGTTCCACGACGCTGCTGCCTAATACGTGGCTAATATTGTTTGCCTCCACCACCACTGCCCCTCTCTCTCCTCGTGTGACAAAAAGTATGCGCCCTCTTTCTGTACACAACGATTCGGTTGATCCAAATAGCATGGTTGCTTCATTTTCGTTCATAAAGAAAAGATCGGCTTCTTTAAATAAAGTCAGTACAGTAGCATCTTCATTACGAATAAGTTGAGCATAGGTGCCAACAGAAATTTTATTAGCGTTACGCCTACGACATGCTCGCAAAAAATCAAGCTGTCGCTGAGCCGAACTAAGGGCCGCAATGTGAATAATTGCATATGATGATAGATCATCTGGCAACCCATTGTGCCCAAGCTGACTCTCTGCCCCCCAATTCGCCTCAAGCAACTCTGCTTGGCCGCCCCCATAATGTGCAATCTCTAAGCGTGGTATCTTATTTATTGATACTTCCGGCCCAATCCATCGCACGCTTGCATCAAACTTTTCGAACCGTTCAGGTATTGGCGTTGGGCGTGGGGCAAAGAGCGTAACTTTTGCATCCACCCTGCTTGCCGCGAGCGCGGTATATACACCCGCCCCCCCGATTGTGTCATACACTTGCTTGTCCGTAAGATGGAGCCGGTCGATTGATGCTGTGCCGATGACTAATATGTGGGGCTTTTCTGAGATATCCATGATCATTCACGCGCCTGATTGACGCTTTTGCGGAAAGTCTCTGCCGCAGCGCGATGATCATCCGCAAGTGCAATACCTCGACTCACGCTGATGATCAAACCTGCTTTATCTATACGCAAACCTGCATCCATCGTTTTTGCCAAATCCCCACCCTGAGCACCAATGCCCGGCACCAGAAACCAAGCGTCAGGCGCAACGCTACGAATCGCTTTCATAGCATCCGGATAGGTTGCCCCCACAACAAGCCCAATAGCAGGAGACCACTGTACTGCCGCCCGCGCAACGTGCAAGTAGAGAGGCCAGTTCTCTTCTCGATCCAACATTCGCCAGTCGCTAATCTCTAACTTTTGAAACTCGTCTGCGCTAGGGTTGGACGTATGGCAGAGCACAAACAGACCCTTTCCCTCATAGGCCGCAAATGGATCAACACTATCGCGTCCTAAATAGGGACTGAGCGTTACGGCATCTACCTTCAAATCCTCGAAACAGGCTTGCGCATAAGCCGCTGCGGTGGATCCAATATCACCACGCTTTGCATCAAGCAGAATAGGAATATGTGCCGGAATTACCGCCAGGGTCTTGCGCAACAGTATCATACCCGGCTCTCCTAGCGCTTCGTAAAACGCAAGATTTGGCTTATATGTGCAGACAAGATCCGCCGTAGCGTCGATGATGGCCTTATTCCAATTGTAGATCGAATCGAAGATGGATGCGGTGTCCCCCTGCTGCCGATATCGATTAGGTATCTGTTTCGGCGCGGGGTCGAGCCCTACACATAAAAGAGAATTATTCTTCTCAATTGTTGTAGCTAATTTCTCAGAAAAGCTCATAAAATCTCCTTGTAAATTTTCATGCATTCTCACTCTCTTCCTTGCTGCATTCAATCGTTGATCTACAAATTTCTATTCTATCACATCAAGCATTTACTCTTGTTGTTTTATGGCAGAACCTATCGTATTATTTGTTGGTCTGTTTGTTCGTCAATTCGTAAAGTTGCACTCAAAAATTATCATTTTCCCTTCACTTACTATCGGCCCATGAAAGCATTGCTAATTACTGATGATCCACAAGAACAAGTATTTTTGATGTTTGCAATGCAATCAGCTGGGTTGCAAACCAAAGTAGAAACAAATATTAATAGCGCGCTTGATACGTGGACAGAAAAACCTGCCGAACTAATTGTGGTTGCTTTAAATTCCACCGATCCGCTGGATGCAGTTCACGAACTTCGGCGTACCGTCATCGTGCCGATTGCAGTAATCGTTGAACAAATTCCTGAAAAATTACATGCAGAGCTCATTTTAAGTGGGGCCGATTATGTGGCAGTGCGGCCATACAGTATGCGTCTTTTAGTAGCGTACCTGCGTGGATTGGTGCGTCGAGCTGGTGGGCTTTTACGCAAGAGCTTTCCACCGCTACAGCATGAAGAGGTTCACCTAAACCCGTCGCGCCGCACGGTTAGCGTTGGCCAGAATTCACCTCAACGACTTAGCCAATTAGAATTTCGTCTGCTACACAGTTTAATGATCAACCGAGGCAATGTGTTACCCACCGAGACGATTGTGGAATTAGTGTGGGGTTATACTGGGGAGGGGGATCGCAGTTTAGTGCGAGGTCTTGTCAACCGTCTACGCGTTAAGATCGAACCAAACCCCAACACGCCTCAATATATCCGCACAATTCCTCGCGTCGGGTATATATTCGGCTCCGATAGCACCTAACAATCTAGCCCTTGATGACTCAGCAAGCCTCTAACACAAACATGTTTTGGTGCATAGAATGGCAAGGCGATACAGGTTGTATAAATTGTACAAATTTCAATAATATTTATTACATGATTAAAACCAGATCCTATACAATTCACAAACAAAGTAGTAGTAGACTTATATGCGCTAATCTTACAGTAAAAATTTTAGCATATTCACTTGTTCACCCAATTATATTTAGGATGTTTTTTCATGAATTTTCTTAAAAATACGAGACCGTTTTCGGTTCTCCTTTTTGCTATACAACCATCAAATAAAAATTTTCTACACTTCCCTCTTGTCTGGGAGCGCCCCACTCTTTCCAGTCTGATAGAAGAAATACGGCTTCTACTATTATTGCTTATCGGCGTTTCGATTGCAGCCTTTTCCTACACCGTTTTCCAGGTTCCATACAACATTGCCGCAGGCGGTGTAACAGGTATTAGTATTATCGTCAATCGCTATACAGATTGGCCTATCGGCACAATTTATCTAGTGTTAAACATTCCCCTAATGGCCATCGGGTTCGTTTACTTAGGCAGGTGGGCATTTCTGCGGCGCACTATGATTGCGGTCTTTACATTTGGTATTTTGACTGAGATAATGTTGAAGTGGTTGCCGGTATATTTAGGTGAGTTTCCCGTCACAAATGATGTGTTTTTAAGCGCAGTTTATGCAGGCATCATCGGCGGAATCGGGGGCGGCATAGTTTATCGTTCTGGTGCAACCATGGGTGGTACGGGCATTTTGGGCCGAATCATTCAAATGAAAACTGGCACGCCGCTGAGCCAAATTTATCTTTATACGGATGGCGTGATTGTGTTGGCAGCCGGCGTCATATTCGGTTGGGAGACAGCACTCTACGCTATGCTTACACTGCTGCTAAGCGGCATGGCGTCGGATTATACAATGGAGGGAGCAAGCCGGACACGTATGGCTATGATCATTACATCCGAACCACGTGCCCTCATCGAACAAATAGAGCTTGAGCTTGGGCGTGGGTCAACATATTGGACAGTGGTCGGTGGACACACCGGCGAAGAGAAAACCGTTGTTCAGTGTGCCGTCTTTCGACCACAGGTCAATACACTAAAGAGTATTGTGCGTACAATTGATCCAGATGCCTTTATGAGTGTTGGCGTTACACAAACGGTCATAGGCCAGGGATTTGGATACACATAGGTTTTTTATAGACAAAAACGGCGCTAATACCTTTGTCCGTGAACGGCGCTAATACCTTTGTCCGTGAAATTCGTGCTTTTACAGCAGGGGATTGTTGAATGGTGAATGAGAAGAGCCGCCACTTGAAGGTGAGCTTCTTCATTCGCTATTGCGTTTTATTCGCGTTAGGACATTCCAAAAATAGAAGCAAAGCATGACCGTAAGCTACTCCAGAAAAACCGCTAAAATTAACATAATTAATCTTCGAAGTAGTCTCAATCGTTTAGCCCTCTTGGTTTCGACGCAAGCCATATATTGCTATAGCATCGGCGGCGCTCACTCAATCGGCGGGGGGCTGAACGGATATAGATAGTACAGATCATATATTTAGATGAAATAGTTGCCCCCCTCCTCTTCAGGCTGATTTTTACTGATACAGCGTCATGTACCCGTCGAATAATAGTGAGTTAGTAGTTAGCTTTCGATGGTTATGTCGTGACACAATGGCGCACAAAGAGGCTCCCACCCGTCATCCCCAATTAGTTTCTACACTCTATGATTGTGCCATCCACGCCCAACTACACAACACCCATACATCGCTATTAAGTCAGTTGGATTATTGTTATTACGAATATCCTAGTACCAATATCCTATAGAAATATAATTTATTAAATGGATAATATAGATACCTTTTCACCAACAATTGCCAAACAATAACTCTATACTATATTTATTTGTACAATACTATGCGTGAGCCAATACGAACGAAATCATCTCTTACGGTATGCCGCAAGAGATGATTTAAGCCATTCACACAATTAGAATTGGCCGTAACATCTATTTATTACTGTTAAAGTATAGCAGCTCCACAGATCCACCGCATGAAGGGTTTTATCATTGATGAACCTTGTGCAGACCCTGCTCTTCGTGTTCTAAGCGTTCGGTTGACCCAGAAAAACTGCTCAAATCCGTATACGTTGGTTTTCTAGATTTAGTGTGCGGCCATACTATATGATCCATTTTTTGGATGGCCTTATCTACGATTTAAAGAAACGAATTGCATATATTTAGGCCATTCCAAAAAATAAAATATACAGTATGGCCGCAAGCTAAACCAAAAAACTGTTAAAATACGTATAATTATTTTTCTGGTTTAGCCTTAATGGGAGAGTAAACACATGCTTGCTACAATATTGATTGTTTTCGGTACAATTTCAATTATCCTATCGACTCTGGTGGTTTACTCCTGCTGCGTTATTGGGGCAACCTCGCAAGAGCCGATTAACGAGAACCACAGAAATCAAAAAATTAAATCAAATAATTATATTGCGGCGAAAAAATCCGACATTTCTCGCCCTGCCACACAACAGTTAGGTGGATTTGTCATCTCATAACAGGAGCATCTTGGTTTGGGGCAGGATGATCAACAGACGCGAGAAAGGGTAACTGACTAAAATAAAGGACAAATGCGCAATGTATCGCTGTCGTCGATGCGAGCGATTTCCATATCGTACAAGCGATAAGCGCCCTGTCTATTTGACTTCTACATAGTATATAGAAGTCAAACAAATTTAGATAAAATAGAAGAGGGAGGGCAGATGAATGTGGTTCATCTGCCCTCCCTCTTCTATTTTATAGCACAAAAATATATTATGTAATCGTTCAGTTCCTCCCGCCGATTGAATGTCCACAGTGGTTTGTGGATATAACCGATACCAAGGAATGGTTTAAGTGTATCTCGACCAACATTCTCGTAGGTGGGCAAATCGAAATTTACCTAACCAGCAACTTATATAGACAACTAGACAGGTGGTATAGTAGTTTCATGTTAACGGCATCAACTGCTTTTCATCCCAAATATTGTGCTTTAGTTGAACAACTGCGCCAGCAGATTCAGTCCGGCCATTTTGCCAACGGGGAGCAGATCACATCGGAGCCATCGCTCTGCGATTTGTACAGCCTCAGCCGCGGGACGGTGCGGCAGGCCATTCAGCTTCTAGTTGATCAAGGATTGCTGGTGCGCGAACAAGGGCGTGGAACGTTTGTTGCCTCGCCCACCGAACGTTCACAACATTTTAGCCTCTCTTCATTTGCCAGCGAGTTGCGGCGACAAATCGGCGACTAACAACAAGGCTGCTGGATAATGAAGTATGCGCAGCCGATGATGCGGTTGCCGAACGTCTTGCCCTTACGCCGCAAACCCCCGTCTTTCATATCCAACGCCTGCGCGTGGTGGATGGACAGCCCGCCGCCGTGGAAACATGCTACTTGGCGCAATCACTCTGCCCACAGCTAGCCGATGAAGAGCTGAAAAACGCTTCGCTTCACTGGCTATTTGTTCAAAAATACCAGATTCCGTTAGTGCGCATGGAACATGTGGCTGAGATAGAACCCGTGGATGAAGAGACAGCGGCACTTTTGCAAATATCTGCGGGGGCCTCAGCATTCCACGTCGACCGCCTTACATTTACAATCAACAATGCCGGCGAAAAAGTCCCCGCTGTTTTGTTTCAAGCCATTTATCATCAAGAGCAGTATACCATTCATACACAAACCCTCTTAGTCAATCATCATGAGCAGACCAAAGCGCGAAATACGTTCCCCTCGCGGTACAGACTTGCACTGTAAAAACTGACAGATCGAAGCCGCCTCTCGCATGTTACAGAATAATCTCGATCCTGACGTGGCTGGCGACCCCGACAACTTGATCGTTTATGGCGGGCGCGGCAAAGCCGCGCGCAATTGGCTTGCGTTCGACGCTATCCTCGACAGCCTGCGCACGCTGGAGCCAGACGAAACGTTGCTCGTGCAGTCGGGCAAGCCCGTTGCCGTCTTCCGCACTCACGCAGACGCACCGCGCGTCCTCATTGCCAATTCCAATATCGCACCCGCCTAGGCCACGCAGGAGAATTTTGATAAGTAAGAAACCGAAGGGCTGATGATGTATGGGCAGATGACCGCGGGCAGCTGGATCTACATCGGTACGCAGGGCATTTTACAAGGTACCTATAGGACCTTTAGCGCGCTGGCACGGCAGCACCCATGTACGGGCTATGCTCGACTGGCAACAGAAAGGAGCCATTGTGTTTGATTATGGCAACAATCTGCGACAACGCGCATTTGATAATGGCCTCGCAGATGCGTTTAACTACCCTGGCTCTGTCCCCGCCTACATTCGCCCTCTCTTCTGCGGGGGCAAAGGCCCCTTTCGCTGGCTGGCCCTCTCTGGCGACCCCGAAGATATCTACGCCACCGATGAGGCTATCCTTGAGCTCTTCCCCAACGATGAACATCTGGTGCGCTGGATTCGCATGGCGCAGCGCGATATCGAGTTTCAAGGGTTGCCCGCGCGCATCTGCTGGCTGGGCTATGGAGAACGAGCGCGCGCCGGGCTGAATTTTAACGAATTGGTGACTTTGGGCAAGGTGAAAGCACCAATTGTGATTGGCCGCGACCACCTCGACAGCGGTTCGATTGCCAGCCCCAACCGTGAGACCGAAGCGATGAAAGATGGCTCGGATGCGATTGGCGACTGGCCGATTCTGAACGCGCTCATCAACACGGCCTGCGGCGCGACGTGGGTCAGCTTTCACCATGGTGGCGGTGTGGGGATTGGATACAGTCTTCATGCCGGACAGGTAATATACTTGGCACGGGTTAAAACTAGAGATTTCCCCTGAGTAAAAATCTTCATTGCTAACCCGTTCGTAGTATAGTGGCAGACGGCATGCCCGAAGCTGCCGTACGGTTGGAGCGCGTGCTCACCGCCGCGATCCGGGAATGAGCGATGTTCGCCATGTAGACGCTGGCTATAAACGCGCTGTCGATGTGGCCCGCGAACGTGGCGTCAAGATCCTCATGATAGACGACATTCCACTGCGCCAGACAATTATTCGGGAACGCATTGCGTACCGTAAAGCACCCAAGAACGAAATGGGTGTGACGGAGCTGCGTCCACCAGAGCGAGATCCGAAAGCCAATGCAGAACTGACAAGTCTATATGCGGAGATACTCAATGGCTGAAAAGAAGAAAATGCAGCTAATGCCACCAAAGCAGAGAACGCCAGACGATTTTGTTGCAGCGGCTGGCGAAGTAAAATCCAAGCCGAAAGGGCAGGGGGAGATAAATTGTCAGCCTCCTTGGGAAGCTGACAATTTACGAGAGGATGTCATTAAATCCGTGAACCTGCGTTTACCAAAACCATACATTCTCAAGCTGCAATACTTATCTGAAAGATCGCACAAAAGTCAGCAGGTCCTCATTCGGGAAGCATTACTGCCAGCCATTGATTCGTATATAGATAGCGTGCTCGGGTGAGGTTTGTATGAAACGGTATGGTACCAGGCCACACCGTGCCGTATGATGCCATGTGGTATTCCTCATGACCAGTAGCACTAAACCTAACAATCTTCTTTTGCCAAGTAGGTTGTGGTACAGTTATCATCAACTTTCTATGTCATCATTTTCGCAGGATGCTGAACACAGACGCCCTATCCAAATAAATCATACAGTCAATGCCAGTCACCCAAACTAGGAAGTCCGATAAGGATGCGGCGGCATAAGAGGACGGAGAAGATTAATGCGAAAAAAACAACAAATATGGCTATGGTTAATTGTGGTAACAGGTGGGCTATTCATAGTGGGTTGCGCTCAGTTAGCGCCAATCCAAGCTCCTGCTATCGAGGAAGCGCGAGCTACAGAAAGCGAAGCGGCCCCGGATGAACCCCAAGAGGAAGTCACAACCACAGAAGAAGGGGTAGCTGCCAATGCACCAGAAACCACACTCATAGAAGAAGTAACGTTATTACCCGCTGAATCACCACCATTTAGTACATCTGGCTGGACCACAGATTTCTCCAAGCGTACAGTGGAATGGTCACAGATACTGAGCGGAGGACCCCCAAAGGATGGAATCCCAAGTATTGACGAGCCAGTATTTGATGCGATTGAGGACTCACAAAATCGCGTCTCGGCCAAAGAGCCAGTTATCGTATTTGAACACAATGACGATGCCCGCGCCTATCCACTTTCGATTTTGATGTGGCATGAAATTGTCAATGATGAGGTGGGCGGCAAGCCTGTGACCGTGACTTTCTGTCCCCTCTGTAATGCCAGCATTGTTTTTGAGCGTGAGTTCAACGGCCAAATTCTTGATTTTGGTACAACGGGTCGGCTACGTAACAGCGATTTAGTGATGTATGACCGTCAAAGTGAGACATGGTGGCAGCAATTCTCAGGCCAAGGATTAATCGGTGAGTACGCGGGTCAGCAGCTTGGATTCCTACCTAGCCAAGTGCTCAGCTTTGAAGACTTCTCAGCACTATATCCCGACGGGCAGGTGCTTGGCGTAGGTGGTGATTCGATGCGCAATTATGGAGTCAACCCTTATCGCGGCTACGATGATCAAGACGCGAATACAGACCCGTTTTTGTTTGATGGGGTGATAGATCCACGACTGCCTGCGGTTGAACGAGTAGTTGGATTAGATTTTGGCGATGCAACGATGGCGTATGCGTTTGGAGATGTAGCGGATGCTGGCGCAATCAATGATGAAGTGGCAGGCGTGCCGCTTGTAGTCTGGCACAAGGATGGGACCACAAGCGCACTAGGCGGCGCAGTGATTGCTGACAATCGAGACATCGGCAGCGTTGGCGCATTTTCACGACAGGTTGGCGACCAAATACTCACATTTGTTGCCACTGGCGATGGCACGTTCAGTGACAATGAAACTGGAACTACGTGGCTTATCAATGGGCTAGCAACAGATGGTGAACTGGCTGGCACACAATTAGAGACCATTCTTAGTTTTGACCACTTCTGGTTTGCATGGGCTGCGTTTAATCCAGAAACAGGATTGTGGGAAGGGTAATCTACTAGCAGAAATTTATTCTAAAAAGGCAGAGAAATGGAAATGATTCCATTTCTCTGCCTTTTTCATTTCCGGGTACCTCGCGCAAACTACTTGGATCAAAAGCAATCCATTTGGGTCATCTCTTATGCGAAAGTCAGGTGGATCGAGCCACAAGCTCTTACGCCGAGGATATCGGTAGACCTACCACCAACCTCAGGCACGAACAATATTGCAATCATTCGAAGATTGGCACTTTGTCATAATTTCAGGTAGTGACTGTAATTGTGGCTACCTGCAACCTGCTTCTGTAAATTTATATAATAGAGTAAAATAGACACATCCAAAAAAATTTATGCTAATCACTATCCCTACGCACAGGAGAAATCATGAAATTCAAAACAATGGGGCGAACCGGAATAAAAGTATCTCAGCTCTGCTTTGGCACTATGTCCTTTGGTGGAGATGCAGACGAAACAATTTCAGCCGCCATGTACAAAGCGTGCCGCAACGCCGGGATCAACTTTTTCGATTCGGCCAATGTCTACAACCGTGGACGCTCCGAAGAGCTGCTGGGCAAATTTATGGCCGGGCACCGCGATGAACTCGTGATCACTTCAAAAGTTTTTGGCTCGACCAGCAAAAACGTCAACGACGGAGGCCTCTCGCGCCGCCACATCACGCGCGCCGTGGAAGAATCATTGCGTCGACTCAAAACCGACCGGATAGACATCTACTTTGTACACCAATTTGACCCCGAAACGCCAATGGAAGAGACAATTAGCACGCTTGACGACCTCGTGCGTCAGGGCAAAATTCTCTATCCAGCATCCAGCAACTGGGCCGCATGGCAGGTTGCAAAAGCGAATGGAATTTCCGAGCGGAAAAATTTGGCACGTTTCGAATGTTTGCAGCCAATGTACAACCTTGCCAAGCGACAAGCCGAAGTCGAACTGCTGCCAATGGCCGAATCCGAAGAAATCGGCGTCATCCCTTACAATCCACTTGGCGGAGGTCTGTTAACGGGTAAATATGGCAAAGGGAAGAAGCCAGAACAAGGTCGAATCGTTGAAAACAAAATGTATAACAAGCGCTACTTTGATGAGCGGTTCTTACAGGTTGCCGAAGATTACACCACCTATGCGGCACAAAAAGGGGTGGACCAAGTGGCAATGGCCGTTGCGTGGGTCATGGCAAACCCAGCCATTACCGCACCCATCATCGGCGCGCGTAATCCCGAACAGTTGGCCGGTTCACTAGCCGCCCTCGACATCGACATGACGCCCGAATGGCGCGATGAAATCTCGGCACTCTCCCCTACACCGCCGCCCGCAACAGATCGCACCGAAGAACAGAAATAGTTAATCAAAATGAAAAACGTAATCTTCGATATTGGTGGTGTCCTACTTAATTGGAACACCGCCGAAATTGTTAACTCCTTTGCCCAAACATGCTCTGATGACGAAAAAGAGCGGCGCAACTATGCAGCACTGCTCCAGCGCGACGTCTTTGGTCACGCCGATTGGCTCGCAACCGATGCAGGCTCGCTCAGCGTAGCCGATGCCATCAAACGTTTCGCCAAGCGTACGGGCCAGCCTGTAGCCGAGATGCAGCGTCTGTGGGATCACAGCGGCGAATTGTTGACCGTAAAGCCAGACACAATATCATTACTACACGAATTAAATGACCGAGGTATCTCCCTCTACTGCCTATCGAATATGCCAATGGAACGATTTAACTATTTACGTGAGCGCTTCGATTTTTGGCCCCTTTTCCGCGGCACCGTAATCTCCGGTCAGGTTAAATTGATGAAGCCCGATGCTGCAATCTTCCAGCACCTACTTGAAAAATTCGACCTCGTAGCAGAAGAATCTATCTTCATCGATGACACATTGCACAACGCCATCGGCGCACAGGCAGTCGGGATCCGCGGGATCCATTTTACCGATGCCGCGAGTTGTCGCGATCAACTGGATAAACTACTTACATGAACTCGACCCCAATTTCTTTCAAAACAAACGGTGCCAAACTTGCAGGCATCAGCGCAGGCACAGGGAATCCAATCATCCTTCTACACGCGGGCGTTGCAGATTCCCGAATGTGGCTGCCGCAACTGTCGACGCTGCAAGAAACACACCACGTATTGGCCTACGACCGGCGTGGCTTTGGTCAAACCACCACTCAAGATGTATCGTTTTCGCACGTTGATGATCTGGAAAAAGTAATGGATCATTTCGGCTTTTTGGAAGCGACACTCGTTGGGTCTTCTCAGGGAGGTCGGATTGCATTGGATTTTAGTTTAGCCAATCCACAGCGGGTGAAAAAGCTCGTCCTGCTTACGCCCGCCGTCAGTGGCACGCCATCCCCCGAAACGATCCCATCCGAAATCGAAGCAATACTCCAAAATCTCGACGCAGCCGAAGAGACGGATGATTTGGATCTGGTGAATGCGATTGAAGCGCACCTATGGCTAGATGGCCCAACCAGCGTGGTGGGACGCGTGAGCGGCGAATTGCGCGAACTCTTCCTCAACATGAACGGCATCGCGCTCCATATGCCAGAGCTGACGCACGAGATCGAACCAGCATCGGCCTACGATCGCCTGTCGTCGCTGACCATGCCAACGCTAGTTCTGTGGGGCGAGCTAGATTTCCCGCACATACAGGATCGTTGCCGCTATTTAGCTGACGCAATGCCGAATGCAGTGGGGAAGAGCATTCCCCAAACGGCACATCTCTTCAACCTCGAAAATCCAGATGAAGTCAACGAGCTTTTGCAGACGTTTGCAAAGTAAGCTACAGATTTGAATTTAGGGATCGTTATTGTCACTAGTTATTCGCCACCCAAATGGGGTGTACGACATTAGTGGACAATAGGTACAGAAACTTCATTGTCATCCTGAGCCACGGTTTGCCCAAAATGGCGATGCGACGGATGAAAGTGGGTGTTTTTGACCAGATTGGTGCGTGAAATGCGAAGGATCTGCAATGTCCAAGCAAGATTCTTCGCATTTGGTGCGAGGATCTGGCCAGATTCAGTTGTTTTTTGCCTCACCGCACCCATATGTGTCAACTCTGACTCAGAATGACACTGCTTCTGTCAGATTTGGTGGGGAGCAGCGAAACAGTAAGTGCGACAGGAAGGGGATCGAGCGAATCTACATGGAATACCCGTCCTCGCCCTAGAGAAACAAAGCTTCCTAAAAGGAGCTTTTGAGGCAGGCAAAGCCAGATTTATGTGGCATCGTATTTCTAGCTCGGCGGCTTTAGCTCCGTGCGGACATGCCGCCCCACCAATTCTGACAGAACTAGGAATGACATTGCACCAGCTGCTTGGTTAACATAAACAGCTGCACATATTGAAGTCACCACGTAGCGAATAACTAATGACACTTACAGCGCTCCGTTCTTCCACTCACGATCGGCGCGAATGATCCAAAGCAGAAAAACTGAGAGTGAAAATGGGATCAATAGCTCTGTGCTGATGTCATAAACAGCATTCGTCATCATAAAATTACCGAACTCGCCCACAGAAAAATAACGAATCATAACAATACTAAACCCAAATTTATTGATAAATGTCAACGCGATAACGCCAAGTAGTACACTGCCCAATGTGTAACGTGGATAGAATTGATGTATTGCACTAAATCTCTGGACGAGACTTGTTCTTTGTAGCGGTGAATCTGCTTGTACAATTTTCCATAAACCGTAGAATAGCGCTAAGAACAACAGCGTATTTGTTACTATATAGATTGTGGCTGCCGAAGCAATGACATTGTCTTGCGACAGGCTAATGCCAGATGTCACTTTTGATGCGACATGAACGAGCTTGAGCAACGTATCAATAAGCAGATAGCCACCAATCATGTAGCCGATCTGCTTTAGCCGAATAGACTGACTATTCAATTTTTTGAACTCGTCGCCCAAAATCTCGGGATGCCCAAGGCGACTCTTAGCCAGAATGAACTTATCTTCGTCGCATAGATCTAACTTACTCAACTCATTCAACTTCTGTCGCAAGTGATCCTCTAACTCGTCTGCTACTGCTTCGTCTACATTCTGCACCATCATCAACTCGTTACGCCACTCATTAATCCGTTCTTCAAAACTATGCATATGCGCCTCCCCAAAGCTTAGAGAAGGTGTGATTGACCACCTCCCACTGCGCCTTTTCTTGTTCGAGTCCCTTTTTCCCTTTGGTCGTCAATTTATAGTACTTGCGACGACGGCCGCTTTCTGGCACGTGCCAGCGCGCGGTAACGAGCCCCTCTTTCTCTAATTTGTGCAGCACCGGATAGAGCATCCCATCCGACCACTCGATCTGATCATCGGACAGCCGCCGCACTTTCTGGATAATTTCGTAGCCATAACTTTCGCCTTCCACCAAAATGGATAAGACAAGCGGCTTTGACGAGGCCGCGACCAAGTCTTTACTTAACATTTGCATTTGCTCCTTAACGATACATTGAACCTCCATACATAGATCTGACATGTATTACCTTTTACATTATACATAGAACTTCAATGTATGTCAATCCCCTAATTTTCGGGGTGGGGCATGAGGGCATGATTGGCGAAACCCCCGCTGCGTGTTTGGACACAGATTCGCAAGGTAGAGGAACATAACGTAGGTGCGATTTCCATATCGCACAAACATAGAATGCCCCCAAACAAGGCCATATTGTAACAAGTTGGCAAACAATCGTGGAGACGTGTAAAATTGTGCGATATAAAAATCGTGCCATGCCGACATAAGCAAAGTCAAGCGTCTGCCATAACAAAAAACAGCAACAGCATGGCAGATTTCTGCAATGCTGTTGCTGTTTTTAAATTTTGTAAATTTGACTACGAAAGAGTCTCTACGAATGATTATCCACTCTATGTATCAAATCGCTCAACGCGATAATGCTTGAGCAACTCAACCTCAACCCCATCCAAAATCTCAATTGCGGACATCTCACCAATCAACGGCGTGAGTGTGACCCCGCTGTGCGTGGTGGCAATGTAGAGATTCGGCACCTTTTGCGAAAAGCCAATTACGGGATGATTGTCGTGTGGAACGGGGCGAAGACCGCGGTTGATGGTCGCGACTTTTGCATCAGCCAGTGCGGGTAAAAACGCGGCCGCATCGCGCATGATCTCGTCGATCTCTTCGTCCTCTCGCCCGCGATCCCCGTCAAATTCAGATTGCACATGCTCGGGTTCATAGCTTTGCACCATAACCGTGCCATCTTTGAGCTGACGCAAGTTTATAATCGGCTCACCATCACGCGGCGAGTTGAGCACGGCTACTGTGTCGAAGAGTTTGGGCAGCGGTTCGGTCAGAATAGTTGCACCAAAGGTTGACACAAACGGCGCGTTGATACCTGCCATCGCGGCTAGATTGGGTGTATCTGCGCCGCCCGCCAGCACCACTGTGTCGCATTCTATTCTGCTTTCGCCCATGCACACTGCGCGGACTTTGGATCTATCGGCATCAATCTCTAATTCGGTGACTGCGGTGCCGAGGCAGAACTCTGCGCCGTTGGCTTCGACCGCGGCCACACAAGCACGGACCGCTTGCCCCGCATCCACATGACCGTCGATGTCGCTGTACGACGCGACGATGAAACCATCGAGCTGTTCGATGCGCAGGCTTGGCTCTAGGGCGAGAACGTCGGCCGCGCTAAGAAGGCGTGTGGGATAGCCCCACGTTTGCAACTGCTTGGCGCGCGCGATCAGCTTGTCCGCACCAGCTTGGGTGACGGCCCAGCGTAGTTCGCCGCCCCACGTAATGTCGATTTTGGTGACAGATTGCTGTGCCTCTAGCCGCGCCGCAAAACGCCTCCACATTTCCAGCGAGCGCCGATTGATGTCGTGGTAGTGGAAAGGATTTTTGCTGTACGCGTTGAGCCACGCAAACGAAACGCGCGTGGCGCGCCGACCGGGCTGCCCTGAGTCGATCACGGTGACTTGCGCACCACGTTGACTGAGGTTGAAGGCAATTGCCGCACCGAGTATGCCGGATCCGATGACAACAATGTGGGGTTGGGACGGGGTTGGGCTATTCGACATGATTGGTTACTCTATACTTTGGGACCGTATTACAAAGTGCAATGACGTTAAGTTAAGCTCTCGTCGGGTCCGTAACCCGACGGGGCCGCCCCTGATTGTTCCGCCTAAGCCCACGGGTCACAGACCTGCTGGGAGCGAGGGTATTCCATAACTTAACGCCATTGACCACAAAGCGTGTGTAAACGACTTGGTCTATTCACCAATCTGACGACATTTACGCTCGATTTGGGACAGTCCTTATGCTTTTTCAATGGGTGGGGCGTGGAGCAATGCTGCGGGAAAAATGTACTGTTGCCGCGTGCCGACAGGCGCGGCATCTTTTCTCAAAGGAAGTAATAGTGCCCGTTGGCTTCGACCATTGGGGCTTTATTCAAGCTCAGCCAACGGGCACTATTTAAATCTATTCTACTTTGACCAAATTGTAATTCTTCTTGCCTTTGCGGATCACGAAGAATTGGCCATCGATGCTCTGCGCCAGCGTTACGGCTTGATCGGCCTCGCCCGCTTTGACATTGTTGAGGTAGACGCCCCCATTGGAGATTAGGCGACGCGCTTCGCCCCGCGACTTGGCTATACCCGTATCGGCCAGCAGAGTTGCCAGCGGAACACCTTCGCCCGATAGCTCATCTTTGCCAACCTTGGCAGAAGGCACATCGGCAAAGATATCTTCGATTTCCTGCGCGCCCAGCCCATCGAGATCGCCACCGAAAAAGACGTCAGATGCTTTGGTTGCTTTGGCTAGCCCACTTTCGCCGTGGACCAACCTTGTAACTTCTGCGGCCAAGCGTTTTTGGGCCTCGCGTTTGTGTGGCTCGTCGCGAATGGCTTGTGCGTATTCGGCAATTTCCTCTTGGCTCAAAAAGGTGTAGAAGTTGAGCATCTTTTGCGCATCATCGTCGAGCGTGTTCAGAAAGAATTGGTAGAAGCGGTAGGGCGACGTGCGTTTTGGATCGACCCAAACAGAATCGCCCTCCGCGGTCTTGCCAAATTTCGATCCATCGGCGCGAGTGAGCAGCGGGTAGACCGCGCCATGAACGGTCGCCCCATCCATTTTGCGCACAAGCGTTGTGCCAGCAGTGATGTTGCCCCACTGATCGCTGCCGCCCACCTGCATGGTACAACCTAATTCTTTGTAAAGATGGTGGAAGTCGTAGGCTTGCAGCAGCATATAGGTGAATTCGGTAAAGGAAAGCCCACCTCCACTTTCGCGGTCCAGCCGAGATTTGACCGAGTCTTTGCTTGTCATATAGTTGACGGAGAAGTGCTTGCCCACATCTCGCAGAAATTCAATCATAGAGATCTCGGCAAGCCAGTCGGCGTTGTTGACCATTAGGGCCGGGTTGCCTTTGATTTCGAAGTCGAGCAATGATGCAAGCTGTTCTTTGATGCACTCAACGTTGTGGTTAATCTCTTCGGTGGTGAGCAAATTGCGCTCAGTGGATCGTCCGCTGGGATCGCCTATCATGCCCGTGCCACCACCCGCCAATGCAATGGGCTGATGGCCGTAGCGCTGAAGCCGCGCCAAGCCGATCATGGGAATGAGGCTGCCGACGTGCAGGCTGTCTGCTGTGGGATCGAAGCCATTGTAGACGACAATCTTTTCGCTGCCTAGTGCTTTTTCGGCTTCTTCTGTCGAGTCGTAGAGTAGCCCGCGCCACTGCCATTCATTGAATATATTTTCCATTTTGTTTGTCCGTATGTGACTGTAAGTTCGTATAAACCGATAATCGTTTTTGTATTCAGATAAACTCCGACTTGCTTAGACTTTTTGTACACTCGTGGAAAGGCAATGCTCAAGAAGAGCTTTTACAGTTGAATCTGAGGTAATTTGAGTGCTAATTTTATACTTCGACTTGAGTGTAAATAAATCAGTGCAAAAAAAACGAGAGAATAGGATATGTACTATCCTACGCTCTCGTGAAAATCAACTCATAAAATTCAACTTGGGCCTAACGCTCGCTAGTTAGGTCTATCGTTGCTTTCTCGAATAATTCGTCTGCGTCGAATAGCTATGTGCCGCGGCATAGCGCGGATAATAATAATAGCTATAGATAGTAGAAAACCCACGCTCGATTGGGCGTAGGGTGTTTAAACGCAGGTTTTGGCTGAATGCAAACAGGGCAGTACGAAGTGAGCCATTTTGGCTTGTGGCTTTGGTATGCAGTTGAGTGTGGCTGCTCTGTATTTGCACGTTCGCTCTCTGTTTGGGTTGTTGGTGCAAGAATAGCATGACGGAGTTTGGTTGTCAAGCCATTATCCTCTGCGCCTTTCTAGCAGAAGCATCATCATGTAGCTGAGCAGCGCGACCTTTTCATCTTCAGAATCCATCTCGCTATGCTTCTCGATTAGAAAAACCCCTTCGAAAAAAGCCGACTGTTTCTCCATGCGCATCACCATTTTTCCGCTCGTATCATTCATTAGATAAACGGGATGAAAAAGATATCCAGAAAGCATACCCAGAATCGGGATCTCGCCGAAAAAGCCATCCATCACTTTGACCCAGCCATTTTCCTCTTCGATGTGCATATCAACCGTCTGCCCTTCAATAATATCGTAGCGCGCTTTCCAAAGAGAGCGCATTCCCTTGCGCTGAATCGCGCCGATTTGTTTGCCCGACTGTTCCGAGAAGTTATATTTGGCAGACCAATCAATGACTCGATCCGCATTAATGTTGAAGAGCGGCTGCGTTTGCGCTTCGTCACCAAAAACGGTAACCGATTCTTTGAGCTTTAAGAGTTTTTGTCGTACATATACAATAACATTTCCGTTTGCGTCCCGCACGGTAAGCTGCGGCGCAAGGGCCAGAATTTTAAACGACAAAGTCAATGGATACTTTAGGGGTAATTGCATTATTTATGTCCTCTAAACGCACATAATTTTGGCAAGAGTTATATCATTTGCAGCGTAATTGACATATCTAAAGCTATTCAAAAATAAAATATAATCACTCACGTTACATAAGGCGAATACTCTGCGATCAGCATGGTTGCCGAAATCGATCCGCCCAACACAAAGCTGCCATCTATCGTCAAGTTGGGAAAGTTGAGAATGCAGAAAGTTAGGTAGACTCCAACCGCCACCAGTGACATGGAGATCCCAAATGCGACGGCGTCTAGCCAAACGCCCATAGAGTTAAGCCCACCCATCGCTACAAATGTAATCACAAGAAAAAGCAGTATGATAAATGTCATGCCCCACTGCTGCAAAAAAGTTTTGTCATTTGCAAAACTCTATTTACTCGACAATCTTTTACCCTCCATGTTTGCGAGACTGGTCGAAAGAATATATTATCTGGAAGAGACTTCCCCAAACTCTATCGTGCTGTTCAATCACGGTACGCTCTCCCATCTTTTATCCACATGAAATGCCAGATTAACCAAATGTTAGATCAACCGAATGTCAGACCAATAATGTCAGATCAGTAGTGAATCAACTATCTATACCAATCTACTGGGCGCCAGCAACGATAGCATTTTTGCGAAGGAAGTCAGGTAGAAGAAAATTGTGGCTATATTATGCTGTTAAGTATAACCAACTACGTATAATCAACCAAGTATAACCAACCCAATTCATAGGAGAATACGAATGTTCAAAAAGTTGAACAGAGTATCTTGGCTGCTGCTTGCGACTTTTGCACTTCTGCTAGCCGCGTGCGCAGGGGACTTAGCACCTGCATCGTCTGATTCAGCCGACTCATCCGAGTCCGCAGAGACAATCAAAATCGGTCAGTTGAGCGACCTGACCAAAACCTTTACCCCATGGAGCGTTCAGATCCGCGACGGTATGGCGCTTGCCGTACAGGAGATTAACGATGCCGGTGGCGTTGACGGCCGCATGCTCGAAATTATCGTTCAAGACTCTGAGAATGATGGCGACATTGGCGTTGACCGCTTCGAGCGGTTGGTAGAAGATGGTGTTGTTGCCGTTGGGGGCATCGTTTCGAGTGGTGTTGGGGCACCAGTTGCTGCTACTGCTGAAGAATTGCAGACGCCCGTCTTCATGGTGAAATCAGGCACAGAGGCGGTCTTCACCCAGAGCAGCCGCTATACTTTTCGCACCTGTATCCCATCTGCACCCATGGTTGCGCAACCAGTGCTTCAATATGCGCAGGAACAGGGCTTTTCAAAAATTGGGGCCATTGTTGCCGACTATCCATGGGGGCAGGCATTTAAGTCTGCTATGGAAAGCACCTTTGAGGGTTCTGATATAGCATACACAATTGAAGTTGCCCCCGTTCCACCAAATACTGACTTTACACCATTTGTGCGCAAGATGGCCGATTATGAAGCAGAAATGATTGTGGCAACCGGTCATCCACCTGGCAATGCAGCCATCCTCACCCTGTCAGCCGACCTGCACGACGTGCCCGTGACCGGCTCTTGGAGCCCACCAAACCTAGCGGTAGGCAATCTACAAGATCTCGCTATCGGGCGCTACAGTGAATTTTCCTGTGCCGATTATTTTAGCGACTCTTATGCCGAACTGGCAAAGCGATATTTAGCCTTCTCCGACAATGAGTTTATGTCTGACGACGCGGTGGCTGGCTATGCCATTGTGCAGATGGTTGCCCAAGCAATTGGCGAAGTTGGCGATGACCGGACTGCCATTGCGGAATATCTGCATGCAAATGAGTTCGATATGCCGGGCTATGCCCACACGTTAAGCTGGACAGAGTGGGGCGAGTTGGCAGAATCACAACCGCTCTTCACCATGATCAATGCCGGACCGGCACCCGAAGGATTGAACGAATCGGGTGACTGGTGGTTCGATCTGTTGACCCGATCTGAGCCGCTTGAACCATACGTACCGGAGAAATAAGGAATGGCCTTACTTAAGTTGGATCAGGTTGAGAAACATTATGGGGGCCTCGCCGCGGTTGGTGGGGTCAGCATGGAGGTCAACGATGGCGAGATATTGGCTATCGTCGGCCCCAATGGTGCCGGAAAAAGCACCCTGCTCAAGCTGATCATCGGCCTCGAAACGGCGACGAAGGGCACAGTTACCTTCGCTGGAGAAGAGATCACGCGGTACCCTGCCCATCGCATCCGGCAATTGGGGATCGCCATGGTGCGACAGACGCCGCGGCACTTTTCTACTATGACCGTGTTGGATAATGTCGCGATCGGGGCGCTTTTTGGTAAGGTAGACGGATATCGAAATGAAGCACAGGCGTTCGAGCTTGCGGGCGAGGCGCTGGCGTCGGTCGGTTTGGCAGACCGACGCCACGCGCCTGTTGGTCAGTTAAATTTGCAGGAGCAACGCTTTCTTGAGTTGGCGCGCGCAATTGCTGGGCAGCCGCGCGTTCTGGCCTTGGATGAAGTGATGGCTGGTTTAACCGATGGTGAGCTAGAAGCGTCGATTGAAATTGTGCGCACGATTCGCGATCAGTTCGATTTGACTATCATTTGGGTCGAGCACGTGATGAAGGCAGTGCGCAGTTTGGCCGAGCGTACAATCGTGATCAACTTTGGGACGGTGTTGACCGAAGGCTTGCCCGGAGAGGTACTACAGCATCCAGCGGTGATCGAGGCATATTTGGGAAAAGAGATGGGATATAAAGAGACAGGGTTAGGCAAAGAGATAAGCCATGCTTGATGTGAAGCAGCTTTCCTCTGGCTATCAAGGTAATGATGTAGTCCATGATGTCGACTTTCATGTGGACACGGGCGAAGTGGTGATGATTATCGGCTCCAACGGCGCAGGGAAGACTACACTCTTTCGCACCATCTGCGGGTTGCTTCCGGCCTCTACGGCACAAGTCCACTTTGATGGTCAAGAGATTAGCGGCCTTCCCGCGGAGCAAGTTGCGCAGCTTGGCATCAGCTTTGTCCCGGCGGAGCGTCATCTCTTTCCTCGCATGACCGTGCGCGAAAATTTAATCCTCGGTGCGTACCCCCACAAACCGGATTCGGAAACGATGAGCAGCGTGCTAGAGCTTTTCCCTCGGCTAGAAGAGCGGATGAGACAACACGCAGGCACCATGAGCGGTGGCGAACAGCAGATGCTGGCCGTAGGACGCGCGTTGATGTCAAAACCGCGATTGCTTGTGCTGGATGAGCCGAGTACGGGGCTCGCGCCTTTGCTAGCGCAAGCGGCCTACAAAGCGCTCGGTCTATTGCGCGCGCGTGGGCTAACTGTACTGGTGGCCGAACAGCAGGTACCGCTGGCTATGTCTATTAGCGACCGTGGCTATGTGCTCGAAAATGGGTACATTCGCCTTCAAGGAACAACTGAAGAGCTGGCCGCAAATCCCGGCGTGCGCAGTGCCTATTTAGGGGTAGCATAATGTCGGGTAGCATAAAGATCCTCAGAAAAGTTCTGTCCTATTTCTGCTTCTTAAAAATGTGGTACGGAACTTTTTTGGACAAGTGTAACAAGTGAATCATGATAGCAAATATTCTTGATGGAATTGTGTTCGGGCTTCAGCTTGGGCTACTGGCAACAGGGCTCACGCTGGTCTATGGGCTAGGTGGTGTTCTCAATATGGCCTATGGTCAAATTGCGGTCGTCTCGGCCATGGTGGTTGCGTTCGCCATGGATGCGGGTCTGCCGGTTTTGCCCGCGGTGGTTGTCGGCTTGATCGCCGGTGGCCTTGTCGGTCTCCTGCTCGATCAGACGCTTTTGCGCCCTGTTTACCGTCTGCACGAAGAGCCGCGCGTTCTTCTGAGTCTATTGTTAACGTTAGGTCTCTCTTTCATTATTGATGGCTTTCTAATCTGGCGCTACCCACTTCAGGCGCTCTCGCTGCACATCGGCGGCGGCGCTATCGACATTTTAGGGGTGCCTATGCGGCGGGGCAGTTTGGTCGCATCCGCCATTACGCTAATGACCTTTGCGGGGCTTTTTCTTTTCTTCCGTTACACTTCTTTGGGGTTGGCAATACGCTCGGTGATCGAAGATGAAGAAGGCGCACGGCTGGTCGGTATTACGCCCCAAAAGATGATGCGGTTGATCCTAATTTTGAGCGGTGTGTTGGCCGCAGTGGTCGCGGTGACTCGTTCCATGGTTACGCCGGTCGACACCACCGCGGGCCTATCGATTACGGTTTTTGCGCTGATTGTGACGGTAGTAGGTGGTCTAGGCAGCGTGGCAGGCGCATTTTTTGCTGGGATTATTTTAGGTATTATTAACGTGGTTGCTGCCAGCTACATCGGCTCATACATATCGTTAATTATCCTCCTAGCGGCCGCGGCATTGACTATTCTCATCCGCCCGGCCGGTTTATTAGGAGTAAAAGAATGAGCCAGCAATTGACCGAAAAAATTGACTCTTCCCCAATCGGTGCGAACGTGGCACCCTCATCGCGCTCCCTCCTCTCTTTGCTCATCCCCATTGCGCTCATTGGCATTCTGCTGGCGCTGGTTCCACTTTGGCTTGGCGACTCGCGCGTGATGATGGGCGTTGCCGTTCTTGGGCTGGCCTTTGTCTGCTATGCAATTGGCTTTAACGTAATCTTTGGCAGCACGGGGCAGTTGTTCTTATGCGTTGGTGCCTTGGCTGGCATCGGCGGCTATGGGGCGGCCATCCTTGCAGACAACGTGGGGCTGCCCATTATTGTGAGCATTCTGCTGGCTACGTTAGCTGCGACCGTCGTGGGCGGCGTGCTGAGCTATGTGGCGGTGCGGCGCTCGCTTGGCGTGATCTTCACGGGTATCGTTACGCTAATCTTTTCTATGTCCTTTGACACGCTGCTGCTGGGCATAAGCGATCTGACAGGGGGGGACACTGGGCGCATGATCGAGGCTGGACGTGGCACCTTCCTGCGCGAGCAGATTCCACCCTACTATGTGATGCTGGCGCTCGTTCTGATCTTTCTTCTGGTTCACGGATTACTGCAGCGATCCTACATTGGCTGGGCCTTTCGTGCCTTGCGCGATAATGAAGTAGCGGCGGAGTTGGCAGGCATTGATGTGGCCCGCTACCGCGTCTATGGAGCGTTAGTCGGCGCTGCGATGTTGGGGTTGGCTGGTTCGGTCTATGCCATGACTGAAGGGCGCATGAGTCCCACAACGTTTGGCTTTGGCGAGGTAGATGTTGTGGTGCTGGTGATGCTGGCGTTTGGCAGTATCGGCAACCTATTTGGACCCGTTCTGGGCGCAGTCACCTTTACCTTTGTGGACGAGTTGCTGATCGAATTTGGTCAGCTACGAACTATTGCCTATGGGGTTCTCGTTATATCTCTTTTCTTATGGATGCCAAATGGTCTACTTTCGGTGCTCACATCTCTTTGGCGACGTATTCGGCAGAAGTAAAGTTATTCTAGGGAATCTGTGCCATAGATGAAGTCCATGTCTGGGCTTTCCGTGGCATAGAAATGAACCCAAATATAGGCGTGGCTAAATACCGCAACCGCCAGTGCCGCAGTCGATCTAAAGCCCAACGCAATGGCCCAAAATAAGAGAAAGGCATAGATATACATACCATTGCTTGTAAATCGGAAGATGCCTTCTTTAACCGCGGGCATAGAACGATAGCGCTGCTCGAAATGATCCGCACCCGCAGCGCGCGTCATGCCAAAGTATCGCTTAACACTATACATGGCGTAGAGACTGATGAAAAGGAAGATGGTTGTTGTGATTGCTTGAATTAGGACGGGGATCTTCAAGCTTCCCCTATCTACCCACGCTAGTGCAAAGAGTGATACGAAGCGACCGCCAAACAAGATGAAAAAGAGTATCAAATATGCTCGAAAGCCAATCGTCTTGCTGACAAGAGACGACTGGAGCTCAAGCCGCCACGTTACCCAGACGTAGATCTGATGCACAATGGGAAACGCAATGGCAACCCAAAATATAGCAGGATGCGGTCTCCCCAAATATCCCCAAACCAACTCCACCAATACAAACAAAAGAATGCCACAGATCAAATGCAGCAATTGTCCATGCCATAAAGTTGGAGGTGATTTCCTTATACTCATGTGGCCCTAATCCATCTTGCCGCCTGTACCCATCAACGCAATCTTGATGATTTTATCCTAGGGCAGATTGAAAAGAGAGGAAAAAGTTGATAATCTGATAGGGGACCCGCAGCCTGTTGACATTCATTCTTCTGAAATGAACCTATCCAACAGGTTACCGTAACAGAGTATGAAAGGCTATCCTTTTACCGCGCCTGCCGTCATGCCAGAGACAAATTGATCAACGAAGAAAGAGTAGACAAGTGCAACCGGTACGGAACCAAGTAGAGCACCCGCCATGAGTTGACCCCAAAAGAAATCGTCGCCTCGAATCAATTCGGAGGTAATGCCGATGGGAATCGTCTTTGTCTCTGGGCTAGAGATGAAGACTAACGCATACAAATACTCATTCCATGAAAGGGTAAAGGAGAAGATAGCGACCGAAAGTACACCAGGCAATGCAAGTGGCAATGTAATGCGCCAAAAGGAGGTAATACGCCTTGCACCATCAATCATTGCGCATTCTTCAAGATCAAATGGAATAGAACGAAAGAAACCAATAAGAAGCCATGTGCTAAAAGGAATTAGAAATGTGGGATAGATAACAATTAGGCCAAACAGACTATTGAGCAGCTTGATATTAGTACCAAAAAGTTCATTAAACCCACGGAGAAACCCTCGATTTATCGAGGATGCGGTGCTTACTAACGGCAAAAATAGCAGCGTCTGAGGAATCAGATATGTTACAAAAATGCCCCAGCCCAAAATATTAGCGCCTGGAAATTTTAGTCGAGCAAGCGCATAGCCAGCCAGCGTCGCCGCAAAGATAGAGATGAGCGTCGCGCAGAGAGCAACAATTAAGCTGTTGGTCATCCATGAAGCAAAATCGGTATTGGAAAACAGATCAATGTAGTGTTCGACAGTTGGGGATCTGATCGAGAGGGGATTCGCTTTTGTAGAGTAAAGCTCATTGTTTGGCTTAAACGAAGTCAGCGCCATCCACAAAAAGGGGAAAAGCGTCGTGGCAACGGCAAGAAAGGCGAGTAGCCCAGTACGAATATCGGACCATTTAAATCGGTTTCTGCTGCTTGCAGCGTCTATTCTAGTTGTCGTCATAACCCTTCTAATCCTCTTGACGTAACGTTCTGATAATGAAAAATACTAATGCGCAAAGTGCAGGGAAAAGGAATAATGAGATGGCAGCACCCTCTCCAATTTTTGTACCAGTCATCCCTGTTTGATATGCCAAGGTGGCGAATAGGTGTGTCTTGCCAATTGGACCACCCTGCGTGAGAACCCAAGTGATTTGGAAATCTGCAAAAGTCAAAATGATTGAAAGAAGGAGCACAACCAGAATTATCGGTTGAAGTAGAGGCAAAGTTACGGAAAGGAATTGCCGCCACCATCCTGCACCATCAATTTGGGCCGCCTCGTAATATGTTGGGTCAATCGTCTGCATTCCGGCTAGAAAGCTAATGGCATAGAATGGGGTGCCGCGCCAAATGTTAACAATCATTAACGAAATCATCGGCCAGTGTCCATCACCTAACCAAATCGGTCCCTGAATGCTAATCTGCTCAAGAAACCAGTTAAAAACGCTAAATTGCGCATCATACATCCAACGCCAAGCAATCGTGCTCAAAACAGTCGGGATGATCCAAGGGAGCAGGATTGACGCACGGGCCAATCTTTGAAACCGAAATTTCTGATTCAGCAAAACAGCAATGGCGATGCCAAACACAAACTTAAAGATGGTCGTTACGCCTGTATATTCAAATGAATTACGAACGGTTAGCCAAAAGCCAGAATCATCAAGTAATTTCGAGAAATTTTGAAGCCCAATAAATTCCCCTTGCTTCATAATGGTTGTATCAGTAACAGACAACCACAAACCATAGAAAAATGGATAAGCAATAAAAATGAGAATAATCAATATTGCAGGTAATATAAAGAGAGTGCCTAACACGCTCTCCCGCTCTAAAAAATCGAACCTAGATCCCTTATATTTAGGTAAAGGATGTGCTATATTTGTTTCAGTTTCCACTGCCATAATTGTAACCTGCGAACGAATCCTAACTATAACGTTACTCGTCTCAACATCGTTTTAAGCCAAACGGTTGCTTTACTACATAATATAAGCCAATCAAAAAAACAAGATACGTGAATGGATTAATAACCAGTCCAGTAAGCACGCTTTTTGTATATTTTTCGCATTCTGTCAGATTTGGTGGGCTATAATGCTACAGTAGATTTAGACAAGATCTGATTTCTGTTGCTCATTCAGATCTGTTCGATATGATTCGCAAACGGCTTTATTGTTGGGCCATTTGCAGAATGCGAAGCGTACAACTTACCCAACTGCGTATATCTTTAGATACTAACCCCATTAACCAAAGACGACATGAATGCTCTCTACCTTTTAGACTTAGTGATGCACTAGATAATAAAGGTTCATCATGGGTGATGCTACCCACCCATGATGAACCACCAATCGTATCTAAAATAATGATTTAGAGACCGTACGAATCGCCGATTTCTCCAGCAGCCCATTCAGCAGCTTGTTCTGCCGACATTTGCCCAGAAATTGCCTTTGCAAACATATCAACCACATAATAGTTGTTACGCACATCAAATGATGCAGCATTAGACGGTCCAGGGAATCCTGGCCATCGACCTGTACCGCCAGCAATCGCTTCTTTATACGGCAGCAGCTTTTCGTCTTTGTCCCAAACGGCGCTGTCGTTGTAGGCATTTAGCACGCCAACATTATACGCTTCACTAGCGATCAACCAATCATCATAAAATTCTGGCTGCGCCATTCCTGTAAGAAGTTCCTTGGCAGTATCAACGTTGTTAGAGTAGTTCATAATACCGTGGCTGCGTCCACCTTGATAGCTATAGCGGCCTCCCGGGCCTGCCGGGTGCAGACCGTGATTCGAAACGGATGCAAGAGGTATGTCGCCACCCTCTTCTGTCATAACATCATCACGATTCGCAACAAAATAGATACTTGCACCGTTAAGCGTGCAGCTTATTTCCGAGCCAAGATAAGCGCGGTTGTTGCTGCCATCATCCCACGATATAACACCATCAATAAAGCCAGTCTCGTTCAATGTAATGGCGTTCTCAAGTGCAGCAAGAGTCGCATCCGAGTTAATTGCAACCTCTGACGCATCTTCATTTACCTCGCTACCACCATGGCCCCAGAGAAATGCGTACCAGAAGCTTACTGGATCACCAAATGATTGACCAGCGGAGTTGCCAAACGGATAGCCAGCATCTTTCATTGCAGCGGCTGTCTCAATATAGTCATCCCACGTGTCAATGCCCCATTCAGTGCGACCCAACACCTCTTCGAACCAATCCATTCGATAGACATGAGAGTTACCCACGATGGTCCAAGGAACGGTTCTCCAAGAGTCGCCAACCTTCGAGAAAGCTACCTGATCTTCATAGTAGCCACCAAAGCTTTCACTAAGCCCTTCCGCGACGTCGGATACGTCGACAAGACTGTCCTCAAAAAGATGACCCCAATTGTCAAATTGCTGAATAATGTCTGGGCCGTCACCTGCTTGAATCGAAGCGGCAATACGGGCAGCAATCTCGTTATTGTTAATCATTTCAACATTAACGGTAACGTTATTCTCTGCACCCCAAGCATTTGCTTTTTCGGTAAATGTCTCGTCTGCTGCTTCAACAAAGCTTGTCCACTTCAATAGGCGGACTTCGCCTGATGCTATATCACCGCTTGCCTCATCGCCAGCAGGCGCCGGTGCACCCCCTGGGGCAGTACAAGCAGCCAGTGCTAATGCTGACGTTCCCGCAGTCAATTGGAGAAAACTACGTCGGCTCAAAGTTTTGGAATTCATTCCATGCTCCTTTCCACTATTTGGTTATTCTGAGATAATTAGTTGGAAAATATCAACAACAGTTGGTTCTAAACAATGACCACAGATTACATACTGTCTCAATCTCGCGTCTCGCCAAGTTTTATCAACCAAATTTTACCAACTGAGGATATTGATACTTTATTACAAGGTAAAAAGCTTGGTTTTGTTGGTACTATCTGTCTTAAGTTAGATGTATTTTGGTAGAGTTACGGGGAGAAGGCTTAAGGCAGAATCTCAGTCGGGTTGTAGTCTGTGGACATACCTCACGTTCGTAGTGTAGCTCACGGCTAATAGCCTTGTCAAACGCAATCATAAGGTTAATGCCATTTGGCTAGAGGCGATCAAAATTTTAATCAACCGCAGATCACACGGCTCTTCATAGATTACATAAAATTATTCCAGAAAAATATAATGTGGGGCAACCGGATCTCAAGTAGTTGACAGCGTAAGTTCGCTGTTCACAAATGGGTTATGGCTTAAACGCGTTCTAGTCAGCTTTTACATATTTCTGCCAATTGTGCTCTTCTTTGAATCCTAGAACTTTACGAATTTTGCGATTTGAATAGAGCGCCTCATGTTCACCCAGTTCACGCGTAATCGGCACACCAGAGAAAAATCGTTCTGCCAATTCTTCACTGGGAATCATCGCGCTATTGTTATCGTTTCCAGCATTGAAAACTTGAAAGCCAAGGCCATCTTTTTGCAGACAGAGAGCAACAATTTGCCCTAAGTCACGGGCGTCAATGTAACAGAATATATTACGGCGACGGACTTCGGAATTCTCGAAATAATAAGGAAAATTTTCAGCGTACTCATGTGGTTCAACTACATTGCCGATACGCAGCGCATAGATGTCAATGCCAGAACGGCGTTGGAAGCTGCGGGCCGTTTTCTCGTTAACAACCTTCGACAATCCGTAGCTATCCATAGGATCAACATCATAATCTTCTTCCAATGGTAGAGAATGGGGATTTGTTTCTCCATCCGAAAAACAGACACCGTAGGTCGTCTCGGACGAAGCAATCACAATCTTCTTAATGCCGAGCTTAACCGCCGCTTCGATCACATTATAGGTGCCCATCGTATTTACTCGAAACGTTTCATTGTCCGGATTGATCAAGATCCTGGGCACAGCAGCAAAATGAACCACCGCATCAAATTGAGGCACACCATTACCTGGCTCCATTTCATCAAATCCGGCATACTGGCTCATGGCGTTGAACATTTGCCCGGAATCGGTAATGTCAGCAATTAGATTATCCACATCCGGATGATCCAGAGGCACGAGATCAACGTTCATCACACGATGTCCTTGGTTAAGCAGGTAAGGTATAACGTGCTTCCCAGCTTTTCCCGATCCGCCCGTAAAAAATATGCGCTTTGCAGTCATGTTTTTTCTCAGTATTATTAGTTTCTCAGATTATTAATTTAATGTGAGGCTTCCAGCTAGGTGAACAATTGCCGCCAGATGACTAGCAGCAGAAGAGCCTCATGAAGAGCGTAGAATATAGCTTAGTGCAAACGGCTATCATCGACGAAAAAATGGTTAGCGCGAATAAGCACTGGGCTAAGGCAAGGAATCGCACTGCTTCCGATGGGCCTAGAGCTTAACTCAATAACATTGAGCAGTATCTCATAGCTCAATATTGCTCGCCATTAATATCAATCTCTCCAGTGGGCCAATCATACGAAGCAGGGTAGTACATAAGAATTTCGCCAGGTTCCCAAGGGTGAGCCTCTGGGCTTTCTTTGTTTGTGCGATCAACCCAAGTGTTATTTTTGCATATAGCCGAACCCAATCGTGCGTAAAAATCAGCCACAGGAGTTTGAAAGACGCTAACGGCAAATGTTCCATCGTCTACGCGGCTAAATGCGGCACGAACTACGGCCGCCCCCAAACCAAGTTCTCGCTTTTCTGGATGGGTACAAACGCCTCCTAACGCCATCACTTCCTGCACCCCATCTGGGGTAAACATGATTCGTAGATCCCCTTCTGCATGGGCGATGACCTGTTCGTTTTCATCAAAGATGAGGTAAATCAGCTTGCGTAAGTGTGATGCCGAGGTTTTCTGCTGTTCGATAAATTGCGTGGCCGCTTCTGCTGCTGTTTGCCGTTCATTAGGCCACACCAACCACAATAAATCGATCATGCTATGCACTTGTTCTGTTGTCAAATCAGGCTCTTGAAATAATTGTACTGAGTAGGACATAATGCTCTGTAGCTCGCTGTTCAGGGGTTCAAAGTTATTATTTTCAACTATGCAAAGCACGCGGGGAGGCGCGGTGTCGGCAAGAGATGCCATTCATGCTTATAATAGGGTGTCACGTATCACTATTCAGCGCTGGCCTCTCTTTGCTGTAAACATCCATATGGATCTACACTCGAACGCGCAAGGAACAGGCCTGCACCAATATACGGCTGGTCTATTATGCCACGTCGCTAAAGGAGGTGACAATCGCAGAACATCTTGCACCTGTCAACCTTTACTTGCTGCAGGGGGTTGCGTATCCGTAGCATTTCACCTTTTTCTCACCGGGTTCACTAGTGCATCATCAATGCTTAATTTTCGGATTATCTGTATGCTTAGGACTGACGCTGTACTAGGTTCATTGGTGAAGTGTTGGACATCACATTAAATCTGACAAAAATAGCAAAAATTAACAGGAGACTATTATGACCTATCAACCAACCCGAGAATCTGTTTCGCAACATCCCGTTCCCGATTGGTTCCACGACGCCAAGCTCGGCATCTTTATCCATTGGGGGCTCTATTCGGTTCCGGCGTGGGCGACCGTTGGCATGGATTTGGGCGACGTGCTGGGCGGGCAGGATTTTAAGGATGTTGATCCACATTCTGATGCGTGGAAGGCTTGGTTTGCCAACAATGCGTATGCAGAGTGGTACAAGAACACGATGCGCATTGAAGGTAGTCCGGCGGCTCAATATCATGCCGAGACGTATGGCGCGGAGTTTGCGTATGAGGGTTTTGTACCAACTTTCAATGAAGCAATTCAGGCATGGAACCCAAACGAATGGGCCGAATTGTTCAAGCAGGTCAACGCCCGCTACGTTGTGCTGACCACTAAGCATCACGACGGGTTTTTGATGTGGCCCAGCGAAACGCCAAATCCATATATCGAAAACTATCACGCGGCGCGCGATCTCGTTGGCGAGTTGGGCGATGCGGTGCGAGAACAGGGGCTGCGCATGGCCTATTACTATTCTGGCGGCGTCGACTGGACTTTCCACCCAAAAGTTGTGCAGTCGCTGGCAGATATGGAAGAGGTGGCACCCCAAACGCAGGAGTATATAGAATATGCCAACGCCCACTGGCGCGAACTGATCGACCGCTACGACACTGAGATTCTGTGGAACGACATCGCCTATCCACGTGATACAGATCTGAATGTACTCTTTGCCGAATATTATAACAAGAAACCAGAGGGTTTAATCAACAACCGTTTTTTGCAGCGCCGCGAACTGCGCGTGACGGGCGAGAACGACAACCATTTTGATTTTACCACACCCGAATACACCTCGTATGGCGAAATCAAAGCAGAGAAGTGGGAATCGTGCCGTGGCATCGGCCACTCGTTTGGATACAATCAAATTGAAGGTGACGCGGAGCACTTGAGCGTGGACGAGTTGATCCGCTCGTTTGTGGATATTGTGAGTAAGAACGGCAATCTGCTATTAAATATTGGTCCGATGGCGGATGGAACGATCCCAGCGATGCAGAAAGAGCGTCTGCTTGGGTTAGGTCAATGGCTAGATCGAAACGGCGAGGCGATCTTTGCAACGCGACCATGGATGCGGGCAGAAGGCTCGACAGAAAACGGAATAGACGTACGCTTCACGCAAAACGAAAACGTGCTGTACGCCACATTGATGGATACGCCAAGCGCAACAAAAATCAGAATCAACGAATTAAGCGTGGCCGACAACGCAATCATTACGCTACTGGGAAGCAATATACCGCTAACATGGCAGCAGACAGGCTCTGATTTGACCATTATGTTGCCAGATAAATTACCCAACGCGCCCGCACATTCGATCAAAATAGCACCATGTCCCTAGCAAATTCATCATTTTATAGAGTTAGGCTTTAGGCTTAATCGAGAAAAATGATTATACGGATTTTATAAATTTTCTAAACTAGCTTGCGGCCATGCAGTATGTTTTATTTTTTAGAATGGCCTTAATAGTTCCGCAGGCCATGGACCCGCCGACTCAGCAAATATTGTTGGTTCAACCGGATCTCATAGGGTTGACAGAGTGCGACGCACTGTTCAGAGAACGTTTTAAACCAGAACCCATTGGTGAACAGTGCGTTGCACTCGATACGGGATGACTACTATAGCTGATTTCAATATCGCTCACAGAGGGCCTTAAGCAGTCAAAATTCTCTGAGGAACGCTTACAAGCGGCGTTTCGTTATTTTGTATGAAACAACGGATGGTACCCGCTCATCAGGGTAGCCCTCAGCCCCATATGCCAGTATATAACCCTCAAGCGAATCAACCTTTAGCGGCCACGGATCGAGCGTGATCTGACCATCGCCGATAATTTCATACGTCACCGGTATCTGCTCCTGATCCGCCCTCTTTGCATAGACCAATATCGCGCGTTCTGCTGGTCTCTCAAAACAGAAGTCAAACGAGATCATATCCGTTAAATTCGTAATCCGGTCGGCACGATCAAACAACGCGCGATCCAGATGCAGCCGCGCCAAATTTTCGTCAATGCGACCATTGAGTAGAGCCCGCAATTCACCATAAATTGCATCATCCCCCATCAGCCGCTTTACGTGGTGCAGCATCACTGTCTCTGCAATCGGGTCCGCCAACCGAGCGTGAACCAGATTTGTCATCGAGCGCACGCGGTGCGACTCATCCATCGCACCGATCTCATTCATGTCGAAAAAACCGTGTCCCCAATCGTGCAGCGCCGCACCTGTCACATACGAATCAAAGGGCAGCGCGGGCCGAGCAAAATGGTCATTTCCCCAATGCAAAACCAATGCACCCACAAGGCGCAGATGTTCGGATTGAGGAAAAATAAAATTGCGCGTTTTTGAACGGAACATAAATTTTCTCCTGTTTACAAGAATCGCTTCTGGCTTTAAAATAACCTCGTTGACGAAATCAACCGCTCTTCTCTACCCAGAAAATAGCTTGTTTTCGACAACTTTTTTTATTACTTGGATCTACTGCAAAAATCTAGAACTCGCCACAAAAACAGAGAAGGCACAAAAAATCTTTAAAATTTTTGTGAGTTTTGTATTTTTGTGGCAAAAATGACCTTGCAGTAGACTCTCACATTGGAGAATAAAATGGATCAAAACAAACATCTCTTAACCGACAATCAGATGCGTCAGTTCATCTCTGACGGCTACCTAGTTCTAAAAGCCGACTTTCCCAAAGAATTTCACGAACAAATGCAAAGCAAAATCGGCGAATTTATGGACAAAGAAGGCAATCCGGGCAACAATTTTTTACCCCGCTTGCCCGAAACCCAAGAGGTCTTCGACCACCCCACCATTCGCGGCGCACTCTCCAGCGTGCTAGGTGAAAATTATATCATGCATCCCCATCGCCACTGCCATTACAGCAAGCCTGGGCGCACCGTCCAACGCTGGCACAAAGACAGCTACTGGGGCTTTCAAAAGATTCGCAACCATCACCAGTGGTGGGCTATGATCTTCTACTATCCACAAGACACCGACATGGAAATGGGTCCCTCTGGCATCCTGCCCGGCACCCAATACTATGCCAAACGGGCCGACGAGAGCCTCGAACGCGAAGTCCACATGGAGGGTGACGCTGGCACCTTTGCCCTCATCCACTACGACCTGTGGCACCGCGGCACCGACAACGTTTCGCAGCGCAACCGATCCATGATGAAGTTCCAATTTGTGCGCATGGACGCGCCCACCGGCCCATCGTGGAACCACCAAGATCCAGACTGGATTTCACCTAATGGGGACGGTCCACCCAACCAACACGAAAGCGCATGGAACCATACATGGAACTGGTTTAAGGGAGAAGGAAGCAACACCCCGGCACCGAACAACGATGTCTCCGGTGCAGAGATGTCGCTGTTAATCAACAGCTTGGAAAGTACCGATCCCACCGAACGGCTAGAGGCAGCCGACTCGCTCGGCATGATGGGGGACGCCGCCGCAGACGCAATCCCCGCGTTGATCGATCTCATGGCGGACACGGTAGAGCCCGTTGCCGTCAACGCATCCTACGCACTCGCCGCCATGAATGGGGCCGCCATGCCCGCGCTTGCAGACGCGCTACATTCGAATAACCTAGCGCTCAACCGCAACGCGGGCTATGCACTCTCTACTTTTGGCGACTCAGCCGTGCCCGATCTGCTGGCTGCGCTCGAAAGCGACAACGAACAGACCCGCGGCTACGCAGCCTTCGCCCTCGGCGAGATCGGATCCGAAGCCGCTATCGAAAAGTTCAGCGAAATGAGCACAAACGATCCATCCGAGTGGGTGCGCCGCAGCGTGGTCGAATCGCTTGGTACGCTCGATAGCACCACCGACGCCGCAGTCGATGCATTGGCAAATGTCGTTGTCAACGACAGCGACGGGCAAGTCCGCTTTACCACCGGTCTCTCGCTCGCTCGCCTCGGTCCTGCCGCCGATGCAGCCGTCCCCGCGCTCAGCCAAGCACTCAAAGATGATGATCGCTATGTCCGCGCCAACGCCGTCGAAGCCCTGCGCCAAATCGGCACGCCCGAAGCGCTCAACATTGCAATGGATCACCTCATCGCCAGCCGCTGGTGTCCAATCACTACGCCAGAGAATCTGTTTTAAAAGATGGGGATTGAGAAGTGGGGATTGAGGGACCGTCAATCGGGTTGTTCGCCCAACTCCGTATTCCTATGAACGAACAGCGCCCGAACGCCATTTCCACCCCACGCCAATCCACACTAAAATACCCTCGTGACCCTAGCCGATCTACACTTTAACCAAGAAGTGCCCACTATAGTATATCTAGTGGGCACTTCTTGGTTGATTCTGATTAGATAATTGATTGGAGATCAATCTTCAATGGTAACAGTTCACCTAGCAGGCAAAAACTTACTTAATGTGAGCAATGAGCACGCCCTCGTGCGGGTTCGGAGCCAGAATCATTGGGAACGCAGCCGCACAAGGGCATGCTCACTGGACAGATAATCAGAATAGGTGGACAGATACCTTCAATGAACGATGAGGCTGGACATTATCGATAGTACCCTCGGGCCAAGAAGCTCTACGAGTTGTAAAGCTTTGTGGCAACAAAATTAGAATATGTCCCCTACTTGAAATGGTTGATTGGTTTTCGGGGTTCAACAATGATGACCTTCGACGCATCAAAAACCGCATCGATTAATTTTGACATCAGCACTCTCTCCAAGCACCCCTTATTAACAATTCACAAATTCCGTCATTCAACAATTAATTATTAGGAAGAGCCAAACCATAACGCAAGGAAGATAACGCACTCATGTCAAAACTAAATGCACCATTCCGTGCCGATCAAGTCGGTAGCCTATTGCGCCCTCAATCTCTGTTAGATGCCCGTGAGAAAGCCGCCGCTGGCGAGATCAGTCGAAACGATTTACGCGAGATCGAAGATCAAGAGATCGCCCGCATTGTTAAGAAGCAGGAGGAGGTTGGTTTACAAGGGATTACCGACGGCGAATTTCGACGGGCTTTCTTTCATCTTGACTTTCTCGAAAAGTTAGATGGCGTTACGGTCGACGGCATGATCGAGGCCAGTTCCGATGCGGCCGAGACAGTCCACTTTACGCCACCCAAATTGAGTGTTACGGGCAAATTGCACCACGCCTGCAATATTCAGGTTGATGATTTTAACTATATAAAGCCTCTTGTGTCCCGCACGCCTAAGGTCGCGATTCCATCACCCACCATGGTCCATTTCCGCGGTGGACGAGCGGCCATCGACATCAACTCCTATCCCGATATGGATCAGTTCTTTGAGGACTTGGCACAGGTTTACCGGGACGAGATCACCGCACTCTATGCTGCGGGCTGTCGCTACTTGCAGATGGACGACACCAATCTGGCCTATCTCTGTGATCCCAAAATGCGCCAGGGTGCAGTCGAGCGTGGCGATGATCCCAACGAACTGCCCCGCACATATGCTGCGCTCATCAACACTGCCCTGCGCGATCGACCCAGTGATATGCGGGTTTGTGTCCACCTTTGCCGCGGAAATTTTCGCAGCACTTGGTTTGCCGAAGGCAGCTATGAGCCAGTGGCCGAGGTTCTTTTCAGCGAATTAAATGTGGATGGCTACTTTTTAGAGTATGACGATGAGCGATCCGGTGGCTTTGCTCCCTTGCGCTTTGTGCCAGCTAACAAGACGGTTGTGTTAGGGCTAGTCAGCTCGAAGCTGGCAGAATTGGAGCCAATGAGCGAATTAGCGCAGCGTATCGACGAGGCGGCTCAGCATGTGCCACTGGAACAGCTTTGTCTTAGCCCGCAGTGTGGCTTTTCTAGTACGGTTCACGGTAACGATATTACCGAAGATGATCAGTGGCGCAAACTGGAACTAGTAGTCAATACGGCGCGTGAGGTGTGGGGATAATGAATGTAAACGAACTCATTGCCATCGATGGTACAAAAAGATAGCGTAATATACATATTGGATTTTAGCACAAATAAGCAAGGCTCTTCGGGATCTCATGTGGTTGACATTGAAACTAACCATAGCGGCTCTCCCATGTCGAGTGCGTCGCACTCTGTCAACCACATGAGATTCGGTTGAACCATAATGTGATAGAGGATAAAGAATGCAATTTCATTTGAATGGCTACCGCCCCGGCAATCCAAGCATTGCGGATTCTGTGAGCGGAGCCGGACAATCGACCAAAAAAGTGGATGTACTAATCATTGGCAGTGGTCCAGCAGGATTAACTCTGGCTGCACAATTAGCTGCGTTTCCTCAAATCTTGATGCGCGTTTGTGAACTTAAACCCGGCCCCTTGCAAAGAGGTCAAGCTGACGGCGTGGCCTGTCGTTCGATGGAAATGTTTGAGGCGTTTGGCATTGCAGATAAGGTTGCTAAAGAAGCGTACTGGGTCAACGAAACCACTTTTTGGCGACCAAACCCCAACAGTGACGGTATTGCGCGGGCGGATCGTATTCAGGATGTAGAGGATGGACTATCGGAAATGCCCCACACTGTTCTCAACCAAGCGCGGGTGCATGATTTTTATCTTGAATTGATGCAGAATTCAGCGCGCCGACTCGTGCCTGATTATAATCGTCAATTAGTTGAACTGGTGATGACTGATGATCCAATGTATCCAGTCACGGCTACATTTGATTGCTTGGAAGAAGAAAAGATCGGACAGCAGGAGACGATCCACGCGCGCTATGTCGTCGGTTGTGACGGCGCACGCAGCACAGTACGAACTTCGTTAGGCTATACGCTACAAGGTGATTCGGCGCGTCAACTGTGGGGTGTGATGGATGTCTTGGCGGTCACTGACTTTCCAGACATTCGAATAAAGAGTGCGATTCAGTCAGCAGCGGAAGGCAGCCTGCTCATCATTCCGCGTGAAGGGGGCTACATGGTTCGCCTTTATATCGAAGTGGACGAACTGCACGATAATGAACGCTCACGCGACCGCAACGTCACCCCAGAAGCCCTCATCCAACAGGCGAATGCTATCCTCCATCCGTATACGCTCGATGTGAAAGAGGTTGTATGGTGGTCGGCCTATGAGATCGGACAGCGGGTGAGCGACTCGTTCGATGATGTGCCTGCCAACGAGCGCGAGACGCGTATGCCCCACATCTTTATCGCTGGCGATGCCTGCCACACTCACAGCCCCAAGGCGGGTCAAGGCATGAACGTTTCAATGGCCGACACCTTCAATTTGGGCTGGAAGCTAGCTTCTGTCCTTAATGGCAGGGCGGATCCTAAGCTGTTGCACACCTACTCGCTAGAACGGTATGCTAAGGCTCAGGAATTAATCGACTTTGACCGAGATATGGCGAAACTGTTCAGTGCCCGTTCGGAGGATGGGGCAGTCGAAGCAGAGTTTCAACGTTATTTTGCCAAACATGCTCGTTACACGGCAGGGGTCGAAACGCGCTACGATTCTTCGCTTATTACCGCCTTAGACAAGCATCAAAACTTAGCCGCAGGCTTCAAAATCGGTATGCGCTTTCACTCTGCACCCGTCATTCGCTTGGCCGATGTAAAGCCGATTCAACTGGGGCACACGATTAAGGCGGACGGACGCTGGCGGTTGTTCGCCTTTGCGGGCATGGAAGATATGGGGGAACCAGAGGGTGAGCTCTCGTTGCTTTGTGACTTTCTGATCAATGATCCACATTCGCCGATCCTGCGTTATACCCCAGCTGACGCGGACATTGATTCTGTGATTGATATACGCGCCGTTTTTCAACAGGGACACCGAGAGTTGGCACTAGAAACGATGCCATCCCTCTTGCTGCCAAAAAAGGGGCGATATGGCCTTATTGATTATGAAAAAATGTTTTGTCCCGATCTCAAAAGCGGTCAGGATATTTTTGAAATGCGTGGCGTTGATCGCCAAGCAGGAGCCCTTGTCATTGTGCGCCCCGACCAGTTTGTCGCCAATATTATGCCTCTACAAGCGGAAGACTCTTTAACGGCGTTTTTTGATGGATTTATGCTTTATTATGGTTGATTCGGAGCCCACTAAAGGAACATAGCAGTTCACCTAAGTGCAGACAAGGGGGTTTCGTCGGGTGTCGCAGGTTGGGTTTATGTGCCAAACCTAGCCTAACATCCGTTAAAACACTTTTTTTGTACTTAGTGCATCATCAAGCCTTAATTTTTGGGTTGCCTATAACTATGGTGTGAATATCAGTTGCTATAGCGGATACGAAGGGAGAGACCTGCATTCCGCAAATAGGCCACAAAATGACTCACAAACGAATCTATTCTTGGCCCATTTGCGGAATACTCATCCTACAGCTGTTTATTCTAATTTCCATAAATAAGTTCTGGGAGCCATAGGGCAATTTGTGGGAATATAATGATAAGCGCAAGCCCAATAAGTTGCACAACCATAAATTGCATCATGCCGATATAAATGTCGCTCAAATCCCATTCCGGAACGACCCCCTTTAAGAAATAGGCGGATAAAGCAACGGGCGGGCTGAGCCATGCCGTTTGTAAATTAACCGCCACTAAGATACCGAACCATGTTAAATTGACATCCAATTCAACCAATAAAGGAATAAGAATAGGAACAATAATAAGCACAATAGGCACCCATTCTAATGGCCATCCAAGTACGAAGATAAGCGCCATAATAAGAATGAGTATTTGTATTTTCGATAATTCCCAAGAAATTAATAGCTCGGTTAACATTGTTGGCGTGCCTAAGCGTGAAAATACAGCGCCAAAAAAGTTAGATGCCGCCACTAGAAATAGAATAAGCACAGAAATTTCTAGCGTCTTAATCAGGGCTTGACCAAAACCTTTAATTTTTAGTTTGCCATAAACGGCAGTGAGTAAAAATGCCCCAACAGCACCACAGGCTGCGCCTTCGGCTGGTGTTGCCCACCCCAATAAAATAGAGCCAAGGGCAAAGGCGACTAAGGCAGCAGGAGGAACAAGGCCAAGAGCAAATTCCCTTGCTATAATGCGCCAATTATTCGCGCGCTCGTCCATCGGTAGTACTGGCCCTAGGGAAGGGTTAATCTGGCATCTAATAAGGGTATAGGCCAAATAAAGACCAGCAAGCAGAATACCGGGCATAATTGCGGCCGCAAATAAATCTGTTACAGGTACCTCTAACACGGGGCCCATCACAACAAGCATAATAGAAGGCGGTATTAAAATACCCAACGTGCCGCCAGCAGTAATCGTGCCTGCGGCTAACCGTACATCATACCCTGATGCATTCATTGTTTTAGCGGCCATAATACCCAAAATCGTAACAGAGGCCCCCACAATACCTGTGGCCGCACCAAAGATGGTAGAAACAAAAAGCACCGCAATATAAAGAGCGCCCTTTGTATTGGCTAACATTAATTGCACAGCTTTAAATAAGCGTTCCATCAAGCCCGCTTGCTCCATCATAATACCCATAAAAACAAATAAGGGTACAGCAGCAAGCGTTTGATCGAGCATAACACTATTAAATTGCAATGTCATGAGATAAGTGGCTAACTCGGCACCAAAACCAATCGCGCCAAAGACAAACCCTAAAAATATGAGCGTAAATGAGATAGGGTATCCTAAGAAGATGGCGAATAACATCATCCCTATCATAACTAGTCCAAGAATTTCGGGTTCCATTATGCCCACCTATTATTTTTAAAAGCGTATATACTTTTCACGCATTCAGAGATACCTTGCAAAATAAGAAAGAATGCACCAAGGGGCATGGCTGTGCGGGCAGGGGCAAGTGGTGCCATCCATGATGTATCCATCGTTCGCTCCCAACGTACCCACGCATCGAACGTATATTCGAACGAGACAAGAAAAAACAGAATCATGCCGGGAAAAAAGAACAGAAAGTACAAAACTAAATCTACAGTAGCTTGCGTTCTTGGTTGCCAATTACGGTATATAAAATCGGCTCTAATGTGAATACCACGCATAAGACCATAGCCAGCGCCCAACATAAACATGGCACCGATAGTCATACGGCTCACATCGTAAGCCCAAGCCGTTGGCGCAACAAATAATTTACGGGCAACAACCTCATAAACCATCGCAACCGCCGCCGGGATAAGAAGCAAACAGGCTATTCTACCCACTTGCGTATTGAATGTATCAATAACACGAATAGTTTTTTGCATCCACGGACTCATATCGTCAGGCAAGTTATCAATATCTAATACATTGCGCTCCGCGATCATCTCGTCTGTGATGTCTAACTCATCTATATTTATTTCATTAGACACGTCTTTTTGTTCTTCTACATCTTGATTAGACACGTTTTTTTGTCCTTAAATAAAACGGGTGCATTCTAAATTAGGTAACTGGGCAATGATTATGCCCAGTTACCTAATTTAGAATGCACCAAAATAAAATATAGCACCTCGCCATATACGGGGTGCTATATCATGGCCTTATTCTAAAGAATCTGCAAAAGCTTTTCCAAGTTGTGCGTTTGATGTTTGTGCACCAGCCCAGAAAGGCACCGCAATCTCAGCAAAATCTTTTTGAGATTGCCATACTTCAGCAAAAAATTCATTTTCTTCAGCATTTGTCTCTAACGAAGCACGCGCTGCATTCATATAGGCAGGGAAGTAATCCGCAGGTGTATCGTGTAAGATAACGCCTTCGTTATCGACTAAATCTTTCAACGCTTTCCCATTCTCGATAATGCGATAACTCATTGCTTTTGATAGAGATGCGTTTGCAGCAACTTCAATCGCCTTTTGCTCTCGAGGTGTTAAGCTTTCCCATACATCACCATTCAGGTACATATCAGCATTCACAACCACTTGGTGTAAGCCTTGCAAGTAATAATGCTTAAGCACTTTTTGGAAGCCAAAAACACTATCAGGTTTTGGGCAGCACCATTCAGCAGCATCAATTGTACCCGATTCAAGCGCAGGTAAAATATCCCCACCGCCCATAGCAACAGCAGCAACGCCAATGTCTGTATAAGTTTGCCCAGGAATGCCAGGAGGAGCACGGAAACGGTATTGACGGAAATCATCCATCGATTCAATCGGCTCGCTAAACCAACCTAATGCTTCTGGTCCAACAGGTTGTAGCATAAAGCCTTTAACATTCATGTCCATTTCTACCCATAGTTGGTCATATAGCTCTTTGCCACCGCCATATTGAAACCATGATAAAAAGGCAATATTATCAATACCAACGCCAGCACCAGCGACAGGTGAACCAAATAACATTGCAGCAGGATGCTTACCCGACCAATAGTGAGTCCAAGCAAAGCCACCATCAATTAAGCCTTTATCTACGGCATCTAATGTTTCATCAACACCGACAACAGAGCCAGCAGGTAAAATCTCAAATTCCAAACTGCCACCAGTTAATGCTGTAACATCGGCCGCAAAATCGTTCAGCATAAATACTTCATCAGCTGTTGCGGGTAACACAGATTGTATACGTAAAACTTTAGCTTCTACTTGTACTTCCGCGGCAGCATTGTCACTTGCGTTCTCTGCCACTGGTGCTGCTGGCGCAGTACAAGCGACCAATGCAAAGACAATAACTGAAAGAGTTATCATCCTTAAGGTTGACTTTAATCGTTTACTAAACATTATGTATTCGTATCCTCCTAATGAAATCATGGTTGACTTAATGCACTGTTTCGGGGATCGCTAATAGAGAAAGCAAATAGAACCTAGATAAATGCGGGATAGGCTATCTAGCCTGCCCTTAGCACAGGAATAGGATAACAGTCAATACAATGTTGACTGCTCACTCTTTACTTTTTTATTAGATAATGATGAAATGTATGGGGATGTCGATTTAAATATGGGTAAATTAGTTAGAATCAACAACTGCTGCGATTACAAAACTGTAAATCAAGGCCACTTTACCAGATTCATATTAGATTATGCAAATCGAAGACAAGAAGAGAAAGCCTGCCCTGAGCATAGTCGAATGGCGTGCAGGGAGCCGCGCAGCTTGACAGCGACTCACGCGCAAGCCAAGTTACCCAAGCGGTTGCTAAAGCCCACGCACAACCGTTGAGGAGTAGCCCATATTGAGAGCCGAAATGTTCCCAGCCCTTTTTTCTAATGATTCTGATGCTAGAAAAGAATTCACCACCAAGCTGAAAGTTTCTAATAGAATAGCGCTAGCAATTTATCAAACTCGAAAATTGCTCTACATACACAACAGGCTATTCTTATTTTGAAAAGTTGATTCCATCACGTACAATCCCTCGTAGGTTTCAATGAACCGCTCCCGCTTTATAGATTTCAATTAACCTCTCCCAAAGTGCCAAAGGAAAAACATGACTAACGAAACTATTTTTACTATGGATACCTCTAGCATCAAATATGGACCAGGATCCACTCGAGAAGTAGGCATTGATATGAAAGGGCTCGGCGCGACGCGCGTTATGGTCGTAACCGACCCGCGCGTGGCGAAGCTAGAGCCAGTCGAAATTACGATGAAGGCGCTCAAGGACGAAGGGATCGACGCCGTACTCTTTGACCAAAGCGCGGTCGAACCAACTGATGCGTCTTTGAAGATAGCAATTGATTTTGCCAAAGAGGGCAACTTTGACGGCTACGTTGGCGTAGGTGGAGGTTCCTCTCTAGACACAGCCAAAATCGCCAATCTTTACAGCACCTATCCGGCCGATCTGCTGGCTTATGTAAACGCACCGATTGGCGAGGGGCGTCCGGTACCAGGCGCACTCAAGCCAATGATTGGCATTCCCACCACCGCCGGAACGGGCAGTGAAACGACTGGCGTGGCGGTCTTTGATCTGCTCGAGATGAAGGCCAAAACAGGTATCTCTCACCGTAGATTGCGTCCACAAATTGGCATTATCGATCCCAACAACACGGTAACGTTGCCGAAAATGGCGATTGCCGCCTGTGGGTTAGACGTCGTCTGCCACGCGGTTGAGTCGATCACCGCGCGACCCTACAATACTCGACCCGCAGCAGAGAGTCCGATCTATCGGCCCTCCTATCAGGGTGCAAATCCTATCTCGCACGTTTGGGCATCGCGCGCAATCGAAATGGTTTCGGAGAATATCGTGCGCTCTTTCAACGACCCCGAAGACGAAGAGGCCCGTGGCGAGATGCTGCTGGCTGCGTCGATTGCGGGCGTTGGTTTTGGCAATGCGGGCTGTCACCTGCCCCACGGCATGTCGTACCCTATCTCGGGCATGGTACGCGGCTATATTCCACCAGGCTATCCCGAAGATCATCCAATTATTCCCCACGGCATGTCGGTAATTATGAGTGCGCCAGCCGTCTTCCGCTTCACCGCTGAAGCCGATCCAGCGATGCATCTTTATGCGGCGGGTCTATTGGGTGCTGAAATAGAGGGGGCTGCGCCAGAAGATGCGGGGGAGATTTTGGCGACTGCCATGATCAAAATTATGCAGCAGACGGGTGTCCCTAACGGGTTAAGCGCGATTGGCTACACCGAGGATGACATTCCAGCATTTGTAGAAGCGACCCTGCCCCAACATCGCCTGACCAAGCTCTCTCCACGCCCCGCGGATAGGGATGATCTGGCACGATTGTTTAAAGAGTCAATGGTGCTCTGGTAGCCCCGCGTTATAACAATAGGGTAGCACCACAGAACAGAATAGCGTGGAGTAAAATTTCATGCGGAATTTTGTCCAAAAATATCGTTTTTGTCAAACAAAACGGCCTGTAATCGTCGATTTTGAGCAAAATTTTGGCCGATTTGTAGCATTATGTCTAGTCCACGATGTTCTGTGGTGTTACCCACTGAGTTGTTATGGGTATGGGTGAAGGGCTTGTGCATAAGCAAAAATACTCAGTTTCACTCGCGCCTTGTTTATACAGCCCTTTAAAACAAGCTTAACTGAACCTCCTCCGGCTTTTCCTTTTTCTTTTTCCGCCCCACCGACTCGTTCAACGCTTTCAGCCGTTCCTCAATATCCGCCACAAAACGGGATACAGGATTCTCGACGCGCTGACCAAACCAGAAGCGGTTGTGCGCGTGCGTCAGGATTAGTCGCTGTTCAGCGCGTGTCATGCCCACATAAAACAAACGTCTCTCTTCATCTATTTCATTTTGCTGCAAATAGGTCCGGCTTTCGCCGAGATCTTCAGGTTCTTCATTCGCCACATTCTCGTTTATATTTGGTCGCACATAAGGCAGTAAATTTTCCTCACACCCCACAATGAAGACTACCGGAAATTCGAGCCCCTTAGACGCGTGCAGCGTCATAATCGTGACCCGATCCGCACGTGGATCGTAGATGTCAGCTTCTTTGGTTAGCGCAGTGGAGTCGAGAAAGTCGATCAGCGTGCCGTCGAATGAGATCGCGCGCAGCACAAGCTGGTCGATGCGCTCTTGTACGGCTGCCGCGGGATCAGGCAAGAGTGCGGCAGCAACGTTTTTGATCAGCACGACACTATCGCCGTCTACTTTCGCACGCAATGGCGACAGCGCATCTTGTGTATGGGCCAGTAATTTTTTGGGTGGCTTAGCGCGCCCTATGGTCTGAATCAAGTGCAGATCGTTGGGGTTGACGAGCCACCACAGCGCAGCCAAAATCTGCCGAATTTCCTTGTGTTCTGTCAGCGGTGCCTGACTTATGGCTTGGAACGGAATGCCGGATCGTGCAAAAGCTTCGACAAGTAAATTACTCTGAGCGCCGATACGATGCAGCACGGCAAAATCGGCAAACGAAAACGCACGGCTGCGCTGATTCTCGGCCCGATCATCGACGCGGCCCGAGTCGATAGAGAAGTAGCTGGTGCCGCCAACAAGCTGCTCGATCTGATGCACGACCTGCTCGGCTTCGGCCTTATCGGTTGGCGCAGCATGAATTTGGACGGGTGTTCTGTCGACAAACTGAGACCACAATTTTTTTGTTGCCGTCTGCTCGAAAGACGGCATATCGTGCTCACGTTCGCTACTATTTTGTTTTTGTTTAAAGATATTTTGTTTAGAGACAACTTGCTCCGATGCATCTAAGATTAACTGGGTGGAGCGATAACTCTGAGTCAATTCGATCCGCTGGGCGCGCGGAAAGTCCTGCTCGAATTGCAAAAAGTAGGCTCGATCCGCCCCACGGAAGCCGTAGATGGCCTGGTCGGGATCACCGATTGCGCAGAGGTTGGCGGGGCTATCTGTCTCTCGATTTACAAGTAGGTGCAGCAAACGCACTTGTACAGCATTCACGTCTTGATATTCGTCAATCGAGATCCAACGGTAGCGGGTGTGGATTGTGGCGAGGACGTCGGGCGCTTGTTCGAGCAACTCGACAGTGCGGGCAATCAGATCGTCGAAGTCGAGCAGGTTGTTTTGGGCAAGCAGCGCGTTGTACGAGACAGAAATTTCTTTATTGGCCTCGACAGATTCTGCGTTGGCTTCGACCGTTTCACTTCTTGAGAGCTCAGCCAGCGCAGAATCTGTCGATAGCGGTTGCAATTGGTTTTTGACCGCAGAGATTTGTTCGAGCACTTGGTTAATCTCGCGTTCGGATAAGGCCGAATCGATCTGCTTAATAAGCATGCGTTGATCAGCTTCGGTGATGATAGCAAATTCAGGCGAAATATTAATCGCTTTGCCATACTGCCGCAGGATCATCGCGCCAAAGGCATGGAACGTTTTGACCGTCAATTGCTTAACCGTTGCTTCATCCAAAAGTGTGGATAGCCGCTCGCTCATTTCTTGGGCGGCTTTGTTGGTGAAGGTAACGGCAAGGATTTGGGCAGCAGGTATGCTGTGATCGGCAACAAGATGAGCGATCCGGTAGGTGAGTGTGCGCGTTTTGCCGGTGCCTGGCCCGGCGGTGATGAGCAGCGAGCGGTCGATACATTGTACGGCGGCCAGCTGCTGCGGATTTAGCATGAGCAGATCTAACTTGGATTTGAGTAATGGTTCCGCGGTGGAGGCAATGGCCGGATCAGGAATGTCGAGCGCCGCAACGGAAGCAGCAGAATCAGCATTGTTGATCACATCTACGGGGTCAACGGTTGCCGTTTTCGCAGCGGATTTTTTTTGTGACGTGCGGCTTGGTTCCGCTGCGTTCTTCTTCAATTTTTTGTTGAGCGGCACGTCGATGAGTGAAAGTTGGCCGGACAGATTTTCGCGGTCGGTGGCGCTAAATAGGTGGATGGTGCCGTACTCGCCATCGTAGCCCGCATCGAGGTAGACGTTGCCGCTGCGCACGCGCTTGATGCCTTCGGCGAGCAAGGTGCCACCCACGGCGGCGATTTCTTCGAGCGGGGTCTCCTGCAGGATGATGAGTTCGGGACCAAGCTGTTCGAGCAGGCTTTCGTAGGCGCGGCTGACGCGTTTGGATTTGGGGCCAACGCTGTGAACTTCGCCCAAAATTTCGGGCAGTGGGATTAAACCAACGTGTGATCTATTACTTTTCGCCGCCTGCTCGATAGGCGGCGCGTAGTTTTTTGCCGCCTGCTCGATAGGCGGCGCGTGGTCTTTTGTCGCCTGTTTAGGACTATAGTTTGCTGGTCTATCGGCCAATTCTTCGATGCGGTGCAGGGTGCCAACGGTGACGGGTTTACCACAGACGGAGCAGAGACCATCGTGCTCGATAGTGGTTTGAGGCAGCCAACGAATTTGGCATTTTCGATGACCATCGAAGTGATATTTGCCCTCTTCGGGGAAGAATTCGATGGTGTGCAAAAATTTAGCTTTGTCGCCCGTTTTGAGTGCGTCGAAAAAGCCTTCGTACGATAGTTCAGTGTCGAGTACGTTGGCCTCGCGCGCCAGCTTTTGGGGCGAGTGCGCGTCGGAGTTAGAGACGAGCGTGTAGTTGTCGAGCATGGAAAGGCGCTGATTCATGGGTGGGTCAGTCGAGAGGCCGGTTTCAAGCGCAAAGATGTGAGATGTCAGGTCGCCGAAGCACTCTTCGACCGAGTCGTAGCCCGATTTGGAGCCGAGCAGCGCGAACCACGGTGTCCAAATGTGAGCGGGGATGAAATAGTTTTGCGGATCGATGTTGAGGGTAATCTCAAGCAGGTCATGTGACGAAAGGCCGAGGATCGGGCGGCCATCGGAGCGGATGTTGCCAATTTTTTCAAGCGCGGCTTGAAGTTTTTCGACACTTTCAATAGTGGGTGCATAGACCAAGTTATGAACTTTGCGGACCTTGCCCCCCTTTTTGTAGATGTTGCTGATTTCGCCACCGAGCATAAAGCGGATCGGGTTGCGGCAGGCGGGGAATACTTGCTCTTCGACACGATTGGCAATGTCGGGCTTGAGCTTGAAGAGGCCATCTTCGGCGGGGTCGAGGGTTTCTTTGATTTCCCGCAGCCAGCCCGGGTGTGCGATGTCTCCGGTGGCGAGTAGATGTACTCCTTTTCGCTGCGCCCAGATGGCAAGGGTTTCGATGTTTAAGTTTTTGCTGGTGGCGCGTGAGTAGTGCGAGTGGATGTGGATATCGGCTACGTATTTCATAGTTGGGTTTTGTGAATATCGGGTTGTAGAGCTGCAAAGTTTGGATGACTTGGGTATATGAAGCAATTTCGCAATTGTAACATTTATTTTTGTAATCGTATTGTAGCTGCTTGTAGATTAAAGGTAAAGTGGGTGTTGACGAGCGGATAAAGTGGGGGTAAACTAGTAGTGAAAGCATGTAGTTTATTACGGGTAGATCCGCTGCCTAGCTTTGACCTAACTAGATTTACTTCGTAAATCTACTATAAACTATAAATCAAATTAAATATATGTCTAAGTAGCATATACTAGCCAGTGCCATAAATTATCTAAACAGAAATGTTATTTTGTGCTGGTGCGGATATATATAGACTGGGGTGAATCAATTATGCGGGATTCAATATATAGAAGTTTCAACTGGCCGAATACAATTACGATTGTGCGGATTGGTTTGGCGTTTGTGGCATTTTCCTATGCGTTGACTAATACGTTTAATGCAACGATTATTGCCATGGTCATTTTTACGATTGCGGCGGTAACTGATTTTTTGGATGGAGAGCTAGCCCGACGCTATAATAGCATTACAACATTTGGCAAGATTCTCGATCCAATTGCGGATAAGGTGTTGGTGTTAGGCGCGTTTGCCGTCTTGTCATATTTGGGTGTCTTTCCATTTTGGATCGTAATCCCAGTTTTTGCGCGCGAGATTGTGATTACGATTGTGCGCCTTTATTTCTTGATGAGTGGTATTGCGATTGCGGCGGTGAAGAGCGGTAAACAGAAGACAATTATGCAAATTACGGCGATTGGCGTTATTTTTGCGAATTTGCTTTTTACGCGCTACTACATGGAGACGTTTCCATCGAGTGGATTAGCGATTAGTTGGGCGCTGACAATTACGATGTATGCGGTGCTTGGGTTTGCGGTTTGGCTGACTGTCTATTCGGGATACGATTTCTTTAAGAATAACTGGAAATTGCTTCGAATCACTACGTAGCACAGAATCCGTTTTGTCGTTCATTGACTCTATAATTTGTTCGCCATAGACGCTGATACGGACGAACACTGCTAACAGATCTGTTAGCAGTGTTCGTCCGTATCAGCGTCTATTTTTTTGTTGTAGTAGAATCAGTGGAGATGTAAACGTATGCTCCTGAACTGAATATCCATGCGTCTATAATTGACAAGAAATTTGGTCAGTCGTATGATCTGCGTAGGAGAAAACAATGGAGAAACTACAGAACATATGGAAGGCGTGGAAACGATTTGGCGAATTCATTGGTGAATGGGTTGCCCGTATCGTTTTAACGCTCTTTTACTTCACAATCTTTTTGCCTTTTGGGCTTGTTTCAAGTCTTTGGCGCGATCCCCTAGACTGCCGCGATATTAGCCAAGTAAGCTGGACAAAGCGGTCGGCATTAGACAATAATCTAAACGATAGTTTAGAAAAAGCACGCAAGCTAGGATAAATCCCAACAGTGTATATATTAGGAATTTCTTGTTATTATCACGATTCTTCGGCTGCTATTTTGCATGATGGGATGTTGATTGCAGCAGCAGACGAGGAGCGATTCTCGCGCAAAAAGCACGATCACGATTTCCCTAGGCAGGCAATTGATTACTGTTTAGCCGAAGCAGGCATTACGGCTCAAGATTTAGAGCATGTGGTCTTTTACGAAAAGCCGCTGCTCAAATTTGAACGCATTTTGCAGACAACCATGCAAACCTTTCCCAAATCTTGGGGCGTTTTTCGCGAGTCGATGATCGCATGGTTTGACGAAAAGCTGTGGGTCAAGGGCGAGATCGTTACACAGCTTGATATAGAGGCCGATAAAGTTCTCTTTGTAGAGCATCATCTTAGCCATGCGGCTAGCGCATTCTTCTGCTCTCCCTTTGAAGAGTCGGCAATTTTAACGATTGATGGCGTGGGCGAGTGGGCCACAACCACTATTGGGAAAGGCACAGCGCAGTGGGACATATTGCCAGAGACGGCGCCCAATGCAGGAAGCCAGCCAACCGAAAGCAAAAACGCAATCGAGTTAATCAATGAGATTCGCTTTCCCCATTCGCTAGGGTTGCTCTATTCGACCTTTACCGCGTTTCTTGGCTTTCGCGTCAACAACGGCGAGTACAAAGTTATGGGCATGTCTCCCTATGGTCGCCCGACACGCGTCGAAGATGTGGAGAAAGTGATCAAAATTGAGCAGGATGGCAGCTTTCGGCTCGATATGGATTATTTCGCTTTTCACCGCTCGACCACAACTTCTTATAGCGATAAGTTCATTGATCTTTTTGGCACGCCGCGCGTCCCCGATTCAGACTTCTATTCGCCCACTACGCACCCGCTCAAAGACGCGCCAAACTGGGATGAGTCTATTGCAGGTCGCAATCAAGAATATGCGGATATTGCATCGAGTATTCAGCGCGTGACCGAAGAGATGGTGCTGAAGATGGCGGCACAGGCGCACAAAGAAACAGGCTCTAAGAATCTTTGCCTAGCAGGTGGCGTCGCGCTGAACTCGGTTGCGAATGGTCGACTATTGCGCGAAAGCCCCTTTGAAAATATTTACATTCAGCCCTCTGCTGGTGATTCTGGTGGTGCATTGGGTGCGGCACTTTATGTCTATCATGTTGTGTTGGGCAAGTCGCGTAAGTTTGTAATGGAACATGCGTACTGGGGCCAAGAATATTCGGACAGCGAGACAGTTTCGGCAATAAACGCCAGTGGATACAGCTACGAACAAGTTGACGATTTAGACCAACGCGCCACGTTGATGGTCGATGACATGCTAGAACAGAAGGTTATCTCGCTGCATCAAGGTCGTTTTGAGTGGGGGCCGCGTGCGCTGGGCAATCGCTCCATCATGGCAGATCCGCGCCATGCCGAAATGAAGGGTATTGTGAACGAACGCATCAAGTTTCGCGAGCCGTTCCGACCCTTTGCGCCCGCAGTGCTAGAAGATCGAGCCGAGGAATATTGGGAAGATCTAGGCGACGTGAAGAGTTCGTACCCACTGCGCTATATGCTAACTGTTTGCAAAACACGAGCCGGAAAAGAAGATGAAATTCAGGCTGTGAGCCACATGCAGAGCGGCCGGATCCAAACGGTGCGCCGCGAGTGGAATCCGCTTTACCATCGTGCGATTGAGCTTTTTGGCGAAAGTACGGGCGTGCCGGTGTTGCTCAATACAAGTTTCAATCTGCGCGGCGAGCCGATGGTGACGACGCCTGAAAATGCACTGAACACTTTCCACGCCAGCGATATCGATACGCTGTATATGGGAAATTTTGTTGTACGAAAGAAGAAATAAAATTGCTGACAAAAATTGACAAGGCGAAGAGGTGACAGAACTGCTGACAAGATGAAGTGTTATATGTTTGTTCTGCTATCTGTTGTGGAAACATACTCCAACCATGTTGTATAGCCTTAATCATCCAGTCATCTTGTCTGTTTTTTTGTCAACCTTATCATCTCTTCAAAAACTGGGAACGAGAAAGATGGAAATATTTGAACTATTAGAAGCAAACGCACCCGTATTGGGCTTGGGCTTTGGCGTGCTGTGGGCGATTATCGCCTTTATTCGTAAACACCCGGTGCTGGCGATCCTGTCGCTTTTCTTCTGCATCATCGCAGGACAGATCGGCTGGCTGCCAACACTTGTGGCGATTCTGCTTTTTGGCTGGATGGCCGTTGCCAATCCAAAATTCCTGCGCTCTATGGCGGCAAACTTTAGCGTGTCGGGCGAGTTGATGGGCTTTTTGTGGGAGCGCAAACTGTGGTGGATGATCCCCATGGTTGTACTGCTGCTTGGCTTTGGTCTGCTGATGGTCTTTGCATCGGCGTCGGGCATCGGGCCATTTGTTTATACGCTATTTTAAGTAGCCGCACCCGAACCTGTAGGGGTACGATATATCGTTACCCCTACAGGTTTAAATCGTTTTTTTTCGAGCCAATTGATATCCCATCCAAAATGACACGAACGTTCCTCAGTTTTTAGGCTTGATGATGCAATAGTCGCCTACATTCACGCTTAACCCAAAGAAGCCAGACTATATGCGCAAAAGTTTGGCTTCTTTCGACTCCTTCCCTTTTAACCCAACCCATAATGTGGAATTGCCGCAGTGAAAAAGTCTGAAAAATTTGCAAATTTGATTTTGGGGTTCCTGCTAGCTATTGTGGGATTGCTATTTGTTTACTTTATTACCAAGCATCTACGCGGGATTCCCACATCCAACACAATCTATGCCGCACTGATCGCCACATTTGTGCTGCTGCTAGCTATCATCAAATTTCTGCCAGAAAATATCAAAATTAATCTGGCGCTACTTGGGCTAACCAGCCTGCTGATCGTCTATGCGCTTGAAGCATTTCTGCACATCTACGGCAATCCGTTAGATTATCGCACGCCCAATTTTATAGCGGCCCGTATGCAGCAAGTGCCCTTCGACAAGCGCACGCCCCTGCAAATAGTCCAGCAGATGCGCAGTGAAGGAATCGATGCGTATCCCTACGTTTCACCCAATCAGTTCATCGGCCAAATGCCCGAAACAGAAGCAGGCGAAACAATCTACGTGCTGGGCGGCATCTCGAACGTGGCGACCGTCCACTGCAACGAAACTGGCACCTATACAATCTATCAGAGCGACCGCTATGGCTTTCACAATATGGATTCGATTTGGGATGAAGAGACGCTAGATGTTGTTGCGCTGGGCGATTCGTTTACGCAAGGCGCGTGCGTGCAGACACAAGAAAATTACGTGAGTTTGATTCGAGAAGAGATCCCCAAGACGCTGAATCTGGGCGCAAGTGGAAACGGTCCGCTGGGCGCATTGGCAACGCTCAAAGAGTATGCCGTAAAGCAACGCCCTAAGCACGTGCTTTGGTTCTATTTCGAGGGCAACGACATGGGCGATTTCTTGGCCGAAGTGTCGAATCAGACGCTGGTGCGCTACGTGGAAGATGATTTTACGCAGAATTTGGTCGAGCGGCAGGACGATGTCAACTACGTGCGTGGCGAATATGTGCAAGCGGTGATGGCGGGCATTTCGGGCATTGTCCGGCGCGAGCGGATCGATACGCTGCGGCTCTACAACGTGCGGCGGCTATTGCGCCTAACGCGTGAGCCTATTTCTGGAGAGAATTCGGTCACAATTCCACTCGGTCCCCCCCGCGAGGTTGGCCAAGATGCAACAACGGGGGCGATGACTGACAGTGCGGCAGATGCGCCAACAAACGCAGCGGCTACGGAGGACGCAGACGCGCAAGCTTCTGCCGTTTCTGCCCAAAGCGGAGCGCAACAGGATGACACGCCAACCTGTACGTGGAACTTTGCGCCGCAGCCAGAAACCATTCAGCTAGAGACCGATGTACCGCTGGTGTATGATCTCGCCGTCTACGACCCCGCGATGGAGATCGGGCTGGAAAATTTGGTGCAAGTTGCGGCATACATGCGAGAGTTAGTGGCCTCCTGGGGCGGCGAATTAACCGTGGTTTACTTGCCAGATTATATGCGCTTTTATCCACAGAATCCCGCAGACGTGAATGCAAATTATCGGCTGTGTGTGATCGAAGCATTTGAGCGGGCCGATGTCGACCTGCTGGATCTGCTGCCCGTTTTTGAAGCGTATCCCGATCCATTGACCCTTTATCCTTTTGGTCTATATGGGCATTACAGCGTAGAGGGCAATGCGCTGGTGGCAGAGAGTGTGCTTGACCATTTAGAGACAAAATAATAATACAGAGACGCAAAGATCGTGGAGAGAAACACTACTCATTTGATATATTTCAGACTTTTTTTGCAGTTCTCTGCGTTTCTCTGTGCCTCTGCGTTGAAATTGTTTTCAGCAGTTCTATGCATTAATAAACGGATATAATGAACGAGAAAACTTCGAACTATAATTTTGTTGGCTGGCTAGCAATTGGACTTGGCGTGTTGTTCAACCCCTGGGTGGTTGGCTGGCTTTTCGGCTCCGAAGGCGGCATCGAATCCATCACGTTTTTGGTCGGCATCATTGCGATTATGGCGCTGCTGATTGGTTTTGGCCTGCTCTGTTTGCGTGCAAGCCATTTGCGGCTGACGGGCGTGCTGGTCAATCTCTTTATGGCGGGGCTGATGACGCTGCTGATGATCTTTGGTTTTGATTATGCATTAAGGTTTGTCGGTTCGACTGCCGAGACGTTGCCGCAAGTTGCACATCCGCCCAACGCTAATTATCCGGTCAACAATTTAGAGTTCGATTACACCTTTACGACCAACAGCCAAGGGATCCGCTATGCAGAGATTCCGTTGGAGAAGCCGAACGACACGGTGCGGGTGGTGGTGGTTGGTGATTCGTACACCGAGGGCGCAGGGGTGGAGCTGGAAGAGACGTTTTTGCTTCAATCAGAGGCGCTGTTGAGCACGCCTGAGCGTAAAGTTGAGCTGATCAATTGTGGGCTGTCGGGCACGCCAACGCTCAATCATGCGCTGATTCTATTTCATGTTTGTATGCAGTACGATCCCGACGCTGTGCTACTGGCTTTTCACACCAACGATATCACCGAATCGGCCCCCGGAACGACGAGCGCAGCGATTGATTTCGGGCGCGAAAAGCGGGTCGGCGTGCCGGGTGTGCTTTATGCGCTGTGGCCGCGGCTGACGGTGCTGGGCGAAAAGGCCGTCAATGGTTGGCAGAATCGAGCGGTCGACGTTGCTCCAACAGAGTCGAGCGAAGAGGATGAGGTGCTTGACTTATTCATTCGCGAGGATAATCAGATGATGTCTGCAGCGGCAAGTGTGCCAAAGGAAGAGAGTGATCTGGTCAAGCAGGTGACGGCAGAGGCGCAGCGGCGCGGCTATATCAGCAAAGAGGAGATCGCGGCGTGGGTCGAAAGTCTGCCCAACGATTTGGTTGTGGCGTCGGATCAGCGTCTCTTCAACGGCTATATTATGGCAAGCGGTTTGTTGAACCCAACTTACTGGAGCGATTCGCTTAATATCGATACGGCAGACGCGGAAGCAAAGTATCTGTCGGTGGTGACTGTGCTGACCGAGATGCGCGATCGATTGGCGCGAGCAGAGGTGCCTTTTGGTATTGTCTTTTTGCCAAGCCCCATTCAATTTGATGAGCGGTATGGTGGTGTGTGGGCGCAGACAGGGTCTACGGTGGATCCGGCATGGACGGAGTCCCCAACCGAATTGGAGCGGCGCATGGCTGAGTTGACGGATGAGTTAGGCGTGCCGTATTTGGATCTGTCGTCGAATTATCGTGCGTTGATTCAGGCAGATCGAGAGACAGTTTGGAGCTATCCGTTAGATGGGCATTTAACGGCGGAGGGTCATCGCGTGGCCGCGGAGTGGGTAAGTGAGTGGTTGAAGGGATGGGCGGTAGAGTAAGGCAATTATAGGACTAATACCGGTTGAGTGCCCGCCGCTGTTTGCGGGTGTATCGAAACTAAACGGGTAGACCCACGCACTTAGTTTCGATACGACGGTAAACTGCTATAGCATTAGCGGCGTCTACTCAAGCAGCCTGGGCTAGTCCCGAACCTCAAATTCACCCTGTTCAGGTCGTTGCAAAGGCTTACCCTTCCACGCCCCGGCAGTTTGCTCGAAAAAGTCAACGGGCCAATCGGTTGGTTGAGTTTTTGATGCAGCAGAAGAGGGCACCAACTTCTATAAAGTTTGCGTCAGCGCTTCCATAAGTTTCAATCTATATTCTGGAGAAAGTTGTTTTGTTATGTTGACTACACAATTAAAAATTGCGATTCAGTAATCATTAATGACACCTCACAAAAGTGTTTATTAGCGTAAAAAATTTCATATTAAAGCCTATCATAAATTACCTCATCATTCCACAAGTTTATTCGAGTGAGGAGCATCTCGTTTAGGGGCGAGAATATTTCTGAATAGACCCCGCATGATTCGACTTTATCACTCCTGAGCAGTCAGGGGTCCACAGATGGGCTGTACTGCTGGTTTCAATACAAGTAGATGATGGCCTGTCCAAAAACAAAACCCTCGTCGGCGGTGATTATTTTATGCGTGCATTCTGAATACCCTGCTGTCGGATCTTGGATTCCTGCCTGTGCAGAGCCTGCCCCGATGCAGATGGGGGAATGACAACGAAGCAGCATTCCTTGCTGACTGATATCTGTACAGCCTGGATTTGTCCTTAACTGAGATGCTCCCATTCGGGTGGGTTACATTGTTGTTTCTGGATAAGGATACCAGCATTTCGGCGGGGCAGACCCGCTATTCCGCCAGCCGAATCAAGCGCAACTCGGTCTGCGGATCATGCAAATACTCCGCACCATTCTCCGTTACCAGCACATCCTCTTCTACGCCCAAAATGCCATACCCGTCGACAAAAATACTCGGTTCGATTGTGTAAATGTGGCCCGCCTCAATTTTCTGATTGGGCGTGTCGCCATAGCGCGGCCAGCGTGGGCCGATGATCGCGCCGCCGTCGTGGGCCAGACGACCCAACTGGTGACCGGTGGCGTGCTTGAATTCAGGATAGCCTGCATCGACAACGATGTCGCGCGCGATGGAGTCTAGATCGGCCCCAACAACCCCCGGCTTGAGTGCCTTGACCACCTCTTGAATCGCCATCACCACCGTATCAAATGCACGCTGCACTGCTGGTGGCGCAGCACATTCATCTGAGCCAAGCACATAGGCCATGCGCTGGATATCGGAGCAGTAGTCGTTTTGGCAGACGCCAAAGTCAATGTGCAGCATCTGGCCTTGACGCACCGGCAGATCGGTTGCCTCCACGTGACCAACAGGTGAGTCCGGACCGTTGTTGACTGTGGGGCAGGCGCTGCGATGCCATGCAGTTTCGAGGCCCAAATCATCGACCTTTTTTTGCATGGTCGCGGCGATCTCGCGCTCGCTTTGACCCAGCTCTAGATTGGCGAAGGTCTCTTCGTACATCTCCAATGTGGTGGCGCAGGCCGCACGCACGGCGGCTACTTCCGCAGGCGTTTTGCGACCACGCAACGCCCCAAGAATCCGCTCACCCGAGATGGTGCGATCCGCAAACGGGGTGTCGGCAAGGTATCCCATCAACACTTGATAGAGACCGTGTCCTAACCCATCGGCCTGCACGTCGTTGAGCGAATAGTTGAGCGCGATCCGTTGCGGGTTGATTCGCTCCAGTGTTTGGATCAACGCAGGCGCAATGGATTCGTTGTAGGCGATCACTTCAGCATACGCGCCTGTGCGGTGTGCGGGATCGGTCTCGAATTGGCCGACGATGGCGATGGTCTCGCCGCTGCGGCAGATAATCAGCGCGCTCTGCCATGTTAGGTCGTGTCCGTAAATCAGCGGCAGGATCGGGTCGCCGCCCGCCGAGGTTTCGCGCACGAAGGTGAGCCACATGTCCACATCCGTTTCGTTGAGGATATCGATAGCCTGCTTGACTTTTTCTTGGACGATTGTAGTGGTCATAGATTGGGTTCCTCTTGATGTTAGGTGTGGGCTGAGAGTTGGAATGGTCGAGCGTGCATCGCACGGTCCTGTACAGTGTTTTGTATTCGTCTTGTTCTTCTGAACAGTGCGACGCGCTCGGTATACCCTACCGCATCAACAGCGGCAGGTAGCCCCTCCAGCCCATGGTTTCTGAAAGCAAATAGCGATAGAGCGCTCGATCCACCACCTCGGCTGTCCCCATCAGTGAGGGGTTGCGCCAAAGCTCATCTTCCACAGCAGACCAAGCGATCTTATTTTCGCGAGCGGACTCTGCATCAGTCAAATCATCGTCAATTACGTGGATATCGACCCCTAGTTGAGCGCCAGCAGTCAGCAGAAGTTCAAAATCCGCGGCAGGGATAGCGACCTCCAGCCGATATCCATCCGCCGTTTGGACCATACTTTGCATCAGCCCAGCAGGAGCCGCCACCGAGTTGGGACCAACGATCACGTCCCCCTCATTCCAGCGGAAAATAAGCTGCGCATCGTTGACCCCATCATAGACCGCCCCGTGACTGCGATCCCCATCCAGATAGATCTCAACGCCATCATCCTCCCACCACTGCTCGCCCGAATCGCTGCGCAGATCATCATCCACCACTTCGACTAGCGCATACAAAAAGTCATCCGTAGCCAGCATTCGAACCGTTGCCGACAGATCAGCAGTAGCCACAGCATCGCCCAAAACGGTCTTGCCCAGTTGCTGTACAGGCGCTTGACTCCACACGCTATCGACTTCGCCATCAATTTGTGGCCCAACTGCCACCTTCACCACCGTTGCCGTCAGCGGCGTGGTGCAGAATGGATTGGAATCGCCCACCACACATTGCAAAATCCACAGCGCATCCTCAATATCGGCCGTGCCGTCTGCCGAAACATCGCCCACCAGCGCATTAAGTTGACTCTCCGGATCAGCCAGCGGGCAAGCACCAGCATCGCTGCGTTGCGCCAGTGTAAACTGTAAAATTGACAGCGCATCCAGCACGCTCGCCATGCCGTCGCAGTTCACATCCCCCGGCGGTACGTCATCCGTTGGCAGCGCAACATCCAGCATAACCGTCAGCCCATTGCTGCCCGCCACAACCGTTGTTGCTTGCTGCGCCGTTGCGCCCTCATAGCTCACCACAATCTCGTACTCGCCCAAAAAAGCGCGCGTGTCGTAGAGACCAGCCGCATCCGTTGCACCACTTTCGTCCGTCCACCATTCATCAAAGAGCAGATCGAAGATCGCCTGACCCGATGGCTTCACCGACCAATCGCGACGGAAAATGGGCGAGTTCTTCTTCCAGTGGATCGGATCCCAGAAATTCCACATGGTGAAGGCCGTCACCGATGGGTGGCTAAAGACAATGGTCAAGAAATCGCGCGTGTACTCACCCGCTTTAGCCTCGTCGTCAATCTCCACATCGTACTCAGAAATGTGCAGCTCTCTGTCGTAGACCGCAAAGTCATCAAGCACCGCGTAGACGCGCTCGGGTGCCGTCAATGGATAGTCCATGTGGCTTTGCAACCCGATACCGTCAACGCGTGCGCCCGCATCGATGAGATCTTGAATGATTTGGTGATATTGTTGTTGCGAGCCGAGAAGCAGCCCCGCTTGATTCAAAACCAATGTGTCATTTATATAAAGCCGCACATTCGGGTCAATCTCCTCGGCCTTCTTAAAAATGTATGGATTGATCTCGCTACCAGTGGGAAAGCCCGGCGACCCAGCCAAAGATTCGGCCAAATCCGTGTTGAGTTTCGGCTCGTTGACCACATCCCACTCGAAAATTTCGCCCCGCAATTCCGGCACGTTGAGTATCGTCTCCAACCGATCATCGACTCGCTGCAGCAAGTATGCCGGGTCATCGGCATTGGCTTCCATATCCGGCGGCAGCCAGCGCCACCCGCCCCACACCAGCGAATGCGCCCGCATAGTCAACCCCTTTTCTTTCACCAATGTAAAGGCGTCCACCGCCCGTTCTGGCGTATATTCTGCGCTCGAAAAGCCCTCCCACGGCAGCCACTGCAAGCCCCACTCCAGCAGCGCGCTATTAAAGCCATGACCGTTGCCGTCTAGGTTAGTCAGCTTCGCCAAATAGGTCTCCACATCGGGCGATTCGTTGAGCAACATCGGGATCGAGACCGCGCTGCCAAAGCGAAATGCGTGCTCCTGCATTTGCACCGACACAGTTGCGTTAGGAATCGGCGCTCCATTACGATCAAATACGCTGATCTCCATATCCGCCATGCGGTGCTCTGCAATGCGCTGGTCCGCCGCGGCACGCCACGGGGCGTCCAATGCTTGGCCTGCGTATGTGCCTTGTGGGGTCTGCGGCAAGTCCGTCACTTCAACCGTCGATCCATAGTTGATCCCAGTCAGCCCGCCGATCTCCAACGTTTGCGCCATCGCACCAAGCTGCATCCCAAAGATGGCCCCACGCGCATCGTTACTTTTCTTAATCGTAAAGGGAATAAAGATCTGCTGCCACTCTATTGTTGGCAAAACCGGGTAAAAGAGCGACGACTCGAAAGTGGTGCGATCTTGGAAGGTCGCACGCAGGTAGCCGTCCTCTGCCGCCGCCTCAATCGAGCGGATCCATAAGGTGATAAGCACCACGTCCTCCTCCTGCACAGCCAGTTGAGTCCCCTGTACAGCTCCGATATTCCACGGCACGTTTGGCGTCTGCGATTGGAGAAGACGCGCGGCTGTTGTAAAAGGTTGTCCATCGACAGTCGTTATCGATTTCTCTGTACCGCCATAGACCCCAATATTGTTGATATTGGCGGCTTCATCGCTGAGAAAAAGCCAGTCGCCTCCAGTTAGCCCAAATTCGATAGCAAGTTGCTGGCGCAAACCTTGGTGATACGCGTCATCGCCTGCTTGGCTGCGAGCGGCAGATGATGGAAATAAAAGTATGAGTAAGCTCAGAGCAATAAGTTTGCAGAAAGAACTGGTCAATATTGATATTTTACACATGGTAAAGCCTCCTTTCATCAATAGCGCTCAAGTACCAAGACTATCCTTAATTACAGATACAGATAGGCTGTAGCGCACTTCGGTTTTACAAAAAGCAGTAGCTTGATGTAATCATCCCATTTATTTTTGCTTCTATCGGATTTTGTGGGCTGTTCAATATTGAGCGGGTGAGTTCGCAGGGGCGCAATATAACTTTTCTAACACAGTTAACGATATCATCAATCTTGGGCACGATGTATCATACCCTTACTTCTTGATGAATTGAGGGTACTTTGCCACATTTTCACATCGTCCTCTCAAGTCAGTCGATCATTATCCCGTTTACGTAATTTTCGCTCTTGCCCTGCAAAGGTACTTCTATCTTAGAATCCTGATGACACATTTTACCGTTTACGGTATATACAGTATAATAGAGATGAATCATACATCCGAAACCCCTACTTTCCTAATTGGCATTCAAATTCAACTTTTATAGATGAATCACCCAAATTAGCCATGAGCAAATATCAATACTACGAATTCCGCACCATCAATCGCCAATTAAGCGTAGACGAACGCAAAAAGGTAAATGCTCTTTCCAGCCGCAGCCACACAACGGCCACAAGTTTTTCTGTTGAATATAGCTAGAGTGACTTTCGACACGATGAAACTGAGGTACTCGAAAAGCACTTCGACATCTTTTTCTACATTGCAAATTGGGGGCAGCGTGACGTTAAAAATGCGTTTCCCCAGCGCGCTAGTCACCACCAAATTGTGGGATCCATATTGCATCGAAACAGCAGAGTCTATGACCGTTGCTCACGAAACTGTGGGCGACAGCGTTATTCTGTTATTTGAGGCACACGCACTTGGTGGCTTGTCGGGTCTATACAACGATATTTTACAAGGCGATTTGCGTGTGCTGTACCTAGGATGGCTACGCGCAATTTAACGGGGAATAGGGTGGAGCAATGCATCTAACAAAGAGACAGTCGAGCCGCGCGTGCCGCCAAATCTCGACAAGCTTTCACCGCCGCTGCGTGATTTTGTTGATGAGTTTGGTCTAGACACAGATTTGCTAGCCGCAGCGGTTGTCGGCAGCGAGAGTCAAGTGGCAACGCAGCAAGTTGTTCTAGCGGCCGCGCTGAATGAGCTGTCAAAAAAATGAGCTGTCGAAAAAAGAATATGTAGAGTATCTATAGCGCTTTCTGCAAGGTGAAGTCCACGTTGGTCTGAAGTTAAAGTAGCGCATTGGATTACTAAAGCCAAAAGTAGGTTTAGCTTCGCTCGGCAACCGTACCGTTGGTCAATTATTGGCCTCGGCGGAAGGTGCAGTAGCACAACGTGAACAAGCCGCAGCTGCCGAGGCAGAAGCAAAACGTAAAACAGAATTGCAGGCACTTGCCGATCATGGAGACGCAGCATGGGAAGAGGTAGAAGAATTGATCAACGTGGGTCAAAGCAAGGCGTACGACCAAGCAGTTGCGCTGTCGAAAAATTTGCATGCGCTTGCGATTGAACAAGATAAAGTTGCTGTTTTTGAATGTCGAGTCGAGCATATCCGCAAACAGTATAGTTGCCGTTCTTCGCTAATGGCGGCTAATGAAAAACGCACAGTTGGTATAATATTAAAAAACGAGGTGACCAATATGACAAATGAATTATCCACCCCCTATCCGCTGACAGATGAACAGATCGCCACCTACCAGAAAGATGGCTACATCAAACTTAAAAACGTTCTTTCGGCTGAGACGTTGGCCCACTATGGTGCAGAGATTAGCCGCGCGGTACAACAAAAAAGCAAAGAAGCGCTTCCACTAGAAGAACGCAACACCTATTCCAAAGCATTCTTGCAGCTCAGCAATATTTGGGAAGATGATGAGGTCGTCAAAGAGTTTGTGATGTCCGAGCGGTTGGGGCAAATTGCCGCGCGGTTAATGCAGGTAGATGGTGTGCGCATGTATCATGATCAGGCGCTCTTCAAAGAGGCTAGCGGTGGCTTTACGCCCTGGCATGCGGATCAGTATTACTGGCCACTGAGCAACGATAACACCGTCACCGCGTGGATCCCGTTACAGGCTACGCCAGTCGAGATGGGTCCGCTTTCATTTTGCATCGGCAGCCAGCAGATCTTATCGCACCGAGACGTTGCTATCAGTGATGAAAGTGAACAAAAGCTGAACCGCTCGCTTAAAGATTACCCCAAAGATGAGACGCCATTCGATCTGGGTGAAGTCAGTTTCCACGCGGGTTGGACCTTCCACCGGGCGGGACCAAACACAACGGGTCAGATGCGTGGGGTGATGACGGTTATCTACATAGAAGATGGCATAACGTTAGCAGAACCAAAGAATCAGAATCAGCAAAATGATTGGAATCGCTGGATGCCCGGGGCGGAATTAGGCAAGGTGGTCGACACGCCGCTGAATCCGGTCATTTGGAATGTGAATCATTGATAGAAAATTAGGTATCGAAGGTCCACAGCAAGCGCATCTTGCCTACACGTTGCCTTTCGTGAACGACCAACACGGTAGCGTTTTGACAACGCTACAAGGAATTCAAGGTAGGTAATTCATTTTCTCGGCCCATACATGGTAATTACCATGTATGGGCCGATTAGTTGAGTAGTGCAAGCAAGTCGAGAAAAAAATCCCGCAGCCAAATCCAAATTTTGAGGCGCGGCAAGAGTAAAGATACTCCACAAGCAACAAAGCAGACAACGATGTCGAGTAATCAAATTGCAGAGGTAGAAGCAGAGATTTTTGGTTTGGTGCAAAAGCTCAATAAATTGCGCAAAGCAAGCCCAAGCGTTGCGGTCCGCAACTATTCTTTTGGCACGCTATATGGAGAGACGACACTTTTGGATCTCTTTGGCGAGAAGCAAAAGCTGTTGGTGATCCACAATATGGGGCAGGGCTGTCGCTACTGTACACTTTGGGCCGATGGTTTTAATGGATTTTTGCCGCATCTTGAATCAGCCATGTCAGTTGTGATGCTGTCAAAAGATTCACCGAAGACGCAGCGCCAGTTTGCCAACTCGCGCGACTGGCGTTTTCGCATGGCTTCGCACGGTGGTGGGGAATACATCCAAGAGCAGACGGTAATGGACGGCAGCGACAATATGCCGGGTGCGGTTGTGTATGAGCGTGATGGCAATTCGATCTATCGAAAGAGCGGCGCGGTCTTTGGGCCCGGTGATCTCTATTGCTCGATGTGGAGCTTACTGGGGCTGGCGGGCATGGGCGAAGCAGATTGGACGCCGCAGTTTTCGTACTGGCAACGACCGGATCAGCTGGATGATGGCGGCGAAAATATTATAGAATAGGTATCTTCTCAGCGAGTAGCGGTAGCGCTGGTTGAGTGCTGCGGCAGTATGCAGCGTGTCGAAACTAAGCTGATCATTCACTGTCATTTATTGATAAGGTACTAAAGTAGCCTCAAAATCGCTCTTTGCGCAGAGTGAGCAGCCACGCTTCAATCTCTTTACGATTTGGGGCAGATTCGGGCAGCGCGCTTTCATCACACGCGGTGGTTAGTTCTTCTTCAAGCTTGTTCCAATCGTCCACCAGAACTGCGTCAAGCTCATCAGAAATGGCGACCTTCTCTGCCGTCTCTTGCTTCAGTTGAACCAGCCGAGCAACATTAGTAAAAGGGGTGTCCGCAGCAAGCGTTTGCACATCGGTAATCAACTTGCCGGTGCGCAGCAGATGAATGCCCGTTAGCGCAACGCGATAAGTGTAGAGTGCGCTTTTGGCCCGTTTCTGTATGCCATGTTCGCGCTGTACCCCACGAAAAAATCCCATATAGTGGTTGATAAAACCGCGGTGAATTGCAGCCTGAGCGAGCTGTTGCAGAGCGGTGGTCTGTTCCCCTTTCACAAGCTGCAAGGGGGACAATATGCGCTCGAGCATATTGCCATTCCCCTTCAAAAGTAGTGCAAGGGCTTGCGCTACTTCGTGCGTAGTGAGATCACATTCGATGCCGTCAAATATTTGTAAGCGATCATAGGCTGGCGTTTTGGAATTTAAAAGCAGCAACCGTTCGGTTGGAACAATATGGATCCCTTTAATATCAATATCCGAATCGGGCGACGCAAAGCCGTACGTGTGGGATCCAGTAATCGAGCAGAGCAAAACCTCCTCTTTTGGACCGTGCTCAGCAAGAAAGCGTTTGGCTAGAGCGATATCGGGCAAAAGCGAATCGGATTGTATGGTCATGCTAATTTCTCCGTGGTGATAGCTTGTTCCAAAAGATGCATACACAACTTGTCGATCTGGTCTCGATCAGTATGCGCACTGAGTACAGACTCAGTCTGCATTAACTGAGCGTGAGCCTGATCTGCCCATTCGCAAAGCGTTTCGTATGTCCACATACCGTCACGGATCGCGCGTAACTCATCGGCGTCGATATCGCCACGCCAAACATGCACCTCTCCAGTAGAAACAATTTCAACTCCCATTCTCAACAACCGCACCAGATGACTGCCGTGTTTGGTATCGTACCCAAATTTTTCTTCTAGCTTCGCTCGCTCCGGATTGCGATTTTCTTTCCAACGTCGATACTTTTGCCACTCATCATTTGCCATGCGCCAACGCCGTTCTTGTTGAATAATTTCGATCAGATTATCGTCCAAGCCAATCCAGCGGGCGGCAGCATTATGTTTGTCACTACTCGCGGACAAGTTCCACTCGACTAGCGTAGTGACGATTCGATTTTCAACGTCTATGCGCACGGCAGGTTCCACTTCAGATAGGTCGAGTTCCCAGCTATCCAGTTGCTTTTGTATAGCCGATTCCGCGGCATCAACATCTGCTTTGGAGACAAGAGACATAGCGGGCAGATCGTATTCGGATCGCAGTGGTGGTCCGTCAGGCCCATTGTGATGCCAGCGATAGTGACGCCGAATTCGGCCTAGTTGATTGATAGCGTATCCACCAAACGTATGGCGACATTTGCTTGTAACAAACAACTCGCGATGCGCACGAAGCTGTTCACCAAGCTCTGTTATCAGGCGAACTTCATTGTCTCGACAAAACAGATTTTCGATGATATTTGGGTTCGCCATGGTAGCAAGGTTCAAATATTTCTGCAACCCGTACACCGTTCCCTCTAGCTTTGATCTCTTTACCACATTCTGCTCGGACGCTGGCAGATCAGACGCAAAGCAAGCTAATTTGTCGGCGCGATTCTCTTGATCGAATTTTTGGAATACGGTCAGTAACTGCTCGCGAGTAGGGAGCGCAACGCCCATCACGTCAATATCAGACGCATCGTTCGAAGTGCCGTGCGCGCGGCTGCCCGATAGAGCAAGAAAAACAGTTTGGTTACGAATCGTTTGGTCTGTCATATAAATTCAATACTATCCTTGCTCGCCTAGCCCCAACTGTTCTTTACAGAATGTCATGCCCTTCTCCATATGAGAATGCCGTAGCTCAGCCATCAGAGGCAAAATTATTCCCCCTGCATCGTGATCACCACTCTGCGCGCGCCGCCATGATCCCGATGCTCGCACAGATAAATTCCCTGCCACGTGCCTAAATTTAAGCGACCATCTGTAATCGGGATCGACACGCTGCTGCCCATCATCGAGGCTTTGATGTGCGCAGGCATATCATCCGACCCTTCATAATCATGTTGATAATAGGGTGCATCTTCTGGCACGAATTTGTTAAAATGAGCCTCCATATCGGCCCGCACCGTAGGATCTACATTCTCGTTAATGGTAAGCGACGCAGAGGTGTGCTGGATAAACAGATGAAGCAGGCCAACTTGGATCTGCGTGAGTTCGGCAAGTTGTTGCACAATCTCGCGCGTGATCAAATGGAATCCGCGTGGCTTTGGTTGCAGTGCGATCTTGTATTGAAACCAGCTCATCGTATTAGCCTTCCCCCAACCCCAGTTGTTCTTTACAGAATGTCACGCTCTTCTCCATATTGCTTCGCTGCTGTGCGGCCATTGCCGCCTCTAGCTCCGGCGTGATCGCGCCCCAATTGGCCGTGACTGCTGGATTCGTATAAGATTCACCATTTTCCACCAGCGCCAAAAATTGGGCAAACTCACCCGCCGGTTGATCGGCGTAAGTAGTCCAATACGCTGCTTCCAAATAGTTGAGCACTTTTGGCGGCAGCGTGCTGATAATCTCGAGCATAAAGACTGTATTGGGACAGCTTTCCATATAGCGACGAGACCAATCTTCGATCCCAATATTTCCGTCACCCATTGCTACCCACTGCGCAACCGCGCCTTTCGGGTGTGCCCAAACCGCGGTGTCGCGAATGTGGCTGGTCGCGACGTACGGGGCCACATGGTCTAGCGTAACGAATGGACTTTCGCCCACCCAAAGCGGATTGCCAGCATCGATGCAGACGCCAACAAAGTCGGTTCCGGCTGCTTCGACCAGCGCCTTTAATTCGTATCCAAGCATGTCGCCTGCGTGGTTTTCGAGCGCCAGCATAATGCCCAGATCCATGGCCTGATCGCGCACGGCCTGAAGCGCATCAATCGTGTTCTGCACATGTTGCTCGAATGGCACAGCGGTATGTCGATCCGCATTGGAGCCAAGCAGGCAGCGCAGGACGGGCGATCCAATTTGGCTGGCCGCGATCAGCATCGCTCGCAATTGCTCCACGGCACTGCCTCGATCCGCGGAGAAACGAGTCGAAGTTTCGCAGATCGAATCCATACCCAGTTGAATATCCATACCAAGTTTGTCAGCTTTGGTCTTGACCTGCGCGAGATAATCTGTTTCTAAACTGTCCAAAAAAGTTGGGTCAGGATACATCACCGCGTCTAGCCCAATTTTGTTAGCGTACTCTAGAGATTCGATTGCGTTCCAATGGTTAAAGCGCAGACTGAAGAGATCGGCACCAAGTTTCATTATTTCTCCTAAAAAAATACGAGGTTAGCGTTATCATCTATTTCGCTATAATTCCGTAATCACCAAATCGCCCGCATCGAGCATCGCGTGCAGCGGCGAATCGTCAACCTCCAACGGTAGATCCACGCGGGCACGACGGCGGCTTGATTCATAAGTAGCAAAGATCATTTCGGTTGCGCGGAATGCTTTGTCGCCGGAGAGTTCTGGCTTGCGACCAGCTTTGAGCGCATCGACCAGATCGACTATGCCCATTGCCACAGCATCCATGTCGTGCATCCCTTCAGAGACCTCGACCGAGGTCCATTCGCTCTGCCCTTTGCCCCACATGCGCAGTGGCACCTCCTCGCTGTGGCCGATTTCAATCGTTCCATCACTGCCGTGAACGGTAATACTCAGGTGCTTGTTGCCGGATCCTGTGCCAGATGCCAGCACGCCCATGACGCCATTCTTGTAGCGGAACTGACTAATACCGTGACCTTCGAGCACAACGCCAAAAACAGTGCGATGATTGCGCATATCGATCTGCCCGATCACCCATTCGACTTCGCCTTCACCATTAAATTTATTAAGCATGTCGAACCAGTGCGTGCCCCAATCAAAGAGATCGGGGCAGGTTGCTTCCATGCGTACGATATCGCCAATAGCACCCTCGTCGATCAACTCTTTTGCTTTGACATAGGGCGCGCCAAAACGCCTTTGGTGATTAAAAGTTAGCTGTGTTCCGCTGGCTTGGCACGCTTTGATCATGCGCTTGCACTCGCCATATGTGGGGGCCATTGGCTTTTCGCAATGCACGGCTTTGACCCCCGCCTCGGCGCAGTCGATTACCATTTGGGCGTGCATATGGGGCCACGTGCTGATGCTGACAATGTCTAAATTTTCGGTTGCCAACATATCCTGATAGCTGGTATATATCGCATCGCCGCCGCGCACTTCTTGGAACGCTTTGGCATTCTCTTCGACAATATCCGCTAGGGCAACAATTTTGGCATTGGGCGATTGGCTATATCCTTCGGCGTGCGCGTGGGACATGCCAAATCCCGTTGCGCCCTCAGACTTCCACGGTTTACCACAGCCGATTATACCTACGCGAAATTTACTCATGATCGTTCCTTGTTTTCATTTTTATATTGAGCCTGTCGGGTAAAGGACACAGGAGGTCGGCGCTCCCTATTAATATTATAACAAATCAATAGCCACCCGTTGAGCTCGTGTCCACACTGACGACTGATTAGTGCCATTCAATTTTTCGTGGTCTCATTTTCAGAACCCCAATGTTTTTAAATAATCCCGACTTGCAACCGCGCTCTCCAACGGTGTAGCAAGTTGGGTCACATCGGTCTCGACAATTATCCATCCATCATCGTTCGTGCCAAAGCCAGCCTCTTTCAGCAAGGCGAACAGTGCGGGAAAGTCAATACATCCCTCGCCTAATTCGGTCCAGATTCCGGCCTTGGAAAATTCGCCATAATCCCAGCCAGCGGCCACGCCTTTTTCTAGCACGGGCAGATCAACATCTTTAATGTGGATCGTGTGAATGTCGCTGGCATACTTTCGGCAAAAGTCCATTACATCCACACCGCCCCACAGCAGATGCCCCGTGTCCGGCCCCATGAAAACCACATCCCGATCCACCATGGAAAAGAGACGGTCGATCTCTTCGGCAGTCTCAATCGTGCTAGCAACGTGATTGTGAAAGCAACTTTTGACCCCATACTCAAGCGTGATCTCGCCGACGCGAGTCAGTACTTTGGCGAATTGCTCGAATTCGGCGTCGCTCATTGCGTCCTGTGGGAGCACATTACCAGAAGCCTGCCAGCGCGTTACCCCTCGGCTGGTTGTGTAGTCACCAAAGCCCCCCGCCGCCACATAGATCTCGCCAACGCCCGCGGCTTGGTTGAATTCTCCAAAGGCTTTTGCTTTTGCTAGGATTTCGGCCTCTTTCTTGGGGTCCCAAAAATTGGCTCCTAAATAACCAGGTGCCGGTTTTAGGTTGTACTTGTCCAGTTCGGCCAATATCTCTTCTGCCGTTACGCCGCTGCGTGGACCAGCCGGAGCACCAGCATAGCCAGCCTGCGCGATGTCGGCCAGCATCTGGTCGGGTGTGTATGGAGGATTATCTGGGTTCTGCCAGTTAAGCGCGGCCCACGTGATCTGGCCGCAACCAATCTGAAAATTTGCCATTTCGTGCTCCTAAATTTTAATAAATGGGAAGATGATACTAAAAAGCCGCAAAAGAGAACTCTCTTTCGCGGCTTTTTGATACGTTGAGAGATCATAGGTGTAAACTTAAGCTTACACCTATGGTTGAGAAATGCTATCCCTTTACTGCGCCAGCCATCAGTCCTTCGATAAAGTAGCGTTGCATAAAGGCAAAGATCAAGATTACGGGAATCGTGGCGAGAACAGCGCCCGCCAATACAAGCCCATACTCGTCGCCGTATGGGCCACGCAGGGTGGGCAACGCTTGATTAATCACGTAATAATCCTGGTCGTTATTGATAATAATTGGCCAGAGAAAATCGTTCCACGCACCGTTGAAGAAAATGATGCCGAGCACAGCAATTGCAGGCTTGAGGTTGGGTAGTGCAATGCGAAAAAAGATACCAATCTCGCTAGAGCCATCAATGCGAGCAGCTTCCATTAATTCTGAAGGAAAAGAGAGGCAATATTGACGTGCTAAAAATATTCCAAATGCGTTTGCGGCAAAAGGGACAATAAGCGGCCAATATGAATTGATCCAGCCAAAATCAACCATCATTTTGTAGAGCGGAACCAGTACAATTTCAAAAGGCAACGTTAAGCTTGCAAGTAAAAACACAAAGAGAAAGTTTTTGAAGCGGAACTCATATTTTGCAAAGGCGAAACCGGCCAAAAGACATAAAATTAACGAGAGGAATAATCTAGAAGCGGCAACTAAAAAGGTGTTTAAAAACCAACGGACAAAGCGCGTTTCGCTAAACAATTTTACGTAGTTAACGGGATAGAGAGAGCCATCTTCATAGACGGAGTTCGGCAGTATTTGAATGGGGAAAGTGAAGATTTCGTTTTGTGGTTTAAAGGAGGCTGAGATCATGTAGATGAATGGAATAGCAAAAATAAGAACACCCGCTATGAGCAAACCATTTGCAAGCAATGTCCAAAACCACTGACTTATACGATAAACCGAGAGGGAGGACCGAGCTTTTACGTTGCTACTATTTACAGACATATCGGTCTATTCTCCATCTCGAAAGACGCCAAAAAAGCGCAAATTGATCAGTGCTAAAGTTACGACAATTACAACCAGCGTGTATCCAACGGCAGATGCGTAGCCCAAATTGAACTGTTGGAAGCCAACCGTATACAAATATTGCACCATGCTAAGAGACTCGCTTTTAGGGCCACCCCCAGTAAGCAGATATGGCTCACCAAAGATTTGATAGGAACCGTTAATGGTTGTGATGACCACGAACAGAATGACGGGGCGTAATAGGGGGATGGTAATCCGAGTCAGCGTCGTCCACCAGTTTGATCCATCAATTGCGGCCGCTTCGTTTATTTCTTGCGGTATGTTTTGCAAACCAGCTAAAAAGTAGAGAGAGATAAGTCCAATAAATTTCCAAACGAGCAGAATGATGATCGAAAGCTTTACAACTGATCCATCGCGTAACCAGCCTATGCGGGCATCTTCGCCAAACCACTGTGCTAAGTAATTGTTAAGTAGACCCGAATTGTAATCGTACAACATGCCAAACATTAGCGAGGCAACCACGACCGAGGTCAGCAGCGGGACGAAATATGAAAGGCGATAGAAACTTTTCATATTAAGGTTAGGAACGAGCTTTGAATGAACAACAATGGCAAGCAGAAAGGCGAGGGGCATTTGGATAGAGAGGCTACCAATGGCATAAACCGTTGTATTGACAAGCGATTTTCGGAATCGAGGATCGTTAAAAAGGTTGATGTAGTTTTTTAGCCCGATAAATTCTGGCGTACTAATTCCTTGCTGTTTATGAAAGCTTAGCCAAAAGCTATTGATAACAGGATAGCCCAAAAAAATCGCAAACAAAATAAAGAAAGGTGCTACATATAGATATGGAATTATCTTCTTTTGGTTGCGCTGCCACCAGTGCCCCAAGCCAGATCCACGCGTAGATTGTTGGGAGATTGTTGTTTGCTTTACAGCCATTCGCATTCCCTAATGTAGACAAAAATTCAGATCCTAAATATGACGACAGACATTCCGCCCGTTCCCTGTGGCAAACGGGCAGAATGTCTCGATTATCAAAGGCTCTATCCGATCTTGTTTTCGATTAAAGCTAAACCAGAGAATAACGATACCGATTTCAGCGGTTTTTCTGGAGTAGCTTACGGCCCTATTGCATAGATTATTTTTTGGAATGGCCTAATTGTAAAAATCGATAGACTTTTAGAGTGATTTTAGTCGCTCGAACTCTTCTGTAACCGTGGCAAAGAGACCATCATAATCTTGATTGTTGTCCGCAATTACGGGTGTTAAGACCATGTCGATAAATGCTTGGTTAAATTCTGGGGCCCATGGAGATTGGAAAATGCGCGGCATTTTTTCTGAAAGTTCGAAATAGAGTTCACCAATTACCTGACCATCATAGTAGTCATATGGTTCAAGCAGCATTGGTTCTTGTAGAACTGGTTTGTACGAAGGCGTGATCCCGCGCTGTGCAACGTCCTCTAATACACCCTCTGTCAGATGTGTATGTTCGATAATCATCCAAGATTCTTCGGGATGATTTGCGCCATTAGGAATACTGACGCTGGTGCCGCCATGCGTTGCAGTTGGGATCCCCTCACCAATACCGGTTGGCAATCCTTGCAGCCGCCATTCACCTTCCTGCCCAGGGCCAATTTTCGTTTCCTGACCCAATTTACCATTGTGCCATGGTGCACCGATTACGGTTGCAATCTTGTCCTGACGGAACTGCTCCCAGTAAATTGGCGGAGACCACAAATCGTCACCTGTAATTGGTGCAAGGATTGCTGATTCATCATCATATATCATAGCTCGTTGATATTCTAAAATCTCTTTGCCGATGTCGTTCAGCCCACCAAAGTTTCCATCAGAGTCATACATCAGGCCACCAGCACCAAAGAGCATCATTTGGAAATCGCCAGGATTTTGGTCGTGCCATGAGATTGCAGCCATATCTGGCTTAGCTTCTTTCAGTGCAGCCGCAGCTTCTTTGAAGTCTGCCCAAGTTGAGAATGGAGTTTCGATCCCAATTTCGTCAAAGACAGATTTGCGGTAAGCCATACCGCACGCATTAACCTCATTCCCAATGCCATAGATTTTGCCCTGCCATGACCAGTAGTCAATAGCAGATCCCAAAACCAAATCATCCATGCGGTCGCCAATTAAATCAGTTAAATCGGCGAAGCAGACTTCATCACCTTTGAAGAATGCAGATGCGCGTCCTTGTTCGATGCGCATTAAATCAGGTTGCCCAACGCCCGAAGCACAGGCAGCCAACATTTTGTCATGAACTTCGGCAAAAGGTTGCACAACTCGCTCAAGCGTGATTTCGGGGTGCTCTTCGCTAAAGCCGTAATTGTCCATTGAATCTTGCAGCCACTGCAAGCCTTGTTCCCAGTGTGCCCATGCGGTAACTTCAACAGCGTTATCGGCCATCGCGTCGCCACCGCCAGCGGGTGCAGCACCAGGGGACGCACAGGCGGCCAGCATTGCCATACTCGCACTTGCGCCACTAATCTTTAAAAAATCACGTCTTGACAATTCTCTATTGTTCGTTTGCATCAATTTCCTCCGTAGGTTTAGATGTAGATTATTTGACTATCTGTAATCAAAGTATTTACTTAAAAACAATACCTTGATCAATTTTCGGCATTCTTTTCAGGTGCTACTGTAGGCGGCCAGATGATGGCGATGAATTAAAATTCGACACGGCTTTTGCAAGGTCAAGTTTTAATGTCGCCACTGAATTCTGCCGATACCCCCAAATGGGGTGTTTTCCTTAGGAGATTGCAGCCTTTTCAAGTATGTCGGTGATCAAAGTATTGTAAAAAGGATATGTGATAAAAAAGACGACAGGCCGATATTTTATGAACAACAAATTTATCCAAATAGGGGAAGGAGTTCACACTTTGTAAAAAATAGTTGCGCAAAAGCAACAAGAGATAAATTTATCGTAGATGTGAGTAGTATGGATTGCTTAAAAAGGGATAAGTTTGTTGGTGAAGCAGGCTGGCAGTAATGCTATTGAACTATTTCAAATTCTTACTATTTGCTGGGGGGAGAACAAGTTTACTCAGGTATGAGTATGGAATAAATATTACTTAAACACCTAATATTTGTCAAACATCCATAGGTGTAAACATATAGTCAAACATCTTATACATATGCTTCTGAAGTATATATGCTCCTGAAGGTTTTCTGAGGTATTCATAGGAGCAACTCCATCATTCTGCTTAGATCCTAGGAATGAAGCGGCAAACCCGCAGCCTCAATCTGTCCAATTAGTTCTTTCGCCAACTCATCAGCCATTTCGACAAGCGGCGGCCGCACGGTGGTCCAAACAGGATCGTTGCGCTGATAGGCCACGATCTGCTTAAGCAGCGGCACAGGTGCGTACCCTCCGCGCGTCTGCGTGATCAGGTTCACGCGCGACTGCAACGGCTCTGCATCTTCATTTTGGTAGCCGTCAACCAATGCACGCAGGGGCTTCGCGATGACATTTGCAACAGCGTTGATGCTGCCCGCGCCGCCGTGGCGCAACGTTTCGAGCAAGAATTTTTCGCTGCCAGTAAAGGTGCCAAAGCCAGGAAATTCTTTCAAAATTGCGCTCAGATTGCTCCAATCGCCAGAGCTATCCTTAATGCCAACGACGGTTTTTGGATACGCATTGCGCAGACGCTCGATAAGTTTTATACTAAATCCAACTTGCGCCACAGGGGGAATGTGATAAAGATAGATCCGCAGGCGCTCGTCCCCGACTCGCTCGATTACTTCGGCAAATGATCGAAAGATTCCTTCTTCGAGAACGCCTTTGTAATAGTAGGGTGGCAGCACCAGCACGCCCGCACAGCCAAGTTCAACGGCATGTTTGGTCAACTGTACGGTGTCGGGAATGGCCGAGCAGCCGGTACCGGGCATCATCACGCTCGGCGAAATGCCAGAATCAACAAGCTGATCGAGTAGATCCATCCGCTCTTCGTTGGAGAATGAACTGGCTTCGCTGGTTGTGCCAAATGGGCAAAGTCCGTGACAGCCATCTGCGAGGATTTGCTTGGCGTGGGAGACAAAGCGCGCTGCATCCGGGCTGAGATCAGCGTTTATCGGGGTGAGGACGGGCGCAAAAAGACCGTGTACCGTTTCTGGTGTTGACATGAAAAATTCCTATGACTGATTGGATATACTACTATTAAAAAGTTATTGTGGCTCTTGTAGTTTTGTAGCAAAAGTTCTTATAGAAAAGAATACTCGAAAGGATAAACAATGAGCAAACCGATTTTAGCCGCACAGCTTTATACCGTGCGCGATCATACGCAGACGGCCGACGATTTCCGCGCGACCCTGAAGAAAGTGAGCGAGATTGGCTATCGCTCCGTGCAAGTTTCAGGAACTGGACCCATTCCTGCCGAAGAAGTCAAAGCAGCACTGGACGACAACAAGCTTACTTGCTGTATCACGCACATTTCGTATGATCGGCTTTTAAACGACCTGCCGCAAGTGATTGAAGAGCATAAATTATGGGGCTGTAATCACGTTGGCATTGGATCTATGCCCCCGGAGTTTCGCGGTATAGGCGAAGCGGGTTACAAAAACTTCATTCCGTTTGCCAATGAGGTTAGTGGCAAGTTGGCGGATGAAGGCATGACTTTTGGTTACCACAATCACAGTTTCGAATTCGAACGCTATGGCAACCGCACGGGGCTGGACATTCTATATGATGATTCCAAAAATCTGAATGCGATTCTCGACACCTATTGGATCCAACATGGTGGCGCGGACTCAGCCGCGTGGGTCCACAAAGTTGCGGGTCGAATGCCGGTCATTCACGTGAAGGATATGGTTATGCAGGGGAAAGAGCAGATTATGGCCGAGGTAGGTGAGGGCAATCTTAACTGGCCCGCTATTTTAGCAGCGTGCGAGGAGACAGGTGTTCAATACTTGGCAGTTGAGCAAGATATCTGTCAGCGCGATCCATTTGAGAGCCTTGCTATTAGCTACAAAAATTTAGCTTCATGGGGATATCAATAATGGAGGGGCATCTATCAGCGCCGTCTGGGGCGCGAGCGCATATAAAGTAGACTCGTTAGTAGACCGACAATACCAAATCCACTCGCCCCCATGAAGATCAAACAGAGGAACATCACAATCAAATTCTCACCCGAAGGTGCCATCAATGTGTCTAAAATAGTAACTGGCTGAGTTAAATTAGTCACGGGTAATGGCGTAAATATGATCGGAACGGACTGCTGCTCCGGCGTTGGCGTCTGCGTTACAACAATATATTCCGGTTGAGGCTCGGCTGGTCCGTTGCTCGGCACGGGTGTTTCTTGTAGCGACGCAGCGGAAAGCATTGCGCCAGAGACACCTGATCTCGCTTCAACAGTTGGTGTTACAGTAACAGTTCCCGTAACCGTACCCGTGATCGAAATAGCTGGCGTACTCGTGACTTCTCCCTCAGCAGAGGTTGGGTCCGGTAGCAGCACTCGGTCAACAGAAGTTGCGGTCATCGTTGGCGTAGCCGTAGTGGTCAAAACAACTGTATTTGTCGGTATTTCTGTTTCAGTCGGTACTACCGTCGTAATCGGTACTACCGTCGTAATCGGTACTACCGTCGTAATCGGTACCACCGTCGTAATCGATACCACCGTCGTAATCGGTATCACCGTCGTAATCGGTATCACCGTCGTAATCGGTACCGCCGTCGTGATCAGCGGTGTTCCGGTCGCAGTTGGTGTTGGCGTGTTGGTGGCAATGATTACTGAAACCGCGGTATTTGTAGACGTTGCCTCAACGGTAGTGGCTAAATCAATATTAGCAGTATCAGTCTCTACGTCATCGTTCTCTGTGCCCAGTGGGGAAACTATTGCTGCCGTACTAGTTGGCGTATTTAGCGGGCTTTCGTTTAGCGCAGTAGGTGTTACCGTTTCTATAATGGAAACCGTTGCAGTGGGTGTAATCGTAATCGTTGCCGTAATACTAGGTGTGTCCGTAAAGATGAGGGTGGGAATTAACGTCGCAGTTGGCGCTATAAAGTTTGCAGGTGTCACCCCAATCCCGTAGCCACAGAGATCAAAAACATCGCCTGGTTGATTGTCTGTGGTTATTTCTTTAAGCCGAAAACAGTATGGAACGCCAGGCACTAACCCGCGCGAAATATTGTATTCATACGCAGCTTCAGTATCCACACCACCTCTAGCCGAAAAACCCTCTAAATAATGATAGGCACTCTCAGGTTCATCAAATTCTTTGCAAAAAATTTGGAAATGGCTCACATTATATTCAGATGCAGTCGTCCACGTAAGCTTGAGCGAACTGCCAACCGTCTGTGCCATAAAGGGTTCTTTTAGCTCTACAGCACCAATTGCAGGTTTTGACAATGACCCAGAGAAGAATGGCCCAGAGTGAGGTAAATAAAACGAACCAGCCGTAAACAAAACAGCCGCAATAAAACAACCTAGCAGCATAAAACCTGCGGCATATTTTCTCAGAGCCGACAGCAGCATTTTCTGTATTTGGTATAAGTGCGTAATCATAACTGTCTAAACAGAAGTACTCCCATCAGATTCGTTTAGGACCTTCCAGAAAACTAGGTATACGCGGAAAATGCATCTTCGACTGTTGCACCGCGTACAAAGCTCAGCTCGCGCTACCTGCCCCCGGAATATTGAGATGTTACTAATTGGCCATCAAGTAAGCAATGTCAGACGCCAACTCTTCAACCACTAAATCAGCACCCCGATAGACCACACGCAGATTCCCATCACGATCAATAAGATAGACCTGGTCAGAATGGGTGACTAAATAATTAGCGTTTTCCGCATCATCGTCTACCGCTTCTTTTTCGGCGAAAACAAAATAATTTTTCTTCAACTCATCTTGTTCAGCAACCTCAACATGCACGCCAAAAAAATCGGGGTCAAAGGCAGACGCATATGCATCCAGCACTTCGGGCGTGTCTCGCTCCGGATCAACCGTAACAAGGAGAACCGCGGCATCCTCAGCCGTTGCACCTGTTTGTTCATAAGCCCGTTGAATTTCGGACATCGTTATCGGGCAAATATCAGGACAATACGTGTATCCAAAAAAGACAATTACTACTTTATCGTCTAAGCTGCTAAGTTGAAAATCCTGCCCCTTGGCAATCCCCACAATTTCTGGTGCTGCATCAATATTTGGGAATTCAGTCCCCGCAAATTCATGCGGCTTCGAGCAAGAAACGCACAACAAAAGCAAAACAAATAAAACGCCAAGTTGATAGTGACTACAAAAACGTTTGAAAAACATAAAGGTTATACTCATTTGAATATTACGCTCATACCACGATGAGCCAAAAATTTAGTATCGTTCCAAAAATTAAGATAGTTTAGATTTAGGCGGTTTTCGGCGTCTACGCGAATTTTTCTGGTTGCGGCTCTTTGACCTTTTTTCCGACCGCCGGTTAGCCGTCCTGCTCTCTCTGCTTGGCACACCTTGCTCGGCTTCATATTGCGTGCTCGATTCTGCTGCCTCAACGGCTCTACTATCGGACCCGTTGTCGCCATCCGAAACATGCTGATCATTCAAAGCAGCAGATGGATCATTCACAGATCGGGCCGGTTCAGCAACTGAGCCACCACTCTCTCTCGAAGCCGTAAACTCTTTTCTGGTAGCCCCTTTTGTATCGGCTGCCTTATTCCGAGTTGAATCAGTGGTCAAATTGCTAGTCAGATCTTGGGGTGAATCAACCATATCATCGCCCGAAAGATCGTCACCGTCCTCCTCATCGTCATCACTATCAAGCTCGATCATGAGAGCTTCTAGCACCGCATGAATCTCTCTGCCACATGCATAATCAAGTTGACTAACGTACCACACACGCATCTCATAGGTGAGCGTATCCAGTAATCGAGAGTGGGCAGCTTGATCGGCCTCCTCTTCACTTAGCGCCAAGCTTTCAAACTCATTGTGTTCTTCAAGCCATCCATCTAAAAAGTCTTCTGTCGCTTTTGGGCGTGGTCCCCACTGAGATAAGTATTGCCATTCCTCGCTAAAAAAGATCAGTAGCGGCATTTCTAACTCCAGCAGATCGTTTTCTCCCAGATCGATCTCATCCAGAACGCTATCGACCATCGACAGATCATCTTCTGCATGTAAAATATAAAGAGACGAACGGGGAGCATACTCTGCTAGCCGCTGCAACAAAGGTGTAAGCACCAATGTATCTGGCAAATCTTCCTCAACAATCAATACCCAGTTGAGCCAATAGGGAAATTCGGACAAGAAAAGCTGCGTGTTCGCCGGTATTTTTGCTTCTTTATATCTACACTGTAGCAGATCTTTATAAGGCGTACTTGCACAAAACTCATCGAAGGTATTGGCAATTAATAATGCTAGTTGAGGGGATGCGCTGCTATCAATCATCTTACAGACCTTGCTATGTTAGCTTCTTCCAGATTTCCAAAAAGTGACAAAAGTCAATTTTATCACAGGTTTGCTCAATTAAAGCCATTGCAGAAAAATTAATGTACATAAACCGTAAAGAGAGCATTCTCTAAATAGTAGTCGCAAAAGGGACATGCAAAGGGGAATGCGAGTCTATCCCTTCATATCTACGACTTATAGATAATCACCTAAAATAAAGTGTTGATTAGCCGTAAATCTTAAATAGGAGGACCAAGCATCCTCAGATGCGGCTTTAGAGAAGACAGTCTGGATCTGAGGATACACGCAGTTGTTTGGTGGACTTGCGTGCGACGCTCTGACCAAACAATCTTGGGCGTTCGGGGCAAGCCTTGGTCAATGCGATGCACGCAAGTCTCATCTGCGCGCACGCTAGTCCCATCTATCCTGTGAAAAAGTGTGCGCTGCACTGCTCTCCGTGAGAGTGAGCGACCCTGACATTGCAAGCCAGAGCGACGCACATGAGCTACGCCCCTACTACTCGCTCTACTGCATATATCTTCGGATGCTTTCTCCGCAAAACTAAATATTTATGGGTAATCATCCAAAATAAAGTGTTGACGAATCAGCTAAAGCGTGATATTGTCCCGATATTATCCGCAACAATACAGATAGCTAACGCGCTATACTATATATGTATATTATGACACGTGCTAAATAGACCTATCGATATTTTTACGGAACTTCTATAGAAATTCTCATCATAATTTTTACAGTAAATTTTCTTACAAGGGGTTACTTAACTTTCTATGATTTCATCCACAATGACAGCAAAGACATTTCCGGCATGGACCGAAGCCGATGATCCCCGTCAAATCCTTGCTGAATCTGACCCAGAAGTGTATCGAGCCATCGAACTAGAGCGCGAGCGACAATTTGCTGGCGTCGAGTTAATAGCAAGTGAAAATTATGTTTCAGCAGCAGTGCTTGCGGCAATGGGCAGTGTATTGACAAATAAGTACGCAGAGGGCTATTCGGGCAAGCGTTATTATGGCGGCTGTAAGTTTGTAGACATTGCCGAGGATATTGCGATTGCGCGGGCAAAACAGATCTTTGGTGCGGATCACGTCAACGTGCAGCCACATTCGGGCGCGCAAGCCAACGAGGCCGTTTACCTAGCGCTTCTCAAGCCGGGCGACAAGGTGTTGGCGCTTAAGCTAGATCATGGCGGCCATTTAAGCCACGGCTTTCACCTAAATAGCTCGGGCAAGCTCTACGATTTTGTGCATTACGGGCTAGACAAAGAGACCGAGCAAATTGATTATGATGAGCTAGAGCGCTTGGCCGATGAGCATAAGCCCAAACTCATTGTGGCGGGTGCAAGCGCCTATCCACGCTTTTTTGACTACCCGCGGCTGCGCGCAATTGCCGACAGCAGCGGCGCAATTTTAATGATGGATATGGCGCACGTCGCCGGGCTGGTTGCAACTGGCCACCACCCGGATCCGGTGCCGCACTGCGATATTGTGACAACCACTACGCACAAAACGCTGCGCGCCGCGCGCGGCGGCATGATCCTCTGTCGCGAAGAGTATGCGAAGAAAATTGACCGCGCCGTCTTCCCTGGGATGCAGGGTGGCCCGCTGATGCACATGATTGCGGGTAAGGCGGTTGGCTTTGGCGAAGCGCTGCGACCCGAATTCAAGACTTATCAGCAGCAGGTAGTCGACAACGCACAGACGCTGGTCAAAACGCTGCACGCCGAAGGGTTGCGCACGGTATCGAATGGAACGGACAATCATTTGATGCTGGTCGACTTAGGGGTGCTCGATCCGGGTAATGCTGAGAGCCACATTACGGGCAAGTCGGTGGAAATTGCGCTCGACAATTCGGGTATCCACTGCAACAAGAACATGATTCCGTATGATCCAAAACCAGCAATGGTGACCAGCGGGATTCGTTTGGGTACCCCAGCAGCCACCACGCGTGGAATGGGTAGTGCCGAATTCGACCAGATCGGGCGTTGGATCGCGCGCATTGCCAAAGATCCGCTTAATGAAGCGCTGCAAGAGACAACCCGTCAGGAGGTGCTCGAAATGGTGCAGGCGTTCCCAGTTCCGGCGTAAACGTTCGAGCATGTATAGCTACCCAGAAAAGGTTTGTCCCAATCTCAGCTTTTAAAGATATGGGACAAACCTTTTCTGGGTAAGTATAATAATGACGTTTAAGATAATTAATGCTCGTTAGTTAACCGATGGGGTGGTTCTATGTTTGCTCCAGATTCTACTCTCCAGTAGAATCACCCCATCGACCTGCCCCACTTTTCCACTAATTTATTCCCTCCTGCCCGTCACCGTCGATAACCGATTTATTGTTCAGAAATCTTTCTACAATATCCGTATCCAAAGAGATTGTTCCAAGTTTTGTTAATGACGTCTATATATTTTGGAAATGACGTTCTCTACATGCTTTGCGCAACATTCCTTACCACAACAAATAAATATTACAACGAGTTAATATGAGCCAACCGACCCTAAAAAACGATGCGGCTGCTTTAGATGCTGCGTTCCGCACGACAACTAGCGGACAACGCTGGCTCTTTGGCCTTTCGATGCTGGGGATTCAGATTCCGGGGCAGATGGTGAGCGTGTACTTGCTCTTTTTCTATACGGATGTGATGCGCCTAAAACCTATTTGGGCTGCGACTGCGCTCACTTGCTATGCGTTTTATAATGCCATCAATAATCCACTAATCGGGTACCTTTCTGATCGTACCGACACGCGTTGGGGGCGGCGATTGCCCTACCTGCGCTTTGGGACATTGCCGTGGCTATTTATTTTTGGCGCGCTCTGGCTTGTTCCCTTTAACGGCAACGAGCAGCCTATTGCGCTGCTGCTGTACATGGTGGTTGGCATTGTGCTTTATGATGGTATCGGGACCGCGGTGACGACTTCGTACTATTCGCTTATGCCAGAGATGTTTCCCACACATGAAGAGCGGACCGATGTTGCGGTCCGCATGAATACCTTTTTGATTGTGGCGCTGCTGGTTGGGGTTGCGGCTCCACCAATTATTGCAGATATCCTCGGCTGGCCTATGATGGGGCTTATTTTTACGGGGTTGGCGCTGGTGGCAGCATATAGTGGCTATACTGCGATGTTCGAACGTGGCGGGCCGTCCGTCTCTGAAGATTTTTCTTTCTTTCAGGCATTTAAGGCAACCTTTGCAAATCGCAGTTTCTTGCCGATGACTGTAGCTCAAACTATGCGCTTTGTGACGACAAATGCGCTGGCAACGGGCATGACGTTTTATGTGAAATATACGCTCGGCGCAAACGAGGGGCAGACGTCAATTGTCTTAGCGGTAACGTTTATTGTGACCGCGTTGGCCCTTTATCCATGGAAAGTGTTGATTGCCAATCGCTTTGAGCCACGTACGACCGCGCTGCTGGGCTATAGCGCAACCGCGTTGGCGATGATTCCACTTTGGTTTGTGACAACGTTGACGGGTGCGATCATTGGCAGTGTCTTTATAGGGATTGCGTTTGCCGGCATTTTCTTGATGGATAATATCTTGATTGCTGACGTGATCGATGAGGATGAGGTGAAAACTGGGCAGCGGCGCGAAGGAATGTATTTTGGCTTAAACGGGCTGGTTGTTACGCTCAGCACGGCGATTGCGGCGATTGCTTTTGGCATTGTCGCTCCGGCTTATGGGTATGATACTGCGCTTGCCGTACAGCCGGACACGGTCTCTATGGGGTTCCGCATTTACATGGTCGGGTTGGCCGTTGGTGGGTGTACGCTGGCATTTCTTGCGCTTCTAACGTATCCGCTGCATGGGGATCGTTTACGCGCGGTCAAAGAGGAATTGGTGCGACGGCGCGCGCTAGAGTCGGAACCAGAGATCGATGAAAAGCCGATGGTTTTATAAAGACACGGATTTTATAAAAATACGGAGGCGTAGTGATAAGCAAAGTTGTAACAACTCGATACGTAACGCCGCTGCGTGAAGGGGGTTCGCTGCCTGCAATTGTCGATGCGGATGACGGCAACCAATATGTGATGAAGTTTGTTGGGGCGGGTCAAGGACCGAAAGCGCTGATTGCAGAGTTGATCGCGGGTGAAATTGCGCGTGCGCTTAAAATAAATATGCCCGAACTTGCCATCATCGAACTCGGTCCAATGATTGGACGATCTGAACCCGATCCAGAAATTCAGGATCTGCTGCAAGCCAGTGTTGGCTCAAACTTGGGGTTACGCTACTTGCCTAATTCGCTCAATTTTGATCCAACGGTAGACATCATCGATCCACTTTTAGCGTCCACTATTGTTTGGCTCGATGCGTTCATTACTAATGTCGATCGCACCGTGCGCAACGTGAATATGCTCATGCATCAAGCCGAATTATGGGTAATCGATCATGGTGCATCGCTCTATTTTCATCACGGGTGGGGCGACTATATGACGCGCAGCCAATCGCCTTTTAGCATGATAAAAGATCATGTGCTGCTAGATACTGCTATCGAATTAGCCGCAGCAGATGAAATCGCAAAAGCAAAATTATCACCAACGCTCTTTACAGAAATTGTCAATCAAGTTCCAGAGGTTTGGCTTGGGGGCGAATCTCACTTTAAAGATATCGCCAGCCACCGACAAGCCTATGTAGAATACCTAACTGCTAGATTGGACGCATCATCTATTTTTGTGACAGAGGCACAAAAGGAGCACGCAAGCCTTGAGTAATGAGTTACGCAAACCATTTGTTTCGTACGACTATGGCACTATTCGGGTAATGCCAAGAGTCGAGCGGGGCGAGTTTATTAACGTCGGGGTGATTCTTTATTGCCGCACACAAAAATTCCTCGATGCAAAAACCCATTTTGATTTTGACAAGTTGGGTATGCTCGATCCGAACATCGACATTGACGCAGTGGGACGGATTGCGCAACGTATTGCGTTGTTTTCCGATATATGCGGGGGCCACGGTGCGATTGGCGCAATGGAGCAGGCCGAGCGCTTTCACTGGCTTGTCGCCTATCGCAGCGGCATGATTCAGGCATCGTCCATTCATAGCGGCATCTGTTCTGATCCCGCCGTGGAGTTGGCGCTTTTATTTGACCAATTAGTCTGAAAGGAATCATCATATGGATCTATCCCGTCTCTCCACCTGCACCTTCCCCCTCAAAGATCGCTCGCTCGCCAAAGCGCTGCCAGTGATTGCCGCGGCGGGCTACAAGCAGATCGATCTGCTCGGTCGCATGCCCCATTTTTCTTTAGATAAAAGTGAGTGTGATCTGGCCGAAGTGCAACAACTCGTTTCCGATAATGGGCTACATATAGCCAACTTAAGCACCTACGCTGGGGTTGGGCTAGCCAGCACAAACTCGGTAGACCAAGAGGAAGCGAGCCGCGAATTGCAATTAGCCATCGACGTAGCGCACACGGTCGGGGCGCGCTCGATCCGCGTCTTTAAGCCCAAAAGCGAAATTGACGATCCAGCCAAGATCGATCACATTGTGCCACCGCTAAAAGAAGCCGCCGCCTATGCCGCCACTAAGCAAATCTACATGGGCTTCGAAAACCATGGTGGTCCACTCTGTGGCGACCCCATCCACTGTCGCGACCTCAGCGCCAAAGTCGATTCACCCTACTTCGGTGTGCTCTACGATCCCTGCAACCTACTCGGCGCAGGCACAGACTATCAAGCCGCGCTCGACATCATGCAGGATCACATCACGCACATTCACTTCAAAGATGGCACCGTTCACCCTGAAGGCACCTTCGAACGGACCATGCTTGGCGCAGGCGATATCGACTTCGATTGGGTCATGCAACGACTAGATCAGATCGGCTACGACGGCCACATCGCGCTGGAATACGAGTTAAAAGATCCCGTCCCCGAAGAGGGTCTTCGAATCTGGTACGAAACGTATTGCGATATGTGATTTGTAATTTGTGATTCGTGGCACGCTGTCAGGTTTTAGGGATAGAGAAGACACGAAGTTGGAACAACGACCTATATATAACGGAGGATCAAATGCCCAAATGGATAATCTTAATTGGCGTCAGCATCGTGCTCATCGGCGTGATTCTACAATACGCGCCCTGGTTGCTTAATTGGTTTGGTAAACTGCCGGGCGATATTCGGATCCAAAACGAAAATAGCTTTGTCTTTATTCCGATTACATCGATGATTATTATTAGCGTGCTGCTGACGTTGATCAGCAATTTGTTTAACCGATAGAATCATTACCGAAAAGCTAATTTATTGACTTAGCCTCGCATTGATCACCTGCGCCCAGTCCTCAAACGGAACCGATCCACCGTAAAGATCGCCCACCACGTCGAACGACGGCTGCGAGAAAACGCCGCGCTGCTTGCGCAGATCATCTTGCAGCGTTAAGCGTGTCAAGTGTCGCTGTTCATCCATACACGCGTTGAAATCAACCGTTTCTAACCCAAACTCGGCGGCTAGCTCCTTAACGGTCTGGCGCGTATCGCCACGCCACAAACGGCTCTGCTCTTCGAAAAGATATTTGCGGAACGGCCAAAACTGTCCCTGATCGCCCGCACACTCGGACGCCATGTGCGACTGCACCGAGCGATCCCCGTGATTGAGTACTGGATTAAAGATAAAACGAACCCGACCATCTGCAACGTACGCTGCTTTCAGCTCTTCTTCAACTCCCAACACGTGGGAGCGGCAGCCTGGTCACATAAAATCCGAAAACTCGATAATGGTCAGTTCGGCGTATGGATTGCCAAGTGCGTGCCGTTCAAAGTCGACAACTTCGGCAAAGGTTGACCAATCCCCATTGGCGGGTGCTGCGGGTACCACAATCGGCGCGACGGTCGGTAGGACATCGGTCGGTGGTACAGCAGTCGGTGGTACGGCGGTTGGTGGCACGGCAGTCGGCGGTATAGCAGTCGGCTCGACGATGGCTACCTCTTCCACATTCGATTCATTGTTTGGCAAAGCAACCTGCGTACAGCCTGCAACGCCAAAAAGCAAAATTATCATCGCCTGCAAAAACAAGGGGCGAGTAATTCGTTGGCCAAACATGGTAGATTCTCCTTGTAAATCTATGATTTGATTAGATCAATATTGTCGCTCATATGAGTGTCATTTTGCAATGTATCGAATCATGTTCGTTATCTTCAGTAAGCCTACTAACTTTCCCCACTGTACATATATCGCATCAACGTGCAGAGAAAGCCAAGTTTGTTACTTCGTTGTCATCCCTGAATCTAAAGTTCCAACAGATACGAGTACCCAGAGATGAAACCCCATAAATATCTTAGTTTCGTGGAGAAAGCATCGAAAGGTACACGCAGTTGGGCAAGTACTGGGGGCATAACTCGTGTGCAACGCTCTGGCTTGCAATTTTAGGGGCGCTCATTCTTACGGGGACCGCCCCTTCGACCCTGCTCAGGAGAACTGCGACGCACACTTTGATACGGGACAGACGGGACTCACGTGCGCGCAGGTGAGACTAGCGTGCGTCGCATTGACCAAAGCTAGAATCGAATGCCCAAGATCGTTTGGTCAAAGCGTCGCACGCGGGTTGTACCGAATTGCGTGTACCTTCAGATGCTCGACCATCCTGTTTGAGACTTACCGCTAATCATCAAGAAAACGAGTCTTGACTTTCCACAACGCCTTTGCTATAGTTGGTATCAATCAGATAAGTTCAGTAAAAATTACGCCATTTTTAACAGATACCCTTCAGTTAATTACCTGTTATAGAAATATCTGGCAAAGGGAGAACGGCTTCATGAATAATCCACGAATGATTCCAGTCAAATTTTACGATAAGTTTGACAATGCGATTCCTAGTGATTCTACATGCCGCACTCCTCTTCTTGTTGAAAAGCGTAAACGTTAACAGTTACACGATTTAGTTCAATAAAAGTAGAGACCACGGCGCACAAATGCCCGTGGTTTTTTGATCTCTGTAACGACAGCAATTTTTCAAGCCGCGGGCAGCCCCTGCGGCTTTTTCTATTGGCGCAACAATACTTTTAATCCTATCAGGCGCAAAGACGCGAAAGGCCTAGAAGAAAAGCAACAACAGTTTTTGAAATCTGCGAAAATCTGCGAAATCTGTGGTTATATATTTCTTGGATTTATCGATATCCTTTTAAACACGATCGTATCTAAACACGATCGTATCTAGACACGGAGAACTAACCATGTCAGTTGCATCAATTAACCCACAATTAACCAACAACCAACCCACAAAATGGCAAGCACCAGATCCACGCGCCAGCGAGTACGATCTGCGCCATGTTGTCAGCGCCAAAAGCAAAGCCGCTGGACTATGGCGTATGCTCACCGGCTATCGCTGGCTCTACCTCATCGCCCTCATCAGTCTTGCGCTCGCCGCGCTCGCTCGCGTCGGCACCTTCTATCTCATCCAATATCTAGTAGACAGCGCTTTTATCTCGCCCAACCTCATGCAGATCCTGCCGCTGCTGGCTGCGGGCTTCATCGGGCTGGCGCTACTGCAAGGTGGCTTCACCTTTCTCAGCGGCAAACTCGCCGCGCAAACAGCCGAGGGCGTCACCCTGCGTCTGCGCGACTACCTATATGATCATTTGCAGCGGCTCACCTTTTCGTACCATGACACCATGCAAACCGGCGAACTCGTTCAGCGCAGCTCATCCGACGTGGACGCATTGCGCCGTCTCTTCGCCGAACAGCTCATCGGTATTGGCCGCATCGTCACGCTCTTCACCGTCACCTTTACCGCGCTGGTACTGCTCAACGCGCGCCTTGCCTTCATCTCAATCATTGCCGTGCCGATTGTCGTTGCCGTCTCGATCTACCTTTTTCAGAAGCTCGAAATGCGCTTCAACGCCTATCAAGAACAAGACGCAATCGTCTCTAGCCACCTGCAAGAAAATCTAAGCGGCGTGCGCGTTGTTAAAGCCTTTGCCCGCCAACAATTCGAAATGGATCGCTTCGAAGTCAGCAATCAAACGTGGTACAAAAGCGGCATCGATGTCCTCAACCTGCACGCCATTTTTTGGCCCTCCACCGACATGATCTGCTCGCTGCAAATGCTTGTTGGTTACTACGTCGGCGCAACCATGGCCATCAACGGCACCATCACCCCCGGCGAATATCTCGCCTACGCCGGGCTTGTCGTGCAGATCATCTGGCCCATTCGCAACCTAGGGCGCATCATCGCGCAAATGTCTACCGGCTTCGTCGCCTTCGAGCGCGTCTCCGAAATCCTGCGCCAAGATCGCGAGCAGCTAACCAGCGGCAGCCACACGCCAACCCAGCCCGTCGACGGTGCGATCCGCTTCAAAAATGTCAGCTTTGCCTATAAGCGTGATCAAAAAAATACTAAAATGGAAAAGAGTGGCGAATCCAACGGTTCAGTCAATCCGAACTCCGCCCCGGCAGCGACCGTACAGCCAACCTCTGGGAATCCAATCGTTTTGGCCGATCTCAGCTTCGACGTAGCCCCCGGCGAGGTGATTGCGCTCATGGGGCCAGCCGGATCGGGCAAGTCCTCGCTGATCAATCTGCTGCCGCGCTTCTACGATTACACGTCTGGCTCCATCACGCTCGACGGGGTCGAGCTGCGCAACTATTCCCGTGCATATCTGCGTAGCCAAATCGGCATTGTGCAGCAGGAACCATTTCTCTTCTCGCGCACGCTACGCGAAAACATTTCGTATGGGGTAGGCCGCCATGTGACAGACGAAGAGATTGAAATCGCAGCCCGATCCGCCTCGATCCACGACGTGATTCTCACTTTTCCTAAAGGCTACGACACCATCGTTGGCGAGCGCGGCGTGACGTTATCTGGCGGGCAAAAGCAGCGTATCACCATTGCCCGCACGCTGCTCAAAAATCCGCGTATCCTGATTATGGATGACGCAACATCGGCGGTGGATACCGAAACCGAAGCCGCCATCCGCGCCGCACAGCGCACGCTCATGGCAGACCGCACCACTTTTATCATCGCGCATCGCGTACAGTCGGTCATGCACGCCGACCGTATCATCGTGCTCGACGCCGGTCGTATTGTGCAGCACGGCACGCACGGCGAATTGCTTGCAATGGATGGTGTTTATAAGCAGGTTTACGATCTGCAAGGGCGGGTGGAGGATGAGTTGCAGCAAGAGATTGAAGGGCTGACTGGGTGAAGCGGTGACTAGAATATCCACATAGCGCTGGCCCTCTGTATGAACTACGATGCCAGCGAGATCGAACGGAGAGATTGGTTTGTCTGCGGGTCGCAAGATGGGCTGTACAACAGCCGACACAGAGCCACACAGGTAGGGCAGCACCGAAAGCAGACTCTCTTGATCTAAAAAGTCAGGGCTGCACTCGCGCATCTTGTCGTCGTATTATTCGCGCATCTTGTCGTCTTATCAGAACAGAGGCTGTACATAAGTTTTAGAAGAACACACAATAGCGACAGACGAAAAAACTGGGAATATGAAAAATGTCTGAACAATATTTTGAGGAAGAAGATTTTACAACCGAATTTAATGGACAAACTATCCTGCGGATCATCAAACTGGGGCTGGTCCATTGGCAATTGATGTTGGGTTTTTTGGGTTCGATTGGCGCGGTGGCCGTTTTGGAAGCGTACTTTACGTACCTGAGCAAACGCATTATCGACGAGGGAATTGTGCCCCGAGATATGGAGGTGCTGCGCTCAATTTTGATCCAATATGGGCTCGTTGCGATTGTCTTTTCGGGCTTTGTCTTTGGCTTTATTTACTGTGCGGGGCGGCTGGGTGAATTGGTGCGCTACGATCTGCGGAAGGCTATGTTCCAAAAGCTGCAAACGCTCTCGCTTTCGTACTTCGACAAGACGCCCGTGGGCTGGCTGATGTCGCGGCTTACATCGGACACGCAACGCATCGGCGAGCTGATATCATGGGGCTTTCTCGATGTTTTTTGGGGGCTCACAAACATCACAACGGCCATGGCGTTTATGTTTTACATCAACTGGCGGCTGGCGCTCATCGTGCTGCTGATCATTCCAATGTTGATTTGGGTGGCGGTTGTTTTTAAGCATCATATTCTGGTCGAATACCGTGAAGTGCGCAAGCTCAATTCGAAGATTACGGGTGCTTACAACGAAAATGTGACGGGCGTGCGCGTGGTCAAATCGTTGGGGCGCGAGGCGGGTAACTTGGACGAGTTTGGTCAGTTGACTCGCGGCATGTATGGCGCATCGTATCGCGCGGCGTGGCTGTCTGCGTTGTTTCTCCCTGCGATCCAGTTGATTAGCGCGGCCGCGATTGCCGCCATTATTTGGTACGGCGGCTGGCAGTTCTCGTTTGGCGGCATGACGATTGGCGGTATTCAGGCCTTTATTTCGTACGTTACCTTCATGCTCTGGCCGATTCAGGAACTGGCCCGCGTCTATGCGGAGATGCAGCGTGCGGTTGCCTCGGGCGAGCGGATCTTCTCGCTGCTCGATTCGGTGCCCGAAATTCAGGATCAATTTGGGGCGGGTAATCCCAGCTCGATTTTGGGCGACATCGTCTTTGAGAATGTTGACTTTGCATACGATCATGAGAACCCTGTTTTCACGAAGCTAAATCTACACATCAAGCAGGGCGAAACCATTGCCTTGGTTGGGCCAACTGGCGCGGGCAAGTCGACGCTGGTCAACTTGATCTGCCGCTTCTACGAGCCACAGGCGGGCACGATCCGCATTGCTGGTCGCGACATTGTGCGGGATCTGACGCAGCACGCGGTGCAGTCGCGCATTGGCATGGTGCTGCAAACGCCCCATCTCTTTTCGGGCACGATTCGCGACAATCTGCGCTACGGTCGGCTGGACGCTAGCGAAGCCGAGATCGAAGCGGCAGCGGATCTGGCGGGCGCGCATCAATTTATTAGCGAGCTAGAGAAGGGATACGAAACCGAAGTGGGCGAAGGGGGTGTGCTGCTCTCGACTGGCCAGAAGCAGCTGATCAGCTTGGCGCGAGCGGTCCTTGCGCAGCCCGACATTTTTATTATGGACGAGGCCACAAGTTCGGTCGACACGCTAACTGAGGCGCTGATCCAAAAGGGGATGGAGGCGCTTTTGGCTGACAGCACCAGCTTTGTGATTGCGCATCGTTTGTCCACAATCAAACGCGCGGATCGGATTCTGGTTATCGAGAATGGCGGCATCTCGGAGATGGGCACACACGCCGAGTTGATCCGCGCGCGGGGGCACTATTACAATCTGTACACGCGTCAATTCCGCGAGGAGAAGGAGCAGGCGTTGGGCGCGGCCGGGGTTCCGGTCTTTGCGTGATGGGTTAATGAAAAATATTATGCTCTAGCCGGCTCAAAGAAGTGTTCAAATCCTTTGGTGGACAAACCGTTTTTCAGCTTTTTGTCACCTGTCCAGAGCAGCCCACTAAGTTCTAAAGTAAGGGCAACATGTGGCGTGTCGTTGGGATCGATATCGCGGCACAGCGCCCAAGCTTTACGTCGATTTTCGACAGAGATCAGATCTTCTTTATAGATTGTCACCTTGCGCAGCAATAGATAGTACATTGCTTCTAACGCATCGGCTTCCATTTTACTATGGGTTGCAATTCGCTCTTTGTGTTTGAATAGCTCGACAATCAGATATTCGCACACAAAAAATGAATGATCGCTACGCTGAATAATTTCTGCAAACTTGGAACGCTCGCTGAGGAGCGCCGAAAAGAAGATGTTTGAGTCAATAACAACAGCTGTAGACGACACGCTCATTCAATCCCATCTAAAAAGTCAGTTTTGATGCGCTGCCATGCGCTTTGATTGAACTCATCGGCTAACGTTTCGATTTGCTCATCGGTTAGACGGCTCTGGCGACGGAGCGCTTTTAAGCGAAGATAGTCCAGTAACTCTGTTAGTTCATCTGCCTCAAAGAGTGACCTATCTACGCGAACGATAATTTCGCTCGGTTCGATTGCTATTTGGTATGGGGACGCCATTGACATGGGCTGAATCCTTTTAACTTTGATAAGATTGTGGCCGAATATTTAATTTTTTGGAATGACCATATTATATATTCTACCATACTTTTCGAATCACAAATTTCTCTACTGGACACTTTCCATGCAAGTAGATACTTCGTTGTCATTCCCGCAGGTTTTTAGTGGGAATCCAAAGGGAATCAACGATATGGATGCCCGATACAAACATTCGGGCACGATGACGAAGGCTCATTTTTCTTCTTTTGAAAAAGTGTCCAGTAGAGAATCACAAATTAGGTAAACGCAAATCATCTGTGTCCTACCACAAAGATTAACTGGAGTTATTCTTCACCCCGATAGAAATTCGGTGATTACCCATAAATATTTAGTTTTGTGGAGAAAGCAACCTCAGATATGGCTTCGGAGGAGACAATCTGCATTTGAGGTTACACGTAATTGGGTATAACCCACGTGTGACGCTTTAACTAAACAATCTCGGGCATTCGATTCAAGCCTTGGTCAATGCGACGCACGCTAGTCTCATCTGCGCGCACGCTAGTCCCGTCTATCCCGT
>ENA-ORXT01000147-ORXT01000147.1-marine-metagenome-genome-assembly--contig:-NODE-147-length-117597-cov-7.317657_pt1 | contig 117597 bp, 110 predicted proteins | sample MGYA00237868_ERZ511482 | MGnify/ENA metagenome assembly ERZ511482 | reverse complement strand
ATCGTAGATCAATGGGAATCAAACTGGGATGAGTTACTCGCATTTTTGGACTTCCCTCTGGGTATGCGAAAAATGATTGTGTGTCATAAAGTACATTACTTTCAATTTTGATCCTTTAATAAGTTATTTGTTTAGTAACTATGTTCTACCTTATAATTAATGCCACTAAAAGAAGGAAGGTATATTAATAAATGCATTATAAGTATTGTTAACTATATTTTTGCGGCAGACTGTAACAAATTGTTATCTGCCAACATTAACAACTAGTGACAGTTTATACTTATAGTAAATACCTTATATACCTTTAATACAATACTCATGAGAACCCTTACATTCCTATGTCTAGGATTGATTATCTGCAATATAGCCCTGACACAATCAATTACAGCTTTAGATTCTTTTCACCTATACACTTATGAAGATGACGAATGGCAACTTTCCTCCGGGGATTTGTATTCTCAATTATCAGACGGTTCAGTTGAAACCGATAGGTTTGAAATACTAGATGGAGATATACGAAACTTTACAACTTCAATAATTACCCAATTTGATTCAAGTGGAAACGAAATTGAAAACGTGGTATCAGTATATGATGAAGTCACAGGCAATTTGAACCCAAGCTCAATGACCACTTTTGATTATGATGCCAGTAATAACCTAATTAAAAGAGTAAGACAACTATGGGATGCCACGCTTATGGTTTGGGTGAATGTTGAAAAATGGGAATACTCAGCATATGACAACTTCAATAATTTTGGAAAGACAGAAAACTTCAACCATACAGAAGCAGACGGTTGGTTGCTCGCCAATTCGATTGATCTAGACAACCGATATGAAAATATGTTGTTGGACACGGTGAGTACGGTTCGGAATGGCGAACAATGGTATACACGAGCCTTTGACTATTCGTCGGATGATTTACTTATGGAGAATAGAACTGTTTTTTATTTCTCTGATGAGATAAATCACCTAACTAAAACAACCTACGATTACAATGATCTGGATCAACGATCGTGGAGATATTATGAATTCTACACACCACCCGCAGGGGACGTAGATTATATTCCGGGATATCGTGATAATTTTGAGTACACAACGGATGGCGAGATTTCAAGTATCGTCAATGAAGACTATGACGTTGACAATAATGATTATTTCTTTGATGAAAAGCTGGTATATTTTTATCCTCAGTCAACTGGGCTTTATGATTTTGATGATTCCAAAGTATCCGTTCAATGGAGTAATACTCAGTTTAATCAGTTGCAATTAAAAGTTACTGACCTTACGGCAAATGTAAATTATATCTTATCCATATATGATGCTTCCGGAAGAATGGTTAAAAATCTACGAATAAATCAGAGCACTCAATGGGAGAATAGATATTCACTTTCTGGTGGAATTCACTATGTAGTACTACAATCAGAAGCCGGATCAAAGCACACCGAAAAAGTAATTGTACACTAAATAGGCTAGGAGTTTTTTTATTGCTAGTCACCATGGAGATATAGATTTAATTACTACTCAAAAAACTGTATAGTTTAGCTTCTGAATAGGATAAAGTTCTCTGTTTTTAAGATTTTGTTTTATATTAATTTTACAAAACTTAGAAAGATGAATAACTTTGTTCTTACAATGCTATGTTGCCTGTGTAGCTCGTTGACTTTTGCTCAAGTCGAACTTCAAGATTCATTACATCGATTTGAATATGATTCTACTGAATGGGTATTGATGCAATCAGTGATCTATGAATACCCTTCCACTCATATTACAAACATCTATACTTACGATGCAAATTCATCTGGGTATAGATTCCCCCTTAGTAAAACAACAACCAACTACAATGATAATGGTGATGTGATAGAGAGACTTTATTATATTTACGACCCTCTCATTAAAGATTATCGACTCACCGAGAGAGATGATTTAGTTCGCGATGCCAATTTTAATTTATTGGGATATTATTCTTATCAAATCGATCCGATATCAGGTGAGGAACTTAAGGCCTATGGTACGGAATATGATGCTTACGATATGTTTGGGAATCCACAATTTAGAAGATTTTTGTATGGAACTCCATCTAATATTTGGGAAATAACTTCTGAGGAAATTGCGAATTATTTTTATAATCCTCTAGATCAGATTGATAGTATTAGTTATGTTGGGGGATCTTCCGTGACTGCTACAGCCTATGACTATAATCAAGATAATTTACGTAGCGAAAGTAGACGATATTCTCCTGATGTTACCAGTTTAAATGTTCAGTATTTATATGAATATAATGAAGATTATCAACTGTCTCTCAGGACCTTTAATTTATACGATTGGGAAGTTGAGGAAGTAGTTCCTTATAGCCGTTTGATTTTTACTTACGATGATGACAAGAACTTATTCTGTTTAGTAACTGAAAGATTTGATTCGAAGGATTTTTACCTTGATCGGAAAACACAATATTTTTACTCAGGACTTACAGATGTACTTACCCCTGAGGAAGAGAAATTTACCATTGAGTGGAATAACTCTGGGTCGGGAAAATTAAATATTTCAATTGATGGATTGAATGATAATGAAAATTATCGCATTGGAATTTTCAACATGCAGGGACAACAGGTAAAGTCACTACAGGTTTCGAATCAAGGTTCTTGGAATAATAGTTATGCTTTAGAATCGGGATCTTACTTTTTGGTGATCAGAGATCGTGCTAATCGAGGACAGACGGCGAAGATGGTTGTTGTCCGTTAAGGCTATTTCTATTTGTTTAATTTTTTACATAATTTACTTACCCATGAAAAACCATTTATTAACCATCAGCTTTTCTTTGTTTATTTCCTTCCTCTGGGCTCAAAATTCTCAGTTGGATTCACTTCATATATTTGATTATGTGGATGATTGGGAACTGGAAACGGTATACAACTACGATTATAGCTCAGGTCAGAATTCAAGTATTGTAATCTATGATATAGATCAAAATGGAAATCGCAACCTATCAAGTCGTCAAACTTATCAATATAATGAAAACGGCGATTGGCTTGAAATCATATTTCAAGATTACGATGGAATGGGAGTATATACCAATACTGGTAAGCGTGAATACACCTATGATGCTAACTACAACGGGACAGGAGATTATTATTATAATTGGGATGATGTGTCTGGAGAGTGGGTGAAAGATTTTGGTTCTGAACAAGCGTCATTTGATGCTCAAGGAAATTATGGAATTCAATTTTTATTAAGAGGAGATGATAATAATCAATGGGAGGAGGTTAAAATATATACCCGTGAGTATTATTATAATCCAGATGAGACGTTGGATAGTTTTACAATTAAAGAAGAAAGTTCAATTTATCAAGCTTTCGCTTATGAATATAACTCTGATGGTAATCAAATTAAAAATCGACGCTATACTTCTACTAGTGATGGTTTTAATATTTCGGGGCGTATGGAAAGAAGTTATAATTCTTTAAATCTTTTGGATTCACTGATCACTTACCTTTATAACTTTGAAGGATTAGAATATATTTTTCAAGAACTTACTTATACTTACGATGATCAAGAAAACCTCATGTGTAGAGTAGAAGGGGATTATGCGACTGATGTCTATTTCGAACGAAAACTACAATATTTTTATCCAATGATTAGTTCAGTTGTAACTTTAGACCAGTTGGGTCTTAAAGTAAATTGGACGAATGCTAATCTAGGAAAACTTGATATTAGTCTTGAAGGTCTTGATTCTAGTAAATATTATTCCTTGGGTATTTTTAATATGCAAGGCCAGAAAGTTAAGTCTTTAAAAATTTCAAATCTTTCAGAATGGAGTAATGATTATCGATCAAATGCTGGGTCTTATTTTTTAGTGATTCAGGATCAAGATGGAATTGGATATACGGAGAAGATGGTTGTTTTTTAAACGAAGACTTTCGTTGTAATCGAAGTTTCTCTTTAAGTCGTGCTTATAACTTGTTCAACCTTTTGTTGATGGCTTTTCTAATACATAGGTTGTTACTTTTTAAACGAAGACTTTCGTTGTAATCGAAATTTCTCTTTAAGTCGTGCTTATAACTAGTTCAACCTTTTATTGATGGCTTTTCTAATACATAGGTTGTTACTTTTTTTCCCGTGATGAAAAAAAGTAACCAAAAAAAATCGTCCGCTTGTAAGTATTGACCTAAAATGTTCTTTCCCTGCCCGCAGCGCAAAAACTCCGCAGATATCTTTCCATTTGAACCCGTTTCTTTGTCATCATCTTTCTTTGACTAAGCTATGTTGCTTCATACAGTTTCCGCTTTTATGCTCAACTCCAAAGCTCATTTCTTTACGGTCAATCCTTAAATGCGGTTTGTCTATTTGAACCCGGACTTTTGATAAATTTTATTCCTCTTTCGATTTCTCCAATAAAAAAATAATATTTTTCATTGGCGTAAATCATCCTAAAATCTATTAATCTTTAAATCCTAGTCCATCCATCCTGAAATCTATTAATCTTTGAATCCTAGTCCAGTTTCCGCTTCCATGCCTCAACTCCAAAGCTCATTTCTTTACGGTCAATCCTTAAATGCGGTTTATCTATATGAACGAGTGTTTTTTTTAAAATTATTTTCAATTGATATCTTTAATAATCAAACCAATCTTGTTCATCAGAATAATCCATCCTAGAATCTACTAATCTTTATATCCTAGTCCATCCATCCTGAAATCTATTAATCTTTGAATCCTAGTCCCATCCAGAAATGTGGGTTGTCCTATGAAACGAGTATTTCTATTTAATTAGAGGTCTATTATTGCCTTGCAAATCAATGCATCTTATCTAAAGGACAAACCAAGATCATACCCCATCACAATCATCACAACCATCAAAGTTCCAAAATTTAATATTTCTTAAACAGAGAACATCTCATCCCAAAGACAACTAAGATCGTGCGTATCACCTCAATCACAACCATCAAAGTTCCAAAGTAAAATTTTATTATACAGATAACATCTCATCCCAAAGTCCACCAAGATCATGCATATCACCCCAATCACAACCATCAAAGTTCCAAAATTTAATTTTCTTAAACAGATAACATCTCATCCCAAAGTGCACCAAGATCATGCCCCATCACAATCATCATAAACATCAAAGTTCCAAAATTTAATTTTCTTAAACAGATAACATCTCATCCCAAAGACAACCAAGATCATGCATATCACCCCAATCACGACCATCACAACCATCAAAGTTCCAAACTTTAATTTTCTTATACAGATAACATCTCATCCCAAAGACAACTAAGATCATGCCCCATCACAACCATCACAACCATCAAAGTTCCAAACTTTAATTTTCTTAAATACAGAACATCACATCCAAAAGACAAGCTAAGATCATGCGGATCACACCAATTACAACCATCTTTTGATAGAACGTGGAAGACTTTATTAAGTGGAGCCAGACTTGTTTTTAAGTTCCAAGAGACAGGCTGGAACCACTATCAGAAATAAACGACCCCAAAAAAATATGAGTTTAAGGATTATGAACTGGGAACATGGCTTTCATGCTCTCAGCTAGCTTATGAAAGCCGACAACGCATATAGGGTGCAACTCGTCTTTTTTAGTCATAATCATTAAAAGCATAGATCAATAATCAATAAGATAAAATTTGGTGTGCGCTGTGTGCGTTATCTATGATCAAGTTTTCTTATTTCTGGCTCAAGCATCCACAATTTGTTATCTTAGGTTATTGGGCTAAATTCAAGCTATAATTATTTGTATAAATATGGACCTAACATGGCCTCGTTACAAAGATGAAAATATGAGAATCTCAATAATTCTAATTGCCTGTCTCTCAATGTTTGCTTGCAAGGCGCAGAAAGAAGCGGCAACTGAAACCGCGGCATCTAGCGTGGAGTCTTTAAGCCTTGGTTCAGAGGAGGATCAGGTGAAGCAGTGTTTTGATGGGTACAAATCTTCCATACTCAATGACAACGGAGAGGAAGCGGTGAAATATGTTGATCAGCGAACCATCACCTATTATACTGAAATTTTGAAAAGAACCTTGGACTCAGATTCAACAGAAGTTGAGGAATTAAACATCATGGATAAATTAATGGTGTTTTCCATGAGACATCGCACGTCTAAAGAAGAGCTTCTAGGATTTGACGGGAAGACGCTTTTAGTTTATGCCATTAAAGAAGGCATGGTTGGAAAAAATAGCGTTTCGAATATTGAGCTGGGAGAGGTAACCATCGATAAAGCATTTGCCCAAGGTCAAGTGGTTTCAAATGGAATGGCAGCACCTGTTTATTTCCATTTTTATAAAGAGGCAAACGAATGGAAAATAGATTTAACTTCCATTTTCCCAATGGGAATTATGGCCTTCAAAGGGATGGCCGACGAAAGTGGAATGGAGGAAAATGAATATCTTTTTATGCTACTTGAATTAATTACCGGAGAAGCTCCTTCAGATAAAGTTTGGGATACAATTAAATAACTAACATCGATCAATCTAACAAAATGAAAAATATCACAACTTATATTCCATACTACTTGCTTCTTATGCTTTCAGCCTTGCTTAGTTTTGGCTGTCAAGGAGAACAATTTGATGTAGCTAAACTTAATGGGGAATGGAAAGTGGATTCATGGAAAGTGCTCAGTTCCGGCGACTCAAGAACCAACAAAATGGACATGACCTTTGATGCTGATGGAAGATATGAAGTAGACTATGGCTCTGAAAAAGAGCAGGGAAAATACTGGATTGCCAATGAATATCTACACACTGTTGAAGATGGACAAACAGATAAAAAGGTGAAAATTATGACACTTTCCAAGGATACCTTGTTTTTTCAGATGAACAGAGGAGGGGAGTTGGAAAATGTATTGCTGTTGAGGAAATAGACTGCGATACTTTTATAGTCAATTCTAATAGCCACATTAGCAACATAATCAAAGTACAAAAAGTATCCCATGAGGAAAACTTTTAAATATCATATTATTCTACTCCTTCTAATAGCCTGTTCTAATGGCATTCTATTTGGACAAGAAATGACGATAGTAAAGGATGGTGTAAAGAAAGAAATCTATTATGATCGTAGTCATGCCTGCAATGAAGAAATGGTGCTAAGTGTTGCTCCACAAATGCCTCAATACAATGGTGGTCTTGAGCAATTAGAATTTGATTTAAATGACGCGATTTTTATTGACAAGAAGGTAAAAGAAGGAATTTATTTACGATGTACTGTTAACTGTAATGGTGAGATTTTTGGTTTTCTTGTTGATGGAGAAAACAACTCAGACTTGAAAGAAAAAATTATAAATGAATTGTTGAAACTGCAAAATTGGCAACCGGCTGAACACAGAGGAAATAAGGTAGATTGTTTCTATGGGCTAGGGCTTAGGATAAAAAAGGGTAAAATAATTTTAAGTAGATAAGTTTCATTGAAGGTTGAGTACTGGGATGAGAAACTAAAAATCTAAAAATGAACGTAACAAATTTATCTAAAATTCCTCTAGAGAAGATCATTGAATGCTTCCTCTCCGCCTTTGAAAATTATTACGTTAAAATGCCCGTGGATCCGTCTTATTACAAAAAACGGTGGAAGGCAGCGAAGGTAGACTTCAACTTATCTTATGGCTTCTTTGAAAATGATGAATTGGTGGCATTTATCATTCACGCAGTTGATCAGCGTGGTGGAATACTGACGGCATACAATACAGGCACAGGAGTTATTCCAAGCCATAGAGGCAAAGGCCTTGTTAATATTATCTACGATTACGCTCTAAAGGACTTAAGTCAGAAGGGTATTGTAAAAAGCACCCTTGAGGTAATTACTAAAAATGATGTGGCGGTTCACTGCTATAAAAAGGTAGGTTTTGAAATCGTTAAAAACTATCGTTGCTTTGGTGGTAATATAACCATGGAAAGTAAATCTACATTTGCGCTAAGCGAAATCCCGCTGGATCAAGTAGACTGGAATAAACTACCCAATCAACAACTTTATTCTTGGGACTTTCAAAAAGAAACCATTCTGGGAGTTAATTACAGATTCTATCACGTGATGCATATGCAGGAGGTAGAGTCATTTTTCATATTTAATCCAGAGACAACCATTGTAGCACAATTTGATCTTTTGAAGATTAGAGAAGGTGGATGGGAGCGGCTCATGGGAGCCATTAGTTCTGTTTCGGAAACGGTGCGAGTAATAAATGTCGACGACCGTCAAAAACTCAAAATTCAGAACATCCAGCAATCTGGCCTTCAGCCCACGGTTGATCAATATGAAATGGCATTAAATATTTCCACTCCCTCCCCTAAATAAAATTCAATTAGCTTATTTCTTTTTAAGATTATCTTAACTATAAACGATGAAATTATGCCTCATCAATCGAAGGATAATATTTTTTTGAATGTCTAAGTATATATAAGGAGCACAAGAATATATACTTGATTTATGGATTTATATAATATCCATAGCTCGCTTACGCAAATTAATTTTTCATGTTTAAAAAATAAGTAATGAAACAAACAATAATTTTTATCGCTAGTTTAGCTATAATGACTTTGACGAATTCTTGTAAATCACAAAAGGAGTCAAATGCAAAAAATCCATCGGTTTCAGAAAGAAGCACCCAGCCGAGAGGAGGACATGACCGGAAAGGCCCACCCTCCGCAGATGAAGTTTTTAAAATGGATGCCAATGGGGATGGTATGTTGGCAAAATCAGAAATTAAAGGGCGACTTTTAAAGAAATTTGATATGATAGATGCCAACAAAGATGGCTTAATAAGTAGGGCTGAATTTGAAAACGCTCCAAGACTTGAAAGGGGTCAGAAATCACCACGCAAGCAATAGTGAATTTTTGTTCTTAGGAATTACCAATTTGGTGATTCTTAAGAACACCTTTTAAAAGTGAAACTACAGATGATTATTGTTGTGCAAAGATAATTCTGTGAAACTTCGGATTCGTTAGTTCCTAAAATGAACCAAATAAAATCAAGTTCAGTTGATCTCTTTGACCAGTCGTGAATAATTGAGTCATATAACCCAATTCTAATCTCAAGCTTTTATTGATTCGATGTCCTAGTCCAGCATACACTCGATTCCGGTCGAAAATAACTCCATCCGTGTTAAGGAAAATTTCATTGTAACCCGATACATAGAATTTTTCATTTTCTTTAAATTTGAGTGGAATCGACAGTCCCAAGAAGTACCGAAACCTCAATCTAAAATCCTCGCTTACAAATCTTTGTTCAAATCTATATCGATGCTGTAGTCCCAGGGAGCCAAGCTTGGCTTTCGTTATGAATTGCTGAAAGATCCGATGCTCGTCAACAACTATTTTTTCATCAGAGCCATTCGTGTAATTCTCACTTCGTATAAATCCGTATCCTAAAAGTAAATTTGAATTATCCGTCAGCTGATAACCAATCCCTGTTCTCAGAAGCAATTGCTCAAGATCTCCGATGGCATTGTAATTTCTATATTGGACTTCGTGATGTAGATTCCATTTTTCATTCATCTTCTTGCTCCCGATATAAATCAACCAGTTGCCGAAGTCACTCTCTTGCGATGCACTAGAAAAAGGTAGCAGTGCTATGAATAACACTGCTACCAATCCATGAATAAACGTGCCTTGAAGGTATTTTTTAATCTGCATTATAGAAATCAACTTTGCCAGTGTTTATGTCGTACATACCCCCAACAATTTTAATTTCTCCAGCCTTTGCCATTTCTGCAAGCACTGGACTTTCAGCTAATATTCTATCAATACTAAGATGAACGTTTTTCTTAGCTACCTCATTAACAAATGGTATGTTGGAAGAATTTCTTTGATCCTTTTCCTCTGGACTTGTTACGCCGTCAACGGCAGGCATGATCTTATCAAGCATAGCTGTAAGATTACCCAATTTAGCATGATCGCAAGCACCTTTCACCGCTCCGCAGCTTGTATGACCAAGCACAACAAGAATTTTTGTACCAGCCAATTTGCAAGCAAACTCCATGCTTCCGAGAATATCTTCATTTATGAAATTTCCAGCAATACGAATGCTGAAAATATCTCCAATCCCCTGATCAAAAATGAGTTCAGAAGATACTCTTGAGTCAATGCAACTTAATACCGTTGCAAATGGATATTGACCATTACTTGTGTCGTCCACTTGCTTTAGTAGGTCTCTTTGAGCCTGTTTCTTGTCCATAAATCGGTGATTCCCTTCTTTTAATAAATCTAAAGCAATCGATGGGCTGATTTCTGACTGAGTATTCTTGGTCTGTGTGTGCGTATTTAATTCTAATAAGTTCATATTGATAATTTTTAATTGTTTATGCAGATTTTAATTTTGGACTAAGCTGGAAGAATTCGATGTAGCTCGGTGGATTCTCAATGGTCCCTCTTTCAGATACTAATTTAATATCAATGTTTTTATTTTTTGCCTTAAGGGCAAAATCTTCTAAAATTTCAATGATGTCATTATCTAAATATCTAGTTTTCCGTACATCCAATTCTAAGAATGAATCTTCAGGAAGTCTGTCTAGCTCATTCAGGATAGCGCCCTTATTAAAAAAGGTGACTTCCTCTGCTAAAGTCATTTTGAACTTCTGCTTCCCATTACTTTTATCCTCTATGTGCAGGAAATGTGAATTCTGATAGCTCTTTAATAGAATTACACAGATACCTACTGCTAGCCCCATTCCAATACCTACTAGTAAATCTGTGAAAATGATTCCTAAAACTGTAACAATGAATGGAAGGAATTGCTTCCAGCCTAAATCGTACATCACTTTAAATAGAGCAGGCTTGGCAAGCTTGAATCCAACTATTAATAACACCGCCGCAAGAACTGAGAGCGGTATCATGTTTAATAAACCTGGAATAAGAAGGACTGAGATCAACAAGAAGAAACCATGAATGATGGCAGACTTTTTTGTTTTACCACCAGATTGAATATTGGCTGATGATCTTACAATTACTTGAGTGATTGGCAATCCACCGATCATTCCTGAGATAATATTTCCTGTCCCTTGGGCAATTAGCTCTCGGTTGGTCGGAGTGACCCTCTTTTCGGGATCTAATTTATCAGTAGCCTCAACACAGAGTAAGGTTTCTAAGCTGGCAACTAAAGCAATGGTGAAGGCAGTAACCCATACCGCTGGATTTGTTATTGCGCCGAAATTTGGCAAACTAAACTGTCCTAGAAACGAAGAAAAATCATCAGGAACAGGAACACTCACAAGGTGATCTGATGTGATGCCATATTCCGTTCCCTTAGTTACATTGTAATATATGATACCTAAAACTACGGCAACGAGGGGTCCTTGAACGATCTTAAAGAATTTGCTTTTGTGTGCTAGGACTTTATCCCATAGTAAAAGAATGGCCAAAGAAACACAAGCAATAATGGTCGGTCCAATACTTATATTATCAAGCATGACGCCTATTTCAGAAAGTGAGTTTTCTCCATCCATTTGCAAGAATGCAAAGTTCCCTTCCGGGACTGCATCATAACCAAAGAAGTGAGGAATCTGCTTCAGAATTATAATGAGACCGATTCCTGTCAACATGCCCTTTATAACAGAAGATGGGAAGTAATATCCAATTACTCCTAATTTTAGCACTCCGAAGACAAGCTGGATGATTCCACCAAGAACAACAGCCATCAAAAAGTTTTCCCAACTCCCTAAGGTACTTATGGCGACCAAAACGATCGCGGCTAAACCTGCGGCAGGACCGCTAACACCAATATGTGAACCACTTAAAAAACCTACGATAATTCCCCCCACAATTCCAGCGATCAAACCAGAAAATAAAGGAGCCCCACTAGCCAAGGCTATACCAAGACAAAGAGGAAGGGCAACAAAAAATACGACAATACTTGCCGGTATATCATTTTTTAGACTCGCAAATAAGGAATCGTTGCTATTAGTACTCATGCTAACTTTTATTGTAATAAAAATGAATTTGCCTAAAGGCAAATGAATCAACCTTAAAAAAGAAAATTAAAAACTAAATGAATTATATGAATTCTGGAGGGGGGACTGGAATTTCAATAAAGTGGCCAGCAATAGAATTTTTGCTTCGACCATTGATTGGGTCTTTAGGTAATTTGGATGTAGTAATTTTATTAAGATAAAAGGAATCATTTTCTGAATCATCTTCTGAATTCTCAGAACTTTCGTTTTCTGAGTTACCTTCCTCTGCAAATTCTACGAGACAGTTTTGAATCTCAATTATACCAAAGGATTCTAGGGTCACCACTACAGCAAGTGTGACGAATAAAAACATTGATATACCTATTAAGAATTTCATACGTTAACACAAATGTAAGTAAAAATTCTAAAAATGACAGCAATACTGTCATTGATATTCCTTAAATTAACATTGTGTTTACATTTACTGTCACAATAATGTCTCATGGATATTCAATTTAATCTTAACGAAAGTCTCTATAATAAGGACCCTCAGGAATCTGGCCTTGGTAAAAGAATCTTGGGTCATGGTATTATTATGATCAATGACATAGGATTTGAATCCTTTAATTTTCGAAAATTGGCTGAAGAAATCGGTTCAGCTGAGAAGTCTATTTATCGATATTTTGAGAATAAGCATTTTTTACTTCTGTTTTTGACCTCCTGGTATTGGGAATGGGTGCATTATCTAATAACAATAAATATTAAAAACATTGAAGATCCTCAACGGAAATTAGAAATTGCGATTGACAATCTGGTAAAAGCTACCTCAGAAAATCCGGTCAATAAATATATCAATGAAAATTTATTGCATCGTGTAGTGATCAATGAAGGAGGAAAAGCATATCACATCAATGCCATAGATGAAGAGAATAAAGCGGGTTTGTTTTATTCCTACAAGAAGCTAGTTAAAAAAGTGGCAGATATAATTACAGAGATCGATCCTAAATTTAAGTACAGTCTAAGCCTATCTAGTAATCTATTTGAGATGGCCAATAATCAAATTTACTTTGCCGAACACCTCCCTAAATTAAGCAGCATTAAGTCAGGCAAAAATCAAAACGAAGATCTGATTGACATGCTCCGGCTCTTCTCTAAGAATATTTTAAGTTAGGGTAAATTTAGATTGGAACAATTCGAAATGCCACGAATAAAAAGATACTAAATAATAGGAGCTATAGAATTTTAAGATGTGCGAGAGTTTCAAAATCTAAATAACCTAAAGGTAATCCATAATGTACTTGGTATCGATATAATGCTTCCTTAATTCTTTTGTTATTTGATGCCCTGAAATCTGAATGTAAAAATCCAGCCTCAACTAATGTCTCATGTATCTTTTTCCTCTTAGCACTTGTCAGCTCATTCCTGCAAAGAACCCGTACTTTTTTAATTCCAGATCTGCTTTCAACCAGACGAGCCGTTGTTAATATTCTTTTATCAAAATCCTTTACTTGACTCGTATCTGTTACAACAGCAGATGTTCTATAACGTATGCCATAGGTATTGTTGCGTCTTCGCATGCTTAAACAATCCATTGGATCTGCAGATAGACAATCGGTGGTGCCATAATTGATTTTGGCCCAATTAGATAAAGGTGCGTCCATCACCAAGTGAGAAACCGTAGTTAAGTATTTTTTATGAATGTTATGTTCTTGGCCTGTATACACAAAATATTCCTGCTCTTCGTATTCATATAAATCTGTCTCATAGGCTTCTGCGTAACAGACTCCATTGTCTGATTGGATTTCATTCCATGAATCATCATATCCTGTGTTTTGGCTTAAAAGACTCACACAAAATAGGGCAAGAGCGATAGATGTAATGTAGGATTTCATAACTCAAAGGTATCCTAAAATTTATTGCGAAGATGTTAATACAAAGGTAATTGTTCCACCTCCTGAATTAATAAAAATTCTACTTTAAATGGGTCGGAAGCGTAATTGAATTTTATCTTTATGGATATCTAACTATGAAAAAATTGAAGAAATAAAAGACTTGTTCATTAAGTACAATGAAATACTTTCTTGCAAGAAAAGATTGCCAATGGTTGAGAAGAGATTGGCTTTAGAACAGAACAGTTTAAGGGTAGCTGAAAGAAAAGTAGAGAAGGAGCTAATTGATGTTATTGAATTGCAGAAGACTTCTATTAGGTATTTATTTCTTTTGTCCTTGAGAAATTATGAAGAGCAACTTAAGAAAGAAAACCAAGAATATTTAAAAGCTGCATTAAATTTTAATGAGGCCATTAAGGTTATAGAACTATTGAAATTTGAGCTAAAATTATTGCAAGATAAGATAGCAAACGAAGCAATCGTCAAAGAAGAATTAGAAACTAAATTGTTAGCCATTGAAGAACAAATTCTTTCTGAGCATTCTAGTTATTTAGCAGAATATAAATCATATACCGTGGAACTTCAAACCTTTTTTCAATGGAGGGTTGAAATTGAGGAGGCAGTAAACATGTTGAAAATTTTAAAAGAATCCTTTGATGCTTTAATTCATTATTTAAAAAAGGCAGAAGAATACGATGACTGGGGAGAGTTTTATGCAGAGAAGCAATTGGCTAAAATTCGAAAAAAAGCCTTCATTGACCGGGCAGATGCAGAGGTCATGCGACTTGAGAAAACGCTCGTTTTATTAAAAGAAGAATTGACAGATGTTGTAGAATTAAAAGAACTTTTCAAAAGAACGGAAATATTAATCCGTGGGTTTAATTTTAAATATTATGATAGCCTCATTTTTGATTGGGTAGAGAACTTAAATTTAAAAGGAACGATATCAATGACACTAAACAGAAGTAAATCTTTGGATGACTTGAAGATAGGTCTTGATAAACTTAAGGATGCTGCTGACCAAGAATATCGATTACATACGCTGAAGAGAGAATTACTAGTTAATAAAATCATAGGATAATGTTTATTGTAAATAAATCTTTCCTTGCCAATGCTTAGTTTGAGTAGGAAAATTGATTTCATGATTGTCGGTGCACAAAAAAGTGGGACCTCTGCCTTGGATCATTATTTGCGGAAGCATCCAGCGATTGGATTGGGACAAAAAAAAGAACTTCACTTTTTTGATGATGAAAAATTATTTGAAAAAGGGGTTCCTGATTATTCATTGTATCATCAAAAATTTGACGAAAGTCCAAATAATAAAATATATGGTGAAGTAACTCCCATTTATCTTTATTGGAAACCTTCCTGTCAAAGAATCTGGGAGTACAATCCAGAAATAAAGTTGATTTTTATTCTAAGAAACCCAATTGATCGAGCCTTCTCACACTGGAATATGGAGTTTGGAAGGAAGGTAGAGAAGATGGACTTTAGCTATTGTATCCGGAATGAAAAAATGCGATTGGCAGAGGTATTGCCATCTCAACACCGAGTTTATTCTTACATTGATAGAGGTCGTTATTCTGGTCAAATTCGAAGATTTAAAAAACTTTTTAGCTCTGGGCAGTTATATTTTATTAAATACGAAGAGTTTAAAAGCAATCAATTAGAAGAGCTTCGTAAATTATTCTTGTTATTGGGTGTAGATCCTGAGATTTATAATTTTAAATATGAACAAGTATATAAGTTAAAGCAACACGCCATAATCCAAACTGAAGACAAAGATTACCTTCTCAAAATCTTTAAAACTGAGATAGATCAAATTCAAAAAATGCTAGATTGGGATTGTAGTGATTGGTTAGAGGTTTAATTCTATTCATGCTTCCATGTTCTCTCTAAAATAACTTGTCTCGTTATTCCTATTAATGATCATCATGTAGTAACATACAGTGATTTTTTTATTTACATTTGCAGCCTAATTTAGAGATATGATAAGAGTAGAAAATTTAACACTCCAGTTTGGTAGAAGAATTTTGTTTGATGAAGCCAATGTATTCTTTGCCCAAGGTAATTGTTATGGTGTCATAGGAGCCAATGGTGCGGGGAAATCTACCTTTTTAAAAATACTCACTGGCGACAAGGATGCGAATAAGGGTACGGTACATTTTGAGCCCGGGAAACGCATGGCGGTGTTGAAGCAAGAACATTTTGAATATGATGAGGTAACCGTATTGAATACGGTGATGATGGGACATGATAAATTGTGGTCGCTTATGCAGGCGAAAGATGCCATCTATGCTAAGCCTGATTTCTCAGAAGAAGATGGAATAAAAGCCTCAGAGCTTGAAGAGCAATTTGCCGAAATGGATGGGTGGAGTGCTGAGCCGGAAGCGGCATCATTGTTAAGTGGTATCGGTGTTCCAGAAAGTGAGCACAATAAGTTAATGAAGGATTTGAACGGAAACCAGAAGGTGAGGGTATTACTCGCCCAAGCCTTGTTTGGTAATCCAGATATTTTAATCTTAGATGAGCCGACCAATGATCTGGATATTGAAACGGTTAGTTGGCTTGAGGATTTTTTACTTGACTTTAAAAATACAGTGATCGTCGTTTCTCACGATAGACACTTTTTAGATACCGTATGCACCCATACCGTTGATATAGATTTTGCTAAAATCAATACATATACTGGAAACTACACTTTCTGGTATGAATCTTCTCAATTGGCTTTGAAGCAAAAGCTTACTCAGAATAAAAAGATGGAGGACAAGCGCGCAGAAATGCAAGCCTTTATCGATCGATTTAGTGCCAATGCATCTAAGTCAAAACAAGCAACCTCTAGAAGAAAGATGTTGGAAAAATTAAACCTTGAAGAGATTAAACCTTCTTCTAGGAAATATCCAGGCATTATCTTCGATCAGTCTAGAGAAGCGGGTGACCAGATTCTCTCTGTAAAAGGACTCTCTTATAGTCTAGATGGAAGACCATTATTTACGGATGTGGATTTTACCATTAATAAAGGAGATAAAATTTCCATCATTTCAAAGGATAGCTTAGCGACCAATGCTTTTTATCAGATCTTAGATGGAGCACTGCAACCAGACACTGGTGACTTTGAATTTGGGCAGACCATTACGACCTCCTACCTTCCACTAGATAATGAATCATTCTTTTCTGATGATCCAATGAGTCTGATGGATTGGTTGAGACAGTATGCTCAGATTAAAGACGAACAATACATTCGTGGCTTTCTCGGAAAAATGCTTTTCTCTGGAGATGAAGTTCATAAAATGTCCAACGTCCTTTCAGGGGGAGAAAAAGTCAGATGTATGGTTTCCCGCATGATGATGAAAGAAGCAAATGTTTTACTTTTAAATGAACCGACCAATCACTTGGATCTAGAAAGTATTACAGCCTTCAATAATGCTTTAATCAATTTTAAAGGAACCGTGATCTTTACTTCTCATGATCACCAATTTACCCAAACGGTTGCCAATAGAATCATTGAACTGACCCCTACAGGTATCATAGATCAATTGAAGACCTTGGATGAATATCTGAGCGACGCCAAGATTAAAGAAACTAGGAAGGCAATGTATGAGGGACATTTAATCGGGTAATTCTATTTCATAGTTGGTTCACAAGGATGTTCCACAAAGATGTTCCACAAGGATGTTCCACGAGGATGTTTTACAAGGATTTTCCGCAAGGCTACTTTGCTTTATGATTCACCGGATCTTGTATGATTTTAACTTCCGTGAAGGCGTGTAATTATTGTAATTATATCCACGAATTTACCTCTTATTTTTTTCTAGCGTGCATGGACAATCCGAAGATAATTGCACGTTATTAATTGATCCCTAGGTTCATGTACATTTTAAATGTATATAAATCAAATGGATTTCGTTAGTATTAATATAGAAACCAAACAGAAATAAATTTTTTGTTTAAGTATGTGCTCATTTGGTTTACTGCTTTATTGCTGTTAAATGCTTGTGGTAATAATGAAGTACTAGATCAGGACGTAGAGATTTGCGTTAACAATATATATGATGACGGAGACGGTCTTGTCGACTGTGATGATAATGACTGTCTTTCTGAATTTGATTGTTTAGGAGTCCAAGGGTCAGAAATCTGTGATAACAATATTGACGACGATGGCGATGGTCTGATAGATTGTGATGATAATAACTGCATTGGACATCCAAGTTGCCCAGATGTGAACGCAGAAATATGCAATAATAATATTGATGATGAGAGGATGGATTGGTTGACTGTGATGACCACGACTGCCAAAATTTCGTCGATTGTTCTCCAACTTTTGGTTGGTTAGAATTAGCGACTTTTAATGCTGCTATATATGATCTTGAAGTTTTCGAAGATGAATTATTTATTGTTGGAAATTTACGAAAAGAGAAAACAGTAACTGTTTCTGGTCTACAGTATTAACCAATAGTTCATTTTCAAATCATACTGTTTCCATTGGAGGATTAGGTTTAAATCAACTAGAAGTTATTGATAATAAGGTTTATGCTGCTGGAGCTATTTCACCTTATGGAGTAGATAGTTGCAAGCAGGAGATTTAAAATGACAAATGTTATAAAAGGAACCTAATTTCAAGATTTTGTGTTGAATTAAATAGAATTAAGATATTATGGCTAAAAGATCAAATCACGTCGTTCCCTCTAAGAAAAATGGTGGGTGGGCAGTAAAAAAAGCAGGTTCATCAAGAGCTTCGAAAGCATTTTCAAATAAAAGTGAAGCTGTTCAATATGCAAGAACATTAAGTCGTAGAGAAAAAGCAGAGCTTTATATCCATGGGAGAGATGGAGCCATCCAAAATAGAAACTCTTATGGTAATGATCCATTTCCACCAAGAGATAGAGTTCATTGAGTCAAAAGGTTAAAAATTATGAGAAGAACGTCTTTATCAACTGCCCTTTTGATGGAGAATTCTTTCATTTATTAAAAACCATTCTTTTCACTTTAGTATATTTTGGTTTTGAACCCCGGATTTCATTAGAATCTTCTGATTCAGGTACAGCTCGTCTTGATAAAATAATTGCCCTTCAAAAAGCATCAAAATGGTCAGTTCATGACCTTTCCAGATTGAAAGCTCAGAAAATAGATGAATACTATAGACTAAATATGCCTTTTGAACTTGGAATTGAATTCGGCATTAGAAATATAGATAAAGCCTATCATGACAAGAAAGCACTGGTACTTGAAACCGACAAGTATGAATACATGAAGGCTATATCAGATTTAAATGGATTTGATATAAAAAATCATGAAGATGACGTAGAAAAATTAATATTATGCATTCGTGCTTGGTTGTCTGAAACGGTAGGGTTAAGAGATTTAATCGCAACACCAAAAATCTATTCTGAATATATATTATTTAGTAGAAATCTGTACGATTCTAAGGTTTTAAAATACGAATCGACTCACTCACCAACAGAAGCAGAAGAATATGCTAAAAGTGAAGTTGACGAAATGACAATGCCTGAATTTATTGATGAAATAAAAAGATGGAAAGCCAGCAAGTAACAATAGATACCACAGCATATCCTCCTACGTCGGAGACGCACGGTATCAAGATACGAAACTTGGAATGGGTCTACATGGATTGAGTCAGGACCCACTATATTAATTTCAGCCATAATGGAATTTGCGCCAATGAATCGACCTTCTATGTGGGAAGTGGAAAGGGTGTCGTAAGTTATAGAACTGTAGATGATGATTTTGTGCAATATCCAACCTTGTCAGGAGAACGCAGTGTTCTATCAATTACTGAATACAACGGAGACTTGATTGTTGGTGGTGGCTTTGATGATAGGATTGTAAGTTGAAATGGTAATGCTTGGGAACCTTTAGGTGGTGGGGCCAATTGAGACGTTATTGATCTTGTGGTTTATAATAATACCCCGATTGCTGCCAGCAAATTCTCAATGATTGGGGGGAAGGATATTAATGGAATGGCTTCTTGGGATGGTAACAGTTGGTCGGATGTAGGTGGAAGTCTCGAAATTAATTCTGGTAATGTGAGGGATATGGTCGTACATAACAACGAAATATATGTTGTTGGCTCTTTTACAGAAATCGGCAACACTGCGGCCAATTATGTAGCTAAATGGAATGGTAGCACCTGGGAAAGTTTGAATCTTATTGATAATATGGAATCACTTTGGGCTGTAGAAGTATATAATAATAGATTATACATAGGAACGTCTAACTTTCCTGAGTCACAGCTGTATTATTTAGACTTGTAGTTAAGGAGGCTCTTGCATTGGTTGTAGCAGCTAAACACCTTTAATTTTAAATTTATTATCTTGTACTTCCGTAAATATTTAACGCCTAGCAATGGTAACCCCTGGCATAAAACATTACTAATAATTTATTAGATATTTAAAACAATTAAATTTTTATCATGGGTAAAGGAAAAGATTCTAAGAAAGCTGTGAAGAAAGAAGCGGCTAAAACTCCAAAAGAGAAAAAGGCAGAAAAAAGAATGAAAAAATTGCTGAAAGGTTGATTTTTTTGAGGCTAGAAAATGAAATTAATCTAAACTTATTCATCGTTATTATAGCCATCTTTACCAGCTTGAAGGTTACTGCGCAAGATCCTAGTTTTCATATATATCTAGCCTTCGGACAATCTAATATGGAAGGGCAGGGTCTAATCGAGCAAATCGATCAAAAAGTTAATGCACGATTTCAAGTAATGCAAGCGCTAGACTGCCCTGAACTCGCAAGAGTAAAAGGAGCATGGAGAAAAGCCATTCCACCCTTATGTCAATGTTATTCAGGACTGGGTCCTATGGATTATTTTGGACGTACCATGGTTTCAGAGCTACCCAACAGCATCACCATTGGAGTGATAAATATTTCTGTGGCTGGTTGCGACATCCGATTATTTGATAAAGATATTTACCGCGGTTATCTTGATACTCATAATGAAGAATGGTTCTTAAATAAGGTGGAAGGGTATGGAGCTAATCCATATAAACATCTTATTGAATTGGCTATGCTTGCACAAATGGATGGTGTCATAAAAGGAATTCTTATACACCAAGGAGAAACAAATACCGGAGATGAGCAATGGCCTAGTTTTGTTCAAAAGATTTATACTGATCTACTAAACGATCTATCCCTAAGTGCTGAACAGGTACCTATACTTGCCGGCGAAGTAGTTTCTGGAGAAGCAAGTTATTGCTCAAAAATGAAATGCCATCATCGGTCGCTTGCCCAGCGTTATTGAAAACGCACACATCATATCTTCTTTAGATTTTACCGTCCAAGATCACGCGCATTTTGACTCGGAAGGATATAGAGAAATGGGAAGACGATATGCGATAAAAATGTTGAGCTTGCAAAACATTCTTGAGATTCAAATATAAATTCCAAGCCTTAAATTAGGATTACAGCTCAGACAGGATTCATTCTTTTTACCCGCCAATATACGGAGACTGTAAGCATCTATAAAACCATTTTCAAGCTGGAAACTCTTTATCAAAAACCAACACTTACCTGCCTAGATTTTCATGGATCGTACCTAATGATAGAAATGGACGATGCGGAAAACTTGGATAAGGATGATAATGTAGGGAGGACAAAATTCTGCCTTCGTTTCAATGTACCGAATGTCAAGAAATCCTGTGAAATATTGGATGAATTCGGTATTGCTTACGACTTTTATGAAATGGACTGGGGTACACTTGCCAAGTTCAAAGATCCAGATGGTAATTTAATAGGTATTCGTTCTTCCAAGGAACATGAAGAAGATATGGAAAGTGCATTAAAAAAGTAGGATATTTGTATGCTAATTTACATAGTGGCGGAGACCACCACTGCAGATCAAAGCATTATGGCAGATTATTTGTACTTATGTTGTAATTAAACCTCCATTTGTGGTGCATCGAAATCACCCCACTTAAAATTTAGCGCGATTTCAATCTAAAACTATATCGTAAATTAATTTTGTAAAGTAAAGGTCAATTGAAAAAAGTCTTTGACTATTTTATTAAGGACAGTCACCTGTTTAGTGAAGAAGATTTAGCTAATAAACGACTGATGGTTGTACTCATATTTTTAATGGGTTCTGAGTTCTACCATCTTTGCTATGCTTTCTTTGGTTGGAGCCTTTGAGGCGGAAATTAATCTAGTCACGGGTGCAATCTGCCTGTTTGCATTACTGCTCTATAAACGATTTTCTAATGATTTAATTCCCAATCTAGTAGGTCTTATTTTAGGAGCCCTTGTTTTATACTACAACATAACAAATACAGGGTACATTTATTCCTACAATAATAAGTGGTTTGTGGTGTTTCTAATCATGATCTTATATATAAGATCTAGTTGGCTTCTTCCACTTACCTTCATTGTTCTTATAGGACAAACTGTTATATTTAATCAAACGGAAATAACAACTAATTTTGATCTTGAGGGGAGTTTGAGATTAGAGGAATATTTGGATAACATTGCTTTTTTTATTGTAGCCTATCTTATTTTGAAGTTGATCTATAATCATACGAATGCTAAAAATTTCAGATTAGATAAGAGTAACGAATTACTGGAAGCAAGAACTTCACAATTGATTCAGAGCAATGAAGAGCTAGAAAGATTTGCTTACATCGCCTCGCATGATTTAAAATCTCCACTTCGTAATATTGTCAGCTTTGCATCGCTACTGGAAAAAGACTTAGGAGATACTGCAAGCCCAAAGCAAAAGGAATACCTAAGCTATATTAAGGGCGGAAGTGAAAAGTTGAATGTCATAGTTGAAGATGTGTTAGATTATTCAAAAATTTCAAATCACAATGTAGAGGAATTTCAACCAATAGATTTCAATGAAGTTATTGTAGAAATTAAAGAAATGATTGCCGATACCATCGATAAAAGGAAAGGGGATGTCTATATTGAAAATGTTCTGCCCATCGTGAAAGGAAGAAAAACATTATTCTTGCTACTCTTTAAAAATTTAATTGAAAATGGACTCAAGTACAATGAGTCTGAAAATCCAAAGATTGAAATTTATTCGGAGCAAGAGGGGGATGAGATTAAGCTGGTTGTTTCAGACAATGGGATAGGGATTGATTCTAAGTATCAAAAATCTATCTTTGATATGTTCTCTAGATTACACGCAGAAAGTAAGTATGAGGGCTCTGGACTAGGCTTAGCGGTATGCAAAAAAATTATGGACAGTCTCAATGGCAGAATTGAATTGATGAGTCAATTAGGCAAGGGTAGCGGATTTTATTTATTCTTTCAAGTTGAATCCTCTCATCAAAATAACTAAGTTTTCTTTTCTAGATTTCCTTCCTTTATTTTATCATTGCACCCTTCCCATTTCATTCACTTTTAAGGCAATTATTTTATCCCATAAAGAAAGGAGAATAATATTTAATGTAACATACATTTGAGCAAGCAGGTCGGAGGCGTCTAAAGTTATTATCTTTAAGTATCATTTTTTTAAAGAAATAGCAGTGGGTAAATTAAAAATAGAGAAGGATCCGAGGATGACCGAAAAGTACAAATCCTATCCACCGAAAGTGAAGAAAAAGATTGCACATCTACGAAGCCTAATCCTGGAAACTGCAAAAGAAAGTGAAACAGTGGATCAGTTGGAAGAAACGCTAAAGTGGGGTGAGCCTAGTTTCTTAGCCAAAAAAGGATCAACCATACGTGTAGATTGGAAAACTAAATCACCAGATCAGTACGCCATCTATTTTAAATGTACTAGTAAATTGGTTTCAACATTTCGTGAAGTTCATGGAGGTACATTTAACTATGAAAATAACAGAGCAATTTTATTTGGTTTTGATGACGAGGTGCCTGAAAAGGAGTTAAAGGAATGCATCGATATGGCACTTAATTATCATCGAGTGAAAGATTTGCCTCGCTTAGGCAAATGATCAGTATATGAATATGTCTAAATTCCTCTTTCTGTTTTTTAGCTTTTTATTTATTTCCTGTGCTGGTCCTCAAAAGACGACAGCAGATGAGCTTTGGCCAGATGGTAGCTGGGTTAATTTGGATAATGAGAATATAAAATTTAAAAAGCCACACCGCCTCAAAAAATCATCGAGATATAGATTAAAAGAAGATATGCCCATAGTTTCTAGGGACACAGCTCAGCTTAGAAGTCTTCAGAATACTTTGGCTGAATTGGAATTCGAAGATGCTGAAATTGATGTGTTTGTAGATACCACTACCTATTTTCGAGTGGTTATTATTTGCAATACTGAAAGAATTGAAATCAATGAGAAGGCAACTGCTTCATTAAAGAATGCGTTGGAAATGAAGTATCAATCCATGATGCATAAAAATACTACTACTGAGGTGGGGCCAACGGAGGCTAGTTTTTCTAGAGCAAATAATTTGGCATTAGCTAAATTTAAAACAGAAATTAAATACACAGATACTGGCGGAAGAATTTTTGAAACCAATCAATTGTTGACTGCTCCTAATTTCACTTTGGTTGTTTGGGAATTTTCAGACTATCGTGCGGATCTTTCTAAGTATCTTTGGTCAGTGAAAATTTAATAATATTACATCATTATTTCATGAAATACATTGCCTTTATTTTCTTTGGTTCCATCTTGCTTATAATGCTCTTGGGTTGGTATTTTGTTTACAAAATTCTTAAGAAATCCTTGAAAAAAAAGACGCCTGAATTTATTGAGAAGTAACAGGGACAAATGTTTCAAAAAGTTCAGAAGATGAAGAATGATTTGAAACCATGGAATACATATGTTGTAGAAGATTTGACAAAGTCCATGAACTATAAATATAAGACAGGAACATCTAAGCATTTGACTGGTAAGATAAAAGCAAAAGATGGGAGTTCCCTAATTGCTTTTGATCGGGTAGAGCGCGGTTTAAAAACAACTGGTTATATGTTTGCCTCCTCCACTGATTTTGATATTTTTTATGACATCCGAGGTCTAAAATATTCTGTCACTTATAACAATGAAGTGTTGGGGGATATCTTGGAGTCTGGAGTAATTGTTGATTCCTCTGGAGCTCAGATAGGTCACTCCTTGCATCCGCCTAAAATTGCAGTTAACCTGCCTGGATTTCGATCCAGGTCGGGGGACCCTACGTTCCCTTTCGAGATGAATGGACGTTTGTTAGCTACTATAAATGTCGCACCAAATCATGGTGACAAAGCAGCTGCTCAAGCAGCTTTAAAATCAAATGAAAACAAATATGGTCAACAAACCCTCCAGCTTCATGATACACCAACAGAGCAAGAAGAAAAGTGGTTGCGGTCATTGGCGATTTTAGAAACAGCCATTCATGGGCATTGGTTAATATAAATAGAATGAAGAACATGTCAGAAAGAAAATTTATGTCTCGATGTATCGAGTTGGGAAGAATTGCGCGTGCGCAAATGGAATCTCCTGTAGGATCAATTCTAGTTCATAATGATGAAATTATCGGTGAGGGAATTGAAGCCGTACATACGGATGATGATGTCACCTATCATGCAGAAATTCTTGCGATTAAAGATGCCATCGCCAATGGACATAAATCTAAATTATCTGAATCAATAATGTATACAACCCATGAGCCTTGCATCATGTGTTCTTATGTTATCCGTACACACAAGATTCCAAAGATTATTTATGGAATGAAGATCGATCACATTGGTGGTGCTCAGTATGGAGTACTTCAGACCAATGAGGTTCCTTATTGGGGGGAAGCGCCGGCGTCCATTCAAAGTGCGTATGAAAAGGAATGTCTTGCATTGCATGAAGAATACTTAGCGCAAAAGAAAGAGTAGCACTTAATTCCAAATTTAAGGTATAGTCTTCTTCGATACATTTAATTTTCAAATTATATCATGCGTAAGACTTGGGAAGGATTTCATAGCTAGCAGAGTGAGTAATTACGGTGTTTAAATATTCTTAGGAGTAACTAAACCAAACTTAAACGCTATGAAAAATTTAAACACTACTTGTGCTATTTTCCTTTTAATAGCATCAATGACATTTCAATCTCAAGCTCAATCAGAGGTCAACAACTCTAGCCAAAATCAAAGGGTAATCAGTGGGAAGGTCACCGATCAACATACTGGAGAAAACGTGATTTTTGCTATGGTAATTTTATACAAGGATAGCCTTGTAGTTACTGGAACGGAGACTGATTTAGATGGCAATTACAGCTTTAGCTTAAGCGAACCTGGTCCTTATCTGATTGAGGTTATCTCTATTGGTTACCAGCCAAAGAAAGTAAAAGAAATCAATGCAAAAGAAGGACAGATTAATAAAGTTGATATTGTACTATCGCAGAGTACTGAAGTTTATTTGGAAGAGATTGTTGTAATAGCTCATAAGCGCCCGCCTGTATCTTTTGATCATACAAGCTCTGGTACTACAGTTGTTAAGCGAAATTCCATTCGCAAAGTTAACCAGAAGAATCGAAGCGTTCGGGAAGAATTTAACACAGAGGAGTACAGTCACATTGTCGAAAACAAATTCATTAGCCCAAAAGACGAAGCTCTGTCAACCTTTTCTATTGATGTTGATCGAGCATCCTATAGCAATGTGAGAAGATTTATTAATGACAACAAATTACCACCCATTGATGCGGTCCGGATTGAAGAAATGATCAATTATTTTCCTTATGAATATGATGATCCATCTGATGATACACCTTTTTCGATTGAGCACAATCTGGTGAAATGTCCCTGGAACTCAAAGAATCAGATTCTGCATATTGGTGTCCAAGGAAAGCGAATAGAAAGGAATGAACTACCGCCTTCTAACATGGTTTTCTTAGTAGATGTCTCCGGCAGCATGGCAACTCTCAATAAGCTAGAGCTCGTAAAATCATCCTTAAACTTATTGGTAGACAATCTTAGAGCAGAGGATAAAATTGCCTTGGTTGTTTATGCTGGTTCTGCAGGTCTTGTCCTTGAGTCTACCTCAGGCACAGATAAAAGTAAAATAAAGACAGCAATTCAAAATCTTTCTGCTGGTGGTTCGACAGCCGGTGGAGCTGGAATCCAACTTGCATATAAAGTTGCGAAAGAAAATTTCATTAAGGATGGGAATAATAGGGTGATTTTGGCAACAGATGGGGATTTTAATATTGGTATAAGTGATGAAGGCAGTTTGGTACGTATGATAGAAAAGAAGAGGGAAGAGAATATATTTCTCTCAGTGTTAGGATATGGAATGGGAAATTATAAAGATAATAAAATGCAAAGCCTGGCTGACAGCGGGAATGGGAATCATTCATACATTGATAACTTAACTGAAGCTAAGAAAATTCTGATTGAAGAATTCGGTGGCACCTTGTTTGCCATCGCTAAAGATGTGAAAATTCAAATTGAATTTAATCCTGAATTTGTCAGTTCCTATAAATTAATTGGTTACGAAAATCGATTATTGGACAAAGAAGATTTTAATAATGATAAGAAGGATGCGGGGGATCTTGGGGCCGGTCATAGTGTCACTGCCTTCTATGAAATTATTCCTAAAAAATTTCTAAATAAGCAAAAGAGTAAAGTTGATAAATTGAAATATCAAACGAGCTCTTCTGTTGAAAATCATGCAGAATTTGCGACCATTAAAATGCGCTATAAAAAGCCAAAAGGAACCAAGAGTCAAAAAATTGAGGAAGTGATTCCTCCGAATCTAAGTAATCAAGTTTCTTCCGATGTAAGCTTTGGACTTTGTGTCGCGGAGTTTGGAATGCAATTGAGAGAATCAGAAGAAGTAGAACACCGAAGTTTTTCTGATTTGTTAGAAAGTGTTCAGTCGATAAATGAGGTGGATGAGAATGGATATCGATCGGAATTTCTCTCATTAATTGAAAGGGTAATCCATATTAAGAAGGTATCTGAAGATGATTTATGAATTACTTTTCCCCTGGAACATGCACATCTTCTATCTTGAGATAAGCCTCAATTTCTTGTTCAAGGTATTTGGCCTGAGGGCCATTGGTTAAGCTCGCTAATTTTATGTGCTCTTGTCCTTGGCCCTCATCTACAATCATAAAGATTGTCCAGACAGCCATATCCGTTCTAGGTTTAACATAAAGTTGAGGAATGTCTTCGATATTGTAAGCTTTATCTTAATGTAGTTTTTTAGGTCTCCATAAAATGCTTAACTGTTGATTATCTATGGCTAGGATTACTCTGTGTTTTTCTTTCCTTCGTTTTACATAATAATAAAGAAGAATGGTGGGTAAAATTGTTAATGAGATTAGAGGATAGACGTTGCCGGCCTTAATGGATATAGGAATCCCTATCACAAATAAAATACCGAATAGCATAAAAATTAACCATTCAAGCCAAGAAAAACTAGGCTCAAAGGAAATCTCAAATTGATCTTGGAATTGAAACATTTCAATGCCAGCAGGACGCAAAACATTCTGCTTAATTTTGAGAGAACTTTTTCTAAGTTCTTTGATGTCTTCTTCTATAGAGAACATGGCAGCACATGATTTGCACTTGCCGATTTGGTTTTCAACATAGAGATTATCCGCGGGAATTTCGGTTGAACAATTTGGACAGCTGACAATTGTAAAGGTCTCCGGTAAATCAACCCGAGGCTCATCAAGATCGTAAAAGGGTTTTTTATATTTTTCTTTAAATTCTTCCATCAATAACTTGAACTTGTACTTTTAGAAGCATCCTAGGCTTCCTCTGGAACATGCACATCTTGAATCTTTAAATAAGCCTCCATTTCCTGCTCCAAATATTTAGCCTGTGAGGCTGAATGCACGCTCGTAAGTTTTACGTGTTTCTGACCTTCGCCTTCATCAATAATCATATAGATTTGCCAAGTTCCTAAATCAGCTTTGTATTTTGTGTAAAGTTGGCTAATGTCCGCGACCTTATAAGTCTTGTCACGATGTAGTTTTTTAGGCCTCCACATAATGTCCAAATGCTGATCGTCTATTGCTAGAATTACTCGATGTTTTTCTTTTCTACGGATGTAGTAAAGAAAATTGATAATGGAGGGAATAACCGTCATTATCAAAAAAGGATAGAAACTTGAAGACTCTACTGATGCTCCTATTCCACCCATAAATAAAATAAAAAATATAATTAGAAAGGGCCATTCAGCCCAAGCCATTGGTTGCGCAACGGAAATTTCAAATTGATTTTGGAATTGAAACATTTCAATGCCAGCTGGACGCAGAATCTCCTGCTTTAGTTTATTCGGACCTTTTTTTAAACCCTTTATTTCTTCATCTATGGAAAAGACTGCGGAGCATGAATTACATTTTCCCACATTCTCATTAATGTTGAGATTATCAGCTGGGATTTCAGTAGCACAATTTGGGCAACAGAGAATTTTAAAGTTTTGCGGAAGTTCTACTCGGAGATCGTCAGGATCATAGAAAGGTTTTTTATAGGTCTCTTTTAATTCTTCCAATTTGTTTTAAGATTTGATGTCTTTACTAAAGTAGAAAGATCTGAGCTCTAAACAACAATATTATCTGAAATTTAGACGGATGGCAAATAAAAAGAGCACACTTTGTAGTTATGCTCTTTTAATCTTATGGAAAGATTGAATCACTATGTCTTATTTAACAATATGTTTTCATTCTATAATCACAGACTTTCTTTCAATATCTGCTGCGATGAATACACCTACTGCTCCATTATTTATATTGGAAGGTACATTTGCAGGAGCGCCATCAAATAACCCACCTCTGAAAACTGTTTCTAAAAGTGTTGCATTAAGGTTATTATAAACTTCCTCAGTAATAGATAATTGCTCAAAGGTTATCGTGTCTCCTGGTTCTGCATAAAAAGTAAAAAACTCTGCATCGCGAATATAACTTCCATTGACTGCATCATCAGTTGTAAAGAACCAATCTTGAATAGAACCTGTGAAATATTCTCCATTGATCAGCATTTTAAAAACATAAAAATTATCAGGATTTGGTGGATCTTGAAAGAAAGGCATCACAGCGTAGTTGTCAGGGTTTTCTTCTTCCTCCTGGCCTGGCGGAATGAAATCTTCATAGTCAACGACTTGAATTGAATCAAGTGTGGCAACTGGTAATAGTTCAGATTCACCAATATGAGTTTTACCATTATAATCAATCTCTAAGGTGTATGTTTTATTTTCTTCACCTGTAAAACCATCGGTCGTATAATATTTCCCTGGTTCTATTTCTGTAAGAATTTCGGTAATACTCCCGTCGCTTATAGTTACGGTCGCATTCTGTGCTGGATCTGGCATTCCTTCTTGGAAATAATCAGTGGTTAAAGTTAAGTCAACTAAATGTGCTTTGGTTTCAGTTGTTAGTAACGCATCTACGACCAGCCTGATGTTGTCATCTGTATTGAGATCCAACTCAATCTGTTCTGTACAAGAACTAAGGCCTACGATAATTATAGCTAAAGTATATATGTAATTTTTCATTTTCTAAAATTTAAAGTTCCAAGTTACGGATGGAAGGATAGGGAATATATAGGTCTGTTCTGCTATTTGCTTTTCTGAATTCTCTGGGTCTTCTCTGAAGTTAATGGAGTAGGCATTGTGTCTGTTGTAAACATTGTAAATGGATACGTTTAAATCCCAGAACAATTTACGATTGTCCTTATCCTTATTCCTAAGCGTGAAGCCAATATCTGCTCTGTGATAGGCCGGCATTCTTGCAGCATTTCTATCGGAGTAAACGGGCACGCTCAATCCTTGATATTCATACTTTCCAGTCGGTAAGGTAATCGCACGACCGGTAGCATAAACCCAATTTCCTGAAAAGCTTATTCTTTTATTTAGTTGGTAAGAAAGTACCAAGGAAGCATCATGTGTTTTATCCCAAGTGGCATTATACCATTCCCCATCATTGATTTCAGCTATTTTTCTTTCACTTTTGGCAAGCGTGTAACTGACCCATCCCGTTAGTTTACCCTCATTTTTTCTTAATAAAAACTCAGCACCGTAAGCTCTCGCTATACCGAATCTCAATTCACCTTCTAGGAATTGGTTAAGTAGGAGGCTTGGATGGTCTTTAAAGTCTATAGCATTATTTATATCCTTATAATAGACCTCGATGGAACTTTCAAATTTATTGTCTTGAAAATTATGAAAATATCCGACGGCATATTGATCAGCCAACTGTGGTTTTACGTTGGTAGAAGATGGAAAATATATATCAAGGGGCGAGCTAGAAACCCCATTCGACGCTAGGTGAATGTATTGCGCCATTCTATTGTAGCTTGCTTTGATGGAGTTATTAGTTCCAAGGGTGTATTTAAGTCCAAGTCTTGGTTCCAAATTATTAAAGCTATTATAAATTTCTCCTTTCTTATGTAGGGTAGTATCAGAAACTGTAAAGTTGTCATCATAGGAATACACATTGGTTCCGCCAGTATTTGCAAAGAATGAATATCGCAGTCCATAGATGGCTGAAAGCTTGGGTGTTATTGTTTGCTCATTGCTCGCGTAGATACCTGCTTCCCAACTGGTCTTATCATCTAGATCGATGCCACCAAAAATTGATTCTCCGATCGGAGTAATTTTACCCGGCTCAAAATCATGACTGGTAACTTGCGCACCAAATTTTATAGAATTAGACGCATTCAGAAAATAATTATAATCAAGTTTGGCGGAATAGTCTTCAATTCCAGAATCCCATTTGAATCCAAGGGCATCATCAGAATTTGATCCAAGACTATATTCATATTTGCTATAGATGAGTGTAAGGTTTGAGAACAGTTTATTGTTGTACACGTGATTCCATCGAGCAGTTCCGGTTTTATTACCCCAAGAAATTTCTGCTCCAACAAATCTGAAAACGTCATCACCGAAATATCCTGATAAGAAAATTCGATCATTGTCTCCAATTTTGTAATTGGCTTTCGCATTTAAATCGTAAAAGTAAACTTTGTTATTTCGAATGGCAGTATCCTGTGCAAATCTTAGGAATTGATCAGCATAGGTTCTTCTTCCTGATAGAAGAAAAGAACTTTCGTCTTTTTGCAGAGGGCCTTCAATCGTAATTCTTGAGGAGATGGATCCAATTCCACCCGTCACTCCAAACTTTTTATTATTACCATCATTCATACGAATGTCTAGTACAGATGATAGTCTACCACCATATTCGGCAGGAATTCCGCCTTTATACACTTCTACATTTTTGATCGCATCTGGATTGAAAACGGAGAAAAAGCCCAGAAAATGTGCGGCATTGTAGACCGTTGCTTCATCTAAGAGAATTAAGTTTTGATCAACGGATCCTCCTCTGACATTAAAGCCCGACTGACCTTCACCGGTGGCAGAAATACCAGGGAGCAGTTGAATGGCTTTAATAATGTCAACTTCTCCGAAAACAGCAGGGATGCTCTTAATTTTTGCAATAGACATTTTTTCTTTGCTCATTTCAATGCTCTCCACATTTTTGTTGGCCTTCTCTGCAGTAATAACCACATCATTTAATACGGCACCCGTTTCTTGTAATTCAATGTCTAGCTTTAAATCATCTGTTAAATCGATTTTTTTATTAAAATTGGTAAAGCCAAGGTAGGATGAACTCAAGGTATATGTTCCAGGTTCGACAGTAATGGAGTAAAATCCATAGGCATTACTCACAGAGCCTATGGCCAGCTCATCGATCATCACACTTGCACCGATTAAAGCTTCACCACTGCTCGCATCACTGAGCGTACCGCTGATGGTAAATTCTTCTTGAGCCTGGCTAGAGATGATGGAATATGAGAGGAATATTAGGGAAAATAGGAATTTTTGCACTGTTATTTTGTTTGGTTTTTAGACTCAGAAAGAGTCTCCTTGCATGGTTATATATCTATAAGTACACCTAAAACGGATTTGGGTTGCAAGCTGGAGTGAAATTGTTAACTTTTTATCCTTGGAATATTGAGATTGGAAGATCAGTTTGGCTATAATTAGCTGTTGTTTAAATGGACCTAGCTAAATTTTGAGGAAACCAGTAAAATCTTGAAAGCTTCCATTCCTAAATTTGTCTTCGCCGTATGCGGTGCTCAAGAGCATATAGATACACTTAATTATGTGCTTCCTTTTTTAAGACATTTTAGCAAGGATGAAATCATAGTCATTACTGATCTTAGTAGAAATGAAACAGAAATCAAACATTACTTGGTAGTCAATGTAGAAACACCTAAAGATTTTGACAATCACCAAGCGGCCATTTATTTAAAAACTGGATTTCCGAAGTTTTTAGATATGCATCCAAGAATCTTATATTGCTATTTAGATACAGACATTATTGCTTTGACTAAGGAGGTAGACCTAATTTTTCAGAATTATAATTCACCAATTACATTTTGTTATATGGATATTAAGTTCCTTTTTATTCTATACCCTTGAATGTCTTAATACCATATTTTTCAAATTCCAAAGGATCTTATCCTTCAAATCGAAGTTGAATTTTTATGGAACTATTAATAAGAAGAATATTATAAATGATGCCATCCTGAAGGCCAATAGAAACCGCAAAGAAAGTTACTATGAAATGATAGGTTTCAATAAATATTTTAAAGAACATAATTTGAAATTTGATCCAGTGAATAATTGTTGGGTTGGTATAGAAGGTCACAATATATTGGGTGAACCTAATTTAGTTACGTCCATTTCAGAAAAATCAGAATACCGGTGGAATAGAATTTTTAAGAGCTGGATTGATGAAAAAGGAAACTCAATGATGTCCTCCTCATCAGATAACCTAAGACTTGAAATTGAGAAAACCTTTGGAGTAATTGTAAAAGAAAAGAATTGGCAGCATTGGAATGGCGGTTTGTTTTTATTTAATGCTGATTCGTTATCCTTTTTGAAGATCTGGCGTGATTGGACGATAGAGGTTTTTAATTTGAAGCGCCATCTAACTTATTTGTAACTATTGGAAGTTGTTTTTTGGGTTATTTCAACTATAGTAAATATACAATTTTTATTAATACGTAAAGGTCTAGTGCTTTACACATATACTGAAAAGAATTTTCTATGGTTGATTTCAATGAGAAGATATGAATATGAAATGAAATATGAACTAGCATGGCCAGGTAACTTTATGTTAAGGCCTCTTAGCGTTGTTGATACAAATTTAAGGGTAGTTAGTGAAATAAGGCATACTGCCTATGATACGGGCATTGATTAGATTCTGTGTATTTCAAAGATATCCATGAGCAAAATTCCACCATTGGGTCATTAGTAATTGACCGATATTCATTTAATTGTTGAAAATTTTTAATTGACTCGATCGTAGGACATATGAGGTGCTAAAAAATTAAGCAGAAAGTGCGTTCACTCTCTGCTTAGTTAAATAATTACTTGTCAATTCCTAGCAATTAGGGAGTTGCGTTAATAATGATTGGCAATTGTTGAATACTTCATAAATGAATCTATTCGATTCGAAAATTTGATTATTATGAGTAATCAACTTCACAAACTTATCTATTATTAAAGTTCTTACCTTTGTATTTTTACTTAAGATTTACGTAGAAATACGTAAAATGATAGGGCTATTGTGTTTTTGATAGATTCTACTTTAGATTTAGGATATTCTAAACTTATAAATCAATTTACTTATGTCAATGAACCAGGAATCTGGAGAATTCATCCAAAAACAAGTTGCTCAAAAAATGCACAATGATTACAAAACGAATCCGAACCCACTTCCCAACGAACTTATTTATTCACACTTCTTCGGTGTAATTAAGTTAAACGCGATGTTAGATGCCGTGCAGGGAGTTATGGGGATACGTGTGTATTATGGTAAAGCACCAAACGATGCAGGGGTCATGAAGCAACAGTTAATGATTGTCGCCGTAGATTCAGAGGGGAAAGATGTAACCGACACAAATATGATTCTTGATTTTTCTACGCCATGCCCAACCTTTTGTGGAAATGGTGGTGGATTATAGATTATCTAACCAACTGTTTGCCTATATATGTTAGCATCAGTAAGTTCTTTTAGCTATTTAATCCCTGTCGGGATTGGCTTATTGCTTTATTCTCGTTTACCGGAAATATTGAGACTAATCTTATTGGTGGTTATCATAAATGGAATGGTAGATAACGTTTCTTTTCTACTGCATAAAATAAGTATAAACAATTCTCTATTATTGAACTTATATGTAGTATTCCCATATGTTTTGATATTTACGTATCCATTTTATAAATCATTGAAGAGTTCATTTGCTAAGACAATGATTTTCATCAGTTTTATAGTAACGGTTCTTGTTAATTTATACTTGGTAACGCAACTAAATATATTTGAAAAATTTAATGGACTAGCTTTTGCCTTTGCTGGTGTTCATTTAATTTTCGTAAATCTCATTTATCTATTTTATACGGCTGTCAAGTCTGAAGAAATTGGTTTTAAGCAACACCCTTTATTTTTTATCTCTGCTGGGATATTGATTTATCAAGCCTTTGTTTGTGTTTTGACTGCTTTTATAAATGAACTAGAACCAAACACCATATCTTATTTGTGGAAATTTAGAAGTATCTTTTATATTTTACTCAATATTCTCATTTCATTTGTCTTTTGGAGGTATGCAAGAATTAGAAAATAATCCTTCTTTTGCCACACTAATCATTGGTCTTGTTTTCGGGATCTTATCAATCTTTATAGTGCTGATGATTATTGTTTTTGTAAGAAGAGTTATTGCACATCAGCAAAAAGTTGCGGAGCTACAAAAATCTCAATCTCGAGAGTTGCTACTTTCTACCATTCAGACACAGGAAAATGAACGGAAGAAAATTGGTGCAAACATTCATGACGATATCGGGCCTTTACTTTCTTTACTGAAATTACAGCTACACGACCTAAATAAAAAATTGGTAACCGAAGAACAAAAGGATAAGATTGAAGAATCAAAAAACACCTTGGATGATGTACTCAGATTGGTTCGCTCTGTTTCTAATGATCTTAGTCCTTCAATATTAAATGAGCTCGGTTTGAATGCTGCCGTTACGAATATGTTGGATAAATTTAATGGTCTTTCTGATGCTAAAGTTGAAGCACATATAAGTCCTTTAATTTTGAAAGTTGGTAAAGAACAATCCTTAGCGGTTTATAGAATTGTTCAGGAAAGTCTTACTAATATTATTCGACATTCTAAAGCGAATAAGATTGTTGTTAAATTAAATATTGTAAATCAATATATGGAAATATTTATTTCTGATAATGGAATTGGCTTTAATGATAAAACCGTAAATTATGGTTTAGGAATTAACAACATAAAGGCTAGGGTTGAATCATTTGGAGGTGAATGCAAACTTAGTTCATCTCCTGAGAAAGGAACTTGCTACGATATAAAAATGAAAATACGTGAATGAAATGATTACGCTTGCGGTAGTAGATGATCATAATCTTTTTAGAGTAGGATTATGTGAGTTGTTTAATAAGGAAGATGAATTTGAAGTGATTCTAGAAGCAGCAAATGGCGAAATTTTCATAGAGAAGCTAAGGCATTTACCCGTTCTTCCGGAGGTTATTTTGCTAGATCTTAAAATGCCTAAGTTGAACGGCCTAGATTGTTTGAAAATATTAAATATTGAGTTTCCGGAACACAAAACCTTGGTTCTTTCTATGTATGATGAAAGTCCTTTCATTATGAAGTCCCTAAAGTCTGGAGCTAAAGGATACTTATTGAAAGATACAGATACGGATGATTTATTTCATGCCATTCGTACACTACGTCAACATGGGGTTTATGTGAATCAATCCTTGGCTACAACTTTAATTCAAAATATTCAAAAGGCGGAAAAGTCTTCCATTTTTTCTCAAAGTGAACCGTTAAGTCTTTCCACTCTTGAGTTAGAACTTTTGTCACATATCTGTTTAGGTCTTACCAATGCAGAAATATCTAAGATTATGCATCGATCTGCAAGAACGGTCGAAGGTTATCGTCAAAAATTGCTTGATAAGACCAATACCAAAAATACAGCGGCATTGGTTGCCTGGGCTTTTCGGAAGGGAATTGTTGAGTAAACACTAGAACCCTACCTCTTCAACAATTCATAATTCTTAAACGACCCGATCCTCCGCCCGCCTAGTATGTGCTCTTCAATAAAACTAAGAACTCGATACTTCAACTTATCATGCTTTCGCTTTTCTCTGTTTGGGTTTAGTTCCTTGGAGGAATAGTTGAGTTGATCTGCCCAATCGAAGGCCGCAATTTTATCTTGCATTACGGAAGGGTGGGTGCCTTGAAATATTTTAGCTCGATTCATTGGGCCGTAGTCGTAGTGCTTCACTTTTTTATCATAAACCTCCGTCGCTTTTTTCTCACCCATGTGGATGGTGTCAAGGGACTTTGATTTACGTTGCATAAAGTCTGGAGGACGTACCCAGCCATAGTGATAAACATAAGCGTCAACCGCAGCTACTTTAAGTTTATGCGTGCCTGCTTGTTGGCGATAATTAACATAGTCAAAATCAGGAATACGTCTAAAAGATTGTGCCGATTCCCAAGAATGGATCTCCGGTCTGTTCCGTACAATTCGAATCTCATTTTGGTACCAACCATGAGCCGTATGGTGGTGATCATAGTCACCCCAAAAGTGTAGGTATTTAAAAAGCAAACCTTCCACCTCTTTATCCTCGAGCAACTCCTGACATCTAGCTTTGATAATTGGTAAATACTTTTCATGGATGACCTCATCGGCTTGAAGATAGAATAACCAATCACCAGAGCAGGCTTCTTTGGCGATATCTGTTTGATGGGCATTCTCTGTACCGTTGGGGTATTTATGTAAATCCCAGACCGTATCAATAATACGGACCTTGGGCGAATTAATGGAAGAGATTTCTGCTCTTGTTTCATCATCTGCGTCGCAGTCTCCTAAGGCAACTACAAACTCATCGACGATGGGAAGAATGGATTCAATGGCTTCACGAATGGGGTAGTAAAGCTTGGTCGCATTTTTGACCATGGTGAACCCGCTGATTTTCATAGACTAGTTACTGATGTTTGATGTCAAAGTAAGATTCATCTGCTTGATGCCTTCTTTCCGTTGGATCTTAAGGCTGATCTCATCACCGATGACAAATTTTTCTAAGGCAAGTACTAGGTCATTGTTTGATTCTATTCTATAATTGTTGATCTGGACAATAACATCGCCAGGGATTAATTTACCTGTTGATCCTCGCTGCACGCCCCGCAGTCCTGCACGTTCGGCAGGCGAGTTTTGAACTACTTCCATGATCATTGACCCTTTGCTGTTATGCGCTCCTTGAGGTACAAGTTCAATGCCCATCACGGGACGTCGCACCTCCCCATATTCTATCAAATCAGGAACAACAAATCGGACAACATCAATGGGAATTGAAAACCCGATTCCAGCGGAGGCACCGGAAGGACTGTAGATGGCCGTATTAACACCGATCACTCTTCCAGAACTATCCAAAAGTGGGCCACCAGAGTTACCCGGATTAATCGCTGCATCTGTCTGAATAACATCCTTTATTTTTCGCCCATTGGCTGCATCAATTTCACGTCCTAGCGCGGAGATAATTCCTGTGGTCAAACTTTGATCTAGCCCAAAAGGATTACCAATGGCAAAAACGGATTGTCCCACCCGCAGATTATTAGATCTACCGGCGGGCAGTGGTTTTAGTTTTCTTCCTGGAGTAATTATTCTAAGCACAGCCAGATCCTTGTTAGGTTCTAAACCGACAACACTTGCTTCATATGATGTCTGGTCAGACAGCGTAACTGTCACTCGATTTCCGCCCTGAATCACATGGTAATTGGTCACAATGTGTCCTTGCATATCCCATAGAAACCCAGTACCGGATCCTTTTGGAATTTCAAAAACATTCATGCTCCATCGATCCTGCTGGTAAGTACTCGTGGTAATAAACACTACAGAAGGCGCCGACTTATCAAACAAAGCTATGGTCGCTTCTTCTTGATTGTTGAAGGCCTTGGCAACCTCTGTTAAGCCCTTTTCCTCATTGTCATAATCGGAATCTGCCTCTTCATCTTCCTCAAGGTTTCCTTCCAGAATTACTTTTTGCAATTGATTGTCTGGATTATCCTCATATTCTTTGGAGGAATTTCCTAAATAAAAACCAGCACCTATCAGTAAGAAGGCAATTAATATAGTACTAAATTTCATGGATTATTTCTGTTTTTGCTTTCTTATTTCTCCCCCTTATAAAGATCCTTCAAGATTGTTTTACAGAAGGATTCTCCATTGATAAATCCTGACCCCCAATCTTCGTAGCCTTCTGTAAGGCTTTCTATATCTAAATCTTCAATGGTGCTTTCTGCGGTACTAACGTTTTTCACTCGGTCATTCATTGTATTTAACATAGCAAAATATTTCCGTAAGTCTTCCAGAGAAGCTAAATCTCCATGCCCAGGAATGATTTTGGTCTCTTCATCGCAGATCATAAAAGCTTTTTCTACCGCAGAAATCGCCCCGGCTACAGAGCCTCCAAGGTCAGTATCGATGTAGGGAAATCTATCCTTAAAAAAACAATCCCCCATGTGTAGGACATTTGCTTTTGGGAAATAAATAAAACTATCTCCATCCGTATGTGCATTGTGCACGTGAAATAGGTGTAGACTTTCTCCGTTGATATGAAGACTCATCTCATCATTAAAGGTAATGACCGGCCATGCCATTTCAGGCGCTGGTGGCGTAGTACCTCTGAAGGGCCTAACATTCTCCGTTGTAAGTCTTTCTCTGACGTTATCATGTGCGATGATGGTTGCACCATCCATCCCAAAATTTTCATTACCTCCGGTGTGGTCCCCATGCCAGTGTGTGTTTACTAGATAGACAATGCTTGTATCTGAAAGCTCATGGATTGCCGCTTTTATTTTTTCAGAGAGAGGAGCAAACTGACTATCAATCATCAGTGTGCCATCTGGACCTGTAATAACTCCGATGTTTCCTCCAGAACCTTTGAGCATATAAATATTGTCACTTACATTTTCTGCTACAATCTTTATTTCATCCCAATTCCTTTGAGCGTATAAATTTGCGTAAGCGCAAATAAGTGCAACGAATACAATTAATTTTTTCATTTATTTATTGTTGAATATGCTATTTGCAAATAGGGTAGCTCCTCCATACCAGAATCCTCTAAAGTTAGGATTGTCAACGAGCAGGATGATGGTGCCATTGCCGTATCTTTTTCTCATGACAGAAGCTGAACCACCAGCCTTGAATAAATTCTCTTTAGAGGAGTAACCACTGAATAACGGTTTGTCTGTATACTTTGCTACAATCTCAAGATTGGAAGCTTCCTTGGCCTGATACCATTGTGTGCCTTTTTTAAACATGGCCACTTCATTGTCTGGGTATCCATAAAAAAGTGGATCTTCGAGATTGACCTCGCTCATAAAGATACTACCTCCGATGACCTGTCCTCCGCCTTCAATTTCTTCTTTGCCCGGCATGGCTTTTCTCTCTCTTAATTTTATCATTTCAAAATCTTGGACACTTTTAATCGCTCGTCTCATGGCGATTAAATTACCACCATTAAGAACCCACTTTCTGACTTGGCTTACTACAGCAGTGTCAAGATCGTATCTACCGTCAGGCATAATTATCGTAGAGTACCTTGATAAATCTGTGTCTTCAAGAAACTCTAATTCAATTCTCGTTGAAGGAATGTTCCATCGTTGGTCCAGTTGAAACCAGGTATCTCCAGCTTCATAGGAACTCACACCATCTCCGACTAAAATTCCAATGTTCTTCTTGCCACCTGTGTAAGCCTTCCATTCCTTGTCAACAAAATTATCTGAATCATAGGCAAGCCGATCAGTCCGATCAATTTTAAAATTTTCTAATATCTCTTGTAAATTGTCAGGGCTGTCTTCTTCTTTTATAAGGATGCTTCCGGCCGCAAGTTTTTGACCTCCAAAGTCCATGTTATTGCTTAGCACGGAATGCGGGATTCCCAACTGCTCAAGTTTATATTTTAAAGCTGGAGCCATGTAATGAGACCAAGAAATGATCCACGAACTAGGACTATCAATTTCCTTGCTCTGGTCGACAACTGGCTTGTAATTACTTAGTTTGATCGGACGCATGTCCCCTGTTTCCATCCGTGCAAATTTACCATCAAAGGCCATCGGAAAATTCCATGTGGACACGTCATAGAAAATGCTATCCGTGAAAGTTGTCTGCGGCTCGAAAATACTTTTAATTAAGGTGTATTGTTTCTGCTGCACTGGAACAATGATGCTTTGATCACTTTTGTACAAGTGACCGCCAAAGGTGAAATCTTCTTTGGATTTTTTGGTTTGTATTTTGTGACGATTTAATATCTCTGCGAAGCGATCTCTTTTCCACTTATCCGGCTGATTGAAAATATAGGCCTGTACCGGATCTTCCTGCGCCTGCTCATACCGATCTCTGAAAAATTCTTGTTTGTATTTTATAAGCTCTGGTCTCAATTTCAACATCGCCCGATAAGTAGATAGTGATGTGACCACTTGATTTCTGACACAGAATGGAAAACTTAGAAGACCATTGTTGGTCTCCTGCAGAATTCCCTCGGAAGTCGCTTGCTCAAATAGTATTCCAACACAACCTTGTCCATCTGGGTATGTAGATCCTTTGCCATAATAGAAATCATCGAAGCGCTCTTTACTAAAGTAATCTGAGCCGATGGAATCAAGGGCAGCACTGTGATATTCTCCGATCCGTTCTGTCAGATCTTGGTTGATCTGAGGGGTCAATGGATTGGTTCGACTAGGTACTCCTGGTTGGAAAAAGAAGCTGCTATTTTTTCCCATCTCATGGTGATCGGTCAACACATTGGGATTCCAGTTTTGGAAAATTTCAATGCGTGCTCGGCTTTCTGGATGCGTTAACAACAGCCAGTCCCGATTAAGATCAAACCAATAGTGATTGGTACGACCGGTCGGCCAAGGTTCATTGTGTGAGATATCGGTAGGATCGGTCGTATGCATTTTGTCCTGATTAGAATTGACCCATGAGGCATATCGTTGAAAGCCATCCGGATTATAGCAAGGATCAAAAATGATAACTAGATCTTTTAATATCTGATTCACAAAACTAGATTGACCCGCAGCTAAAAAATAGGCGACTGCTAAAGCTGCATTACCACCACTTGATTCATCTCCATGGATACTGTAGCCTTGATAGAGGACTGCCGGAAGATCCTCCGTTTCAATTTTTTCTTTGTATGTTGGATCGGCGAGTCTTTGGTGATTTTCATTGATGACATTGAGCCGAGCATGATTGTCAGGATTGGTAATAATCAGATTAATGAGCTTCCGCTTTTCATAGGTTAAACCGATGATAGAAAAACTGATCCGATCAGAAGCTTCCGATAGGTATCTCATGTAAGAGACCAGTTGATCATGGGTAACATGCCATTCGGCAACCTGATAGCCTAAAAAGTCCTTTGGGGTCATGATGGATTCATCATACTCCGTCGGAGGTAAAAAATAGTCTAATCCATGGTCTTTTGGATCAATTTGCGCAAGCGCAGAAAAATTAATAAAAATGCATGTTAAAATCATGCAGTATTTGATATATGTCTTCATTACATTTGTTGTCTTTATAATTGACTTGGTCTCATGACAATAGCACTGGCGGTTCTTATAATCGCGCTTTTCTTAGGATTACTTTTCTTGAATCTATATTTCAGAATCAAGGTATTAAAATCCTATAAGATACTTGTCCAAAATAGGGTCGATTTTGAAGCTAAATGGTTATTAGATAAAAAAAAGATGGAAAGGGAGGTTATTCCACTACATCCTGAAATGGCCAATGAAATCAGGACCTTTTCCAATCATATTAGATATTCTGTAAAAATTGCTTCCATTTTAATTGTCCTTATCACAATATTTGGATGCATATTGATGTATTATTAGTAATCAAACCAAACCAGTAGAAAACTAACCCTTGAGAATTGGAGTTGTAGGAACAGGACATTTAGGGAACATTCATTTAAAATGCTTAAAAGCGACGCCTTTTGAGATTATAGGTGTATATGATATCAATCCCTCCCGATCGCGTAAAGCTGCTGCCGATCACAGTATTTTGGCATATGGAAGTTTAGATGAGCTTATCGCAAATGTAGATGCACTTTCTATCGTCAGTGATACTACTTCACATGGTGTTATCTCAACACAAGCACTAAAAGCAGGCAAGCACATATTTGTTGAAAAGCCAATCACGGCAAATTTAGAGGAAGCCAAGGCCTTGGCGGAGTTACAAACTTCTTTTCCAGATTTAAAAGCACAAGTAGGTCATGTAGAAAGATATAATCCTGCCTTCCGGGAGGCCTTAGAAAAGGTCAATAATCCTATGTTTATTGAGTGTCACCGATTGGCCACTTTTAATCCACGAGGCAACGATGTTTCTGTCATTTTAGATTTAATGATTCACGATCTGGATATTTTATTGACCGTTGTGAGATCGCCTATTTCTGAGATTAGGGCCAATGGAGTAAAGATCATCTCAAGTACTCCGGATATATGTAATGCGAGAATAGAATTTGAAAATGGTTGTGTTGCTAACATGACCGCCAGCAGGTTAAGCTTAAAGCAAATGCGAAAGTTTAGAATTTTTCAAGGGGATGCCTATATCGGAATCGATTTCTTAGAAAAAACCAATCAAGTGATACAATTGTCAGATGTCGAGCAAGACAACAGCATGACCATTGAAACAGCAAAAGGAACGAAATATATTGAAATTAAGTCTCAGCAAGCACAGAATAGCAATGCGATAGAAGATGAGCTCAATGATTTTTATCAGGCCATCGTTTCTGATACAGAGCCTGTCGTAAATATTAAGCATGCGGTTCAAGTGATGGAGTTGGCTCACCGCATCGAACAAAACTTAAAAAGTTATGAAGAAATTATTTAAGTTCATCCTAGTCATACTAATCTTCAGTGTCGGTTCTTGCGGTTTATTCGACAACTTCAGTGACACTCCGATGTTCCTAGAGCTGAAAGATCCAAGCTTAATAACCTTAAGTAATCAAGGAAGTGCCAGTCATAAAATTTTAGACATTTGGGCTGCTGCAGACGGCTCATCTTTGGGTGTCTTTGAGATGCCGATTACCATACCAGTCTACGATGAAAATTCTACAACCAATGTGCAATATTTTGCGGGCATTCGCAGAAATGGGACGACCAATGATAACATCCAATATCCGTTTTACGATCGCATAAATTTCTCTTATGATTATGTACCAGAGGTGGTGCGGACGGATGACTTGGTATTTGCTTACAGAGATGACGCGATATTTTCCTTGACAGAAAATTTTTCCGGGGTACATACCTTTTCAGTTGATGTAGATGGAGATACGAATACAAAGATAGTGCAGGTGAATGATGGTTGCCAGGAGGGAGCTTGCGGACTCATTCTATTGGAGACAGATTCAAGTCGTATTGAGGTGGCTAGCGCCATTGGACTTCAAGGGCTACCGACTAACGGTACGCCAGTATACTTAGAGCTTGACTATAAAAACGATATTGAGTTTAGTATCGGCTTGCAAGGAGAATTCAATGGCAACAATTTTGAGCAGTATCTCATTGTATTAAAAGAAAAGGAGGAATGGAATAAGCTTTATTTAGATTTGACACAGCTATTGCAAGATTCTGGACTTGAAACTTACAGGGTCCTTTTCGGGGCAACCAATGATAGTAGTGATCCAGGAAGGGTTTATCTAGATAATGTAAAACTAGTTCACTTTTAATGGTCCCAAGCCAGCGGCAAATAGAATTATTCATCTACCGATTTTTAGATTGGTTAACTGCAGCCATTGCTTGGTTTTGCTTTTTTTCTTATCGTAAGAATTTAGAAGATCCGACCATGGTCTTCACGGATACTTTCTCAGATCCTAGACTATGGCAAGGGCTGGTAATCATTCCGATCGGCTGGCTTATACTTTATGCCATTTTTGATAAGTATTCAGACATCTATCGGTTCTCCCGCTGGGCTACCTTGAAACGAACCTTTGCTATCTCTTTGATTGGAGTTATTCTATTGTTTTTTACAGTTTTGATGGATGACTCTTCTTTCAATTATACCACCTATATAAATCCATTTTTTAGACTTTTTGGTCTTCATTTCTTGTTTACAGCTGTGACAAGAATGACCTACTTGACCATTTGCAAGAAGCGATTGAAAGCAGGAAAGGTAAAATATAATACCTTGATCATAGGAGGAGATAAAAATGCGGTTGATCTATACCTAGAACTGCAGGAGAAAGCCTATGGGAAAGCGCATAATTTTTTAGGATTTCTTGATTCTAATGGTCAGAGTGTTAATCATATGTCAAAGCACCTACCATTGATAGGTAAGTTGTCAGACCTTGTACTTATCATAGAAGAAATGAATGTGGAAGAAGTCATTATTGCCATCGAAACTTCAGAACACGATAAATTAAAAAGTATCCTTGATACACTGTATGATTATAGTGATAAGTTACTGGTGAAAATCATTCCTGACATGTACGACATTATGCTAGGGAATGTAAAGTTGACCCATATTTATGGAGCCATCTTAATAGAGGTTGATCAAGAAATCATGCCGCGATGGGAGCACATGTTAAAAAGATTAATTGATGTATTTGTGAGTGTTGTTTTCATGTTGATTTTGGCACCCTTATATTTATATATCGCGATCCGAGTTAAACTTTCTTCTGAAGGCCCAATCTTATATAGCCAAGAACGCATCGGAAAAAATAATCAGAAGTTTCAAATTTTGAAATTTCGATCCATGAATAATAATGCGGAGAAAGATGGGCCGCAACTTTCACATGATGAAGACCCGAGAATTACCAAGTGGGGAAAAGTAATGAGAAAATGGAGACTAGATGAGCTTCCGCAAATGATTAATGTTCTCCTCGGTGAAATGTCTTTAGTGGGGCCTCGGCCTGAAAGGCAATACTACATCGATAAGATCATGGCTAAAGCACCACATTATAAACATCTCTTGAAGATACGGCCAGGAATTACCTCATGGGGACAAGTTAAATACGGTTATGCTTCTAATCTGGGTCAGATGTTGGATCGCTTAAAGTATGACATCATTTATCTTGAGAATATGTCTATAGGTCTTGATATTAAAATACTCTTCTATACCGTACTTGTATTGTTTCAAGGAAAAGGCAAGTAATGAGAAAATTCGGATTGATCGGCAAACGACTGGACTACAGTTTCTCTCCTAAATATTTCGCAGAAAAATTTGCAAAAGAAAATATTGAAGACTGCGCATATCAGGCTTATGAGTTGGATAATATTGATGGGTTAAAAAAAATATTATCAGATAAAGAGCTCATTGGATTGAATGTTACCATTCCGTATAAGGAGGCCATTTTCCCATTTGCTGATCTGATAAGTGAGGAAGTAGGTACCATTGGAGCTACCAATACAATATTTAAAGAGGATGGTAAGATCGTTTTGTATAATACAGATGTATGGGGTTTTTCTCAATCTTTGGTTGAATTTCTCGGAAATAAGGTGAAAGAGATTGATCGGGCCCTAGTTTTAGGGACTGGTGGAGCTTCCAAAGCCATATGCTATGCGCTTAGGAAATTAGAGGTTGAGCCGGTTTTGGTGTCTAGTTCAGGTAAGGGAGACCTCGGATATGGAGATTTAGATTCGGTGATCTCAGAGCATCGGTTAATAGTAAATACGACACCCGTAGGGACTTTTCCGGATGTCGACCATGCTCCAAAGCTGCCTTATGAGAAAATAGCTGAAAATCATTTTCTATTTGACCTAGTGTACAATCCTGAAAAAACACTATTTTTGAAACGAGGGGAAGAAAGAGGGGCAGCTATTAAAAATGGCTATGATATGCTTGTTCTGCAAGCGGAACGCTCCTGGGATATATGGAATAACAAACTATCAAAGTAAATGGCAAAGTCTGGGCTTGATTTTCAGAATACTGAAAATGCATTTGCACACAAAAACGATGAAGAACTCGCTAAATCTAGGAGGCTCTTCCAACTGATGAATAATAGAAGTCTGGTCGCTCTTTCTTCTGCATTGGGCTTAAAGGCTGTTCAATTCAATCTTCCTTTTTCTAAATATGCAATCAAGAAAACCATCTTTGAACAATTCGTTGCTGGGGAGACTTTGTTGGATAGTCAAAAGACCATAGATCAACTTTATCAGAGCAATACACTAACCATTCTTGACTATGGGGCAGAGTCCAAAACGACTGAAACTGATCTCAATAATGTTAAAGAGGAAACACTCCGAGCTGTAAGATTAGCAGCCTCTAATAATTCAGTTCCTGCCATCAGTACGAAGTTGACTGGATTGGCCCAGAATTCTTTATTGGAAAAATTAAACACCGGAGAAATACTTACAGAAGCTGAACAAATAAATTTCTCGAAATTCTATAATAGGTTGGATGAAATTTGCCAGAAGGCACATGAATTACGTGTTTCCATATTTGTAGATGCGGAAGAAAGTTGGATGCAAGTTGCCATTGATACGTTGGTGGATGAAATGATGGAGAAGTACAATAAGGACAGAGTTTGTGTTTGGAATACGTACCAGTTGTATCGAAAGGACAAGTTGCAATTTTTAAAAGACAGTCATGAAAAGGCCCAAGAAGGTAATTACCTCATCGGAGCAAAACTTGTCAGAGGTGCCTACATGGATAAAGAAGCTAGATGGGCAGAAGAACATGGCTTAGAAAATCCGATTCAGACCAGCAAGGAGAATACAGATAAAGATTATGATGCGGCATTGAAATACTGTGTAGATCATTATGAAGAAATTGGCTCTTGCTGTGCATCTCACAATGCTGCGTCTAATTTATATCAGGCGGATCTCATCGAAGATCGAGGATTAGATAAAAAGCACCCACACCTAAACTTCTGCCAACTCTATGGCATGAGTGACATCATTACTTTTAATCTGGCAGCTGCTGGCTATAATGTAGCGAAGTATCTAGTTTATGGTCCGGTGAAAGAAGTACTCCCTTACCTTATCCGTCGCGCCAAAGAAAATTCTTCAGTGACTGGAGACATGTCCCGTGAGTTGAAGTTGGTCGTAACGGAGATGAAGCGGAGAGGGTTGATTACTTAAGAAAATAAGAAGAAAAAATAAGAACCATGAGTAATAATAAGCTAACAGTTGTAGCTGTAATTTTTGCAGTGGAAGAAAAACGAGATTTGGTAAAAGCTGAATTGATGAAATTAATCGAACCGACCAGAGCGGAAGAGGGATGTATTAATTATGATTTACATCAGGATAATGAAGATCCTAATTTGTTTTTATTTCACGAAAATTGGGAGAGCGAAGAGCATCTAATGGCACATTCTAAAAGCGCACATATTGCCGAGTATCGGAAAAATACGGAAGGAGCAATTGCAGATAAAACCGTTAATCGGATGAGCCAAATTGGTTAAGATACTCAACGGATTTTAATTGAAATAATTTTTGTCCAAACTAGGATTTTTTTGATGTAGAGAATAATTAGGTTTGCTTTATGCTAGAAACAAATATTAAAATCCACAATCAAAAAAATCCTAATTCAAACCAAAGCGCTTATTCCTTTAAGACTTTCTTTACTTCAATGAGTGCATTGTTGGCATCAAAAATTTGTAATAAATAGGCTCCATTGTCCAATCCTGAAAGATCTAAACTATGGTCGAAAGTTGTCATAATAATCTTTCCTTGAAGCGAAGAGACCACCACGCTATTTACTTCACGCGAATCTATGGTGATAAGACCATTCGTTGGGTTAGGATAAACTTGAATATCAACTTTGTCTAAGTTGGCGATTGAAGTAGACATGTCAAACTCAAAAGGACCGATGTCTATGCGGTTGTTCATAACTCTCGAATTGCCATTAAAATCAAAATTCGGAATGTTGTAGTCTGCGATGTTGGGCATGCCCGCATCGATAACTGGGGAGTTGCTAGTCGGCATAACATCAAAGGAACTGTTGGGATCAAACATAGGATCAGAAATTACACTTTGACTTCCAATATTACAATTACAATCCGTGTTGTTATCCCAATAAAGATTAAAATCAGTGGTGTAGTCTTGCACATCTAAGTCCATTCCGATGGAATTATTGTAAAATATATTATTATAAATTTCTGCATTGGTCGATTGATTATGTGTAAAAACGCCCATAGAGTTGTCGACAAATAAGTTATTGATTACATCCATTGTTGAACCCTGCGTAAGAAAAATGCCTCTATTGGAATCTTGGAATATATTGTTGATTATAATTCCAGAGTGAGCTGATACGATTGCTGATTCGGGATGGTTTTAGAATATATTATTTATGATATCCCAATTATTTTCGTGCCACCCATGCAGCTTTATACCACAATTACCTGAATTATTGGTATAACCGGTACCACTGTTGATTAAACTAAAATTTGTTATAAGTCCTTTGGTCCCGACGGTGGGAGGAGGTATTCTGACCTGTATGCATTTTATCGTATCTTGGGCATCGATGACCGTTGTCTCTGCATTTTCACCAATGAGAAACAGACTATGAATAATTGTCACATGCTCTTTATAAACTCCTGATTTTACAAAGACGGTATCGCCATCTACAGTGTTATCTACCGCTTCTTGAATGGTCGTATAGTTTCCATCACCATTTTGAGAAACGACCCATTTCGATTGTGCATGAAGTGAAACTGAAAGTAGAAGAACCAAAAAAGTTAGTATCGTGTTATATTTATTTTGAAGTAACATCTTTTTAAATTTTTATTATTTTTTTAAGGGATAGTGCGGGTGATTAATTTACTTTTTAATCAAATTTCACTTTAATTTTTTATCATAGTGAAGTTTCCTTCTAGGGGTAATTCCGTAAATTCATCGATCAGCCAAGCAACGATATTGTAAGTTCCGTTGCCTGATCCCATTTCATCTAATGTACCTTGGAATGTGCCTCTGTGTGTTAATACATTGCTCGATAATTTGATGGTAAAAGATCCGTCCTCCTCTATGTCCAAGGTACTCTCAAATTCAATGTTCATGATCGCATCACCTCCAATCCGGTAAGGCGTTATCGTATATTGGGCTGGATCGCTGCCGATAGAAATGTCGTACGAACCTACAACTGCGCCCGTCGTTGTCATGGTCCAGTCGCCTTGATATTTCTCGCTAAAAGTCAATTCTTTGGTGCAAGATATGATTGAGATTGTAAGTAAAAGGAGTGAAAGAGTTTTAAGTATTTTCATCTTAATTTTTTTAAATGATTTATAAAATTGGAAGTTGTCTAATAAGATTAGCTGTGAATATTTTAAATTATTTTCGGAAATCCACCGAGTGTAAAATCTTCTGTGGACAATTATCATGAATAATACTTTTACACAAATCTATGGCCTTCGAAGGGCTAAAGGACTATACTTAAGTATGGTTATCGTGGTAAGTGTTGTGGAATATCAAGAAGGGATATCGATGGCGAATTTTGATTGAGCAGACTTGATTGCGGTGGGTTAAAATTGTCTTAAGCTCTTGACCAAATTATCTAAGATGGATTATCATCAATTGCATATACTTTCCTAATGGCTGAGGTGCGATTTTTAACTTCAAGTTTGTCGTAAATGTTTTTACAATGAAATTTAATGGTACTAAGAGAGAGAAATTGTTTTTTAGCGATTTGAGCATTCGTTAATCCATCTTGAATATCTAATAAGACTTCATATTCTTTTGAGCTGATGGGTTGTATCGTGATGGTGTTCACTTTTTCAATGCTCATTGCTTTAGATTTCTTACGGAAGTCATAATTGTACATGCCAATGACGATGCTGGAAACGAGATCTTTCGCCTTAAATGGTTTAACAATATAGGCGGCAGGGTTAACTTTTTTGGCTCTTTCTAAAGTTTTAATATCTGATAAAGCAGTAAGGAAAACAATTGGGATGTCGTATTTTTCTTTGACTATTTCTGCTACCTCAATGCCATCTTTGTAACCATCAATATTAATATCTAATATAATTAATTCTGGTTGCCTTGAATGAATGCAGTCTAAGGCAGATTCACTGTCATGAGCGATGCCTAAAACAGAGTAATTGCTTTGGATTAAAACCTCTTTAATATGCTGTGCAATTAAAACTTCATCTTCTACAATTAGCACTTTAAGCATAAGTTATTTTGTTATCGATTAGGCAGCAGTCTTATAATTCTTGATACGTAACTCAATGGCAAAGCCCTCAGAGTTATCGATGGCGATTTCTGCTTTTAGTTTTTTGGCAAATGCTTTGATCAATTCATAGCCGAAGGATTTACCTTCTATTTCATTTAAAGAAACGATGCCTTTCCCATTGTCGCTCACTTTTAATATCAATTCTTGATTTACTTCCTTCAGCTTAACTTCTATTTTTCCATTGCTTTCCTTTTTAAAGGCATGCTTGAGAGAATTGCTCACCAATTCATTGATTACTAATCCTAAAGGAATCATCGTGTCTACATCCAACATTAAAGGAGCAACTTCTAGCTCTAGGGTTATATCTTCTTCAGAGATGTTATAAGAATCGAATAGGTTATCTACAACTTGTTCAAAATAGTCTTGGGTATTGACTCCTTTAAGATTATTGGTTTGGTAAAGATCTTGATGGATCAGAGCCATGGACTGCACTCTGTCTTGACCTTGTCTAAGTGCGTCTAGGGCATGATCATCAGAAATGTATTTTCCCTGTAGTGCCAATAATGAAGAAATCACCTGAAGATTATTTTTGACACGGTGGTGTATTTCTTGCAATAAGACTGTTTTCTCTTGGTCTGCTATTTTAATATCAATGTTCTTTTTACGGATTTTTTGGTATAGCCAATACAGGCTTAATGATACAATGCACAAGCAAAGGAAGGCAGAACCAAAAATGATATTACGACGGGACAGCGATTGTAGCATTATAACAGACAGTTCATTTTGCGAATTTAATAATGCAATCTGATTCTGTTGTTCTTTCTTATTGTACGTATACTCCATATCTTGAAGCAAAACCATCTGCTCATTTGTAAATATGGAATCACTTAGTACTTGCGCCTTTTCAAAATGATCTAAGGCTGAAATGAAGTTTCCATTTACCTTCTGAAGTTCATAGGAATACTTGTGGTATAGATGCCTCAATTCCAGATCTTCATTCTTTTCTAACATATAATTAAACTCAGCGAGTGCTTCTGTTAATTTGGGATAATTCTTCTCCTTGAGATAAAATTCGGATTTGTGTTTAGCGTATTCTAATTTTAACTTAATGAGAGAATGGGTCTTATGGGAAGGTTTTAATTTTGAAATGTTATGGTCTAATGAGTCCAAAAGCAAACCCGCCTTTTTCATGTCATTATCTTTCAAGCTCTTCCCAAACAAGCCTACCATGACCATAAGTTTATATGGACTTTTTGGGTTGTCATTTATGAAATATTGATAGGAGCTACTAAACAATGAATCTGCTTCTGATGACTTATTTATAGCAGCAAGATTTTTTGCGTGTAAAAAATTATAGAATTGTTTGTGTTCTTCTGCTTTTATAAGGTGCTGTAAATCCAATATTCTAGAGCTGTATTCAAAAGCTTGCTGATAGTTTTTGTGTTCATAAAATATATTGTTGATGCTATTGTAGAGATTGATCACCAAAACATGTGTCTCAGACCCTGGTTCATAGTAAGGAATTGCTTCCAGATAATACTTTAATGCTTTAGCGGGAAATCCTTGTCGTTTATAGATGGTCCCCAAGTGCCTTAAAATAAGTGGAATTTTGATGCTATCATTGGCAACTTTAAAATATTCGAGGGCAAGATTGAATTCTTTTTCCGCCCTGGAGAATTCACCTCTATTTTCTGCATAAAAAGCTGGCAAATAGAGTGCTGTTCCCATAACTATTGCAGGAACATTTTCCGATTGTTTGATAATTTCACAAATGCTGTCACACTTTGATAGTTCCTTCTGATAGTAATAGGTGACTGCCACATTATCCATGGCTAGAAAATAAAGACTATCTCTGTGGTGCTCTTTTGCACTTAGGGCTAATGACTTATAGGTTTCTAAGGTTTTGCTTAATTCATTCCTTAAATGATATTGGTGCGCTAATTCTTTTTGTGTTTAAATTCTGTATCGAAGTCGTCCTTGTCCTTAGATTTTTGGATTTCAACAAGGAGACTATCTATGTTTAGTTTTTGATAAGACCATTGAGCTATAAGTGTTCCATTGAAGGGTAGGATGACTAGGGCCAACACAATTACTTGCTGTAACATTTTTGTCCAAGCTTTACTAGGAATTGTTTTAGGAATTGTCAATATGATTTAAAGAGGTTACTTACAATATACTTTAATTCAAAGAAATTTACAATAGATCATATTTTTAAATTGATGCAGCAGATCTTACTGGTACCTTACGTCGAAAGTGCCATTTGTTATATTAATTAATTCTCCTGAACCCGTTATATTTCCCATGGTACATGAAAACTCACCCACAATTTCTGAGTCTGACCGTTTGGTGACTTTGATTGTGCCTTCTCCATTGACGACAGGTAAGGAGGCATATTGATTTTCTCCGTCATTTAAATAGATCACAAAATTATCTTGATCCAAATCATATTCAATGTCCAGATCAGAACTGTCATCTATCAAAATAGAAAATAATTTTTCACTTGTGTCCCCAGGGTCGCGGGTTCCATATACTCTAGACGTTCCGGGTCCATCAATATCTTTTAGAGCATAGACACCAGAGCCAGTGGCATTAAAAGAGTTGTTGTCAATGTCACAACTAAAGTGTTCGTCATTTGTATTTGATTCGTTATCTGGATCTTTGCTGCATGCCGTTAAAAGGAAGCAAGTTGTTAGCAGCAGAAGTAATGAATATTTCATAGGAATGATTTGATAAGTGCTTAAATGGAGTTATTCTAAACTATCCAAAGATATGGGGAGGGAAGTTATGAGGAGCTATACTTTAGTATAGGTTTGTGTAAGAATCACAGAATAAAGGATTTGTGAGCTCTAGGCTTTTCTTCAAGTATAATAGTAATTGCATCAGTCCTTTGGCATTTCAGTTTTTATCATGGGTAGGATTGTTAAGATTTAGCTCTGAAATTCCTAATTCTGGAAAAATTTATGTCTTTAAGAAATGGTAGATAATTTAGTCGGTTTTACATTTGAAGCTGTCATGAGAAGAAATTGACTTTGATCGTCGAATTATAAAATTTCAGGAGGATTTCCGTTTTTACTTGCAACGTTCATTCATTGGATGAGTATTATACATGTATATCAAAATCTTCACTTAAACAAAAGGAATTAGGTAGTTTTACTGAGAGGATCTAGTGATTCTCTAGAACGGAAGAGCTATTGATATGATAAAGCGTAAAATTGCGATAATTGGTGCAGGATTGACAGGATTAGCCTTGTATTATTTTTTAAAGCAAGACGGCATTGATTGCGTGCTTATAGAAGCGCGAAAAAGGGTAGGCGGTCGAATTTTTACCAAGTATGATAAAAGATTTCCGCCCATGGAAATGGGTGCCACGTGGCTCGATAGAAGCCATATTTATATTCATCGATTATTAGATGAACTCAATCTTGAGGCCTTCCCCCAGAAAATGGACGGGAAGGCTTTTTATGAACCCGATCCTAGGTTTCCTTTTCAATTGGTAGATCTGCCCGTGCAAGCTGGATCAAGCAAACGAATCGTTGGCGGTAGTTCTAAACTTATTGAAGCGCTCATCGATCGGGTCAAGCCCAAAGATTTGTATCTAGATCGTCGTGTACTTTCAATTCAAAAAGTGGAGGGAGGAATTCAACTTGAAGCGGCCTCTCAATCCTTTATGGTTGAGAAGTTGGTGTCAACCTTACCTCCGAATTTATTTGTGAAAACAATCGAAGTTCATCCTGAATTACCAGAAGATTTATTGTCTGTTATGCGGGCAACGCATATGTGGATGGGGGAATCAATTAGAATGGCCATCGCCTATGCCTCTCCGTTTTGGCGTGAACCAAAGATGAGTGCTACTGTTTTTTCCAGCGCAGGTCCTGTGGTAGAATTGTATGATCATTCGGATGCTGCAGATCATGCATTTGCCTTGAGCGGATTTATAAATAGTTCTTTTGATGCCTTAACAAAAGAAGAGCGCCTAAAAGTAATATTGGTCCAGCTACAAAAATATTATGGATCTGCGGTTTACGATTATCTTAGCTATGAAGAAGTTGTCTGGAAGAATCAACCGCTCACCTACATTGGATATGATAAACTAGTTCAAGCGCATAAAAATAACGGGCATTCCATGTACAATAAAAGTTATCTAGAAGATTGTTTATTTATTACTGGGACTGAAACTGCTGCGCGCCATCCGGGATACATGGAAGGTGCGCTTGTAAGTGCCCTTGAAATTTTTGGTAGGTTGAAAAATTAAACTGAAGTCATTTGAAATGAAAATTTCATAAAAAGAATATTATATTTTTGACGAACAAATCTTCAAATAAATTATCTAAGTCAGGCTTAATTTCATCAATCACTTCTCTCAAATCATCAGAATATGAATATAAATTGAGCGCTGCAATTGAAGCTACTAATTTTTCCGATCTGGATAGTGTAGAAGCTTTTTTTGCTTCATTATATGAAACTTTACTTTCCTATTTTAATCTAAGAGCTTCTACGCCAACAAAATAATTTATTCGAATTGAGGTAGGTCCTAGATAATTTTTCGTACCTTAATAAAAACAACTTCCAATGAGCTTAATAGAAAACCCTACTGAGGACACAATTGATATGCATCAGGTTCGCCTTGAAGGCAATGCAGATCTTTCTAGCATCGATATCATTCGATCAGATGTTGACCTAATGTTTAAATTTGCATCCAATTCAGGAAAAAAATTACCAGAGAAATTTAATTTGACTGATGATGATAAAAATTTTGAAAATCTCATATCAAACTATAATTCTTTACTTGATATCGTAAAGCCAGCAACTCCAGAGTCTATTCTTTATTTGAATGCAGAACTTAATAATGTTGATAAGAATGGAAAGTGGTACTTAATTCCTATCTACACCAAATGCATTTTATACGCCGTAATTGCTTTGCTTGTAATGATCGGTGTGAGCCTGCACCCTGATGTAAATGTGGATAACCAAAAGATTGGTCTTTTAGAATCTAACGGTAAGATATTATTGCTGAATTTAGCTTTCATCTGTGCGGCGTCATTACTCGGCGTCATGTTCTATTTGTTAAAAACTATCGGTGATAAAATAAAAAAATCCAGTTTAATGCCTCATGACTCAATCCAGCTGAATGCGGCCATTATTATTGGAATTATATCTGGCTTTGTAGTCACAGAGTTATTTGCTTTGAACAGTGATGCATTGGACAACACCCAGTTTTTAGTCATACATAAAATGACTTTGGCCTTGCTTGGAGGTTTTTCATCTGATGCCATTTTTTCTATCTTGTCAGGTATTGTAGCTAAATTTAAAAATATGTTTTCTGCACCAGCTGTTTAGTTGTTGTTATTATATTGTTGAGAAATTAAAGCAGTAAATGTCGAGCATCCAATCTAAATTATCTAAAGACCCTAAAAATCTTTTTTTAATTGATGGAATTGGTGCTCTCGTCTCTGCTTTTTTTCTTGGAATTATATTGGTCCGTTTTGAAGCCTTTTTTGGGATTCCAAAATCTGTCTTATATTTTTTGGCTGCTATTCCATGTTTTTTCTTTTTCTATGACTTGTGTTGCTATTTCTTCGGAGGAACTATGACTGGCATCTTGTTAAAAGGAATTGCAATCATGAATTTAACCTACGTCATTTTATCCCTAGGTTTAGCATTTCGTCACGTTGATTCCTTAAGCATCTTTGGTTGGCTATATGTTATCGGCGAGATTTTAATCATTGTCGTTCTGGCCAAAATTGAATACAACACTGGAGAAAAATGGAACAGGTCCCAATCTAAGCTAAGTTGATAGGGAGTAATAGATACCTTATACTTAAAAATAATTTCATATAATTAAAATAAAGGTCCTTTTATTTCGTCTTATAATAAATAGTACAATTATGAAAATTTTATTCTACCTCATGGCATTTACTTTTTTCACTCCCAATTTTGTTGGAGCCCAGGATTATTCATCCGAGAAGATGGAAAGAGAAGTTGTGAAGAAGGCATATAAGGATAAAAAAATGGCTCAAAGAAAGGCGGCAAAGTCGAAAGCCAGAGCGATTAAGAATACCCAGAAAAATAGGCATGAAATGAAGCAAAATGCCCACAAAAATCGTAAGTCACAAAAGGCTATTATTAGACGGGAGGCGCAGCAGAAGAGAGCTGCGGTAAGAAAAGAAAGTCCTAGACCGTAGATTAAAAATGAAGGTAGAGGAATGTTTGTAGTCTGTTCTATCTAATTGTTTATAAGCGATTTCTATTTCCACAATTCCCACCATTTTTTCTCAAGTTTTATTTCTCCGAGTTTTCCAAGCTGATCAGAACCGTTTTTATACTTTTCTAGAAGATTGCCGTTAAATTCAAATTTGTGGATGTCATACTCCCAATCTGTCGCTAAAATATAGTCATCATGCATTGTGAAGTCATCAAGCCCCTCAGCTGTGGTCCAAATGTCTTTCCCAAGCTGTTTCCAAACTATTTTTCCTTCATTATCTAGCCTACTAATTTCTAGCTCACCGTGAACTACAAAGTCTTTGTCAAGTTTATAAATTGCAAAACAATTCTCAGCGTCAGCAATTGTTTTCCAATTTAAATTCAAGTAGGGAAGTGATAGTTTGAAAACGGTGTATGAGCAGTAAATAATTAAGCCGCCCTGGCTAAATGTAGTAGAATTTGTATGTATGCCTGATGTGCCACCATCGGCTCCTATGAGGCAATCAGAAATCACGCGATCTTTTTCGATTATTTGAATACCTATCAAGGTAGATGATACAAATTCGTTTTCATTTAAGTAGACCTTCGAATACTTGTACCAATTATCAGGAGATTCAACACGATAATCATTTTCCTCATACTGCTTTATCTGATAATTCTCAAAATCTAATATTTTTGAAGGTTCTTTCAATTGAATATTTTATTAATTTTTAAATATTGAGCTATTCCAACGTCGCATGTAATTCATCCGCTAGTTCAGGACCGACCCGTATTTCTGTTAGTTGACCTCTACCTCTGTCTCCTGACAAAAGTATGTTTTCGAATTTTTTGTAACCAGACCAAGGAGTGACAAACCTCGCGGCTTCATCTGTAGCTTTGCTGTAAAAAGCCCATTGGTTGACTAAATTGGTTTTTTTATCAACGTATACCTGGTATTTGTTCTCTGGTGTTTTTCCCACCTCTTTAAAACTTAACTCCAAAATGTCAGCCTTGATTGTATCTGAATTTTCTTCGCCAATGTATTTTAGAGTTACTCCAGAATCTTTTAATTTGTATGGCATAACCAACCAATAGGAATCGTTGATCCATATATTTTTTCCCTGCTTTAAATATTTTTCAAGTGAATCTGGCTGGGTTAACAAAATAGAATCTTTCCAGACTTTTCCTTCCATGGTGTGAATGTTCATCTGAACCTTGAAATCTTCTTTTTGAGATTCGATTCGTACATCTCCATTGTTCTTATTCCACCACAATTTTCGACTACCAAAAAAATTCCACGAAATATATTCTGTCTTATCATAAGCCTCTCTTCCGCCCATCGCAATCATCACCTGATCCGCAATTGAAATTGCTTTGGCGTCAGAGTCTTGATGGTTGAATCCTTTAGCGGCGGGATTAATCTGACTGGCATTTTTGGATTCCGTGGGCTTTGAATTATCTTTTTGCTCGCAGGCAAATGTAAATATCAATAGACCATTGATTAATATTAATATCGTATATTTCATGGTAGGAAGATAATCAATCTTTGCTCACAAGAGCTAATAATAAATTTGTGAATTAATATTTTCATTTTGTAACTTTCGTTAAAATCTCTGGATTCAAAATCCTTTTATGCCTAAGCCTAAAAACAAATTGGAACTGATAAATCAAAGCCAGGAGAAGTACGCGGCTTTGCTTGAGCTTATTAATTCCTATACTCCCGAGCAGTTGAGTAAAGATTTTTCTACCACAGGACTCAATCGAAATGTTAGAGATGTCGTTGCTCACCTGAATGAATGGCACCTTTTTATCATGAGATGGTATAAAGATGGAATGCAGGGAAAGAAGCCAGACATGCCAGCCGCGGGTTATACCTGACAGACACTTCCAGCATTGAATATTGAGATCAATAAAAAATATAAGGACTTGCCCTTGACTAATGCTCAAGCTCAACTAGCTAAGTCATATAAAAAGGTCCAAAAGATCATTGAAAAGCATACCAATGAAGAATTGTTTGAAAAAAAGAAATATGCTTGGACAGGGTCCACTTCCTTAGGAGCATATCTTATCATGAATACGTGGAGCCATTATTCGTGGGCAATACAATTAATTAAAAAGTCATTGAAATAATAGATTATTATTTTTTGATTCTGAGGCTATGCACTCATGCTCCCTTGCATTCATTTCCACTTGTCCCGTAATTACCATTTTTATTCTCAATTTATGTCCACCTTTGCGCAAGCATAAATAAAAGTCCATTCAATGAAAAGAATTTATTTAATATTGATAACTGGGATTGTCATTCTGATAGGCTGTAAGACCACCAACAAAACAACGGAGACGAAACAAAGTGCAGCAGAAGCACTACTTGAAAAAACGATCAATGCCCATGGTGGAAATTTATACAATTCTGCACATTATCAATTCAATTTCAGGGGGAATACCTATACTTTTAAAAACTCAGATAATGATTATGAATATTCAGTTCTCAAGCGAAAGGACGGAAAAGAAATCTATGATCATATGTCCAACCAAGAATTTACGCGCACGATTGATGGTAACTCCATAAGTCTGGATGATAAAGAAAAAACTCGATATGGCGGTTCATTGAATTCTGTCATTTATTTTGCCACCTTGCCACACAAATTGAAAGATCCATCTGTCAATCTTTCGATTAGGGAAGAAGTTAGCATCAAAGGTCAAGATTATCAGGTGCTAGAAGTGTACTTTGATGAAGAAGGGGGTGGGCAAGATCATGAGGATGTTTATTATTACTGGATCAATAAGAAATCAAATTTGATTGATTATCTAGCTTATAACTTTATAGTAAATAAGGGCGGGGTGCGATTCAGAGCAGCTTACAATCCGAGAAGAGTTGAAGGTATAATTTTTCAAGATTATGTTAATTATAAAGCAGACGTAGGAACTCCCCTCGAGAAACTACCGGCCTTGTATGAAAATGGAAAATTGACCGAATTATCGAAAATTGAAACGGAAGAGGTCAAGGCAATAAAGTGATAATCAAGCTACTTTCTTAAAATAAATATTAACAAAGAGTCATATTTGTAATATATAAGAAGAATAAAAACTAATCTAGTTTCTTGCAACGTATTTCGTTTTGACCGCATTATATGAGTGTAATTCGTCAACACCTTTTAGACCAGATTTATGAGAGCCGGGAAATTGTTTATTGCTTTATTATTGATTTCATTCTTTTACCAGAGTCAGCTAGTTGCTGATGCTATTTCGACAGAATTAAGCGCAGACTCAACAGCCAATAGACTTGAATTCATTCAAAATAAGAATCAATTTCATCCGAATGTAAACTTCCTATGTCAATTAGGAATGTTGGATAGAGTATACATGGAAGACGATGGATTTACCTATGTTTTTCATGATAATACTAAGTTATATGAAGATTCACATGATCATGCCCACGACGATGAGGACGGCCATGGGCATGACGATGGTGCCACAACTAGTCACCATGAGGAAATTACGGGTATTGCGGCCCATGCTTACAAAGTAAACTTTGTCGGCGCTGACTTTTCCAGTCTAAGTGGTGAAACTCAAAAGAGCTTTCATTACAATTATTTTATTGGCAATGATTCTGATCAATGGGCTTCTAATGTTCCTGTTTATGAGGGAGTAAAATATACGGCATTATATCCTGGAGTTGACCTTAAGGCCTATAGTGTTAATGGCTCATTTAAATATGATTTCATCGTACATCCTAGAGCTAATGTTGAAAATGTAAAACTAGAATATACTGACGTGAGTGATATATTCTTGAAGAATGATCAATTGCATATCCCTGTCGCAGGAAAAACCATTATCGAATCAAAACCCTATGCCTATCAAATCATCAATGGCCAGAAAATAGAGGTTCCGTGTAATTATAAGCTGGACGATCAGATTTTATCTTATGATTTTCCGCAAGGATATAATCGTACGATCGAACTTGTTATAGATCCTACGGTAGTTGCATCAACACTGTCAGGTTCACCATCTTTTGGAGGTTTTGGTCACACAGCTGCTTATGATCAAGAAGGAAACATGTATTTGGGAGGAATTTCTTTTGGTCCAGATTATCCAGTGACCATGGGTGCGTTTGAAACAACGTATGGCGGCGGAACCAGTGATATTTCAATTGCAAAATTTAATCCCACGGGTACTGATCTAATTTACGCCACCTACCTTGGATCGAATAATAATGATTATCCACATTCAATCATTGTGGACAACAACAAACAAATGTGCGTTTTAGGAACTAGCAATGGTTCTAATTACCCGGTAAGTGAAAATGCTGTTCAATCTCAATCCAACGGAGGCTTTGACATTGTTATTACTAAATTAAGCATTGATGGGTCGCAATTAATCGGGTCGACTTATATGGGTGGTTCTGCGAGCGATGGTCAAAATCAGTCCTTTATCAATACAAATTACGGCGAGAACTTTAGAGGAGAAATAAATGTTGACCAGACAGGTAATATTTACATTGCCTCTTGCACCAGCTCTCAAAATTTTCCAACGACAAGTAATGCCTTTCAAACTTCATTAAATACCAACACAAATCCGACAGGACCAAATGTTGTGCAAGATGGAATAGTATTTAAAATGAGTGGCGATTTGTCCACCCTATATTGGTCTACCTACTTAGGAGCTACAGATGCAGACATTGTTTCTAGTTTGAGAATAGGAGACGATGAAGAAATTTACATCACCGGTACGGCAGGAAGTGCCAATTTCCCAACAACCGCTGGCACCATACAACCTGATTGGCCTGGTGGTGAAGAAAGTGCTTTTATTGCTGTCCTTTCAGCTAATGGAAGAAATCTTTTGAGATCTACTTTTTGGGGTTCAACAGGAGGCGATCATTCTTATTTTCTTGATTTAGATGAGGATGATAACGTTCATATTTTAGGTCAATCTACGGGACAGATGCCGATTACCCCAAATACTTATTCGGCCAATCCCTTGTCGAGTCAATTTATATCTGGATTTACCAATGATCTAACCTCTTTGGTGTATTCTACGGTTATTGGAGTGGGCGGTCCAAGTGGTTCGTCTGCTTCTTTTGGTTTTGCTCCAGTAGCTTTTATGGTCGATAAATGCAATGGAATTTATTTTTCAGGATATCATACTAGGTCAGGATTGCCTACGACTCCAGATGCTATTCAACAAGGATCATCTACTGGTTCTTTTTACTTGGGTGTTTTAGGACCCAATGCTGAAGAGTTAATTTATGGTACTTATTTTGGAAGGGCTGATCATGTGGATGGAGGGACGAGTAGGTTTGATAAAGGAGGCATTGTATATCAAGCCGTCTGTTCTTGCGTTTCAGGAAGCGCAATATTAAATACAAATCCAGATGCCTATGCAGCAAATCAAACGGCAAGTTGTAATGCAGGAATTTTTAAAATTGATTTTGACGTAGAGTCGGTGACCAGTGCTGTTGCATTAAATCAATCAGCCACCGGCTGTGCGCCTTACACGGTGGAATTTGGTTTTTCTGGGCAGGATGGTGTTTCCTTTTTATGGGATTTTGATGATGACTCAACAAGTACTCTTAGAGATCCGTCACACACTTTTACGGAAGCTGGGAAGTACCGAGTAATGATGGTTGCCGAAAATTTGAATTCGTGTAATTTAAAGGATACCTCTTATGTGTCGATAAACGTATTGGGGGGACCTGGTTCCTTAGATACCTTCCAACTCTGTGAAGATTCAGAATTTACCTTCCTTGATGCCAATATCGTTGAAGCAGATTATGAATGGCAAGATGGATCAAATACCTCAACTTTTCAAGCGGACAGTGCTGGGGTATATTGGGTAGATATTTCAATTCCTGGCTGTCTGACAAGAGATAGTTTTATTGTTATTGGTCAGGACAATGATTTTTTTTCACTTGGCCAAGATGTAGTTTCCTGTGATACCTTGGATTTGGATCTTGGGCAGTTTGATCTTTTAAATTACCAGTGGAGTAATGGATCAACTAGTTCTTCTATTCAAGTAGAAGAAACAGGTGATTATTCAGTGACGGTGACTGATCGTAATCGTTGCATTTATATTGATACTGTACTAGTAACCATTGGACTACAACCAATCATCGAATTTAATTCAGATTCGGTATTGTGCATAGGAGACACCATACTTTTAGATCCTGCCTTAACTGGGGCTAGCTTTGAGTGGCAAGATGGATCCACGGATTCAATTTATCTTGTGAGTGAACCGGGATTATATTCGCTTAGCGCAAATTTTAATAATTGTGATGCAGCGGCAGAAATACTTATTGAGGCAAGTGAGCTTAGTTTGGAACTAGGAGTTGACCGTGTTATATGCGACAGCACTGATTATATCTTGACACCGGATGGATTAAATCCATCTACTTTTATACAAAGCTACAACTGGAGTAATGGCTCTTCTGATTCAGAAATTCTGGTAGACAGTGGTGGTGATTACTGGCTCGAATTAACGGATAGTTTTGGATGTACAACTACAGATACAATTATGCTTAGTTTTGGTGGCATTCCAGATCCTGACCTGAAAGATGTCGACCTCTGTTTCACGGATAGTTTATTCATAGATCTTGAATCTTTAGGAGATAATTACGAATGGCAGGACGGCTCAACGCAGTCAAATTTTCTGATAAAAGAAGAGGGAACCTACTGGGTTCAGACAGAGAAGGATGGTTGCCAACGTGTAGACAGTTTTGATGTTCAGTTTTATTTAATTCCGCAACTAGGATTTACAACAAAGCCTTTGGATTGTCATGACGATTGTAATGGTGCCATTGACTTAGATCCTTCCGCTAGCATTTCAGAGTTTTCATGGAGTAATGGAGAATCAAATGCGAATATCGAAAATCTTTGTGCTGCAGATTACTACCTAGAATATATGGATATCAATGGGTGCTCATTTCTAGATACCTTTAAAATTACCGAACCAGAGCCCTTAGATTTTCTTTTTCTAAATGAGTCTTTTGACTGCGATGGAATAACCATCGGTACCATTGAAATTGATACCGTATATGGTGGAGTTTTACCCTATGAATATTCGATCGCTGGCTCTGATCCATCCACTGAAAATAATTTCGCGAATCTTTCAGTCGGTAATTATTTAGTTGAAGTGGTAGATGGAAATGGTTGCTCCTTGACAACAGATATTATTATAGAACCCGCCGAATCAAATCTTCTTAGTTTGGGCAGCGATCTCAGTATTGATTTAGGAGATGAAGTGCTGATCAATGGAACATTAAATGAGGCAGAAAATGTTACGTATAATTGGCTTCCGCCGATTGGTCTTTCTTGTGATGATTGTTTGACGCCATTGGCCTCTCCAACAGTTCCTACGTCATACACCTTGATCGCTTCAAATAGTGAAACAGGATGTATCTTGACCGATGAATTATTTATCGACGTCATTAAGCAGCCCACCATTTTTGCACCTAACATATTTACACCGGACGCTGACAACGATAACAATAGATTCACGCTCTTCTCTGAAGATGGCGAACTAAGTATTGAGTCGCTATTGATTTACGATCGATGGGGTAGCCTAGTCTTTGAAAATAGAAACTTTGAACCAGGAGCGCTGGAGCAAGGTTGGGATGGTAGTTTTAATGGTCAATCTATGGGTGATGGCGTTTATGTTTATTTGGCGGAAGTTATATTAGCTTCAGGTGAACGAATGCAATTCAAAGGGGATATAACTTTGCTTCGGTAATTATGTCAACTTGCTTCCTAGTTAAGGTAAGTTACTACCACTCTTGGATCCATGATTATTATGGTTATGTGAATTTGATGATTCTGGTTTTCTGTTAATAATGAATTTATTTTCAATGGTAGGATTCGTAAGATTTAGAAAATTAGCAAGAGATGAGTGGAGCGTCCTCTAAATTAATTTCATCCTAAAAATCTTAATTTAGAGAAAGCGTGGGATTCCTACCTTATAGAGAATTCATCAATTGAAGTGTTCAGCATATAAATCAATCCCATCCCACTTCAGACCATTAGAAGACAGCCAATAATTATAGAATACATTCATTGAAAAAGATAAACGAATCAAGTCAATGATCTCAATCCTAATAATCAAAGTTCAGACAAATGGAGAAGAAATTTACCACAGAAGAATAAAATTGACTCAGTAGTTGCCACATGCTATAGACTGCCTCAAGCGGAGCCAAATATCTATAGCCCCGAGCATCAGCTCGGGGTAGGGAGATTATAAGACATCAATTTGGCGATATTTTTGACTAAAAAAAATGACAAATTAGAAGGCCTGTAAACCCATTGAAAATAAACTACAATTTAATAACCTTGTAAGAACTAACATTTCCACCTGAAGAAATATTAATAAAGTAAACTCCGCTATTAAGATCTGAAATATCCATTTCCTTATTCAGGTTTTTGAGGGTTCTAATTTTAAATCCATCAATAGAGTATATTTCAACTTTGTCTATGTCTACTTCTGTGTCAAGCACAAATTTCCCATTGGTCGGATTAGGATAAATGGAGACCTTGAAATTTAAGTCATCTTCTACTATTCCGACCATTGTAGAATCGATGACGGTAATCTCTCCAGTGAATACGTTGGATAGGCAACCCCCAACATCTAAAACTTGTAAGCTATAATTTTGTACTCCAATCTCTCCCCAGGTGACTGGTAAGTTGGATAAGTTAATCGCAGCTCCAGTATCCCATATTGCCATTGGATCAGAAATCGTCCAGTAGTATTCTTGAGCTGTTGTGATGCTTGAACTTAGAATGGTTGTTTCTCCTTGTAATGCTTCAGCATTAGAGGATACCGTTACCATTGGTTCAGGCGAAACAGTATAGGTGACATTTGCTTCTGGACTTACGCCGCACGGACTAGTGGCAATCACTGAAATGATAAGTGGCATGCTTGCATCAAGGACACTAATGATTACCTCCGTTCCTGTTGCCGTTGCTGGTGTTCCATTTGTTATCGTCCAGTTATATTCTGTGTCAGCAGTCAGTGGAACATTGAAAATAATATCATCTGTATTATCAGCGCAAATGGTTTCAGGCCCAGATATTGAAGGCTCAGATGGTACTCCAGTTCCGATGGCAACAGTCACGCTAAACATTTCAAGACAGACTTGGCCATTTGTTGGTATAACGTAGCTGGTTTCTAAAATATAAGTACCATCTATATTTACACTCAAGATGCTCTCCGCTCCAAGACTTATCCCCGATGGGTCAAGCCATTGATATCGTATTTCATTTTGATCCATGAAAGATGGTACATCGCTAGGTATGAATTCTAGGAGAACATCGCAGCCTGCTCCAGCAGACTGGGTTATATTTCCATTAATTTCGTATAACATGAAGTTGTAGACAAGGCTTGTGTCGCAATTCATTCCCTTATAATCCGTCTGCATAGATCCCCCCGGAAAATTAATGACTGATGCTATATTTGTTTGCGGATCAAGATAAATCTGTATATCATCCCAATCGAGACCCAGTCCAACATCCTCCCAATTCTCAATATCGTTGGCACACCAATTAACATCTACTTGACCATCCTCACCCATAGTAAGTTCATCAACTTGAACCATTTGGTTACGTGTGCAGTTACATTCATCGGTTATTGTGAATTCATGAATTCCTTCTGTAGTTACCACACCTCCTTCCCACTGCTCTCCATTAGGCCCAGTAAAATCTGGCGCCCATCCTAAAGCTAGCTCGCTTTCGCAAATGGAGTAGGTCCCGAAATCAACAACCGATGAATTGCCAACGATAAAATTCCAGCAAAAACTCCCACTCCAAGTGGAGCATTCATTGCTCATTTCTTCAAGACATAGCTGATAATTTCCGGGTTCACTGAGATTCAAGTTTAAAGGTCCACAGGTGCTATAATCACCATCACAACTAAAGACAGCACTAGAATCAGACTCAATACAAATATCATCTTGGTTCGTGGCAAAAACACCATCTGTAGAATTAATACTCCAACAGTATAGGATGGTTTCGTTTTGTATATTCTCTGGTGAGAAACTTACATTTTGTCCCGGACAAAAAATCAAATCTGTAGGATTTAGATTACAAACATCGGAACTTACAATTGGTGTTTCTGGATCTGGAATTTCGTACTCTGATGAAGGAAAAGTTAAAGTGAATTCACAGACATCTGCATTGCAACCATCTACAACTACATTATATACATTGCCTATGGTTAGACCTGTAACATCTATAGTGTCCAATTCTGTAAAGCAATCTGCAAAATTATTTGAGTAACAAATACTTGGGTCACAATAATCTGTAACCGTGGCTTGAAGGCCCTGATTTATTTCACAATTGCTCGGGGTAAGAATTATTTCTAAATCTGTGGCTCCAGCAATAAAAGTAAAGTAAGAAGCATTGTGTATGGCTCCAGCACTACATAAATTTGAAATTGTGCCATCAGGAATTGGCGTGCACGATGAAGGGCTTAATGCTCCAAGATCACAAAAGATAGGCGAATCGTCACAATTAGAATAAATTGGATCACTGGAAGAACAATCGGGACAATTGATATTTATATCGAAACAGGTCTGTCCTGAATTTCCGCAACTATCTGCATATTCGTAACATACCGTTGTCGTTCCTTGTTGAAAAGCTTGTCCTGGAGTGTGAGAACCTACGATGCTTGCAACGGATCCTCCACAATTACTTGTAAAATCTCCAACGACAGGTTCGTTCCAGGAAACAAACACAGGACAGCTCGAGGAATTGACCATAAAATTAGAGGGATCCTGATCTAAGAAAAAATTCGTTCCTCCATTTAAAACAGGAACTTCAAAGTCCATCAATTGTATGACTTGTTCACAACTTGATTGATTCCCACATTTATCTCTGTTGGTCCAAGTTCTTGTAAAGGAAAATGCAACATTATTACTTCCAGGTCCACAACTTATTTCATCATCCACATCTATGTAACTTATCTCGAAAAGCGGGCAAGGAACATCTAATGCTGCTCCATTGGTATTTATTTGAAAATCATTGGGGTCCGTTAATTCGGTAACTGTAGCTGAGAAAGCATAACCTGTTAAAGCCTCTATTTCCTCATTAAATCGATTGCAAAGATCTGAATCTGTGAGGTCAATTTCTACAGTGCTCGGCGTTGGGCAATTAATTGTTGGCTGAGAGGTATCTACTAGATTAATGGTCTGTAAACAGGTGGAAGTTACAATCCCACCCGAATAAACATTCCATGTTCTAGTCCAGGAAGCATAAGGGCAAAAGCCTATACTAAAAATGATGGGACCGTCAATGTATTCATAGACCTCAGTTCCCGAGCAATTTGAAATTGTACCATTCGCAGAGGATGTGAAATCAAATTCAAGAACACTGGCTGAACTTCCATAAGGGAATCCAGATGTATTTTGTATGCTGAAGTCGAATTCATCACAGGCTGAAATATCTAATGGAGAATTGCAACTTACGATGCTGCATTGAGCAAATACACTTGAGTTATTTATGAAGGCAAAAAGAATGATAGTTATATATATAAAGTTCTTCATGATTTATTTCTTACTGAAAAAAATTTCAGTCATTTGGCGTTCCTAGAGGCCAAATCCATCAGACTTGAACTTCCACAATCAGATTATATCAAATGACTGGTTACAAAGGAGGAAATATACATAAAACTGAAGAAGAAAATAAAATAAATGTTACTAGGACGAACGCCACCGTTGTTAAAACTTAAATTTTTGTCGTGATTAATATGTACCTAGAATTTTAAAAATATTGTCCTAAACCAAATACCCATCCACGTTGCTCTGGGTTATATAAGTCAATACCATAATCTACACGCAAAGTAGCTCCAAAAACTTTTTGATAAATGAGACGAAATCCGATTCCTACAAAATGTCTTAATTGGTTGCGCTTAAGTAAATTTTTTAAACTTCCACCTGGATGACGCCAAGATCCCATATCTGAGAATACAATGATCTGTGACCCAAAGTTATTTTTCTCGTAAACTGTTTGTCTCCATTCAAGGTTGATCACTGCTTGGGCAGTTCCACGATCAATTCTATTACCAATGCCTCTGACATTGATTTGGCTGTCTGCAACAAATGGTGCAAATGGCGAATAGATGTTGCTTGAGATGGCAAATTTAACTCGACTAGCAATGTTTGATTTGGTCCAAGGTCTTGCGAAATATATTGCTTGAAATAAAGCACTGTTAAAGAAACTAGAATCAAAGAAGTTATACACATTCTGAATATTGAAACTCAAATTGTATCCTTGTAAATGAAAACTTTGATAGTCTAAGTTATCCTTATTAAAAATGATTTTACTTAAGAATTTATTTATTGATAAACTACCAGGCCCTGGAGGATTTTCTAAAACTTGATTTTCATTTTGGCTATAAGTTTCATTGAAAAAAGTAGCACCTAATTCTAACTGTCTTCTATTTTCTATGTTGTAAATTATAGTTGCTCCAAAACCTAAATTATCGTAGAGATATGAAACGGTACCCTCTGGGAAAAATAAAGGTTCTATGGAGGCCCATTTGTTGAGACTAAAGCTATAACCCCATTGACTGGTTTTTATTCGCGGTTTTCTGTAAAATATTTGACCCGAATGTCGTTTGTCGTTGTTTTGGTAGAAAACAAGTAATAAATCTCCTAAGCCCCTAAAATTATAATCAATAGCACCGATTCCGAAAAACGTGTTATTTTTTATACCACCAAAATTTAAAAGTGGAAGCGCAGTTTTTCTTTCTTCTATTTGGAATTGTAAGATCAGATTTCCTTCTAAGGTATCTATGCTGCAATCAACTTTTGAAATGCCAGGCATGTTTCTAATGGTCTGCAAATCTTCTTCTACTATTATCCGATTTACTGGTTCACCAACCTTAGAAATTATTTCCCATTCTAGGGCAATATCTTGGGTTTTTTCTAAGCCGATAAAGTTAAGTTCAGAAATAATTAAATCTGATTGTGTTAGACCATAGGAAGCAAAAATTAATTGAATCCCAAATAATAGAACAATGATTTTAATTATTTTCATTTAGACTTGTCGATCAACGTTTAATTTCAGTTTTAACTTGAATTCACAATCTAATGTACAAGCTTATTCATAGAATTCCGTGTGCGATTGTTTAAAAAGTCAAGTTGTTTATTAAAAGAAGGAACTACCTCACAGTTATCCTAAGATTGAAACATTTTTATTGTAGGTTGACTCTTATACCTAAGTTGAAAGTAGCCGCTTTTCCATTGGTTTCATTTAAAAATTTATTGCTAAAAGCTGTGTACAGTAATTCAAATTCGAAGTTAGGCGTAATCTGATATTTTGTTCCTAAGCCACACTGGGTGAAATAATCGAATTCAGACTGCCAGAAAGGAGAAAATCCGCCTAGAGCATAAAAAGTCAATTGATTGGTTGGTACATAACTATATATTATTGTTGCGGGCGTTGAAACTCTATTTATTCGCCCTTTGGAAGAAGCTCCAATATCCTCTATTAAGAGATCTAATTCCGTAAATAAAGAAAATTTAGTTCCTATAGAAACATCGTTGAAAAATTGAGTATTCCAGGTGATGCCATCCCAGTCAATGTATGGACTCACAGGATCCCCAGTCAGGTTCTCACCAATGGGAAATACGATCGAACTCTGAATCGAAAAATTACTCCATTTTGGAACTGCGGCCCATCTTACTTGCGGTCCGATAGCAGTCAGTCCAGCTCTTGAATTGCTCTGTAGGTCACTACCGAATACAGAAAATGGGGAAGAAGGAAGTGCATTATTTCTCACCTTTCTGAATCTTGTGTTTATGCCGATATTTAATCTGCTATTAAGACCATATAAGGCACTTAGAGAAGTGGTAAAAAACGAAGATCTATTCTGTAATTCACCGTTGGCACCCGTCTGCTGAGAATATAAATTGTTGAATAACTTGAATTCAAAAGATCCTTTGGGGATGGTAGATGAAACAATATATCTTGAATCGTTAGTTCCAGTTTCATCGGTACCGTCTGCTCTATTGCTTGTGACTGCATCATTTAAATTCCAATCATAATTGTAGTACTTAATTTTACTTGATTCGTCAATGGGTTCAGTTCTGAAGCCATTGATAAATTCAATCACTGCCAATTTACTACCTCCAAAGTCTTTAGCATACCATCTGAATATTTCAGATAACTCAACAGAGCCATTGCTTACTTTGATAAAATTATCGTTGTTTAAGGCAATTTTTGCTTGCTGGTTTAATTGTTCTTCTAGTTTCTCAGGGGTATATGCAAAATTTGTGATGGGTGGACAACCTATGGCACCGCACACAAGAACAAAATGATATCGAGGATCTTTGTATCTCGCAAGCAACGCTTCTTTTTCTAATTTGTTTAAAGTCATTTCTTTCTCAGCTACCAAAATTTTATCGGCATCAAAAAATCCAGATTGATTATTTACTGAAATAATTGGATAGCTTGAAATGACCTTATCTATGACGTGTAGGTTATATGCATTGATGTAAAATGCTTGGATGGTTTGGTCGTCTGCCGTTGAAAGATTCGCCTTTTGGATCTGCTTTATAAGTTGAGATAAACGATCGTCTTTTTTGATAGAAGCATAATCAACAAGCCCATTCGAAACATGTGTAGAGAAAAAGCTATGAGCCTCATTGAAAAATTGAGCTCCAATTTCTTGCGCATTTACTGAATTGACACTGATTGAAAAAAGATATAATGCAGCAATAGTTGTGACAATTGTTTGTTGAAATGATTTCATGAGATCTATTTTATGGTCTTGTTTGTAAATTGATATAACAAATATCGGATTTTCTTCCCTTGATGTATATGCTAGATTGCCTGAAAGCTTATCTATTTGTCCTGAGGCACGATCAATAATTGCCCTTAGTTTTATAATACTTCCTGAATCCAAAGAATTACAACAAAGATTCAATTTAAAACCTAGGCTCAAATGTATAGATCTAGCATTCACTGGTAAATTTTGTAAATTCATTGATTAGTCTACTTAATACTAAGTAATTGACGAAGAAGAAAGAAATACTCATCATCGGAGCAGGGCCGTCAGGACTGTCTGCAGCTATTTTTTTGCATGAGCATGGATTTAAGCCCAAAGTCATCGATAAAAAATCATGCATTGGGCCGTATTCAAAAGCCTTGGCAATAAACCCTCGAACTTTGGAGATCTTTGAAGCTTTTGGATTAACAGATCGGTTCTTGAGGAACGGGCGAAAGATGGAAGCTATCAATGTGTGGAAAGGGGATACCCATCTTTACAAAAATAAATTTACTCACGTTGAGCATAAGTATCCCTTTATGCTTATTCAACCGCAAAAGGAATCAGAGGAAATACTACTAGAAGAAGTACAGCGGAGGAAAATCAATATTGAATATGAAGCTGAATTTTTTTCCTATGAGGAAAAGGAGGGATGTAAATACGTCGTTCATGCAGATCAGGTTGATGTCGATAGAAATTTTGATTTTATAATAGGTGCTGATGGCGGGCACAGTAAGGTAAGAGAAAAATCAAATTTGAAACTATCAGGATTCAGCTATGATGAATCCTGGGAAATAGTTGACGTTGAGTTGGACCTGGCATTGAATATAGATGAAGGGCACATTAGAATATTCCCAGAAGGAGGGATGATTATGATACGATTAAAAGACAGTGTCTGGAGACTCGCGGGTAATCTAAATTCAATCTTAAACTATTTGCCAGCAGGGACTAAAGTAGGCGAAATATCTTGGGAGTCTAGCTTTAGAATTCATCATAAAATAGCTAATCGATTAACTGAAAATGGAATTGTACTTATTGGCGATGCAGCACATCTCCATTCGCCCGCAGGAGCAAGAGGAATGAACCTTGGGATAGAGGATGCATTCCTAATGAGCCAACATATAGCGAATGATAATTTGGAGGCTTATAATAAAGCGAGAAGGAATTATTTAAAAAATACGGTGTCTAGAATTAATGCCATTACAATAGGGATGGCTGGTGATAATTATACTGCGCGTCTTATTAGAAGCCAACTTCAGAATTTTAAGTTCTTATTGCCGGTTGTGATGCCGCGGATAAGAAGGTTTATTCTTGGGTTAAATTAAGATTCTTCTGTCTAACTTGCTTATTGAACAAGAAGGCCTTAATCTTGCAAAAGTAAGCAAGCTTGATCTAACCATTTGATTGGTAGAATACTAAAAAAATAAATGAAATTGGAAGATCTTAAATATCTAAAACTTTCAAATCTAACGGACGAAATGATAAAGCAATATCGTCAGGCGGTTCAAGAAGCATTTCCACCAATCATTCATCAATCACCCATCATTAAAAATTATTGGTCAAAGGTAGAAGCCTATTTTTCTCCGTTCCAACTTTTTCTTTTTACCAATGATAATAGATTGTTAGGCTTTGCAAATACCATTGCCATTCACTGGACAGACACTTATGAAAAACTGCCGACAGAAGGCTGGGACTGGATGGTGAAAAAAGGAATTGAAGATCATGAAAAAGGCTTGAAACCAAATTGCTTGGGTGGATTGCAAATCATTATTACGAAAGAACATTTAGGAAAGGGCTACAGTAAGTTGATCTTGAATGGAGTAAAGAAGATGAGAGAAAATGCGGGGTTGGAAAAGTTAATCATTCCTATCCGGCCCACTTGGAAGTGGAAGTTACCAGAGATGTCAATGAGCACATATGCTCAATATAAAACTGATGATAAAATTTATGATCCTTGGATTAGAACCCACCTTAAGGCTGGGGCTGAGATAGTAAAAATTTGCGAAAGCTCGATGAAGATTAGTGGCGATGTACCGTTCTGGGAAAATCTATTGAACGATAAAATTAAATCATCAGGCTCGTACCTTATCCCTGGCGCCTTGTCAAAAGTAAATATCAATGTTGAGCGGAATTATGGAGAATACAGAGAAGCAAATATTTGGATAAAATATTAAAAGAAATAAATGAAAATTGATTTATCAAATCCTTGGCATAAAGTGAGCCGAGGGAAAAATGCACCCGAGATTGTAAATGCAATCATAGAAATCCCAAAAAACACACGAGCCAAATACGAACTAGATAAGGAATCTGGAATGCTTGTTATGGATCGAGTAATTTACTCGTCCATGTATTACCCAGCCAATTATGGTTTTATTCCGCAGAACTATTGTGATGATAAAGATCCTTTGGACATTTTAGTCTTATCTCAGATCGCCATTGTTCCAATGTGTGTCGTTTCCGCAAAAGTTATAGGTGTTATGCGTATGATGGATGACGGTGAAATGGATGATAAGATTATTGCAGTTGCAGAAAATGACATGAGTGTGAATTATATAAAGAATGTAAATCAAATGCCCGAACATTTCTTTTCAGAGTTAAGAAATTTTTTCCAAGATTATAAAAAGCTCGAAGAGAAAACGGTGGAAGTTGAAAAATTCCAAAGTAGAAAAAGAGCAATAGACATAATCAAGCAAAGCATTACCGATTACAAGGAATACGTAAGCTTCAATCAATTGAATCTACTGTAGGATCATCTGCTATTTAGTGACGAGAAATTTCTCTAATATTAAAATTTTCTCAGCAACTAATTCTAAGCAAAAAAGATCCGCAGTTAAATAACAATTTTAAATAGTCGCGGATTCATTTTAATTTCATAACTTTTGATAAAATCACCTGTCGAGGATATGAGATTTGCCTTTTCGAAAGCGATCGGATTACAGTCAATCGTAATGAAGTCTTGCGTATGGGTAGGGTAAACCTTTACTTGGCTAAATTCTAAATCATCAATGAAAGTGTTTTGGTTTGTGCATTCAGGATCATTGATTTGGATAGGTATTTCAATGGTTGAAAATATTTGATTGGGTGTAGCTGCATTTGAAAAATTTATTGAGATGATGCAACATCCTGCAAGCATATCTGGCTTTACATGAAAGGCAAATTCGTAAGATGCTCCAGCGACCATAATGTAAGGAACATTCGGACCACTTTCTGGCGGATTTACATCTGAAGTAAGTCATTCACTACAGCAGGCTTTTTTATCACAGGCATATGTAGTTCAAGCAGTCGTAGAGCTATCTGGATCAGCTATACGGTAGGCCCATGTAATGAATGCAGTATCAGATCTGGTATTTTCTAAGAGAAAATAAATGGCAATATCTAAAAATTCTTCTTTCAGATCTATATCAGTGAATTTAGGATCTGTCGATGGTTCGGTATTCATTACAGGTCGACAAAATGCCAGAAGCGATAAAAGTTGGGCCAGTATTACTACGAAGAACTTTTTCATTTGGATTGATTTAGCGTGTAGTCCTATGCTTAAGACTAATATATCCACTGTTTCAATTATTGGATTGGTTACAAAACCTGCAAACCTGTGATATTGATATAAAAAACCAATTGCATCTCATGATATTGGGTGTTTTAAGCTTTACAGGCGGATTATTTTTACGACACTTTCTTTTTAGTCACTCAATTCTTACTTCCTCTATTTCAATGGCCATTCTCGTTTGTTAAAAGCCTAGATTGACAGTTATAAGTCATTTGCGTAAGCATAACGGGCTTCGTGTTAAAATTACAATAAGCAGAATTTTCATCATCTAAATAGACGATGCCATTACTGAATCTTCTTGGAGGTGGCTATAAATCGCAATTTAATTTTGGTTATGTAAAATTATTGGATACTTTTGGTTGACCAATAATTGGGTGACCAATAATTGGTCAACCAAAAAGGGCAAACCAAACCACAGTAATGTTAGAGAATCTTTCGAGAATTGAACTTGATAATCCTGTAGATTTAATTATTTCCCAAATAAGAGATCTTATAAGTTCAGGTAAAATCAAGCCAGGTGAAAAGCTTCCACCGGAGAGAAAATTAGCTGAACATCTGGGCGTCAGCCGGAACCAAGTAAGGGACGCGATTAACAAACTTCAAATTTATGGAATAGTCAAAGTGATGCCACAGAGCGGTACGACTGTGACCGGTATAGGCATTGTTGCTCTAGAAGGATTGATTACAGATATTCTCCGTATTGAAAAAGCAGATTTTAAATCTTTGGTAGATACGAGAGTATTGTTGGAAAAAGAAGCTGCACGTCTGGCTGCTATCAACAGAAACAGTGATAATTTAATCCAAATGAGTCAAGCCTTAAATCACTATGAGAAAAGATTGATGGAAGGGGCTTTAGCCATCGAGGAGGATTTACTTTTTCATGTAAAGATCGCAGAAGCAAGTAATAATTCTGTTTTGAAATCTCTGATGATGATAATTACGCCGGACATTGTAAAGAGCTTTACTACGCTGAAAGTGTGCAATGAAATCAGCAATAAAAAAACGATCGAAGAGCATAGAAATATTTTAGCAATGATATCGGATAGAAATCCTGATGGCGCAATGGATGCTATGGGTTCTCATCTAAAAGAAATCATTCAGTTCAGTGTCAAGTATTAAGATCTATCATATGAATTTTTTAAAAAACTATTAAACCTTATTCAAACCAATTAAAGTTAAAAATTACTAATATGAATAAACTTTTAAACACCCAGATTTGGAAGAAAGCTTGCTTGATTCTATGTCTTTGCTTTTGCGGTAGTCTGTATACCCAAGCACAAACAATTACAGGAAAAATTACGGATGATTCTGGAGAAGCACTTATTGGTGCAAATGTACTTGTCGAAGGTACATCGATAGGTACCATCACAGACATCGATGGAAATTTTACACTTGCAGCCAATCCAGGAGATCGTATCGTGGTTTCTTACATAGGTTATGAAGACACCTATCTTACTGTAGATGGAAGTACCAATGTAAACATTTCCTTAGCTACTAATTCACAGGCTTTAGATGAAGTCATAGTTGTGGGTTACGGTACGCGTAAAAGGTCTCATAATACTGGGGCAATTGCACAGGTAGGTGGAGCTGATGTTGTAGCTATCCAAGCTGCACGTGTAGATGATGCACTGGCAGGAAAACTGGCTGGTGTATTGATACAAAATCAAGATGGAGCTCCCGGAGCTGATCCAAAAATTCAGATTAGAGCTGCCTCATCGATCTCAGGTGATTCTAATCCATTAATTGTTGTCGATGGATATCCTATTTCTGGAAATCTAGCGACAGTAAATCCAAACGATATTGAAAGTTTGGAGGTATTAAAGGATGCAGCTTCTGCAGCCATATATGGATCTAGAGGTGCCAACGGAGTTATCTTGGTAACAACTAAAAAAGGAAGTTCAGGTAAGCCTACATTTAGTTACAACGCATATGTTAGTACTTCAAGTAGATATGTACGAGACAATGAACAGCTTAAAACAGCAGGTGAATGGGCAACAATTCTAGAGAATGGAATTGCTGATGGAACCTATGATGTTTCTGAATTGGATCAAGACTTCTTGAACTATAAAATAAATGCCTACAAAAATGCTCCAGATGTTGTAGCAGTGGAAGATTGGTTATTCCAAAATGGAAATGCCATGAGCCATAACTTTAGCATGAGTGGAGGTTCTGATGATGTAAATTATTTTGCATCTGTAGGGTATCTTGATGCTGAAGGTGTAGTAATCACTCAAGCTTTTGAAAGATACAATGCTCGTTTAAATGTCAATGCTAAGTTGGGTAACAAATTCAAAACAGGATTGAACATCAATGGATTTTTATCTGATAGAGATATTGTGGGTCATGATATGAGAGATTTATTAAGAGCCTACAGCATACATCCTATTTATCATACTCAAGCTTCTATCGATTTTGTTCAAAATTTAGACCAGCAAGCTCAGGCTTTAGGTTTGGATCCATTTGACAATGGGTTTAGAGGTGGTGATGCTCCATTCAATAATAGCATCTATACACTTGAACCAGGGATGACTGCACAAGACTGGCACTATGGAAGAAGTGGAAATGGAATCGGAGGATCTGGAGATGCAGGACCAGCAACAAAGCTAGACAATACAGAAAGATATCAAAAAACAGTATTTGGGAATGCGAGCGCATATTTACAATACAGTATTATTGATGGCTTAGATCTTAAAACTGTTCTCGGAGGAGATCTTAGAGACACGAGAGATTTCTTCAGCAGATCGCTTGAATTTGATTCTAGAGCACGTACCAATCAAACGGCATTGGATAGAACAGATTTGGCAAATTCTTCTGTGTTAAGTGAAACAACATTGAATTATACTAGAGTATTTGGTCAGCACGATTTATCTGCTATCGCTGGTGTTGAATTTCAAAATTTCTACATCAATGGTATTTCATTAGATGGTACGAATGTACCATTCGGACAACCATTAAATTTTGCACTTTTAGATGCTGCTGATCTTGCCGTTTCAGAAAGAGATGAAACGGTTTCAAGAAGAAGTGTATTTGGAAGAATTAACTATGCATTCGATAATCGATATTTAGCTTCAGTGTCTATTAGAAGAGATGGAGATTCTAGATTCGGAGAAAACAATAGATTTGAAACATTCCCTGCTTTTTCATTGGGATGGAATGTGCATAATGAATCATTTTTCAACTCTAATTTCCTTACAGACTTAAAATTAAGATTCAGTAGAGGTTCTTTAGGAACTACTTCTTTCCTAGGATCTTACAGCTCATTGAGTCTTTTGAATCCTCAAGCAACTGTATTTGGAACTGGATTTTTAATCCCTTCAGATATAGCAAATCCAGATTTAACTTGGCAGACAAATACAGAGACCAACTATGGTCTTAATCTAGGTTTCTTAGGTAATCGTTTCACCTTCGGTCTAGATTACTATACTTCAGAGATACAGGACATATTGATTAATCAGAGTGTTTCTGAAATTTTAGGAACAACCTCAATTGTGTTAAATTCAGGAGATGTAGAAAGTTCAGGACTAGAATTTGAATTGGGAGCAACAATAATTAATAGTGGTAATTTGAGATGGAGTTTAAACGCTAACTTATCTACGGTAAATTCAGAGATTACAGATTTAGGAGGTCTTGATGAATTACCTCGAGTAATATATGGTCAGTCAGGTAGAGGTCCAGTATTTAGAAATTATGTCGGTGGAGAAATTGGTGAAATGTGGGGATTAGAAACTGATGGAATGGTAGAAACACGATTCATGTCAGATCCTACGAGAGCGGTTGGAATAAGCAGTTCAGAGTACTATGTTGTAGATCAGCAAGTTGAAGGAGAAGAAGGATTTGGAGAAATTGATAGAACAAGAACAGTTGAAGAAGGTGGAGATTTAGTAAAAATAGGACAAAATACGCCAGACTTTTACTGGGGTTTAAATAGTCAATTGACCTTCAAAGCATTTGATCTTGGTCTTCAATTCCAAGGAGCTCAAGGAGGTGATGTTTTCAACATTGATGAAATTTATTGGAGATCAGAATTTGGAGGAAGACTTAGATCTAGCTTCGATGCCGATGAAGATGGTATAGCTGACCATAATGGTAAATTTTATACTCAATCTAGAAATCAATTGGATGCACAGATTCAAGACGCATCTTATGTAGCATTGAGAAATTTGACTTTAGGATATACGCTTGACCCAAGTGTTATTAGTAATGCAAACTTAGGTTCATTAAGATTTTATATTTCTGGAACTAATTTATTGTACTTAATGGCAGATGATTATACTTCTTTCAATCCAGAGGGGGTAGAAGTAACCAATGGCGGTTATTTAGGCCCAACCACTTATGGTGTGCAAGTAGGTGCAAGCCCAGTAGTTAGAAGTGTATCTTTTGGTCTTAATCTTAATTTCTAAACAAAAAAACAATGAATAAATTTTATATAATTATAGTGTCATTGTTGTTGTTAACAACAGCCTGTGACAATGATTTAGATCAGTTCCCTACCAATATTGCTAGTGCTAATTCATTAACTGATTTTGCGGGAGTTTTGAATGCATCTTATTTCTACCATCACTCTGGTGCGACACCAATGGCTGTGATGGGAGATTTTAGAGCGGATAATGCTTTAATGTTAGAGCCACCGTATACAGAATTTGATAAATATGGTCCTGATTTAACAGTAATGGAGGATCAATTTTTTGGACCTTTTTATACAGGAATGTATAAGGCAATTTTAAGTGCAAATAACGTTATTGAAAATTCTCAAGATGCGACTGAAGTTGGTGAAGCTAAATTTTTAAGAGCTTTGGCGTATTTCAAGCTTGTACGAGTTTTCGGTGATGTTTCTATAAATTTATCGGCAACACCGAATCCGACGGATGAAGCTGTCTTGGTAAGAAAACCAGCCAGCGAGGTATACAATACGGTTATAATTCCTGATTTCATGGATGCTATGGCAGCTTTAGGGACTTCTGTTAATGGAAGAGCGTCTAAGCTAGCAGCTCAAGGAATGTTAGGGAAAGTATACATGCAGATCAGAGATTATGGCAATGCAGAAACTATCTTAGCTACAGCTGTAAACGGAGCTTCTGCTGCCGGCGTTAGTTTGCAAGAAAATTTCAATGAGATTTTTGGAGCAACTTATGATTTAAACCCTGAAATTATTTATGCTACTCAAATTTCAGGTTCAATTTCAGATGAGTACGGATTTTCTGAATTTTGGTCATGGTACGGTGGACTAGATACTAAATCGTTAATGCCATTAGATCCTGATTTAATTGCAGCCTTTGATGCGAGTCCTGGTGACTTAAGAAGAGAGGTAACCATTAATGATACACTATTAGCTTCTCCTAAATATCCTCAAACAAATGGTCCAGATCATGATTGGATTGAGTTAAGACTTGCGGATGTTATGCTTTTATATTCAGAGGCACTGAATGAGAATGGTGCATCTGGAGAAGCTGTACTAGATGTTTTAGACCCAATTAGAGAAAGAGCAGGATTAGAGCCATTGGATCACAACGTTCTTACTACGGCAGATGCTAGAGCTCAGGCAATTCAGGATGAAAGAAGACTCGAATTAGCTTTTGAAGGTCAACGATGGTTTGACCTTGTGAGAACTGGTACAGTTGATCAAGAAATGGGACAAATGATTAATAGTAATTACTATTTGTTTCCAATTCCGATGTCAGAAATTAATGCAAGCTTTCAAGTAATTACACAAAATCCTGGTTATTAAAAATAACCACATAAGATAATTTTATCAGATTTGAAGGAGAACGCCGCTGGCTTTCTCCTTCATGATAAAATATCTTTTTCAAATCTATATTCTCTCTAATTATTTAAGAGAGTAGTAAGAATAATAGTTTTTTCATAAAAAAATAGGCATCTGTTTTCAGGTGTCTATTTTATAAATTAGGTAAATTAACCAGTTTACCATAAAAGCAAATATGACCATATTGACCTTCATTCTATTATTGTTTTCATGCAATTCAACGAAAGTAGTTTTGCCTATGAACGAGAACTCTACAAAGGTTAATAATGCAGAAGAATTTAATTCCGCTGTCGCAAATGCAGCACCCGGATATAAGATAATTCTAGCCAACGGTGTCTGGAAGGACGTCGAATTAAAATTTGAAGCAAAAGGTACTAAAGAGGCTAATATTTATATCGTCGCGGAAGAGAAAGGAAAAGTATTTTTTGAAGGGCAATCCAATGTAAAAATGGGGGGTGAATATATCCACCTCAAAGGATTAGTTTTTAGGAATGGTTTTACGCCGACGAGCTCCGTCATTTCACTTCAAAAAAATAAAGAAACACCTTGCAATAATTGTCGGGTCTCGGAATGCGTCATAGACGATTACAATCCACCGGAAAGATTTGATACGAATTATTGGATAGAAATCTATGGAAAGAACAATCGCGTTGATCATAATTTTTTAGTGGCCAAACGAAACAGAGGTGTAACCCTTGCCGTAAGATTGAAAAATGATGCGGATAGAGAAAACAATCATCGCATCGATCATAACCATTTTGGCTACCGACCAACCCTTGGATCAAACGGAGGAGAAACCATAAGGATCGGAACCAGCCATTATTCTATGTCCAATTCAAACACCATTGTTGAAGACAATTATTTTGATCACTGCAGTGGTGAACTTGAGATTATCTCCAGTAAATCCTGTCAAAACATTTTTAAAAATAATACCTTTTATGAGTGTCAAGGCACCTTGACGATGCGACATGGAAATGAAACAATTGTTGAAAACAATTACTTCCTAGGAAACAGAAAACCAAACACTGGTGGGATACGTGTAATTAATGAATCTCAGACCGTTCGGAATAACTATCTTGAAGGATTGACGGGCTACCGTTTCAGAGGGGCACTAGTAATCATGAATGGAGTTCCAAATTCACCTTTAAATAGATATTTTCAAGTGAAGGATTCCAAGGTAAGTCACAATCTAATCGTGAATTCTGATCACATTCAATTGTGCGCTGGCAGCGATGAAGAGCGATCTGCTACGCCCATAAATACAAGTTTCAATGGGAACATTGTATATAACAAGTCCAAAGATGACGTATTTACCGTATACGATGATATAAGTGGAATCTCATTTAAAAATAACCTGCTTAGCCCCAATATTCTTCTCCCCTCATTTAATGGCAGCGGCCCCAAGAAAGGGCTATCTCACAAAGAACTGAATATCACGAAGGGTCCTCAAAACCTGAAGGGCGATAATGGAGATATCGTCGGTCCTGAAAACCTTGAAAAAATGCCAACATTAAAAAGCGTGGGCGTTGATTGGTATCCCAAAAAAGATCATCAAATTAAATTCAAGGTGGGGAACACGATAAAAGTCGAGCCTGGAGAAAATACACTTTTTGAAGCCATGAAATCTGCTGAAGAAGGTGATATTTTTGAGTTGGTTGACGGAAATTACCACATGACTCGATCTATTGAAATTAGAAACACCGTAACGATAAAATCAGAAAGTGGGGTAAAACCTAAAATAACGTTTGAGCGTTCCCCATTATTTTCAATGGAAAATGGGGCGTCATTGGAGATGGATAATTTAATTATAAATGGTTCTGAGTCAGATGACTATTCTGGCAATTCTATCATAAGAACGAGTCGTTATTCTATGATTAATAATTATAAACTGCTAGTGAAATCTTGCGACATCATAAATTTAGATGTTAATCATAGTTTTAATTTTTTGAAGATTTATAAGAATACTTTTGCAGATTCTATCTTACTACAGAATTCTACTTTTACTGACGTAACTGGTCACATTTTAAATATGGACAAAGAAATTGATGATAGGGGAATATATAATGCGGAGGCAGTAGTTATCGATAATTGTACCTTTAAAAATGTTGGTGGTAGTGCCGTAAATTTGTATAGGGGAGGCAGAGATGAATCCACCTTCGGTCCAATGTTATGGTTGAGTAATTCAATTTTTGAAAACGTTGGACAGGATAAAAGAAATAAGAATGAATCGGCGATCGATTTATTTGGTGTTCAATATGCTGACCTAGAAAACCTAAGGATCAAAGATTCTCGAAAAATCAACATGCATCTAATCGTAGGAGAGCCCGTTATAAATCTAGAAAACATAAAGCTGATCAACAGTGAAAATATAAGCTCCAATAGTGATAAATACACTTCATCTAATATAGTTGTAGAAGGGAATGATTAGAGGAGTAATGTCCATATTAGTTCTCTTGGTTAGTGGGATTTCTATAGCCCAACGTCCTAGTCTTACTTTAACGGCGCAGGGTGTAGAAAAAATTAAATCAGGTCTCGGCAATACACCTATTTTTGATAAAAAACTTGCCGAGATTCAGAAGGGAGTAGATCAACAAATTGAACAAGGAATTGATGTTCCTATCCCAAAAGACATGGCGGGCGCATACACCCATCAGCAGCATAAAGCCAATTATAAAGTGATGTACGAGTCTGGAAATCTCTATCAGATTACAGGCCAAGAAAAATATGCGTCTTTTGTAAAAGATATGCTTTTGCAATATGCTGAAATGTATCCTGGACTCCCCTTACATCCAACTCAGAAATCTTATGCAACGGGGAAAATATTTTGGCAATGTTTGAACGATGCCAACTGGTTGGTTTTTACCAGTCAGGCCTATGATTGTATTTTTGATTATCTGACGACGGATGAGCGTACATTATTAGAGCAAGACTTATTTATTCCCTTTGCTGATTTTTTATCAGAAGGAAACCCTAGGTTTTTTAATCGAATACATAACCATTGTACATGGGCTACTGCAGCCGTGGGACTTATGGCCCTTGCCATGAAAAATGATACTTTACTTGATAAGGCTTTGTATGGTTTAAAAGATGATGGAATCATTGTCGACGAGTTAAAGAATAAAAGTGGGTATGTTGTGAAAGATGGGGTGAGACAGACTGGATTTTTGGCGCAGTTAGATTACTCATTTTCTCCGGATGGTTATTTTTCTGAAGGACCTTATTATCAGCGATATGCGATTTTCCCTTTCTTGGTTTTTAGTCATGCCTTAAACAACAATAAGCCAGAATTAAAAATCTTTGAATATAGAGATCAGATCCTTTTTAAGGCGACTGAAACGCTCTTGGAATTAACAGATCAGCACGGGGAATTTTTCCCGATCAATGATTCTCAGAAAGGAATGAGTTATAAAGCCTATGAGGTGGTAACAGCAGTTGATCTCATGTGCTACATGAAGGATGGAAATGCACAACTTTTGGAATGGGCTAGGCAACAAGAAGAAGTAGCCTTTAATGAAACAGGTTTTTATGTTGCTCAAAAATTGAAAGAGCAGCAGCCCAAGCAACCGATAAAGCGATCCGTACATTTAGCAGATGGGGTTAATGGAGATGAAGGTGGAATAGCGGTACTTCGCCAAGGGGGAAGTGAATTGTTTTTTAAATTTTCTACGCAGGGCATGGGACATGGACACTTTGATAGATTGTCCTATTCTTTAACTGATAAGGCGGGAGAAACAATCCAGGATTATGGTGCCGTTCGATGGGTAAACGTTGATCAAAAAGGAGGAGGTCGATACCTGCCAGAGAATAAAACCTTTGGAAAGCAAACCATAGGTCATAATACAATTGTGATCAATAAAACTTCACAATATGAAGCGAAGGTAAAGAAGGCAGAAAAACATGCGCCAGAATTTTATCATAAAGATTTTAGTCAGCCTAACTTTAAAATAATTAGTGCTATTGAGAATAACGCTTACCCAAATGTAGATTTACAAAGAGTGGTGATCCTATTTGAGGATACTTCTTTTTTTGAGCCATTATTGCTCGATATATTTGCATTCAATGCACCCGAAAAAGTGACGGTGGATTTACCACTTTGGTATAAAGGCGTACCTATGGAAACCAGTTTTGATTGTCCAAAAAATAAAACTGGAATGCAGTCTTTAGGTCAATCTAATGGTTATCAGCACATCTGGGAAGAGTCAATATGTAGTTTAAGTGAAAAAAATTTTCAATTCAATTGGTTTGGTAATCAACGATTTTATACCTTGACAGGGACCAATGAAAGTAGTGATCAGATAATAATGGGTAGAGCTGGAGCAAATGATCCAAATTATAATTTAAGAAGTGATCCAGTATTTATTCAAAGAAAAAATGGTTCAGAAAAATCTGTGTTTTTTAATATTATTGAATCACATGGGAGCTATAACACAACAACCGAAAGACCGATGAATCCCTACAGTCAAATTCAGGATTCAAAGGTGGAATACAAGGATGAAAATTATGTGGTCTGTTCTTTTTCAAATGAGACGCATCAATGGTCCGTTTGTTATTCATTGACAGACAATGATCCTAGGAGTGAACATGAATTAGAAATTTACAAGGATATTTATAAATGGCAAGGAGTATATAAATTTGAAAAATCAAAAATTTAATAATGAGCACTTTACACGATAGTTTTAAACCGACAAAAGAATATTGGATAGATGATGAGACGCCATGGGAACCTGTAGCGGAAGGTCTTTCTAGACAGATCATGGGCTATGATGGAAAAATCATGCTAGTTAAAGCTAAATTTGAAACCGGAGCAGTCGGAACGATGCACAAGCATTATCATTCCCAGGTCACCTATGTAGAAAGCGGAGAATTTAAAATGACCATCGGAGATGATGTTCGGATAATTAAACATGGCGATTCATTTTATATACCACCTCATATAATGCATGGTTGTATATGTACGAAGCCTGGAATATTGATCGATGTTTTCAGTCCCGCTAGAGAGGACTTTTTAGGCCATGAACAGTTAGACTTATAATGACAGACACGAAAAGAGTAGGAGGCCTTAGGTGGTGGGTTGTCGGTTTGATTGCCTTGGCAACGGTCATTAATTATATTGATAGACAATCAATTGGTGTATTATGGCCTGACATTGCTGCTGACTTATATCCGGATGAAACGGTGGATGGTCGGAAAGAGATTTATGCCATTATTACGGTGGTTTTTATGTTTTCATATGCTTTTGGTCAAGCAATATTTGGAAAAATATTTGACTGGATCGGAACGCGGATGGGATTTGTACTTTCAATTGGTGTATGGTCAATAGCTACAATACTTCATGCCTTTGCAAGAGGATTATGGAGTTTTGCATTTTTCCGTTCAATCTTAGGGATCGCTGAAGCCGGAAACTGGCCAGGTGCAACCAAAGGAAATGCAGAATGGTTTCCAACCCATGAGCGGGCTTTTGCTCAAGGAATATTTAATTCTGGAGCTGCCATTGGCGGAATAATAGCCATCCCACTCATCGCATTTCTGACCGTTTATTTTAATTGGCAAATGATATTTATTGTTGTGGGTGTGATCGGGTTTTTATGGTTATTGCCATGGCTTTACTTAGTCAAAGGTCCTCCCGAAAAGCATCCGTGGATTTCTGAAGAAGAAAAACAATACATCCTTACTGGACAGAAAAATCAAGATGTGGACAATGATGGAGCCTTTGATGAAGGATACAATCCATCAACCTCCGAAATGCTTTCGCGCAAAGAAAGTTGGGGGGTCATTATTTCTTCCGCAGCCATTGATCCTATTTGGTGGTTGTTTGTCGCATGGATCCCTTTATATTTAAATGAGGTATATGGTATGGATGTCAAGACGATCGGAATTTACGGTTGGGTCCCTTACGTTGGAGCAATGCTTGGTGCATGGTTTGGAGGTCTTTTAGCTGGAAACAGAATTAAAGCTGGTTGGACTGTAAATAAAACTCGAAAGTTGGTGATCACCTTAGGTTGTGTGATCATGCTTCCATTTTTATTAGCACTGGCTAACCCAGGTGGTCCCACAACAGCAGTAATTATAATGGCTGTTATACTTTTTGGATTTCAGACAGCGATCGGCAATGTTCAGACTTTACCAAGTGATATGTTTGGACGTAAAACGGTAGGAACTTTAGCAGGTTTTGCAGGGATGGCCGCAAAATTAACTGCTGCAGGTTTAATATATTTAGTTCCTTGGTTAACTTCGGGCGGAAATTACACTCCGGCCTTTGTTATTGGTGCGGGACTTGCATTATTGGCCATTCTTAGTATTTGGTTCCTATGTCCTAAAATAGAACCACTACAACCAAGAAATCAGAATACACTTATTATTAAATAGAAATACGAAACGAAACAAATATGAAATTAGAAGGAAAAGTAGCGTTAATCACCGGAGCAACAGGTGGCATAGGTTTTCAAGTATCCAAGCATCTGGGAGAAGCTGGAGCAACAGTAATCCTCAATGGAATTGATGATGAAAGCGGCGCAAAAAGAAAAAAGGAACTGACAGACCAAGGCATAAAGGCTGAGTACTATGGTTTTGATGTTACCAACGAGGAGCTGGTAAATGAAAACATAAAAGCCATTGGTGAAAAGTTTGGTAAAATTGATGTACTGGTAAATAATGCTGGTGGTCTAGGTGGTAGATCTAGATTTGAACAGATGACAACGGAGTTTTATAGATCAGTCATGGCATTGAATCTTGATTCTGTTTTCTTTGCATCTAGAGCAGCGATCCCTTTTCTGAAAAAAGGAACGCACCCAACCATCATTAATTTCACCTCAAATGCTGCGTGGAATGCAGGAGGGCCTGGTGCTGGAATGTATGGTACTTCGAAAGCTGGCGTTCATACAATTACAAGAGCTCTAGCAAAAGATTTAGCTGAATATGGTATCAGGGTTAATGCAGTATCACCTGGAACAATTGATACAAATTTTCACATAGGAATCAAATCTACAAAGCCAGAAGTTTTTGCTTCTTGGGCCAAAAACATCATGCTCGGTCGTTTAGGTCAACCAGAAGATGTGGCAGCTGTTGTTGCCTTTTTAGCAAGTGCTGATGCTGCATTTATTACCGCTGAGACAATTCAGATTGGGGGTGGTCAAGCACTGGGTATTTAAAAAATTTAAACAAGCATAATTAGAAAAATTTATAAATTTAAAGATGAGTATATTCAAAGGTAAAGTAGCAGTAATAACAGGAGGTGGTAGAGACATTGGAAGAGCGATATCAGTTCAATTAGCCAAAGAGGGTGCCAAGGTTGTTATAAACTATAATAGTTCTAGATCAGCTGCAAAGAAAACTTTAGAAGAAATTGAATCTTTTAAAGGAAAAGCAATTATTGTTAAGGCTGATATTTCAACCATTAAAGGAGTGAAAAGTTTGAAGGCAAAAACAATGAAGGCTTTCGGAAAAAAGGTCCATATTCTTGTTAACAATGCTGGGGGACTTTTTGCTAGAAAAACTTTGCAAGAATTTGATGAGGACTTTTACAATCTAGTAATGGATGTAAACTTTAAAGGAACCGTATTTACGATGCAAGCATTCGAACCATTAATGGGTAAAGGTGGATCTATCATTAACTTGTCTTCTCTTGCAGCAAGAGATGGTGGAGGCGGAGGATCTGCACTATATGCATCATCTAAAGGTGCTGTTACGACTTTTACAAGAGCAATGGCTAAAGAACTTGGACCAAAAGGAATTAGAGTAAATGCACTTTGCCCAGGACTGATTGGAACCAAGTTTCATGATGATTTTACTAAAGATGAAATCAGAACGATCGTTGCAGGTAAAACTCCGGTAAGACGTGAAGGAAGAGCTGACGAAGTTGCTGACCTCGTTGTTTATTTAGCTTCTGATAAAAGCTCATTTGTTACTGGTGCCAATTTCGATATAAATGGAGGTTTGGCCTTTTCCTAATCAAAAAGTATAATTTAAAAAATGAAAAAGGTTGTTACTTTCGGTGAGATCATGTTACGATTGAGTCCACCTGGTTTTCTAAGATTTTCTCAGGCAAATCAATTTGATGTGGTCTATGGAGGTGGTGAAAGCAATGTCGCTGTTTCTTTAGCTAACTATGGAATGGATGTTGATTTTGTTACGCGGCTTCCGGACAATGATCTGGGAGATTGTGCTTTAATGGAGCTCAGGAAAAGAAGGGTTGGAACAAGTAAGATTGTCAAAGGTGGTGAACGTCTAGGCATTTACTTTTTGGAAACAGGAGCAGTGAGTCGAGGAAGTAAGGTTGTTTATGATAGAGCTTATTCTTCCATGTCAACCATTGAAAAAGGTATGGTCGATTGGGAGGATGTTTTCAAGGGGGTAGACTGGTTTCACTGGACAGGAATAACACCGGCCATTTCTCAGGGCGCAGCAGATGCTTGCCTTGAAGCTATTCAGATAGCCAACAAACTTGGAGTTACGGTATCCACAGATTTAAATTACCGAAAAAACCTATGGAAATACGGTAAGGAACCGGGGGAGGTGATGCCTGCTTTGGTTGAAGGTTGTGATGTTATACTTGGTAATGAAGAAGATGCGGAAAAACATTTTGGCTTGCACCCAGAAGGGGTAGACGTAACACATGGTGGTTCCGTTGACGGTAAAGCCTACCTTTCGGTTTTGAAGCAATTACAGGAGATGTTTCCAAGAGCTAAGAAAGTTATTACTACCCTTAGAGGCTCTATTTCTGCTTCTCATAATACTTGGTCCGGAGTTCTCTATGATGGGACTAAACTGTTTGAAGCACCGAACTATGAAATTACACATATTGTTGACCGAGTCGGTGGTGGTGATAGTTTCATGGCTGGTTTAATTTATGGCTTATTAACTTTTGATGGAGATGATCAAAAGGCCTTAGAGTTTGCAGTAGCGGCTTCTTGTTTAAAACATACAATAAAAGGAGATGCTAATCTTTCTACAGTAGAAGAAGTAGAGAAGCTGATGGGTGGTGATGCCTCAGGACGAGTTTCAAGATAAATTATGGATAGAATTAAAGTAGCACAGTTGATGGAAGAGCAAGGCATGGTCCCGCTCTTTTTTCACCCAGATATAGAAGTTTGTAAGCAGGTCGTAAAAGCTTGCTACGATGGCGGCGCAAGACTTTTAGAATTTACCAATCGTGGTGTTTTTGCTCATGAGGTATTTTCTAAACTCAGTAAATATTGTCAAAAGGAACTGCCCGGAATGGTTCTAGGCGTTGGTTCAGTGACAGATGCTGCCGCTGCTTCTTTATACATGCAATGTGGTGCCTCTTTTGTTGTAACACCTGCATTTAAAGAAGACATTGCTCGAGTCTGCAATCGTAGAAAAGTGCTCTGGTCCCCAGGTTGTGCGACCCTGACCGAAATCTGTACGGCCGAAGAATTGGGCTGCGAAATTGTAAAATTATTTCCCGGATCTGTTTATGGCCCTGGTTTCATAAAATCAATCGTAGCACCACAGCCTTGGACGAAGGTTATGCCTACGGGTGGAGTTACCCTCGAGCCGGAAAATCTAAAAGCATGGTTTGCTGCTGGAGCTGTCTGTGTTGGGATGGGCTCAAAATTAATCTCTAAAGATCTAGTAACTGATAGAAATTTTGGCGAACTGACTCACAGGGTGAAAAGCACCTTAGCGCTCATTGCAGATCTAAAAAAGTAGAACCATTTTTTTATAATTCTAATACCAGTAATTAAGTTTCAATACCAAAGCACGATTATTCGTGCTTATAGATCTCGGACCTACAATATTGGTGATTAAATCATAGTTGTCCAAGTACACTAGGAAAATATCAGACATCGGGGAGAACCGCCATTGAATTCTACTATTGATGCCCATGTAGTCCGATTGGTCAACATATTGGAAAAGGGTAGTCCATAATAGATTTTTTGAAAATCCTATTTCTACCTTCGCCAGTAAAGCTGTTATTAAAGCTTCACCATATTGGTCAGGAAACTTGATGTCATTCCATTGATAGCCAAGACTGAATCTTCCCCAAGGCTGCACTCTGAATTGAGCATCAACTTGGAACTTGCTTAACTTTCCATTATAAAATCCACCAGTACCTCCACTTGCAGCATAGGAGAAAGTTTTCCGTTCATCAGATCTAAATTCTAAACTTACATCTGAGTAATTGTATCTCGCAGCGGGCAGGGGTGTGGAGTCAGTAAAGGTGAACGGAAATTGCAGCTCAACTTGGTTAATGTTGTATCGGAGGTTAATTTGTTCACCAGTATTAAAAACTAGAAAATATCTGAGTAAGTTATTTCTTTCGTTGAAGCTCCAGTCGGAGTTAAAAACGATAAGGTTCTCAACACCGAAATTATGTCTTGCAATCTTTCCTACTTCCGGACGGATGGTGTAATCGACGGTGGTGTAAGAGGAATGAAACCCACGTCTTATTGTCGTGTCTCGTTCAGCATCGTAGTTTTCAACTCTTGCAATAAAACCCATATCTGCAAAGAAGTTTTCTTGGAGTGTAAAAAAGTCACTCAGAATTTCCCAGGATGGGTTGGTGAAATTAAAACCGACATTGTACATGCCACGCTTATCTTTATAGCCTTCTTTAAAAGATAGGTGTCCACCTACCCAAGCCGACACTTGACCATTGTCAGAAAGATACGCTGTTTCCAAACTTACGTTCCTACCATAGTCATCGCCCAGTAATTCACCTTCACTAAAAGCTTGTCTATTTAAAAACATCCCTTGAATATAGGATCGCCCAAATTGTTTTTTTAAGGTGAAGGCAGATTGATTTTGCGCTAGGGCGTCATCTGTTTTTAAGGAGTGTATGTTCATGAAGCCCATTCTCATATCTGGGGTCAGATTGCCAGTTAATCTTGCGCCATATAAAATCGGTACGGCCTGTCGATTGGCATCAAGTCCGATGGTTCTAGAGAAAAAAGGTCTGACAGGAGGTTGTCCATAGTCCGAAAACAAATCTGAATTTTCCAGAAAGAAGGTTCGTTTTTCCGGAAGGAAAATATTGAAACGCGTAAGATTGGTTACTAATTCATCTACTTCGATTTGCGAGAAATCTGGGTTTACCGTTAAGTCTAAATTGAGAGAACTCCCTATAGCAACCCTTGCGTCCAAGCCTAACTTATAATTGAGGCTAGCCGGTTCATTTACTTCTTTATTTATTCCACCGATAGCATAAGGGATCAAGTTGTAGTTGCCAGATTTTTTAGTCGGAGGCTTGTCCCAGACCATCGCGCCTGCGAAGGCAGGGTTGGGTGGCCAAAACGATTCTGGAACAGCAGTCCAGTTATGAAATTCTCGAGCAAACTGCACATTCCGCACAAAATTGAGTCCCCATTCAGAAATGTCTGTTTTATATCTAAGAATCTTAAAAGGAATGGCAAATTCCGCCGACCAGTATTCCTCCTCGATCTGAGTTTCAACATACCATTTATTGCTCCAGTCACTATTGACGCCAGAGGACTCTGAAAAGAGCGCGTCCCATTGAACACCTACCGCTGAGGTTCCAAATAAATTGGCATTGATCCGACTGTTGAAGGGATCTAGGATAATTGCAATTCCATCATTGTCCCAATACTCATCTCTTTTTAAAGACTGAATAATAACATCTTCTGTTTGGTAGCACTTGGTTCCGACATACAGGAAGTTTTCATCGTAAGTGATCCTGACCTCCGTGCGCGGATCTGCACCTTCAGCAAAGTATGGAATCTTTTGCCAGAAGTTAGTCCCGATCTCTGTAGTTGACCAAACAGGCTCATCGAGATGACCATCGATTTTAATTTCTTCCTTTGTTTCTTTAATAGATAACCTGAAATCTTTCTTAAAATCAAATGCTTGATTTTGTGAAAGCAACCACGGGCTATTCATCATAAATAATAGAAACACACACAATACCAGTCTCATAAGATCTTTTCTTAATATGTAAAATTAAGAATTATGCTGAATAAATATTTTAAGATTTTTATTTGGCGCGAAAGACCAGTAGAAACCTAAGCCATAGATCTCAGCTTTTGATTTTTACCAACCGATATATGATTCGATTTTAATACAGTATTGAGTATTCATTAGCTTTGGGCTCAGGGTATCTTTGATGAGACTCTTAAGTTCTGGTCCCATTTCAATGACAGGTTCTATTTTTTTTCTGTAATATAAATTATGAAAGACACGATAGTTTCTAGGTTCGTTAACAATGACCGTGTCATAAATAGAATACATGATCGATCCATCAATGTATAGCTTAACGGCGGCGATTAAATTTTTATCTATTTCTTGAAAAATTGAATCAGCAGATGCGGCTATTTGAACTGGTAAATTTGATCCAAGATTTTTCAAGTCTAGATCAAAGTTACTTTGCCATATAGGATTATTTTTTGATTCTTTTGCAACTTGATTATGGGTAAGGATTTGTTCTATATTATTTGAGAATAAAAGACTTAGAGCATTTATTTCTTCCGCTTCCGCAAATACTCTTTCTCTAAATTGAACGGATTTTATCGCCTCATAACAATCTACCTTTTTAGCTTCTTGAGAGGCTTCAGGCCAGGAAGAAATAAGTCGGGAGTATATGAAAATTGAGATAACTAAAATTAAGCCTAGCATCGTGCAGACAACCAAAGCTAATTTTTTCATAGCATTATATTTTGGGTTGACACCGATTCTGATAATTTACACTATAAATCTTTGTTGATTTTTATACCCATGTTGCGCATAAGAGTTGTTGCATTGAAACTTTTACTTACGCCCTTTTTTAATTTATAATCAAAGAACAATTGATCTTCTTTTACTTCTACCTCCATGCACAGATTTTCTAAATTGCCATCATATTTATTTTCCAAAGAACTTAATTCTAAATCATGGGTGGCAATAATTCCAGCACCGCCGCTTTTTATGAGCTGCTCAATCAATGCTTTAGAACCGGTGTGTCGATCTTTAGAATTTGTCCCCTTTAGAATTTCATCTAATAGAAAGTAAACTTGCTCTTTTCGGTCGACTGCATCAAGAATAATTTTTAGACGTTTTAGTTCTGCATAAAACGAGGAGGTACTTTCATGCAAGGCATCCGTTGTACGCATGCTCGTATAAACGGCCAGTTGTGGAAGGGTAAATTCTTTGGCGCAGACCTTTGACCCAGATAAGGCAAGGACTATGTTCAGTGCAACGGTACGCAGGAAGGTGCTCTTTCCAGCCATATTAGACCCCGTGACTAATTTGATGTGCTCAGAGGTAGGCATTATAAAATCATTGGCAATCATTTCATCCCGTGCAATTAGCGGATGACCCATTCCAATTCCTGTTAATTTACCATGCTCTTGTATCTTAGGGTAGCTCCAACTTGGATGGTTGTAATCTAAATTCCCTAGGCTGATAAGTGCATCAAATTCCTTGAGTGCGCTAAACCATTTTGGTAACTGATCTCCATTCTCCTCCTTCCACTTCTCTAATTTTGCCACCCACTGAATATCCCATAGACCGATCAAGTTCAGGATGATCGCAAAAGCATTATGTCTCACATTTAATTGACTAATGAGATAAGATAATCTTTTTATAATCTTGACTGTGCTACCGCGGTTACCACCAAAATTTGATTTTAAATCTTGTAGGAGCTTGGAATTAAAAGACTCACGTTCAATGTGTTCAATGAGTGCTGCATATTTAGCAAGAATTTTTTCGGTATGGGTCGTTCGCAGGTGGGTATCGTTGACTTCTTCAACTTTCCGTTTCAATACCAATAAGGCGGGAATGAAAAACAACAATGCCAGAACTAATGGGATGTAAAATGCTAGAATTAATCCTATAATTGAAATTACGGGAACCACGAAGCGGAGAATATTTAAAGTCTTGTTGTTGATTACAAACGGAGGGTCACCAAGCCAGCTCTTTAATATGTTTAGGTGTGCGGGATGATCCTTTAGTTGATTTCCGATGGCTTGGAAGTCTTGTCTCCAATCTAATTTTTTTGATAACTCTTGAATGGCCTCTTGTCTCAATTCTATGATAGCTGTATCCGAAGCTTTAATAAACATTTGCGCTAAGCAACTCTTGCCTAAAGAGGTAACGGTACGATTGCATGATTGAAAAAAAGAATGGGGACCAAAAATATCTAAGTCATAACTGTATGGATGATTGACGTCTATAAATTCACTTCCTTGATCAAAGTTAGAATGATCATTATTGATGCCTTTTAACTCATTTAAATTGATGTCACTAAGTGCAGTAAAGTGGCTTTGCTGATGCTTAAATTGATTGTGCCATTTGATAAAATAAACGGATGCCACTAAAAAGATAAATCCATATAAACAAGCGCCAAGAATACTGAATTGAAATAGGAAAATTATCAGACCGATTCCGATTAAGAAATAAATGAGTCTTATTATAGATATCCGATTATATTTCGATCCAAGCACTTCTGCCTTTTCACTGAATGTTCTATTTCTATTCTTGTATTCTTCCTCTAAGTTCATGCTTGCCTAAAATGAGATGCAAATTTATAATATTTAAGTCCACTAAAAGAACTAATAAACGGCAAAGACATTAATGAGCTAGAAATTACCAATTGAAAATAAAATGAAGAAGAAACCTTTTATTTCTAGCTGTCTTTGTATAATTTACCTTAATTGTGTTGTCCCACTATTGTTTAACTTAAGCTTACATTACAAATGTTACATAAAAGTATACTGATCATCAAACTTTTTTTCCTTTGGTCCCTTGTGGGGCTAAGTTCTTTAATCTATGCACAGGAACCTACCGTAGGCCTGACTCAATATTCTGAAGAGGCTACTATCGGTTTTACCTTCTTTTGTCCACAGGCGGAAGATTGCTATCTCGTTGATAGATGTGGATTGTTAGTGAATAAATGGGAAAGAGAATCTGTGCCTGGTTTATCAGCGAGGTTATTGGAAAATGGTTTGATGCTTAGAACACTAAAGTCCAATGAAGGTTTCTTTTTTCAGGCAAGCACTGGAGGGATCGTTGAATTGGTAGATTGGGATAACGGTACGGTAGGCTCTTATGAAATTAGTGATCAAAATGTAATTCAACACCATGATGCACTCATGATGCCTAATGGCAATCTTCTGCTTTTAATATGGGAAGAATTTTCTGAAGCTGAATTATCCGCTTTTGGGGCTGAAACGGATTTCCTTTGGTCTGAAGGTGTTTATGAAATAGCGCTCTTAAATGAAACTGAATATGAAATTGTTTGGGAGTGGAATCTTAAAAATCACTTGATTCAAGATTTAGATTCTGATTTAGGAAATTATGCCATCATAGATGATAATATTGGTAAGGTTGACATTAATTATCGTGGCCCTACTTCTTGGGGAGATCCGGATAGGTGGCATTGCAATGCACTGGACTATAATGCCGAACTAGATCAGGTGCTCATAAATTCTAGGAATAACGCTGAACTTTGGATCATTGATCATAGCACAACGACAGATGAGGCCGCTGGAGATATCGGTGGAAATTCAGGGCGAGGAGGTCAACTTTTATATCGATGGGGAAACCCAGAAGCTTATGATAGGGGCACGGATGAAGATTTGAAAATGTATGGGTCACATGGTACTTATTGGATTCCAGAAGGACTACCGAATGCCGGAAAAATTATGTTTTTTAATAATGGAGATGCAAGACCGGAAGGTTACTATTCAACCATTGAAATGATAGATCCTGTGACGATAACTTCTGGTGAGTATGCGAAGAATGAAGATGAAATTTTTTTCCCGTTGGAGTCTGAGCTGATTTACCAAGCGGAAGATCCTTTTGATTTTAGATCAACCTATCTTTCTAATGCACAACAATTGGCCAGCGGAAATGTATTTATTAACGAAGGAGAGAATTCTAGATTTTTTGAAGTTAATAGTGAAGATAATTCAATTCTTTGGGAATATTTATCACCGGTTTATTATGGTGGATATTTGCCGCAAGGCGTTAACCCTTCTAATAGTAGAAGCTTTCGAGCCAATAATTATGACGCAGATTTCCCTGGATTGAGGGAAAGGATTTGACGGCAACTCAACCACTTGAACTGGATCCTTCAGCATCTGTATGCAGTGATTCCTATTTATATATAACTGTGGAGGTTGAAGACTATGAATGAAATGATTCAGAATTTGGGTCTTTTTCCATCAAGGTTACTGGCAGTGATCCTGGATTTGAGATAAAAGTTTATGATGAAAGTAATAATCTTATTATAGAAGAGAGTCTAGTAAATGAGCAGGTTATTAATCTCAACAATCAATTAGCAGGTTCCTACAGAATTATCATGGAAGATCAAGTGGGGTTAAGCTTGGAACAATTATTTGAGGTGAAGATTCCAGAAGAATTTTCCGTCAGCTATGAAGTATTAGATGGTGCTAACTATTGTAATGATGATGATTTAGAGAATGTGAGGTTTAGAGTATTTGGGGGAACACCTCCTTACAATTGGATTCTCTCTGACTTTGAAGGAAACATTATTGAAAATGGATTTTTATTTTCTAGTTTCTCAAACGATTTAGTCTTCTTTGCTGATGGAGAGGAATACACTTTAGGGATTTCAGATTCTAATGGCTGCTCTGGAAATGTAAAAATTGTAGCAGAAATTGAAACAACCATTCAATTTATTAAAATTGTTCCTGAATTAACACCTCCCACCAGTGCCTCCACAAATGATGGAACAATCATCGCGCATGTTTCCGGTGGAGTAAAGCCATACGAATATTCATGGCTTAATGGAGATGGTCTTGTGACCGAAGATAGCATATATTCTAATCTATTGGCGGATGTATATTTCTTTAGATGTACAGATGCAGAAGGCTGTGAAAAAGTAGAAATAATTCCCTTGGATTTTGTGAGTAACGTAGCCTCTATAAACTTAGAATGGAATATTGCGCTGAGCCCAAATCCATGCACAGATTTACTGAACATTTATATTGACAGCAATCAGAGCTCTGAACCTATGGATTTAATAATCCTTAACAACCAAGGCCAAGAGGTCTTACGGAGCCAGCTAAACCAATATAGAACAGAACTAAAAGTCGATCAATTGACCTCAGGAATTTTTATGGCACAATTTACTCAAGCTGGGAAATCTACGGTTCAGAAATTCGTAAAACTGTAGTCAATCGATCTTAGATTTTAACGGGAATCGGATTATTTAACATTATAAAAGTGTGGAGTGTACTAGGTGACCTTGGGAGTTCTTCTTGGGTTTCTTATCTTAGGAGCGATGACTATCATTAACAAATAATTTATGGCTTATGCGATTCCTATTTTTGCTTTCCCTTTGTAGTAACTGCCATATGGCATTTTCCCAAATTCCTACTGTGGGTTTAACGCAGTATACTGATCAGGCTTCTGACGAATACACTTTTTTTTGTCCTTTTACCTCTGATTGTTACCTTCTGGATCGATGTGGACATCTGGTAAATAAATGGGAGCGGGAATCAATCCCTGGTTTATCTGCTAGATTGTTAGACAATGGATTGATGTTGCGAACGGTAAAACCTTTGGATGGTGTTTCATTTGGACAAGCTAGTACTGGTGGAATAATTGAATTAGTTGATTGGAATAATAAAACTGTAGGTTCCTATAAGATAAGTGACGAAAATATCATTCAACATCATGATGCAATAATGCTTCCTAATGGAAATTTTATGCTTTTGGTTTGGGAGAAATTTTCAGAAGAGGAATTAATAATGTATGGAGCCGAGACGAATACGCTGTGGTCAGAATTAATTTATGAAATTGAATTAATTAATGAAACCGAATATGAAATTGTCTGGGAATGGAATCTTAAGAATCATTTGATTCAAGACAATTTTATAGAATTTGACAACTACGCTGTTATTAAAGATAATATTGGAAAAGTTGATATTAATTATAGTGGTCCCTACTCATTTGGTGATCCCCATCGGTGGCATTGTAACGCTATTGATTATAATGCAGCATTAGATCAAATATTATTTAACTCACGAAATAATTCAGAGGTTTGGATTATTGATCACAGCACTACGACTGAAGAGGCAGCTGGCGATTTTGGGGGCGTATCTGGGAAAGGGGGTCAACTTTTGTATCGTTGGGGGAACCCCGAAGCTTATGATTGTGGGGAAGAATCAGACCTGAAGATGAAGGGGTCGCATGGGACTTATTGGATACCCGAAGGTTTACCTAATGAAGGAAAAATAATGTTTTTCAATAATGGAAATGGTAGTCCAACTGGACCTTATTCAACCATCGAAATGATTGATCCCATTGAATTAGATTCAGGGCGGTATGAATTGAACAAAAATCAGGTTTATTTCCCACTAGGGTCAGAAAAAGTCTACGAAGCGGAATTCTCCTGGACCTTTTATTCAACCTATCTATCAAACGCACAACAATTAGGTAATGGTAATGTGTTTATAAATGAGGGTGAAAATTCTAGATTTTTTGAAGTCAATCCAGACGACAACTCGATAGTTTGGGAATATGAATCACCTATAATTGGTCAGACTTTCCGAGCTTATAAATATGACGCAGATTTTTCAGGTTTTGATGGACAAGACATAAATGGCACCCAGCCACTTGAGCAAAATCCCGGACCTTCAATCTGCTTAGATACTTATTTATATGTGAGTATTGATGCCCATAACTATTTATGTTCCGACTCTTATACAGAGGATGAATTTGGGTATGTTACTGTCTACGTCACTGGAAGTGATCCAGGATTTGAGGTAAAAATTTATGATGAAAGTAGTGATATTATTACTAGTCAAAGTATTATGAATAATGAGAGTGTATTTATAAGCACGCTAATGGCTGGGACATATTTATTGATAGTTAAAGATGAAAATGGCGGAGTCTTCGAACAATCATTTAGTATAAAAATTCCGGAAAATTTCGAAATAACCTATGAAATTCCAATAACCCCAACCTATTGTGATGAATTTGTCAAGCCTAGGTTAAGAATTCAAGGTGGAACTTCACCTTACAATTTTAAGATCTTTGACCCTCAAGGGGAATTAATTAGATCTGGCTCTTTAAGCTCAGAATTTTGGATTGGGAACGTTTTCATTGGTGTAGAAAGAGAATACACCTTTGAAATTATTGATAAAAATGAATGTTATGAAGTGATTACACTTTTTATAGAAAATGAGCTAGAAACAGAAGTTTTTAGGATTGAACCTGAAATAAAATCTCCCTCAGGTCCTACTGCAAATGATGGAAGTATTGTTGCACATGTAACTGGAGGAGTAAAGCCCTACGTATATGAATGGTTAAATGGAAATGGAGAGGTTATTCAAGATAGTATTTTTCAGAATTTAACGCCTGGAAGTTATTTATTTCGAAGTACTGATGCAAATGGATGTGAAAGTTCTGAATTGATAGAGCTTAATTTTGTAAGTAGCTTAAACTCGTTAGACTCTGAAATAAAAATTGAGCTCAGTCCCAATCCATGCTCAGATTTTCTAAACATCTATACAGATATAAATCATTACTCTCAGGTCATAAATGTCACAATCCTGAACACAAATGGCCAAGAGATGTACACAAGCCAAATGTATCAAGCCAAGTCCCAAATAGATGTCACTGACTTAACTCCTGGGATTTATATGGCCCAATTTACAATGGCTGGAAGATCTGCGATTCAGAAGTTTGTGAAGCTGTAGGATTTGATCTGAAATGTGAACCGATTCGTACTATTTAACATTATAAAAGTGTGGAGTGTCCTAGGTGACCTTAGAAGTTCTTCTTGGGTTTCTTATCTTGGGACGTATATAATTCATTAGAATTTAGCGCTCATGAGAATCCTCTTTTTACTTAGTTTTATCAGTCTATGTCACTGGGCATTTTCCCAAGATCCAATCATCGGACTGACGGAATATACTGATCAAGCCTCCTCGGGATATACCTTCTTCTGTCCTGATACCAATAATTGCTATTTGGTAGACGAATGTGGTCTTTTGGTTAATCAATGGGATCGAGCATCTGTTCCCGGGCTTTCCGCTAGAATGCTGGACAACGGATTGATGCTAAGAACTAAAAAGGTTTTTGGAACGAGTTTTTTTCAAGCAAGTACTGGAGGCATCATCGAGCTGGTAGATTGGGACAATACAACTGTTGGTTCATATCAAATAAGCAATCAGAGAGTCATACAACATCATGATGCCATGATGTTACCCAATGGTAATATAATCTTATTGGTTTGGAAAAAATTTAGCAATGATGAATTAGATGAGATGGGGGCTGAGACCAATGACCTCTGGTCTGAGCTTGTTTATGAAATAGCCTTAACGGATGAATCGAAGTATGAGATCGTCTGGGAATGGAATTTAAAAAATCATCTGATTCAAGATGAGGATACTCAACTCGATAATTATGCGGTCGTAGAAGATAATATTGGAAAGGTAGATATCAATTATAGAGGACCGACCTCTTGGGGAGATCCTGATAGATGGCATTGCAATGCGATAGATTTTAATCCCCAACTAGATCAGATTCTTATCAACTCTAGAAATAATTCAGAAGTATGGATTATAGACCATAGTACAACGATGGAAGAAGCAGCAGGAGATACAGGTGGCAACTTTGGTAAGGGTGGCCAGCTCTTGTATCGGTGGGGAAACCCACAAGCTTACGGTCGAGGAAATTCTTCCGATTTGAAGATGTATGGGTCGCATGGGAATTATTGGATTCCAGAGGGCATGCCAAATGCTGGGAAGATTATGTTTTTTAATAATGGGGATGAGAGACCAGAAGGTTATTATTCTACCATCGAAATGATTGATCCCAACATTCTACCTTCTGGAGAATATGAAACCAACGATAACCTTGAATACTATCCTTTGGAATCGGAGTTGGTTTATAAAGCAAATGATCCCTTTGACTTTAGGTCTACCTATCTTTCTAATGCCCATCAAATGGCCAATGGAAATGTATTTATAAATGAAGGTTCCGATTCTAGATTCTTCGAAGTAAATACCCAGGATAATTCTATAGTGTGGGAGTACATATCACCAGATTATGGTGGTGGATTTTTGCCACAAGGCGTAAGCACCAATAATGAATCTACTTTCCGAGCATATAAATATGAATCTACTTTTCCTGGTTTTGAAGGTCGCGATTTAACCGGAACGATACCTTTAGAATCAAATCCAGGCCCTTCAATTTGTGGCGCCTTTTCTGTTAATTTGGAAGTCGTAAATTATCCATGCTATGATTCTGAATCTGGTTCAGTTATAGTTAGAATTGTGAGCGGTGATCCTGATTTTAGTATCAGTTTAATTGATCAGAATAATGTAGAGATCGTTACAATGGTTATAAATAATACCGGCGAATTTACTTTCAATGATTTATTGCTGGGTTCTTACGTTATAAAAGTTGAGGATGCGGAAGGAGATTTATTTGAAGAAAATTTTGAAATTACGGCCCCAGAAGCTTTTGAGCTCGATGCTGAATTTTTGGAAGTAGCAGAGTTGTACTATTGTCAAGATGACCCAGAGCCAAATTACAAATTTAGTGTTTCTGGTGATTTTCCTCCATATAAGTATTACTTGAATAATTCAAATGGGACTAGCATTCTAGAAGGCTGGGTAGATTCCGGAGAAATTGAAGAAATATTCATTCCTTTAAATACATTATTTGAGTTGGAAATTGAAGATCGTAATTTTTGTATTGTTACTGAACAGATTTTGATAGAAAACGATAATGTTGTAGAGGAATTATTAATTGAAGTAGAAGCCAATCATCCTTCAAGCGCTTCCGCAAATGATGGTAGAATCGTTGCACATGTCACTGGTGGAATTAAGCCCTATTCGTATGAATGGTTTAATGGGGCAGGGCAGATAGTAGAAGATAGTATTTATGCTAATTTAGAAATTGGGGACTATTTTGTAGAAGTAACGGATGCAGAGGGCTGTGAGGAATCCACCTTAATAGCTCTTTTTACTTCAACCAGCACAACCATTGTGCCTCTCGATTTTGAATTTACCCTCAGTCCTAATCCATGTGCTGATAAGCTTCAAATACAGATATCCGATAAACCTTCAATCGAGCTGATTAATTTAAAGATTATCGATACCCAGGGTAGAATGGTTGTAAATACAAATTTGCTGGAAAGCAGAACGGAAATAGCAGTAAATCACTTAACTATCGGCATTTATCTTGCTCTTTTTTCCATCGATGGGAAGCAGGAAATACAGAGATTTGTTAAATTATAAATGGTGCAAAGAATAATGGTGGTCGGTTGCTGTGGTGCTGGAAAGTCGACCCTTGCAAGAAAGCTTCAGCAAAAGACTGGACTTGATGTTTATCACTTGGATCAGTATTACTGGAAGGCTGACTGGGTGGAAACTCCTAAGGAGGACTGGGAGCCCGTAGTGCAAGAACTGTGCATGAACGATGCTTGGATTATTGATGGTAACTATGGAAGTACCATGGATCGCAGACTTAAAAGAGCCGATACCGTCATCTATTTAGATTTTCCGATCTATAAATGTCTTTGGCGAATTACTAAGAGGATATTAAAGTATCGGGGGACGGAGCGTCCCGACATGACTACAGGATGTAAGGAACGATTTGATCTTGAGTTTTATCATTATGTTGCTACCTTCAATTTACTTCGCCGCAAACCTATCTTGGATAAGATTAAAAATTTAGATAATTCTAAAAAGGTCCTCATTTTCAAATCAGATAAACAAACAGAAGCGTACCTTAAGACTTTGTGATTTCCATGTTTCATGAAGAAGCTGAAAAAAGAAATATCAAACTGCCAGCTATGTGCAGACTCATTAGCCCTGGGTGCTCGACCAGTCTTTGCATTTAGTAAGGAAAGTAAGATTATGATTATAGGTCAGGCTCCAGGATCAATTGTTCACCGGACGGGGATTCCTTGGGATGATAAAAGTGGTGAGAATTTAAGGGCGTGGATGGGTGTAAACACAGATACTTTTTATGACGATAAAAAAATTGCAATTGTGCCGATGGGTTTTTGCTATCCAGGGAAAGGAAAATCTGGCGATCTCCCACCTCGTAAAGAATGTGCACCCGCTTGGCATGAAGCCATTTTTAAATATTTAAAAGGGGTGGAATTGACCTTGTTGATTGGAAGATATGCACAGGACTATTACCTTGGGAAAGCTCTTAAAAGAAACTTAACTGAAACCGTCAAAAATTATAATGAGTACCTACCAAAGTTTTTAGTTTTACCACATCCCTCACCGCGCAACAATATATGGATGAAAAAGAATCCATGGTTTGCTCAAGAAGTTTTACCAGTTTTGAAATCTACAGTCAAAAGAGTGCTTTAAATTACTTGGCTGATCTAGCGTTTAAATGAAAATATGATGGGTGAAAAAAAGATAAGATTTGCGACAGCTGAAGATTTAACAGACCTTATAAAACTCTGTGGTTTACATGCAGCTTTCGAACAATCAAGCTATGATCCTGATGGTAAGTTGGAAAGATTAAGGGAAATCTTATTTACGCATCAACCTTCTGTCTTTTGTCTCATTGCAGAACTCAACGGGAAAACGGTGGGCTATGCTGTCTATATGAAACAATACTCAACCTGGGATGCCAATTTTTATATTTATATGGATTGTTTGTTTTTAGAAGAAGCTGCGAGAGGGATGGGAATCGGTGAGATGTTAACTGATCGGATCAAGTCGGAGGGTGCTACATTGGGTTGCGCGTTGATTCAATGGCAGACACCAGATTTTAATACTCGCGCCATTAAATTTTATAAAAGGATCGGCGCTTTTTCAAAGTCTAAAGAAAGATTTTTTTTAGACATCGAAGGTTGACCTGTTCATGGTTTATAAGTTGATATGAAAAGAGCGCAAAATTTATATTCTGCGCCCCTATTTTTTTTAGTTCAGACTCATTTCTAATAATCCCCAATCGTAGAGGAAGTCCCCGTAAATATTCCTGGTCCAAAATCGCCTGCAAAAATTTGGTGTTCCGTTAATCTTATGGAGCGGAATGGACCTGGCTTAATTTTGTTTTTATCAATGAGTGCTTGATATGCCGCTTCTTGCTGACCGTCGATTTTTTCTCCATTTATTCTGAGTCCATTTTTACTGATCTCAATGATTGCAGGAAACTTTCTTGAGGCAACAAATCCATCTTGGATTAAAATTGTGTAGAGACCCTTATGTAAGTCTAGAAGATTTTCAAATTTCAAATCAACATGGAAAAGACCTTTGCTAGTACCACCATAATAAGGGTCAAAAATTTCATCGGCCAGCGCCTTTAAATCTGCATTTTCTTTTTCAAATACGAATTGCACATTCCCATCTTTATCATTCACTGAAGAGGGCCTATATTCGGAAGGTTCAAAATCTTCAGTGAAGGTTCCAAAACCCTCTCCTGTAAAACCTTCTTCCGTAAAATCTCCAACTTTAATATATTGATGACTCATTTTTATTTTGCGGTACTTGCCATGACCAGCTTCAGAGGTTAACTCTAAGTATTTTTGGTAAAGGGAATCTTCTATGGCTATACCATTGACTATAATTGAAGAACCAGACAGGTCAATGGTTACATAGGCATGTTTGGCTTTTATTAAGTTGTCTGCTAGGAGATTTTTATAGAGTAGCTTTCTCAATCGTCTGAGTTTTAAATTTCCTAACGATGAAGGATCCGTTTCTAGACCAGAATCATTTGAAGTAACGTAGATGTAATCTTCTATTTGATTTTCAATGGATATTTTCTGCGCATCATTTATAATGGTATTTTCCTGTGTATCTAAATAGCTGTCGTCTGCATTTGGTGTCTTGTCATACACCTTAATTTTATCACGGTTTAGCCTTAGGTTTTTTGTTTGTATTTCTTGTAAGCTAACTAAAGCATTGGGCTGGGTTCTAACATCATCTGGGCTAGTTTTCTCTTCCGTGTTTTTCTTCTTTAAGCCGCTTTCCTTTGCTGCATCCGCTGTAAGTGGTTTATTGTCTTTTTCTTTTTGGTAGGAATTCTCTGCTTCTAAATACTCACCTGCTTGATCTGTATTTATGTATTCGGAGGTAGGCGATGAATTAAAGAAAAATAAGGCGATGGTAATAATTGAAATTGGAATCGTCATGATTAAACCATTTTTAAGTTTGAATAAATTGTTCCAATTATTTTTAGGTACTGGTGCCTCGGTAAGCTCTGGAAAAGTTTCCACCAAAGATTTTACGCGATCAAACCCAATTTCTGGAGTCGCATTTCTAGCGCTGTTAAACAATCTTTGTACTTCTCGGTTTTTCTCTTTCATACTAAGATGGTTTTTAAGCTGCTGATTAATCTTTGTCCTCTGTAGTCTTTTTCTTCTAGAAGTTTCTTCAGGAGTTGACGACCTCTGCTTACCTTGGTTTTGATGGCGCCTTCTGAACTGTTCTGAAGAACTGCAATTTCTTTCATACTAAAGCCTAAAATTTCGAACAAGATCAAAGCGTCTTTCTGCTTTTCTGGAAGGTGGTCAAGGGTCCGATACAATAATTGTATGTCAAGTAAAGTATCTGCAGATACTTCCTTGGAAATTAAGCGATCGGCATGTTGATCTAACAGTTCTTGCTTATACTTTTTTTTCCTCCAATGACTTATCGAACGATTTTTAGCTGCTCGGATCAAGTAGTGCAATAGCTGATCCTTCTTTTGAATATTTTCAAAGTTTTGATACGCCGTAAGAAGTACATCTTGCACTAGATCCTCTGTGTCCATTTTTCCATAAGTAATCGCAGAGCAATATCTCAAAAATGCATCATGACAATGTTCATAGGCTAGTAGAAAGACTTTTTCTTTGGTATCCACCATAGTTAAAAATAACTGTTTTCATAAGGATAGTCGCCTTAGAAGGTAAAAGGTTACATCCATGCGAGAATTTTTTATTCACTGGCAATATAAATGAAGTAAAAGGGACTGGTCTTTTAATCCTCAATCATTGCTCTGTTCATTTTTGATTACCTTGCGTACAGTTTAAGTAAAATGCTTTACATTGGCTTAAATGACCCTTTTTACATTGAAGAAATCCATATTTTGAAAGATCAAATATTAACCCTTTTAAGAAGCCCTTCCCTTGATACTTATTTAGCTGGGATCAAATTGTTTACAGCTCAGATATCTAACCCAGAACTACAAAACGATTTCTTGGGCGCAGAACTCATTGAACGAGCCTGCGCTGTTTTTGCCTTAGAAAAATGGGCGGATCATGAAGATTATCAAGATGCACTAAAAGAGTTTAAAGAAACATTACCAAAATATAAGTTTGTTCTGAATGATAAGACCGTTGGTCATGCGGTTCGTGGAATTTCTATTTTTGTCAATGGTCTTATGGAGCAGAGATATGACCTATCAGCATTTCCTGACATTAAATATGCTGGTTTTTTAGTTTGCCAATCTCAAGCTGCAATTATTGAAGATTACTTTAAGGCTGAAAAGAATGAAATTGCGACGGATTTTTATCATAGAATGAATGTATTTTTTGAAAAAATCAGCAAGGCTCAGTTTCGAATGGCGCAAATTTTATTGTCCACTTCTAAGTGGGATCAACCAATGGCGGAATCATTTTTTAAAATACTTTTAGAAGCTGATACAAATATTCAGAAATGGATGCTTGAAAGTCTTCACAAGGTTAAGGATAATGAAAACATCATTGAATATGTTTTTAATAAGTACAAGACAATATTACATAAGGTTCAGAAGCAATATGAGCAGGATGGAAGTAAATTGAAATTGGTGCATATTAATTCAATACTAGACATGGTTAATGAAAATAGTTAGCCGATAAAAATCCAAGAGAGTTCTGTCGAAATTGTATTTCCTCATTTGCGTAAGCGCGATTCAAAATTGTATCTTACAGAAATCTAAGAACAGATAAATGAAGGTAAAAGTAGCGCTCATCCAAGATAGTCCCGTTTTCTTTGAGAAGGAAAAAACCTTAGAAAAGGTAGAACGATTAACGCGAAAATATGCGCAACAGGGTTGTGAGTTGATTGTTTTTCCTGAGTCATATATCCCCGGTTATCCTAGAGGTTTTGACTTCGGCGCAGTGGTAGGTCGCCGCTCCGAAGAAGGAAGAATTTTATATCAGAGATATTATGAAAATAGTGTGGAACTGGAGGGCGATGATCTAGATCGATTGGTGAATTTATCTAAATCTGCAGGAGTTTATCTTGTTGTGGGACTTACGGAAAGACAAAAAAATACGGGTAGTCTCTTCTGCTCTATGGTTTACATTTCTCCAACGGATGGATTTCTAGGAGTGCACCGAAAAATAAAGCCCACTGGAACGGAACGTCTTATCTGGGCGGAATCGGATGGAGAATCGTTGGTGAGTTTTAAAACTAAAATCGGCAAGCTCGGAGGATTAATCTGCTGGGAGAACTATCTTCCACTAGCACGAATGTCTATGTACCAAATGGGCGTAGAAATTTACATTGCGCCTACAGCGGACGCTCGAGAAGAATGGATTTCAAGCATGAAGCACATCGCCTTAGAAGGACGTTGTTTTGTTTTAGGTTGCAATCAATATTTTACTAAGTCCATGTACTCCGAAGAATTTCAAGTTTTACTAGCGGGCGAACCAGAAGTACTGTGCCGCGGAGGATCGGTTATTGTTTCTCCATTAGGGAAAGTCATTGCTGGACCTCTATATGGTAAAGAAGGTGCAGTTATTGCAACGCTAGATATAAGTGAAATTATAGGGAGCAAGTTGGATTTTGATGTGGCTGGCCATTATGCTAGGAATGACATTTTTAAGTTGGAGGTAGAAGGCCAACCCAAAATGAAAGTTGAAAAAGATTTATAAGTAAGAAATATCAATCGTGAGAAAAAAAAATAAAAAGGCTACAAGGCCTAAAAAGGAAAAGCGTTTGCATGATCGAAATAAGAATCGAGAGCGTTATGATCTTGCAGCGTTGATAGAAGTTAAGCCATCCTTAAAGGATTTTCTTAAGCCAAATAAGCATGGAGCAGAGACCATAGATTTTTCACAGCCAAAAGCTGTCAAACTTTTGAATCAGGCGATTCTTCATCATTATTATGGAATTACTTATTGGGATTTTCCTGAGCAACATCTATGTCCTCCGATCCCAGGAAGAGCAGATTACATACATTACCTTGCGGACCTTGTAAGGGAAGACAATTATGGCAAAATTCCTGCAGACCAGTTGACTGTATGTGATATCGGAACCGGTGCGAGTTGCATATATCCAGTAATCGGTGTTTCAGAATATCAATGGAATTTTATTGCTTCAGATGTTAGTGCCGAGGCCATTGCTTCTGCGGAAAAGATAATAGAAGGTAATTCAAGATTAAAGGGTAAGGTTGAGTGCCGACTGCAAAAAGACCCGAATTCCTTTTTTAAAGGAATACTAAAGACAGGAGAGAAAATAGATCTCTCTATGAGCAATCCTCCATTTCATTCTACCATTGAAGAGGCCAATGAAGGAAGTCTTCGGAAGATCAAAAACTTAACGGGAAAGACTGAGGAAAAACCTGTGTTGAATTTTTCTGGGAATAGAATGGAGTTGGTTTATGAGGGTGGGGAGTTCGCCTTTATAAAGGGTATGATCAATGAGAGTAAAGAAATCAAAGATCAATGTTATTGGTTTACGAGCCTTGTTTCTAAGAAAACAAATTTGGATAAAATATATTCAGTTCTTGAAGCTGTGAATGCTGCTGAAATAAGAACATTGGATTTGGCTACAGGGAATAAAATAAGTCGCATCGTTGCCTGGACTTTCCTTTCAGATCAAGATCAAAAAAACTGGAAAAATAGCCGATGGCAGACACGCTCGGGAAAATCGGAAGAAGAGTAGTATGATGAGCTTGAGGGCTTGTACTGTAGCTATTTTAAAAATTCATCCGTAAAATGACCCCGCGCCTTTTGGGTTGCAAATTTTTCTTGATTGTAAATTTTAGATTGACCTTTGGGGATTGAAAGAGATTTCCAATCTTCCCCTTTCCATTGCTTTCCTAAAAGAACAATCTGTCCGATATGATAAGAGTAGTGAGCAAGCTGCCGGAGAAACGCTTCTGTAATGGTATGTCCTATATTTCGGATATAAATTAAGGTCTCAAAATTCTCCTTATTTACGCTTGCCAAGGCATTGAATAAACAAGACCAACCTGATTCCCAATCTTCTAGTAATTCTTCTCGAGTATTTATTACTTCCTCAAATTCTTCATCTCTATTCCTAAAGTCTTTTTCACCATCTGTCGTCAGAAAATCAGTCCATCTTGATCGCATATTTCCAGCCAAGTGATGGACAATAATGCCTATGCTGTTTTCATCTTTTACCAACCTATCAAATAACTGGTTATCCTCCAGTTGCACGAAGGTTTTATCACCCAATTGTTTGTAGTATTGAAATTGTTTCTCGAGTGCTGAAATTAAGTTTTCGGTTGTGCTCATTTCTTGTGGTTGTCGGTTAAATTAATATTGATCCGTACTCAACATGACAAGTGTGCAAGCTTGCACCACTTCAATTCCAGCCTCCCTTGCTCGCATGGCTAGACGTGGATTTTCTGCTCCTGGATTAAAAATTATCCTTTTGGGTTTTAAACTGATGAGGTAATCTTCTGAAACTTCAAGTCTATCTTCACCCACATAGATGGTAATGGTGTCTATATCTTCAAAATCTGTCCCGACTTCTTCAATAGATACTTCGCCCACTTTACCTTTCCTCAATCCTACGGCGACCGTTTCAATCTCATGATCCTGCAGCATTTTTATGGCTTTGTTTGAGTAACGTTCTTCCTTCAATGACGCTCCCATGACTAGTGTTCGTTTATTTTGTTTCATACTTTATTAACAAAGAAATCCTAAATAAGATTCAGTTTAGTAAATTGTGGATGTAAGTTATCTTCCCTTTAATTATTTTAAATCTAAATGATGAATAAATTATTTTTTTTCTTGTCTTTCGCATTTCTGATGGTCAGTTGTCAAGACACAGGTCAAAAAGTGAATACAAGTTCTGATGCTGAAACGACATCTTCCGCGGATGAAAATTCTAAAATGGACCCATTACTGGCCAAATATATCCCTTTTCGCTTGGAGGCTGATTTAAGCCATCTTTCAGCCAATCAAAAACAGATTGTATCAAAATTAATTGATGCTGCTAAGATTATTGATGATATGTTTTGGTATGAGGCTGTTGGTACCAAGGAAGATTTTTTGAGTAAAATTACGGAGCCTAAGGAAAGAGAATTTGCCATGATAAATTATGGTCCATGGGATCGCTTAAATGGAAATAAACCATTTATTGAAGGGTATGGTAAAAAGTCCGCTGGCGCAAATTTTTATCCTGCCGATATGACAAAAGAAGAATTTGATGAAAGTGACATCTCAGATAAAAAAAATCTTTATTCCTTTATCCGTCGGGATGAAAATGGGAAATTGTATTCCGTTCCATATCATGAACACTTCAAAGTGGAAAATGAAAAAATTTCAAAGTTATTGGATGAGTGTTCAGCTCTTGCTGAAGACGCTGGATTGAAAAAATATCTTGAGGAGAGATCTAAAGCTCTTGTTTCTGATAATTTTCAAAAGAGTGACATGGCTTGGTTGGATATGAAAAATAATATGATTGATGTAGTTATTGGTCCTATTGAATCTTATGAAGATCAATTGTTTGGCTACCGTACGGCACATGAAGCTTATGTATTAATTAAGGATATGGAATGGAGCAAACGACTGGCCAAGTATGCCGCTTTTCTCCCGGAACTTCAAGAGGGTCTACCTGTAGATGCTGCCTACAAAACGGAGAAGCCTGGGAGGGATACTGAGTTGAATGCCTACGACGTCGTTTACTATTCTGGCGATTGCAATGCAGGAAGTAAAACCATTGCCATCAACCTACCAAATGATGAAGAAGTACAACTTTCGAAGGGAACCAGACGACTGCAGTTGAAAAATGCGATGCGGGCTAAATTTGATAAAATCCTAATGCCCATCTCCAAGGAATTGATTGACCCATCTCAAAGAAAACACATCACTTTCGATGCTTTCTTTTCTAATACCATGTTTCATGAAGTATCACATGGTCTAGGTATAAAAAATACAATCAATGGGAAAGGACTGGTGAGAGAAGCATTGAAAGAACATGCAAGCGCATTAGAGGAAGGTAAAGCAGATCTTTTAGGGTTATATATGATTAAGCAGTTGCACAAGAAAGGGGAATTGACAGATGACCTGATGGATTACTATGTTACTTTTATGACCAGTATTTTCAGATCTGTAAGATTCGGCGCCTCCTCTGCACACGGTAAAGCCAACATGATTAGATTTAATTATTTTGATAAGCTCAAGGCCTTTACTAGAGATCCAGAAACTGGATTTTATAAGATTAATTTTGAAAACTTTGAAAAGGCCATGGATGAGCTTGGTGAAAAAATATTGGTTTTGCAGGGCGATGGAGATTATGATGGGGTAGCCGCCTTGGTCGGTGAAATGGGTGTTATTAAAGCCACTTTAAAAAGTGATTTGGACATGCTAGCGGAGAAGGGGATTCCAGTGGATGTTATCTTTGAACAAGGGAAGCAATATTTAGATTTGTAAGATAGTTTTGGATGAGGTTGTAGGATTACCACCTCATCCAAAAATATTCTTTTACGATTTGTTATACAACGGCACGGTATATAGAATCGTCGTAGCACTTCCTATAGCTGGCCGTGGAATCTCTAATGATATCCAAGGCATGTAAAGAGTAATAAACCATCCTGCCTTTTACTAGGTCCTGATAGCCTACCATCTGTATCACATTGACTAAAAGGAGTCTCTGCTCCAAGTTTCCAGAGCTGGGCAGCGATCACCTCATCTTGAGATTTTAAATCAATGACTTTTAATGGACACTTCTTGTATAAGATGGCAGGAAATGCAAATGACAAGTGCAAGAAGAAAGGAGGATAAGATTGATGAATTTTGAGTCATCTCTTTTGCAATTTTATATTCATGCAAATACAATATATTGTATTTAGTAATGATTAAACTTCCATCTAATAATATCCAAATTCTATGAAAGTATACTCAAATATTTGACGGAAGTCGAAAGGAAGTAAAGATGGCCCTTAAAATAAAAGGGGGGCGCCTAATTCCTAGAATTAAGCCCCCCGTCCTCGTCTAATTGTTTCCTCTTTAACGAGTAAAGTTGATGTTGTTAATAACTTTTCAACTTTCGTTTATTCTTTTGTATCTGTTCGTTCTCATATTTTTCCTTTTCCTTCAATCGTTTACTCTTTTTGTTCTTATTTTTTTTAGGATCTTTCTCTTGCTTGTAATCTTCCAGATCAAGTCGATAGACCCGCATCACAGAATCTATAGATTCCGTTAATTTATCACTTCCTTCTTTCCAGTGAATCATGATACTATCCAGTTTGATACCCTTGGGTAAATCTTCTCGGTTGAATTCCCAATCTTTCATTTGGAATATTTTGGCACTATCCATTTGCTCGAAAACTCTTTCAAGTTCTACATCAAAATCTGCTAGTCTAATATCCATTTGTTCATGAAGTTTTTGGAAGTCTATTTTTTGAAAACTGGAATCCAAATCAAAATCTTCTAAGTAAATTTTTCGATCTCCATTTTCGTCATTGAGTCGTGGATGATTTTTCATGAATGAGTCGATGTGTATTTTTTTATCGCCTAACTTATTTTCCCATACGGAAATTTGAAGTTCGGCTTGGTCAAGTGCCTCAGAAATTTCTTGACTGTCTATTTGTATGTGCCAAAACTTCTCGTCTAGTTCATCCCAAGTATTCTCAGCACCTTCTTCCATATTCTTTAATAGTCTCTCTACAGTTTCAGTGATTGAATCAATGTCTATGCTATCTGAGATATATGAAAGCACGGTAGGGGTAAGGATGCCTATTTTGTTTAATGATTCGTGATTTTGAAGATTTATTATACGACCACTTAATCGGTTTTTTGTATCATCAATTTCATCGATAAATTTCGGGTAATCTTTCGCGTCAATTTCATTGCCATTAATTCTTAAGGAACTTATCTCTCCATTTTCATAGGAGACATCTACCCTCGATCCGTCTTCAAACCATTTCATCTCACAGGTTGACTTTTTCTTGTTGGGTAGGGTGTCCATTGATATGAACGAGGTTTCCTCAGAATTACTAGAGGTATTTGGTTCAATGCTCAGTGGAATAATTTTTTCAGGATACATTTCATTTACTTCCAGCTTGGCTGGAGATTCTCCAACACTTGCGGCCATCGACAGTAAAACAATTAGCGCGAGGAGCACGGTACTGGTCATAATCTTTTCCATGTAATGTGTTGTATGTTTGGTTGTGTTAAATATTCTTTCTACACGCTGTAACAGATGATTTTTGTGCCCACCGAATCCTAGGGCAAACGAACGATTTTCCACCTCATCCCCGATGCGATACAAGGCCTTGGCATAGTGAAGGTCGTTGTCAACAAACTTACGTGATGAATCATCACAGGCAAATTCTCTTTCTTTTCGGACGATGCTTGAAATGAGATGCACAAAAGGATTGAAGAAGTAAACATTCTCCATAATGGTCTGTAATATATTGAATACAAAATCTTGTCGTGCGACATGAGATAATTCGTGGATAAGAATCGACTCAACTTCGTCAAGTTCTAGTTGGTTAAACAGACCTATTGGAAATAAGATGATCGGTTTGAAATGTCCAATCAATTGCGGAGCTTCTACCATTTTTGATTCTGCAATTTCTACGATGCGACCACAACCCATGCGATCTAAGATTTCATCGACTTTCCGTTGCCATTTCCCATCACTAATACTCGAACTAGAGAATCTCACTTTTTCTAAATAACTGAGACCAAAAATGATACGCAATGAAAAAATAAGTATGCCGATCATCCATAACCATACAAGGTCGCCAGAGTGATTATTGACTAGGGTAGTGAAGCTTTCTAGAATATCTGGGTTGCTTAGTAATTCGGTGTTGGTCGTGTATCCGGTGTCGGTATTTAAAATATTTATCGGAACTTGATAGTGATGTGGAATATTGACTTGAGCACTTTCGTGCAAATGTAGGAATGTACAAATGGAACAAATCAACAAGACAGGCAAGGCTAAATAAGCAGTCCAATATTTTTTAGATGCGGCTTTGAAAAAAGAAAATTCAAAGAGTACATTTAAAAGCAAGTAAATCACTCCAGCTTGCCAGAGACTATGGATCAATGTCCATATGATGGCGTAGCTTTGTTGTTCTGATAAAAAGTTGCCTGTGATCATTTCGTTTGTTTTTCTTCCATTTCTTGGATGAGTTTCTTGACCGCTTCCAGTTCTTCTTTAGATGCATTGCTATTGCCAAGCGCTTGCATGACCAGCTTCATGGCTGACCCTCTAAAAGTTGCATCTACAAATTTATTTAATAGCTTCTTCTGTGTATCACCTTCGGTTACTGCAGCCTGATATATGTGTGTACGTTGGTTATCATCTCTGGTGAGTAACTGTTTCTCAAGCATAATCTGCATGAGCTTTAGGGTTGTTGTGTACCCAACGATTCTTTCTACTTGCAGCGTCTCATTGATCTGTCGTACTGTACTCGGACCCTTGGCCCATAGCAATTGTAAAATTTCCAATTCTGACTCTGTCGGTCGCGGCACCTTATTTCCTTTCATTGAATTTAGTAAAACCCGTATTGGGTGGTTAAACGATTAGACCATACAATGATATACGAAACATTTCGTAATAACTACGAATGACTTCGTATTAAGAAAAAATTAACAAATGCGTAGTTCAATGTCTCAAAGTGAATCTTAATGTCACACTCTGGAAAAACATTCCTTATACAAACTAGTACAACCTAGAGTTTGCTTTAAAAGAAGAGAGGAGTCTAGGATTTTAATTAATTACTAAACACAATATGATATGAAGTCTATTTTTTTTAATGTCCACTTTATGTTCTTGGCTTTAAGTTTGTCCATTTTTACTAACCCCACTGAGTTAAGAGCGGAGCCCTCCAATGACAATAATGAGTCAGTCGTCAGTTGTCCAAATTTTGGAGTAAGAGCAAATTTTATTGGCTGTAGTGCTGAGATTTGCGTCAAAGCAAGAAAATTTAATCCGCAGGTGGCGTATTACAGTTTTGAGGTCTTAGATGCCAGCGGTAGTCCAGTTGGTGGAAATCCAGGTACTAGTGATAATTGCATAACGATCAACGATTTAAATCCCGGAGAAACATATACAGTTCAAGGAGAAGTTAATTTCACCCCATACCCAGGACCAAATGACCCTACGCCTGTTACATACATTTGTCCATTCGGACCCATTGAATTTATAGTGCCAGAAGATTGTGCACCAACTCCACCCGAAAATGAATGTTCTGTTACCGACATAATTTGTGGCGATCCAATTCAAGGTGAGGATGATCAATATGATATTAAGTGGACCACAACTGGCTATGAATGTGACTTGGTTTTGGTTTATATGCCTCGATTAAATGGCGAAAGCTGCTGTGTTAAACCTATTCAAACTTCTGGAGTTATACCACTAGCTAGTGGTGATACTGGAATTAATTTAGATGATGCAGAAATACTTGAAAGAGCCCACTGTTTTTACTTCAGGCTTGAATACTGCTGTAAAGGCGATATTACTTTTGATGAAAGCGGAGAAGTTGAAACAGAAGATAGAAATTCTTGTGAATGTGATGAACCAAATGTTACCGAATGGATGTGTTACTATAACGGTGATTGTGTTCAATCTTTGATAGATGAGTCAACTACAACAGTCTTGGATTTTGAATTATTTCCTAACCCTGCTAGTGATGTAATTTCACTTATTAATCATAGTGAGGTTGCGGCATACATCACCATAATCGACGCCCAAGGCCTTCCGATGCAGCAAGAATTTAAAATGTCTAGCTCTAGTGAAGATGTGAGTATCGAAAGATTTGAGAGTGGATTGTACTGGGTTGTTTACAGAGATGCAAAAGGCAAGTTTCTTGATATTGAAAAATTAATAAAGAAGTAAAATTCCCTTTTGTCTGTGATGCATGGAAGTGGAATTTAAAGAAGGTCCTACGACTTTAGTTGTATGACCTTCTTTATTTTTTTACCAAGGCGGAAGAGAAACGGTTGACTAGAATATCCTTTCTGATTCATTAAATCTTATGGTTCCTGATTCCTTCGGAATGGTTTTTTCTGTGGGTCCTATCTGCGGTAGATGACTACATTATTATCACTGAAAATTAAGTATGAGTAGTCATAGATACAATGGTAGGTTTTGCCACGGTTATTTACATAGTATCTGGTGATGTAGTTGAAGTTGAATCCCTTTTTTTCCAAGATTTTTCTATTGACCTTTATTTGGCTTACGTTTTGGATCATGATTTCTTTTAGGATGATGTGGTTTCTATGTAGGATGGCATCCACGAAGCGGGTGGCCTTATTGGTTGCGATTTTTGTGTCGTAATAGTGATCGGATTTACACTTAATAGAGCAGAATATTTTATCCGTTCTTCCTTTCGATTTCAGAATTGAGGATTGGATTATCTGATGAATGATCTGGGTGGTTAGTCGGTTCTGCTGATGTAAGGATGTAGGGGTATCAGACATTATAATTTGTCACAATTTTTGGTCAAAAATTCCGCCAAATTGATTTCTCCTTTTTCTTTTACCC
>ENA-ORXT01000146-ORXT01000146.1-marine-metagenome-genome-assembly--contig:-NODE-146-length-117744-cov-8.381458_pt1 | contig 117744 bp, 76 predicted proteins | sample MGYA00237868_ERZ511482 | MGnify/ENA metagenome assembly ERZ511482 | reverse complement strand
AATAGTTGATTTTTCCAAAATCAAAGGTTTAGTATCTTCCGCTTCTTTAAATAGAGATTCCAACATTTTCTTGGTGGGCTTTAGTTGAGATTCTTCAACGTTTCTTAAGATTGATATAACTGCATCGATACGTTTGTTTAAAACGTTTTGAAGAGACATCCTGTTCATTCCTAAAGTATCATAAGGGGATAGGTTGTTATCTTCAAAAAATGCAATCATAAAATCTAAGGTTTCAGAATAGCTTGGACTGATTTTCTTTGAATATTTTTTAAATTTAGCAATTGTTTTTTTCTTGAATCGAATGGTATTAAAATCATCCATAATTTATGAAATTGTAACAATGAAATACTGGTTTTACTGGTGTGAATTTTAAATTTACGCAAAAAACAGAAATTGGCAATAAAAATACGTGGGTTAATTTATTGAAAATCAACTAATTGTGAATTAGTAACATCGCGTAGCGTGTTACCCTCTTGCTATTCCCCCTTAGTCTTGAATTAGCAGTTCTCATAGAATTATTTTATATGATATTTAGTGCTATTAAATTGTAACTTTTTATTGGGGAAATACTTTTTTTCTAAAATTAAATGGATTCATAAACAATACTTTTCTTTCTTTTAGTATTCTATATTATTAGAGATGTTTTTTATAAAACAAATAGTTCAATCTTATTATAATTGGCTTTTCCTTTTTTTTTAATGTATTATAGGATTTAAAGCTATATAAATAGCTGAAAAGTATAAAGCAAGTATAGTTTATATATGTTAAAAGGGTTAATACTCATTCTGGTTTATAACCCCTATAAAATGAATCATTTGACCTAATGTAATTTATAGGTATATTATATATTTGATTTTATTACTCAACTTTAAATTAGAGAACAGAATATATTTTTATTTCTGTTTAATTAAATATAAATTTTTAATCATGAAAAGAAAAATACACATTAAAAGTATTTTATTAACAGTTTTAAGTTTTGCTTGTCTTTTTAACATTCAAGATGTTTTTTCTCAAACGGCGGTCACTCCACCCGCTCTTACAACCAAAAACTGGCATATTCAAAATGTTTCAACAGGACAAAGGATGAAAGCAATTAAATGTGATAAGGCAGGGAACGATGTAAAGTTAGTTGAATCTACAGATGTAAGTGAATGTACTCAATATCAATTTGTAGAAGAATCGCCAAATGTTTTCTTTATGATTAATAGACAAACAACTGCCAGTCATATCCCTCAAGGAGGTTGTAAAAGTGCGGAAATTGATCAAAATATAAGACAGATTTCAGGTGCTAATACTGGTAGATGTGCGCGTTGGATATTTAAAAACTCTAAAGTTAATGGACAATATAGAATAGAAAGCAATAAGCTAGGGACTTGGATGGCTTCTGCGGATGCTTCTACTAAGAATAAAAAGGTTAGGTTAGTACCCAATACCGTAACAGACGATACTACGCTCTGGATACTTTTAGAAGCAGGGAGTGTTGGTTCAAAGAATTAACATTGCTATGAAATTGGCTTGTAGATATCATATATTCCATTGCTTTAATATACATTCTAGTTTATAACTTGTTATTGTAAGTGCCAGAAAAAAAACCTACTACTAAAAGTTTTTTATAATAGATTTAAATATTGTCGTGTCCAATAAATTTGTAGTGTTTGGTGTTTGTGTGCCATAATATTCACACACTAAATCCATTGGTGTTTTTTTGCTACTAACTACATGGTAGCTATAGGTTTTTCAAATTTCAACGTTATCACATCCTGCTTTTTCTTACCTAGTTTTAGAAGTATCTGTTTTTTTGTTAGACTAATTTAGAATAATCAGTTTCAGTATTCAAAAACCTCTAGTTTCCTAAAAACAAATTTTATATTGTTTTCAAAGAATAAGGTCTCAATTTTTTTATATTAAATTGTAATTATAGATATATAATCTTCGAAAGTGAATGAAAATAATTTTTTAAAAAAATAAAATATAAGAAGAAATGAACTCAATTCTAAAAAATATATATTTTAAAGGGAATAAAGCTCATTTTGCTTTATTCCCCCTATGGAATGAATTATTTGACCTAATGTAATTGAGAAGTGTATTATACATTTGATTTAGTTAATTAATCTCTAATTGGAGAACAGAAAACTTGATGTTTTCTATTTAATTAAATATAAACTCTTTAAATTATTTAATCATGAAAAAAAAATTACAAATTAAAAGTATGTTGTTATTAACTTTAAGTTTTACTTGTTTTATTAATATTCAAGATGCTTTTTCGCAAACAGCAGTTACTCCTCCTGACCTTACCACAAAAAACTGGCATATTCAAAATGTTTCAACAGGAGAAAGGATGATAGCAATTAAATGTGATGGCATAGGCAATGACGTAAAGTTAGTTGCATCTACAGAAGTTGGTGAGTGTGCTCAGTATCAATTTATAGAAGAATCACCTAATGTCTTTTATATGATTAATAGACAGACAACTGCTGGTCATATACCTAAAGGAGGATGTAGTAGTCCGGATGTTGATCAAAAAATAAGACAGGTTTCAGGTGGTAATACTGGTAGCTGTGCACGTTGGATTTTTAAAGATTCTAACGTTACTGGTCAATATAGAATTGAAAGTGTTGGGCAGGGTACTTGGATGTCTTCTTCAGATCCAAATATAAGTAGTACTAAAGTTAGATTAGTGCCTAACACCGTAATAGATGATACTACGCTTTGGGAACTTGTAGAAGAAGGAGTCGGATTGAGTACTTCATTAAATCAATCTAAAACTTTAAAAGTATATCCTAATCCTGTAAATGATATCTTGAATATAGATAATATCAAAGGATCAAATTTTAGTTCTATTAAAGTTTATGATTTATTAGGAAAGGAAGTTATGGATAAACCATTTAATCGTAGATTAAACTTAAGTAAGCTTAAAACAGGATTTTATTTTTTAAGATTCTCTTCAGATACAGATAACAATCTAAATCAAGTTATAAAAATAAACAAATTATAGTTTTTAATTTTTTAAATCTATTTTAATACGAATTTTAAATAAAAGTAGAAATTAGGTGTCATACTTGCCAAAAGCTAATTTAATATTTTAAAATAAGTTCAATTATTTATTAAATTAAAAAACATATCAATACTATTAAATGCTTATATATTTCAGTAGTTCATTTGAAAATTTTTACAAGAGAGGTTGATATAAATTGTTAATTTTATTTGCAATCCCATATTCTAATCCCTTTTCACTAACAGTTTCCACTTCAGGATACTTCTTATTTAATTTTAATGAGATTTTTAAAAATAGCAATAACCATATTTATTACAACCATTTCAAACTTGGTTGTTTCACAAAATAACGATTGGGAAAATCCATCAGTAATTGGTATAAATAAATTGCCTGCACGAGTAACTTCAATATCTTACAAAAGTGAAGAAAATGCTTTAAAAGGAAATAAAAACAACTCTGAAAGATACCGCTCTTTAAATGGTAATTGGAAATTCAATTGGGCAAAGACTGTAGAGGAATCTTTTAAAGAATTTTACAAGAATGAATTTAATACTTCTGGATGGAAGAATATTAAGGTGCCAGCCAATTGGGAATTAGAAGGTTATGGTACTGCAATTTACACCAATACTATATATCCGTTTGTACCTGTAAACCCGCCTTATGTTCCAGTAGATGATAATCCTACGGGCAGTTATGTGACTTATTTTGATGTGCCAACCAATTGGGCAAATGAAAGAGTCATATTGCATTTTGGAGGCGTTAGTTCAGCTTTTTATGTTTGGATAAATGGTAAGAAAGTTGGCTATAGCGAAGGTAGCCGATTACCAGCAGAATTTGATATCACTAAATACCTATCCGAAGGAAAAAATAAATTAGCAGTGAAGGTTTTTAGATGGAGTAACGGAAGTTATCTTGAAGATCAAGACCATTGGAGATTAAGCGGTATACATCGTGAGGTTTATTTGGAAGCAACACCTCAAACCTACATACAAGATTATTTTGTGCGTACCTCTTTAGATAGCGCTTACAAAGATGCCACTTTAGAAATAAGACCTAAAATTGTTAATGAATCTTCTCAAGATTTGAAAGGTTGGAGTATTGAAGCGCAGCTTTATGATTCAAATGGAAGCCCTGTTTTAGAGAAACCACTTTATAAAAATGTTATTGAAATTTTAAATGAGAAGTTTCCATATAGTGGTGCTACAGAATTTCCGATTTTAACAGCAGCTATTAAAAATCCTAAAAAATGGTCGGCAGAAACGCCCAATCTTTATAAGTTGCTTATAAAATTAAAAGACGAAAACAATAATTTAATAGAAGCACGAAGTTCTAGTATTGGTTTTAGGAGTGTAGAGATTAAAGATGGACAGCTATGGGTTAACGGAAAAGCAATACTATTATATGGTGTAAACCGCCATGAACATCATGAAAGAACAGGTAAAGTGGTGGATGAAAAAACTATGGTAAAGGATATTGAATTATTAAAACAATTAAATTTTAATGCAGTTCGAACTTCGCACTATCCTAATGATCCTAGATGGTATGAGTTATGTGATATTTATGGGATGTATGTGTTAGATGAAGCCAATTTAGAAACGCACGGTGTGGGTGGTAAATTAACCAATGATCCGCTTTGGCACACAGCATTTTTACAACGTGCTATTAATATGGTAGAACGTGATAAAAATCATCCTTCTATTATAGGATGGTCTCTAGGTAATGAATCTGGATTGGGACCAAATCATGCTGCAATGGCAGGATGGATAAAAGCCTATGATCCTACACGATTTATACATTATGAAGGAGCTCAATTTGCAGATAATTCGCCAGATCCAGCTTTTGTTGATGTAATAAGTCGTATGTATACTACCATACCAGAAGTTGTTTCAATAGCAAATGATGCTAGAGATAACCGACCAATAATATGGTGTGAATATGCCCATTCTATGGGTAATTCTACAGGGAATCTAGCAGAATTTTGGAATGCCATACGTGCCAACAAACGAATGATTGGAGGTTTTATTTGGGATTGGACGGACCAAGGACTTATAAAAAAGAATGAAAATGGTAAAGAATTTTGGGCTTATGGTGGAGATTTTGGAGATACTATAAATTCTGAAAATTTTAACCTTAACGGAATTATTTTTCCCAATCAAACACCACAGCCAGCAGCTTGGGAATGTAAAAAAATATTTCAACCTATTAAAGTAAATTCAGTTGCCATAGATAAAGGAATCTTTAAGGTAACAAACAGACATAATTTTTTAAATCTCAATCAGTATGATTTGGAATGGAAACTTGAAGAAGATGGTAAAGTTTTAAAAACAGGTATACTTACAGATTTAAATGTAAAACCACAAGAAACGCTTGAGGTTCGATTGCCTTACCAACTTCCTGAATTCAACACTGGGAAATCCTATTATATTACTGTAAACTTTAGTTTAAAGCAAGATACATCTTGGGCAAAGAAAGGACATGTAGTAGGGTGGGATCAATTTGAAATTCCTAATGGAAAAAGTTATGAAAGTTTGCCTACCCTCGACATGTCTTCAAAAATTCAAATTGAAAACAATAAGAAGGTCTTAAAACTTAAAAGCAACGCTATTGCAATGGTTTTCAATAAGAAAACGGGCTTTCTAAGTTCATATAAAATTGATGATAAGGATATTTTGCTTTCAGAAATGAAACCTAATTTTTGGCGCCCACTTACAGATAATGATCAAAGAGGTGCTAAAATCCATATTAAACAAGCCGTATGGAAAACTGCAGGCGATAATTTAAAATTAGACATATTTAAAGTAGAAGAAGTACAAAAGTCTATAAAGGTTGATGTTAATTACACCATGAAGGATATGGAATCTCAGTATAATATGTCTTATCTAATTAATAATGATGGTCGCCTACAGGTTACATGCACATATACCCCAGGATCCAAGAATCTTCCTGAATTGCCCCGCTTTGGTCTTCAAATGGAAGTTGCTAATGATTTAGAATATATAGAATGGTTTGGAAAAGGACCTCATGAAAATTATTCCGATAGAAATCAGGGTGCTGCATTTGGGAATTATAAAGCCAACGTTTTAAAAGATTTCGTGCATTATGTAATGCCACAAGAAAGTAGCAATCATACAGAAGTGAAATGGTTCAACTTATTAAATAATAAAGAAACAGGTTGGTATGTAAGAGGGTCACAGCCTTTAAATTTTAGTGTTTGGCCATATTCTATGGAAGATATTGCAAAAGCTAAACATATAATTGATCTTAAAAAAAGAGATTTTTTTACCCTTAATATTGATTATTTGCAAATGGGATTGGGTGGAGATGATACATGGTCTAAAAGGTCAAAGCCACATGAGCAATACCGCTTAAAAAACAAATATTATTCTTATAGTTTTGAAATAACTCCAAAACTGAATAAATAAATTTAAAACACACATAAGACATCATGTTTAGAATAATTAAATACTTTATAATAGGAATATTGTTTGCAATAGTTTCCTGCTTGCAACCAGATTCTAAGAAAACGAATATAGCCACCAAAAACACCTATAAAACCACTAGTGAAAAACCTAATATCTTATGGATTATTGCTGACGATTTAGGTGTCGATCTTGGTTGTTATGGAAATAATTTAATCCATACTCCTAATATTGATAAACTCGCCTCTGAAGGTGCACGCTATAATAATATGTTTACTGTAGCAGCAGTTTGCTCTGTAAGCCGTTCATCTATGATTACCGGCATGTATCCTGTAAGTATTGATTCTCATCAACATCGAAAGCAGTATAAAGACTCTCTTCCAGACCCAGTAAAACCTATTACAACATATTTTAAAAAGGCAGGCTATTACATTACCAATAAAGGTAAAACAGATTATAATTTTATTCATTCTAAAGAGAATCTTTTTGATGCAACAGATTGGAAAAACAGAAAAGAAGGACAACCGTTTTTCTCACAAGTTCAAATTTCATTTCCTCACAGGCCTTTTAAAGCGGATTCTATACATCCTATAAACCCAGATGATGTAACATTACCACCCTATTATCCTAACCACCCTATAGCAAGAAAAGATTGGGCTTTATATTTAGAAACCATACAACATGTAGATAAAGAAGTGGGGGAAATATTAGATAAGTTGAAAGAAGATGGACTTGCCGAAAATACGGTGGTATTTTTTCTTGGCGATCAAGGAAGACCCATGGTAAAATCTAAACAGTTTTTGTATGATGCAGGGATAAAAACACCACTTATAATTCGATGGTCTGGAAAAATAAAACCAGGAACTGTAAATGATCAATTAATTAATAATTTGGATTTAGCGCCTACCAGCATGAAAATTGCCAATATTACAATTCCCGAATATATTCAAGGTCAAGATTTTTTACAGAATAAATCTGCTAGAGATTATGTTTACGGTATGCGAGACCGTAGGGATGAAACTGTAGATAGAATTAGAATGATTAGAAGTAAAGATTTTAAATACATTAGAAATTATTATACTGATAGACCGTATACACAGTTTAATGCTTACAAGAAGAATTTTTATCCCGTATTAACATTAATGCAAGTCATGTATAAAAATGGAGAACTTAATGCAGATCAGGCATCTTTCTTCAGTGAATATAGACCAAAAGAAGAATTTTACGACTTAAATAAGGATCCTTACGAATTACATAATTTAGCGGATTCTGATGCATATAATTCACAGAAAACTGAACTAAAAAAACAGCTTGATAAGTGGTTAAGAGAAACAGATTTTGGGGCCTATCCAGAGCGTTCAAATGAAATAAATTTTGCAAATAAATTAATGCAAGGTAAATTTAAAGAAAAGATGGAAGCAAAAGGGCTTAGTGTAAATATTTCAGATGAAGATTATTTAAAATATTGGGAAGCCAAATTATTAGGTAAAAATAAATAGTATAAACTCCTAAATGAGCTTAACGAGATAATTTATAATCTATTTCAAGTTTCTAAAACCTTTAAAAAGAATAATTAATAAATTTTAATAAATGATAAGTCAAAAAATTTTCAAAAAATGTTATAAATTTTTAGTTGTAGGTGTCGTAATTATATGGTGTCAATCTTGCAAGACAAATGCTGGAAAACAAGATCAAAAAACACCAAGTAAAAAACCAAACATTATATATATACTTGCGGATGATATGGGTTATGGCGATTTGGGAAGTTACGGGCAAAAAATAATTAAAACCCCCATTCTGGATAAAATGGCTGAAGAAGGTATGCGTTTTACAGAACATTATTCTGGAAGCACGGTTTGTGCACCTTCTCGTGGTGTTTTAATGACAGGTCTAAATACGGCGCACAGTTTTATTCGAGGTAATTTTTCGATAGCAACGGAAGGCAATTTAGCAATACCAGATAGCACAATTACGGTTGCTGAAATTCTAAAAAAGGACGGTTATAATACAGGCGTAATTGGAAAATGGGGCTTGGGTGGTCCAAAATCTGTAGGTGGACCTAATAGCCAAGGTTTCGATTATTCTTTTTGTTACCTAGACCAGCGCAATGCGCACGAATATTATCCAGAATATTTGTGGGAAAATGAAGAAAAATATCTATTAACAAAAAATGTAAATAATCAACAGGGAGAATATACTCATGATCTTTTTACAAATCAGGCTTTGGATTTTATTAAACAATACAAAGAAGAACCATTCTTTTTATATTTACCCTACACCATACCTCATGGAAAATATCAAGTACCAGATGACGCCCCATATTCAGATTTAGATTTTCCACAACCTATTAAGAACTATGCGGCGATGATTACGCGTATGGATGGAGATATTGGAAAAATAATAAAGCAACTTAAAAGTTTGAATATTGATGAAAATACCATTATAATTTTCTCAAGTGATAATGGCCCAACTCCAGATGTAAACGAATTTTATAATAGTAATGGACGCTCCCGAGGTTTTAAAAGAGATTTGTATGAGGGTGGTATAAAGGCACCAATGATTGTGCGATGGCCAGGCAAAATTAAACCTAGTACAACAAGTGACTTAATTTCAGATTTTTCAGATTTTCTTCCAACAGCCTGCGAAATTGCAGGTATTAAACCTCCAAAAAATAGTGATGGTATCTCTTTTTTAAACGAATTACAAGGTAAAGAACAGAAACAACACGATTTTTTATATTGGGAGTTTTATAAATATCATTATGGCTGGAAACCAGGCGATGATCCTAAAAAAAGAAACTCTTTTGATAGTCAAGCTGTTAGAATGGGCAAATGGAAAGCTGTTAAAGCAAATATTGCAAAGAATCCAAATGCTAAATTAGAACTTTACGATTTAAGTATTGATTTTGGCGAGACAAATGATATTGCAAGCATGCACCCAGCTATTGTTCAAAAAATAGAGCAATTAATTGAAAAAACACGCTTTGATGTAGAATATTTTAGTAAGTAATAGCTCTCCAATGAAGATAGATATGATCACAAAATTTTTAAAAATAGCAGTTGTTATATCTATTTTTTTTATTTCCTTTTTAAACTATGCACAGCGAAAAATTTTAGATGCCTCTTCTATAATTTCTTATGTATTAAATCATCAAAAGGATAATGGTGCTTTTGGTCCTCATAACAAAGAATATACAGATTTGGCTTGGAATTATCCTGCCATACATACGCTCAAAATTTTAGATGCTACAATTCCCAGAGAAAAAGAAGCCTTTGAAAACGGTAATAAAGCTTGGATTGAAATGAATTCTAGGAAAAACGGTCCTTGGTACTGGTCTTTTTTCCAGAAAGCACATTTGTACAATCTTTACAATATTTCTAGTACCAATTTTGAAGAAGGTGTAAAACGAAATCAGAATTGGGATATTCAATTTAAAGCGAGAAAAACTTACTTAGAAACAAATACTTATAAAAAAGGATACTTTTTTGATATCTCATCCTTGTGGCATATGATAGGTGCATTACATCTTTTAGATGGTAACATTACCAGTAAAAACGACGTGGAAAACTATCTAAAAATGCGTCAGGTAGAAAATGGCGCATTTGTAGATGACGTTACCGAAACACCTACACCAACCAATGAGGAAGCAAACTTAATAATTACTAGTTATGCTATTCTTACATTAAAGAGTTTAAAAAGCAAAGTTCTAAACGCTGAAAAATGCATTAAATGGCTTCAAGATTGCCAAACAAACGAAGGCGGGTTTAAATATAATCCGGATAGCAAAGTGTCTAGCAATCAGGCAGATGTTTGGTACACTTGGTCTGCAATACGTGCGCTAAAAGCTTTAGGCGCTAAACCTAAAAACACTAAAAAATGTATCGCATGGTTAAATTCGCTTCAAAATTATGATGGTGGATTTGGAGATAGACCAAAATGGAAATCGAGACTTTACAGTACTTATTATGCTGTCTCGGCATTACACAATCTCACGGGAGATGCAACCTCAGCAATAGCTTCTAAACATAGGGCATGTCATAAAAAAATTATTCCCGAGGGTAAATATTCAATTTTTCAAGCGTATCATAAAAGTCCTTCTGGAGGAAGAGGTATGATTGATTCTATTGTTGCTATGAAATTAAATTTGATAGGTATAAAATCGAATATAAAAACTATAAATTTAAATAAGGGTATAAGTTCTCAAGTTGAAAATAATAGAGTGTATATCAAAGAAAAAGAATATCCTCTGGAGGTTTTAGAATTACCTGAAAATTATAGTCATAAATTAATTTGGTCCAACGGGCAAATAGCAGATCATGTTTCTAATTTTATTATTCCGCCAAATCTCTCATCTTCGGAAGCCAAGACATATAAAAAATCTTTTTTAATTGGGCAGATGGGATTTCCTTGGAAGAGATTTAAAAAAGAAGTAATTTGTCCAATAATAAATTTAAAAAATGGAACACTCTATTATCCAGAACTGGATTATTCAATGTTAAATGCTTACCAAGTTTATGATGAGGGTTTAGACGGTGGCGGTGGGTATAATGCTGTACCTGCTGCACATTTTGGAAATATAGATTGGGTGAGGCATTTTCCATATAAGGAACGTTGGGAAGGCGTTTTACCTTTTGTTGCAGATGGCGATGCACATGGAGATATTGTAAAATGGCGAAAAAACTTGCTTCAATTTAGAAATGTGTACATCGCTAAAAATTACCACTTTAAAAATTACATAGATGCTTCAGTTAATGGAAGGTCTGTTTGTGTAATCCATATGCCTTCAGGAACAGTAAGGTATTATGGAAGTAAGGAGGCGATCGCTTATTTAATAAAGCATTATAAAGATTGGAAATGGTGGGAAGATAAATAAAAGAAATAGCGTGGAATATATATTTTTAAACCCATGTTTTTCTCAGAACCACTTTTTTTGATCTAAAAAACACCTATTTTTAAAATTAATAGTGAAATAATTTATTTGACTTAAATATATTCAATAGATGCAGAAATTGTTCGTAATTTTTTTAATTTTCTATTCCATTCTAGGGTATTCTCAAGAATTTAATCAGGAATATTTAATTGATTATATTTCAACTAAAGAAGGTCTTTCTCATAATTATGTTTCTCAGGTAGTAAGTGATTCATTAAATATCAAATGGATTGCATCAGAGAATGGTCTTATTAAATATGATGGGGTAAACTTTACAACCATAAAGCCAGGACCAGATTATCCAGGACTTCGTAACGAAAATATTGAAACTTTATTCATTGATAGTAAAAATAATCTTTGGATAGGAACCAAAAGTGGTGGGTTATCCCGAATCAAATTAGAGACAGGAGTATTAGAAAACTTTAATGAAGTACTTAATGGCGATGCCAATGCATCTTTAAGAATACGAGCAATTAATGAAGATTCGAATGGGAATATCTGGGTAGGAACAAGTGAAAACGGTCTATTTGTTATTAATAATACTTATAATAAACTCTATAAGCATTATCCTCTCAGGGAAGTTTTAAGTATATTAAAAGATGCTCACGGTAATATGTGGTTTGGTTCTGAAAATTCTTTGAAAAAATATGACCCCTCAGAAGAACGGGTTTTCTCATTTAAATTAGACGAAGCATCTTCTATTATTACAGATCTTGTTGAAGATAAAAAACGAAATTGCTTATGGATTAGTACATTTTCTGATGAAATTCAAAAAGACAAAAAAATCCTTCAATTAGACTTTAATACTCAACGTATTCAGGCATTGAGCACAGAAATAGAAACTGATTTTTTTCCAACACTTTTTCTAGATAATACAAATAATTTATGGATTGGAACATGGGGAAATGGATTATATAGAAACAATGATGAACTTCAAAAATTCGAAAAATTAGATTTAGTTTATCCACCAAATAATAAAAAAACAGTTAATTATGATATTATAATTAATATTCATAATGATAAAGATAATGTACTATGGATTGCTACAGGATTAGGGGGAATGATAAAACTTACAGAAGGTAAAGGGTTTAAAAATTTAGATGCTGTAGTTCAAAATCCAGTTTTAAAAAATAATCTTGTCATACTTTCCGTTTACAAGAAAAATAAATTTTGGCTTGGAACTTTACGTAATGGTTTATTTATAGGAGACTCATTGTCTAACGTTAAACAAGTTAAAGGAATAGGGAATAGGAAGGTACTTTCTATTTATGAACATAATGCTATTTTTTATATAGGAACGCCAGATGAATGTTTTTTATTAAATGCGGCTGGAGAAAAACTAAGTTCTATAAAAATACCATTAGCAACCTCTTTTTTATCAGAAAATGATGGTTCGATTTGGGTAGGAACACAACAAGAAGGTTTGATACTATTAGATGTTTCCAACCCTAAAAACCCAGTTATTAAAAACAAATTCACAAATAGTGATGAAAACAAATCAATAGGAAGTAACCGTATAACGTCCATTGTGAGAGACGGTCAAAACAATCTGTGGCTTGGAACATACAACGGCATATATTTATACAATTACAAAGATGAAAAATTTGTGCCTCATGCAGAGTTATTTAAAGAAACTTTACCAGCAATTATAAATGTTATTTTTGTAAATAAAGGGTATATATGGTTAGGCACACCAGATGGACTTTACCAATTAAAATATACCAATTACACATTAAATATAATAAATAAATTTTCAAAAGAAGACGGACTTTATAATGATTTTATCTGTGGAATAACGGCATACAATGATAAGCTATGGTTAACAACAACAACGAATCTAGTATGTTTAGATGTAACCGATAGTTCGTTTGTCGAATATGGAAAAAATGATGGCGTCTATACTTCTCAGTTTTATATTAGAAGTTTTTTTAAAGACGATGCCTCATGGATTTATGCAGGTGGTTTAGGGAACTTAACTTATTTTCATCCTGATAAGATAAAAAAAGACACTATAGTAAATAATGATATCATTCTTACGCATTTATTGGTAAATAATCAAATAGTGACACCTAGCAGCCCTAATTATGATTTTGTTAATTTAAACAAAAACTTTAGTTATGCTGAAAATATTGAATTTACTCATAAAGAAAAATCTTTTGCCATAGGTTTTGCAAATTCAAATTTCGATAATAAAGTCCATAATTATCGATACAAATTAGAGGGTTATCAAAATGAATGGGTAAATTTAAAACTGCAGAATGAAGTTCATTTTGTGGGATTGCCACCAGGAGATTATAAATTACTTATCAGTTCATCCAACGATTTGCAACATTGGTCAATCCCAAAATCATTGGATATAAAAATCAATTATGCGCCTTGGCTAAGTCCTTGGGCTTTTCTTCTTTATTTTATACTTTCTTGTTTAATAATAACCAGTTTCTACTATATGCTTTTAAAGCATTCAAAACTGCGTAATACATTAAAAAAAGAACAAGAATTGAGTGACGCTAAATTTACTTTTTTTACTAATATTTCACATGAATTTAGAACTCCGCTTACTTTAATTACTGGACCAATTAAAGATCTTATTTCAATGAGCGGTTTAAGCACTGAAGTTTCTGAAAAACTTATAACTGTTGATAAAAATGCGACACGACTGCTCAATCTTATAAATCAATTACTTGATTTTAGAAAAGCAGGTCATGGTCTATTAAAACTTAATGTTAGTGACGGGGATTTTGTTCGATTTACTGAGGAAGTATTTCTTTATTTTAAGGAACAAGCTGCAGATAAAAATATTAAATACGAGTTCGATAAAGCAAATGATTCTATTGTTTTTCCTTTTGATAGGAGTAAGATTGAAATTGTATTATGCAATCTTATTTCTAATGCTTTTAAATTTACAGACAAAGGTGGAACCATTAAATTATCAGTCCAAAAAAATGATGATTTCTGTATATTGAAGCTTGAAGATAATGGTAATGGGATGAGTAAAGAATTTGAAAATAAAATATTCAATCGTTTTTATCAAATTCAAACCACAAATACCTCTCATTTTATTGGAAGCGGTATTGGATTGAGCTTTACCAAAAAAATTGTGGAATTACATCACGGGAATATAGAAGTTAAAAGCCAGTTAAATAAAGGCACTGAGTTTACGATTAAATTTCCTTTATCCACAAATTATAATCCAAGTCATATTGATGAAAATATTAAAAACACCGATAAAATCGAAATTTACGAAAAACTTGACCTTAAAGATTTATCTATTAAAAACTTAGAATTAGAACAAAAGGAAAATACACTCTTAATTGTAGATGATAATAAGGATATTCGGAAATATCTGTGTCAATTTTTAGCTCCCACTTATAATATATTAGAAGCCGCTAATGGAAAACAATGTGTAGAAATTGCATCTAAAGAGAATTGTGATTTAATTCTGTGTGATATAATGATGCCGATAATGGATGGTTTAACAGCCTGTAAAGCTCTAAAATCAAATATAAGTACGTCTCATATTCCAGTAATTTTACTTACAGCACGATCATCTAATATGTACGAGATAAAAGGACTTAAAACTGGTGCAGATGATTTTATCACTAAACCTTTTGATCCACAGGTTGTAAAAGCAAGAATCTCCACATTACTCCAAAATCGTTCAAAAACAAGAGAATATTTTTTGAATAAAGTTCGGTTTGAGCCAACGTTTTCAAAACTAGATAAGGATGATTCAGAAAGTGTATTCATTAATAAAGTGATTTCCGCTGTAGAAGAAAATCTTCTGAATGAGGAATTTGGAATTAATAGTTTAATGGATATTTGTTTTATGAGTCAATCTACATTATATCGAAAAATAAAATCACTTACTGGTCTTTCCTTAACTGGATTTATTAGATCTATTAGGTTGAAAAAATCTGCTGAATTAATTCTTACTGAAGACATCAAAATGAAAGAAGTTGCCATGCGAGTAGGATTTAATGATTATAAATATTTTAAAGTATCTTTTAAAAAACAGTTTAGATGTCTACCTTCTAAGTATAAATCAAAAATTAAATTACAAACTCAGAATAACAAATAGCTAGTTTGTAAAAGGGTTTTGATTATTCATTGTTCTATTTTCAATTTAAGCTTAAATTAGACTATCAGCGACTTTAACTTTCTACCTAAAAGTAAATCCAATAATAATTATGACTTCAAATAGTTTTTATTGTGTTCATAAAATATTCTGTAAACAGTATAAAAACTATCATATTTTTTTGCTTAAAATAATATATGATTTTTTTTTTTTCAATTAGCGAATATTAAATAAAAAATATGAAATTTCAAGAATTTTATTTCTTTCTCAAATCGCTTATAAATAAACACTTAACTTATTACATCGCATTCTAAAATAGAATTATTTAAACCCATAATTGATCTATTTACCCTAAAGTATTCTAGTGGAAATTTGTTTATTTGGTTGACAAACTAACTTTAAACTAAAACGATTATAATCAAATAGATAAAAAGTAAAATCATAAGTTTTATTTTTTATCGGACATTATTTATTTCACATTGTAATAAGGTATATGTTTTGTCTTAGTGTTAACTTTAATTTTTTTTATGAAAAAATGTATTTTATTATCCCGATTAATAAGTGTGATTTTTGCTTTACAGTTACTATTTAGTAATCAAATTTTAGCCCAGAATCAAGAAGAATGCTTTGATTACAATAAAACCGCTTTTTTTACAGGTTTATGGTTTGGAGATGGTGAAACGAGATTTGATGATAGTAAATTAATAGATGGAATTACTTACCATAGAGGGAAAATGTGGGCAATAAAAGAATATAGAGAAGAAGTTGTTGAAGCTTTTGGATCTGGATTTGGGATAGAAGGAATCTTTTTTGATTTAGAAAGATATGAAAATATTAAAAAAGGTTTAACTACAATTCCACCACCAACATCACAAGAAAAAAAAGCGATAGAAAAAAAATTAAATAATATCATTTTTTGGATAAATCCCCAAGGTCCTTTTAAAGATTTTGATCCAAATAATTCTCGAAGCACATCCCCTATTGTTCCAGCTCCAGCTCAAGTGGTTGATACTAGAAGTAAAGTTTTATCTTGGATGATGGGTGTGATATATACCGAAGGTTTTCGAGGGGGTAGAATAATAGATGATAGAGGTAATATAGCTCAAGAGAAAATGCAAAAGGCATTTGATTTGATCAAAACTGCGGGCTTTGAAACAGCGACCTTAACACGAGAAGATAAAAACACTAAAACCCCTAAATATGCAATTAGGATTAAGGAACCAGATTTCAAAATAGTTCAAGCACTTCCGTTTCGAAGATGGAATAGAGTTCCAGGAATGCCAGCATCGGTTAATGGAGCAAAAATACTACCTCCATCAGATGTAGACCAATATCCAAGTTGCGTTGCTGGTTTAAGTGTAAATGGATTAAACCATCAAGATAAAATAATAATCAAAAATCCGTTAAACCGTGGTGATAATTTAATAATCAAGTTACCAAATGGTTCTCAAACTGCAATATGTAAAATTTTTGATATCCATGGTAAATTCATAAATCAATTTGAAATTTCAGATAATAAGCATACTTATGCTCAGGTAGCTAATTTAAGCATTGGGTTATATATTGTTAAAGTATTTTTACCAGGGCAAACACAGAATATAAAATTAATTATTAAATAAATTGCCACTAATTTATATACTGTACAAGTTTTAAAATCTCAGTTCAAAAGTTGATCTGAGATTTTTTTCATTATTGGTTTTATTTTTAAATTGAGAAATAAAGATAAAAACCTAAATTCTTTTAATAATCTAAATATTAAAAGCTTCTATTTCAGAATTTTATCAAACTAACAAAATATTATAAAACATTTATTTTGAGGAAGGTGTAAGCTATTTTGATTTATTCCCCCTATGGAATGAATCATTTGACCTCATTTAAATGACAGGTGTATTATATATTTGTGTATATAAAATTATTCTAACATGAATTTTTGAATTATGAATTTTTTTAAGTGTCTTTTAATAATCATTACAATTAAAACAAACTAAATATGAAAATCAAACTTCTTGAAAAAAAGCTGTTTTTAACATGGCAAATCAAGGCTTGCTTAATTGCATTTTTTCTCTCCCTAAGCGTAAATCTAGCACAGGCACAAACAAAAAACATTACAGGTATTGTTACTGGAGATGGTTTGCCTTTAGCAGGCGCAAGTGTTATTGTAAAAGGCACAAATAAAGGGGTAGTTACAGATTTTGATGGGAATTATACTATAAATGTAACTGCTGGACAAACTTTAGTTTTTTCTTATTTAGGGTTTATTGATGAAGATGTTTTAATAAACAACCAAACAGTTATTAATTTAAAAATGGAAGAAGATCTATCTACTTTAGAAGAGATTGTTGTAGTTGGTTATGGATCACAAAAGAAAAAGGAAATTACAGGAGCTGTGGGACGGGTAAAAGCAGAAGAATTGGAAAAAGTAACTACTTCTGATATTGGTACTGCATTACAAGGGCAAATTGCTGGTGTTAATGTATCGTCTGCATCTGGTGCGCCTGGAGAAGAAGCAAATATATTAATTCGTGGTTTTAGTTCTTTAATAGATGGTCAAAATGGACCACTTTACGTAGTAGATGGAATTCCTTTTGATCAAGATCCTGGTTTAAGTATTAGTGAAATTGAAACTATTGACGTCTTAAAAGATGCAGCATCTGCTTCTATTTATGGTACGCGTGGTGCTGGTGGTGTTATATTAATTACTACTAAGCAAGGTAAAGTTGGTGAAATGAGTATTCGTGTTAATACGGAATATGGATTTCAAGATATTAATCCAGAGTTTGATACGATGACTAAGGAAGAATATACCTATGTGCAACTAACAAGTCAGGCCATTAATCAAGTTAAAATAAAAGGTAATGTTGATGGAGATATTCATAGAAACCCAAGTAATTTTACTAATAATAGTCAATTAGATGATTTATTATTAAATGATATGGCACCTATTCAAAATCATTCTATAAACATATCTGGAGGTAGAGAAGGATTAACATATAATCTTAATGGAAATTATTTTGGGCAAGAAGGGGTTTTTTACAATTCAGATTTTAAGAGATACAATGTTAGATCTAATGTGAAATTTACTAAAGGTAAATGGAAAGTAATTACAGGATTATCTCTAAGAAGGGACGAGAAATTGGTGCCTATAAATGGTATAACCAATAGAATTTATCGCTTAAGACCTTTTACACCTCAAATAAATTTAGATACAAATTCATTAAGTAATGCCGCAAGTAGTATAGATAATCCAAATCGAGATTTTTTTCTAAACGATGCCAGACGTATTGCTAACCAAGCGCGATCTTTTAAAACCACAGATGAGAGAAGCGATAATACACATACAGGCAATATTCAGATAGAGTTTGATGCTACCAAAGCGTTAAAACTTACCGCAAGGTTTGGAGCGACATATTCAGATGAAAAACAAGAAAGACAAATACCGCGATTTGATGTTTTTGATACAGATGGTAATTTAATATCTGATCCAGATAATATTACCTCTATTAGACTAACAGATATAGCGTTCTCTAAAATTACGTCAGAGCAGTTTCTTAATTATAAAAAACAATTAGGAAAACATAATTTTAACCTATTACTAGGAACCTCTTTTGAAAAGTCTGAAAATGAGCGTTACCGTGTAGAAAAAAGATCAAATCTTAATCCTGCAATTACAGTTTTAGATAATTTTGCAGATCCAGGAAACATAGAATCTGGTGGGCAAGATTATACAAGGACTCTAATAGGGAATATTGCTAGAATACAATATAATTTTGATGGTAAATATCTATTTAGTGCAAGTGCTAGATATGATGGCTCTTCACAATTTGGAAAAGATAATAGATGGGGCTTTTTCCCATCGGTTTCTGCTGGTTGGAATATTTCAGACGAACCTTTTTGGAAACCACTTAAAAAAACAGTAAACTCATTTAAAATGAGAATGGGCTATGGTACAACAGGAAATGATAGGTTTAGTACTTACAGTAATCAAGCTGTTGTTCAAGTAGGAAGTGATTATGTTTTTGGAAGTGATAATGCTTCTGGGGATATTAATAATCCTAATTCAGGTGATATAGTTCTTGGAACAATTCAACGTGAATATGCAAATGAAGGCCTAAAATGGGAAACTAATACTGAAACGAATCTTGGTTTTGACCTTGGCTTCTTTAAAAACAAATTAACGCTTAGTACAGATGTGTATAAGAACGAAAAAGAAGATTTATTATACCAAGTTATAAACCCACCATCTACGGGTGTAAATGGTCAAAATCGAAATACAGTTTTTAATGTTGGTAATATGCAAAATACAGGTGTAGAATACGCTATAAAATATAGGCATAAAGGCAAGAATTCAGGTTTTAATTGGAATGTAGCTGCGACATATACCAGTAATGATAATTTAGTTACCAAAACAAGTTTAAACAATCCAATAATATATTTAGATAGAAGTTTTATTTCTGATGCTGGTACAAATGAGTTAGTAAGCGTTATTACAGAAGGTTATGAAGCAGCAGCTTTTTTCTTAAGAGAATCAGATGGGGTTATAAAAACTCAAGAGGAACTTGAAGCGTACCAAGAAATAGACCCTGGAGCTCAAATAGGCGAACTTAGGTATGTGGATCAATTAACGGTAGATACTGATGGCGACGGCATTCTAGATGCAGGTGATGGACGTATTGATGATGCTGATAGAAAATATGCAGGTAGTGGAACTCCAGACTGGGAAGCAGGATTAAATATCTCTGCAAACTACAAAGGTTTCGACTTTACTATGCAATGGTATGGAGCTTTTGGTGCAGAGGTTATGAATGGTGGTAGAGCTTATGCACATCAAGTAGGGACGCACAAAGATTTATTCTATTCATGGACAGAACAAAATACAAATTCTAATATTCCATGGTATGATGGAGCAAACTCAAGATCATATAGAGGGGCTTCTGATTATTTCTTAGAAGATGGGGATTTTATAAGATTAAGAAATGTTTCTTTAGGGTATAGCTTGCCTAAAAAATTACTCAATAATTTAGGGTTTAGTAAATTTAGACTTTATGTTCAAGCACAAAATGTACTTACTATTACTGATTACACTGGTTTTGATCCTGAAGTTGGAGGTAATGGTTTAAGTACACGCGGGATAGATCAAGGCAGATATCCACTTACTTCGCAATATAGAGTAGGTATTCAACTTCAATTTTAAATAGAAGATGGATACAATAGATACACAAATAAAAAAAATTAAACTAAAGATGAAAAATATATTTAAAAACGGAATAATTCCTCTTATCATAATTGTATTTGCTTTACAATCATGTACTCAGGAATTAGATCAAGTAAACCCAAATGCACTTACAAATGAAAGTTTTTGGACTAATATAGGCGATTTAAATTCGGGTTTAAATGCTGTATATGCTTCGTTAAGAGATGAAAATATATTAGGAATTTTATTTGAACCATACCGCACAGATATAGCTGTACCGGGCTCTCAAAGAAATAATGTATCAGGTAATCCTATTTATAATCAAACTTTCGATTTAACTACAGACGAAGTTCAGGACAAGTGGGATGCGTGTTTTTTAGGTATATTTAGAGCAAATCAAGTAATTGATGCTTATAAGGACCTTGAATCATCCTTAACAGGCGAAAATTCGAAAAACTCAGGTATTCGAATTTTAGCTCAGGCAAGGACAATTAGAGGCTATCTATATTACGTATTGCATAATTCATATAATAATGGTTCTCTACCTTTATTTGAAACGGTTCCTAAATCTTTTGATGAATTTCAAAAAACATTTTCTTCTGCTTTAGATATTAAAAATTTCTATAGAGCAGATTTACAATATGGTTTAGAAAACTTACCAAAAACTTATAATGATTGGAACGAAGTTGCAGGTTCAGGTAATTTAGGACGAGTTACAGCAGGCTTTTGTGAAGCCTTATTAGCTAAAAGTTTTATAAATGAGAATGATTTTACTAATGCAGAACCATTATTACTAAACGTAATAAATAACTATAATTATAGTTTGACTGATAATCTAGAAAACTGTTTCACAGGTATAGATGAGTTTAATAGAGAGTCCATTTTTGAAATTAATTACAAACAAATTGGAGTAGAACAGGGTGTAGATGAAAAAAATGTGTCTCAGAGAATATCTAGAGTTCTTAATATAAACCGCGTTATTCAACCCTCTTCATGGTTAACACTCAAATATCGTGATGAAAAACCAGATCCTATGGATCCTGCAAATCTTGTAGATAGAAATATTTATGACCGCGATAATGGAGATATCATAGGTGTTGATGAAGATGTACTAAGAAAGTATAGTTTCCGTATGGGTAATTCTATTACTTCGGTAGACGATCTAGATTCCCCTATGTACGGTGTTACTGCTGCGGAATATGGTACAAGCCGTAATGCTAGATCGCACTCAAAGGCCTCTCCAAACATTTGGAAAAAATTTACTGGGTGGAATACTGAAAATGGTGGTGAAGGAGAAGATCAAGATCCAAGCGTAGATAATAGATCAGGTATAAATATTCCTGTAATTCGATTAGCTGAAATTTACTTACTATATGCCGAGTGTATGATTGAAAAAGGAGATTTAACAGAAGCTTTAAGATATATAAATAGAATAAGAAAAAGATCACATCTAATCTTATTAGGTAACGCTGGTATAGGGGAATTTGATGGAAACTCTACTTATGTAGATGATATAGATTTGAATCCCGATAACGGAGAAGAATCTGTAACTATTAGCAACTTAGAAAACCATTTAAGGTTTACAGAAAAACCTTTGGAGCTAGCGTTAGAAAGCGAAAGGTATATAGATTTAAGACGCTGGGGTGTTTGGAAAGAACAATTACAAGCGATTGCTATACCAGAATATGATGCTTGGCATTACATAGGAAATGTAAATGGAAGTTACAGGGATAGATTTAGGTGTTATATTTTACCAACCGGTGAAGTTCCGCCGATAGAAACATTAAGAAGACCTAATAATATTCAATCTAATGCTAATAGAAGAACAGAAGAAGCTCATTTAAAAGATCATTTAGAAGGTTCTCAAAACTTTAACAGTACGATACATGCTTATTTCCCAGTACCGCAAGATGAGATTAACTCAAATTTGAACTCAAATTAATTATTTAAAATTATGAAAAACATATTAAAATTTTTGTTTTTGTTACCAATTATATTAATTACTAGTTGTGAAAATGACGATAACGATAGGCCTCCATCTTTTACAGATCTTTTTATTACAATGACCTCTGGAGCAAGTGAGATTAGAGATTCTGAGGTTGATCAATATTTCTCTTTTAGCGATATATCTGCCGGAGTTATGAATAGTAAATGGACAATTCCAGAAAACACATTTTTTTTAAGAGGTCCAATTCCAAATAATTTAGATAATCATGATAATTTTATTATTGAGCCAAGATCTAATGTTTCAAACGATAAAACAGTTCACGTGTTGTTTAAAAAAGGAAATACTGAAACCAAAATAGGGTATTATGGGGAATTCGCAGATTCTACATCTTATGTTTATGAACGTTTCGATTTCATTACAAATTCAATATTTCTAGATACCATAGCAACCAAAAATATAAACGGTAAATGGATTGCAGAACATGAATTTACAATTGATGTGTATGATACTGTAGTTGCGAAACCAGAGGTTAGATACTTAAATGAAACCATCATAGACTATGAAAATACTCCAATGGTAACACTAAATTCTGGCGACCAATTAATATTTGAAGATCTAAGTAATTTTGTAGAAAATAACAATGCTAGACCAGATTCCACTACATGGCGTGTTCGCACTAATGAAGTAAATGAAAATGATAGAGTTACAGTTTATAGTAATACACTTGAAAGAGAAGGTGATTTTGATAAAAAAATTATAGACATTATTACGTTTAATGATGTTGGTGAATATAAGGTAGAATTATTAGCTAGAAGAAATCGTACTGAAACGCTAAATGTTAGTAGAGACACCATTACTATTTCAACCATTTTTAAGGTAATTCCTTAAATGAAAATTTACTTGAAAGCAGATAGGTTTTCGAAACTAATAATTATTGTGTTTATATAATCATAAATGCAAATTTAGGAGAAAAACCATATACCAATTTTTCCTTTTCAGGTAGGTGTTATAATTGAATTACATCATTAGATTAGGCTATTAAAGTATTAGTGCGTGTTTACTTGATCGAGCACAGGCTTTAGGTGTTCTAGTTCTAACTATAGAATTACCATCAGTATCACTAAATAACCAAGTAAAACCTTGGTTTTGAATAATATAAAATTATGCTTGCAAGCCTCTTATTTAGAGATGTTTTGATGAGTAATTTTATAGAATAAATAGGGTGTCAAAGAAAACTATTTGTTATCAAACCGTAGTCCGAATGATAAAGCATGAAGGCTACAATTATGGTCACTAACCATATAAACCAAATTAATAGATAAAAATATATATATGAAACAATCTAAACCTTATCTCCCTAAGGAATTTTCTTTATTGCTAATCATTTTTCTATTTATATCCTGTAATAAAACAGAGAAAAAAACTGAAAAAACTGATAAAAAACCTAATGTCATTATCGTTTATATGGATGATCTTGGATACGGAGATGTTGGATTTAATGGAGGGAAAATTGCCACTCCAAATATGGATAGTTTGGCAGCGGGAGGTCTGGTTTTTGAAAATGGCTATGCGAGTTCAGCAACATGTACTCCAAGTAGGTATGCACTGCTAACAGGTATATATCCTTGGCGTAAAAAAGAAGCAAAGATATTAACAGGATCGGCGCCACTTTTAATTGATACAAATCAGGCAACAATTGCTAAAACCATGAAAGAAGCTGGATATGTTACTGGAATAATTGGAAAATGGCATTTAGGACTAGGAGATGGGAATATTGATTGGAATAAGCACATTACGCCTGGACCTAATGACTTAGGTTTTGATCATTCTTATATTATGGCTGCCACTCAAGATAGGGTTCCTACTGTGTATATTAAAAATGGAAATGTAATTGGTCTAGATCCTAACGACCCCATTGAAGTAAACTATAAAGAAAATTTTGCTGGAGAGCCAACCGCTTTAGATCATCCAGAATTACTTGAAATGAAATGGCATCACACTCATAATAATAGCATAGTAAACGGTATTCCAAGAATTGGTTTTATGAAAGGTGGTACAAAAGCTAAATGGGTAGATACTACGATGTCTAAAACGTTTTTAAAAGAAGCACAACGTTTTGTTTCACATAACAAAAACAAGCCTTTCTTTATGTATTATGCATTACAACAACCACATGTGCCAAGAACACCTCATCCAAGATTTATTGGAAAATCTGGAATGGGGCCTCGTGGAGATGTTATTGTTGAGGCCGATTGGACCCTTGGTCAATTAATGGAAACTTTAAGGGATGAAAAATTATTAGATAATACACTTATCATATTTACAAGTGATAATGGACCTGTTTTGAATGATGGCTATTATGATGATGCAGTTGAAAAGCTTGGTAGTCATAAACCTTGGGGACCATTTAGTGGCGGAAAGTATAGCCTACTTCAAGCAGGAACACATGTTCCTTTTGTAACATATTGGAAAGGTAAGATAGAACCAGGAACTTCTAAGGCTCTAGTATCTCAATTAGATTTAATGGCATCTTTGTCAGATTTAGTAAACGAAAAAACACCTCAAATTGATAGTGAAAACCTAATGAATACTTTTCTAGGAAAAAGTTCTAAAGGAAGAACAGAACTTATAATTGAAGCGATGTCTAGAACAGCACTTAGAAAAGGCGAATGGGTAATGATTCCTCCTTATAATGGACCTCAGGTTATGAAAAAACAAAATATTGAAACTGGAAATTCAAAGGAATATCAACTATATAATCTTAATAAGGATATCAACGAAAAAGAAAATTTAGCCAAAACTAATAAAGCCAAGCTAGATGAAATGATTGAAACTTTTGAAGCTATTAAAGGTAAAGAATAAAAAAATAATTAGAATTTAACCAAATTTGCAAATTGAAATTGTTATGAAAACAAATTTTAAAAATTTTAAATGGATATTTTGTGTAATTTTTATTACATCTTGTTTATTTCCATCATGTCAAGAAAAAAATATCGTTGAAACTGAAAAAGAAGTTGTCAAAGATAATGATAATGATGATGAGAATAACGGTAATAATGAAAACCCATCTAACAATATTGATACTGGTCAAATAAGTTTTACCCAATCTGGTCCAGTAGGAGGAGGATATCCTAACGTAGTAACATGGGATCCTAATGTGCCTGGTAAAATTTATTCTGGGTCTGATATTGGTGGTACCGGTAGATCAACTAATTATGGTAAAGATTTTGAATCAGCAGCACGTGGATTAGGATTCGATGATTCTCATCAAAAAATAGCGGTACTTAATGCAATTGATATAGATGGGAGTACTGTAATTGTTGGTGGAACTGGATTTAAAGGTATAGGAGGTGAAGTGATTTCTTCTTCTAACGGGGGAGATTCTTGGAAGGAGGATTCTTCAGATATATCTTTTTCTGCTCAAAACAGCAACAGTCCTTTACCTAAAACTAGACCACGCTCTACAGATCCAACATTAATTCAAAGGGTAAGTGGTTCAATGTGGGTAGCTGGAACCTACAAAGAAGGCGTTTGGATTTCAACTGATAATCGCGCTAGCTGGAATAAATTAAATGTATTTAATAATGATAGAGTTTATGTTCGTGCAATGGCAATGTCTCCAAATGATGCTAATACAGTTTATGTTGGATTGTGGGGAGATAATAATTCTATTAATAAAAAAGGATTATGGGAAATTAATAACTTAGATGGTACACCAGAAGCTTCAAAAGTATCAGAAATACCAGACGTAGTAGAATCTATTAGCGTTTTAGGTAATCGTCTTTATATAGCTTGTGGTAGATTTGGAGTACGAAGGTATGTTCCTTCTACTAACAATGTAACTAATATTACTGGAAGCATAGGGACGTCAGTTATGTCAACTGCTATTCACGGTGTTAAAAGAGAATGGAATACAGATAGAGTCGTTGTGGGTACAGCAGAAGGAGATGGAAATATTTGGGTTTCAGAAAATAGCGGAAGAAGTTGGACTAATACTACAAGTTCAGGTGTTTCTATTAACCCTTGGGGAAGTAGTGAAGAATTAATTGTATTCCAAAAGCACAAAAATTGGGCTTTAGGAGGGTCAAAATGTGATATTGCTACAATTCAAGTTTCCCCACATAATCCAGATGCATGGGTGGTTTGTTCAACATCAGCAATTTGGACTACAGATGATGCAGGAAGTACATGGAAACCAGCCAATGGATTTCAAATTTTAACATATAGAGATGTAGATATTAGCCAATCTGGAGTCATAGCAGTTGCTAATGTGGATCACGATGTATTAATATCTAATGACCAACAGGCTGCTAAATGGACTTCAATAGGGTTTGGAGGTGTTACAGTTGGAAATGGAATTTCATTTTCTCCAAACGGACAAGAATTAGCATTTGCTGTTAATGAGCGAGATGATAATAACACTGCAGGTAAGTTTGGTGTAGCTTCTAGTCCCAACACACCATCTTCACCAGATGTTAATGAGATTAATAATCCAGCTTCTCCAAAACGTGTTATTGGCTCATCTTGGATTATTCTTGCAGATGGCTCTGAGCGACTTATTATTGCTATAGACGATGGTGGTGTAAGATCAATAGATCGTAATAATGGTAGCTGGTCAAGCTGGACAACACGTTCTAATTCTTTTATGGGATCACAATCCAATAATGGTATTAGGTGTTCTGTAGAAACAGATGGCGCAGCAATTACATTTATTTATGACAGGGCATCTGGAGTTTGGAGAACGACAGACTATGGTGTAACGTGGAGCCGCATCTTAAGCTCATCAGCAGGAAAAGATGAAGGCTATTTGGCTTATGATAGTGCAAATGATAAATTATATGTGGCAACTTCAAACCAAGTAATTCGAATTACAGATGCTTCGGGAAATGCTTCAACCACTAATTTATCGTTTCCAACAAATAATCCAGGAGCACTTGCTTTAGATTCGGATGGTCGTCTATTAGTATTTGCAAAACCCCTTAACGCTAGTAATTCAGATTGTGCACTTTATAGTAATAGTAATCCAAGTACCAATTTAAATACATGGATTGATGTTGCAGATGAAACGTTTAAGCGCGTTGCACCTCCAGTTACAGATATAGCTGTTTTTAGCAATAAAGTGGTCTTAACAACTTCAGGAAAAGGCTTGCTAGTCTCTACAAGTTATCCAAATTAAATGAATAGTATGAATCTATGGGCGGTAGAATTATTATGCACCATGATTATCATAAATTTGAGAACAATACTATGCTAAAATTCATTTGTCAAACTATATATGTAAAATTTAGTAAAATTAATTGGGATTGTTATTCAAATGGCAGGTGAAAATACTAAATAATTTAACTAAATAAATATTATAATCATGAGAAATTTAAAAAACATTAGATGTATACTATGTATTCTTGTTATTATCTCCTATTTTTTTTCAGCATGCGAGGTAAAAGATTTTACTGAAAATGGTCAAATATTAGTAGATGGCAAAACTATTGAAAGTAACAATTTAAGTGGCAAACCTTCAAAAGTAGCATTTGACCATACAGGGCCAGTAGGTGGAGGTTTCCCAAATGTAGTAACATGGGATCCAGATGATAATTATGAAGATAGAGTTTATTATGGGTCAGATATTGGGGGTACAGGTTTTTCAACTGACGGAGGTAAAACGTTTCAATCTGCAGCTCAAGGATTGGGGTATAGAGATTCTCATCAAAAAATAGCAGCTCTAAATGCTATTACTAATGATAATAATCAAACTGTAATTGTTGGTGGTACAGGATTCCAAGGAGGCCAAGGAGGAGTTATCTCGTCTACCGACCACGGTTTAACTTGGAATGAAGATTCTAATCTAGATGGTCATTCTTTTTCAGCACAGAATAGCAAAAATCCTTTACCAGGCGGGAGACCGAGATCTACAGATTCAAGTCTAATACAATATGCAGGAGGTACTACTTGGGTAGCTGGTACTTATAGTGCTGGAATATATATATCAAAAAACAATCGTAATTCTTGGCAAAAAATAACATTTGCAGATGGCAAATTATCTGGTGATATTTATGTACGTTCTATGGCAATATCCCCTTCGGGTAATACTGTTTATGTTGGTTTGTGGGGAGAATCTAATAATAATGATTGGCCTGTTAGTAGAAAAGGCTTATGGAAAATAACAAACCTAAATGCTAACAATCCAACAGCTAAACGTATAGTTAGTTCTCCACCAGTTATAGAGTCTATTGTTGTATTAGGAAACCGTGCCTATGTAGCATGTGGGCTAGATGGAGTATATAAGCTTAACAGAAGTACAGACAATCTTACAAAACTAACTTCTTTACCTTCTAATGGAGAAATGTATACAGCAATACATGGATTTAATGGAACAACTAACAATAATAATAAAATCGTTGTTGGTACAGCAAGTCCTGAACCTCAACAAACTGGTAGTGGAAGAATTTATCTTTCTACCAATAGCGGAAATACTTGGGATAATACAACCGACAATGGATCAGTTTCTAATACCCCTTGGGGTGGTACTAGTGAATTACTAGTTTTTCAAAATCATTCAAACTGGGCTTTAGGAAAAAAAGCTTGTGATGTGGCCTCAATACAAGTTTCCCCTCACAACTCTAGTAAATGGGTAGTTTGTGCAACTTCAGCAATTTGGACTACTGATGATAATGGAGCTAAATGGAAACCAGCCAATGGTTTTCAGATTTTAACGTATAGGGATGTAGAAATAAATTCAAATGGATATATAGCTGCTGGAAATATAGATCATGACGTATTATTGTCTACTGATGGTGGAGATAATTGGACTGATCTAGGTATTGATAAAACAACTTCGGGTCATGGTATTGCATTTTCACCAAATGGAAACCAATTGGCATTTGCTTCTAATGAGCGCGATAAAAATGATGAGGATGCTAATTTTGGAATAGCTAGCAATCTCGCTGGTATACCCACTGTTAGTGATAAAGGAGCTCCTTCACATCCACAAAGAATTATTGGAGTATCTTGGGTTAAAAATGATAATAACGATGATCGTATTATAGCTGCAGTAGACGAAGGAGGAATTTGGACAATGGACAAAACTCAATCTTGGGGTTCATGGGAGCCACATAGCAACTTCTATAACACTAAACAAAGCAATAGTGGATTAAGATGCTCTATGGTAAATAATGGAGCCGAAGTAATATTTATATACGATAGAAATGACGGTGTTTTGAGATCAAAAAACTATGGAGTTTCTTGGAAAAAAATTTATGATGGTGCAGTAGGAAAAGATAAAGGCTATTTGGCTTATGATGATACTAATGACATATTATATGTTTCTACCAATAGTAATGTTTTTCGAATGAATAATGCTACGAATTCAACTCCTCCACAACCACAGAGTCTTAACTATCCAGGGGGTAAATCAGGAGCAATGGCTTTAGACTCTCAAGGAGGTTTAGTGGTTTATGGAAAACCTTTGATATCTCATACAGATGCTAGGCTGTTCAGAAACCCTAATCCTAAAAACAATAATTTTGCTTGGGATGATTTAGCGAATTGGAAATTTAAAAGAATAGCACCACCTGTTACAGATTTAGATATAAAAGGTAACACTATAGTTTTAGTAACCTCTGGGAAAGGGATATTGGTCTCAACAAATTATTAAATTTAAAAGTAAAGATTTATAGACGGTGAAAAATGCTTTCGCCGTCTATGATTTTTAACAGAATCGTTTAATATTCTTATAAACATTTAAAATAGTTTCTTAATGAAAAAAATAATTGTATTAATTGGTGTTTTTATTTACTCATTTTGCCCAGAGATAATGGCTCAAAATAATGAAATACCTTTTAAAAACTTAAAAATTTTGAACGGTAATACGCATGCCCATTCTATATACTCTTATTCTCATGGGAACCATTTAAAACGTGATGCTAATTTTGTTAAAGGTGATAAAGTTTTATTTATTGATTCATTGTTTATAAGCCGACCTAAAAATAAGCACCTTAAGCAAAACTGGGATGCATTTCAAGCTTTACCTGAAAAACACTATAAAGAGGCTAAAGCTGCCAAATATGATTTTTATTGTGTTACAGATCATTCACAAGAAGAAGCGTTTTTTCCTAATAGTACAAATAACACAGCATGGGCAGTGGCCACTAAACAGGCTGAGGTTGCTTCAAATAGTGAATTCACAGCTTTTATGGGAGTAGAACACTCAGAAAATGATAGTAATAATGGTAGAGGTCATTTTAATGTTATTGGTTCTTCAACTTATATTAACGCGATTCGTCCAGGTATTGATATTCCATATTTTTACAATTGGCTTAAAGAAAATCCTAAAAATTTAAAAACTGGAAATCCTGTAGTAGTAATCTTTAATCATCCTGATAAGAAACAATTTAATAATTGGGCATATCGCGATGATGAAATTACCAAAATAATAACTTTGCTAGAAATCATCAATAACCGAAAATCTAAATACGAAGGTTTTATAAGCGCTTTAGATAAAGGGTGGAAAGTGTCTCCTGTTGCTGGTATTGATAATCATAATTACACAGAGATTTCTAAAGCACAAACAAGAACATTTGTTTTAGCGGAAAATAATACACCAAAGTCTATCTTAACTGCCATGCGTAAAAGAAGAACGTATGCGGCTTTTGATAAAAATTTGGAGTGCCGTTATTCAGTAAATGATTCAATTATGGGGAGTATTATTCCGCAGTCAGATACCTATAATTTAAAAATTTACATAAATGATCCTGATACGCATGATAAATCTGATAAAATTTCTAAAATAGATATCATTACTGCTAATGGTGTCGTGATTAAAACTATTGAAACGAAAAAAGCCAAACATAAAAATTACTATAATATTTCTATAGAAGATAAGGATATAGATAGCTATTTTTTCATCCAAGTATGGGATAATTCAAAAAGCAAGGATAAAGAACCTGTAGCATGGCTTGCACCCGTTTGGATTTCAAAATAGGAAAAATACCAGTTGCTTAATTTAAAATAAACACTTACAAAATGACGATTTACAAAATTAGTTTCGCTTTAATTTTCACTTTAGTTACCTGTATGAGTTGCGTGGAATCTAAATCAGAAATTGAAGACCCTATAAAAACAATTATCAAACAATTAACTTTAGATGAAAAAGTAAGCCTACTCCATGGTTTTATTTCTGATAGTATACCGAAACGTTTTGAGAGTGGAGGTGTTCCAAGATTAAATATTCCGCCAATTAAAATGCTTGATGGGCCTGTAGGATTACGTGATTTTGATGAAAACATTCCTACTACAGCCTTATCTTCAACCTTATCTCTATCCTGTACTTGGGGTACAATGGCTGTTAAAAAATATACAACTGTTTTAGCGAATGAAATGGTTTCTTTAGAAAAGCAAGTATTATTTGGTCCAGGAATAAATTTAATGAGGTCGCCTTTAGGCGGAAGAAATTTTGAATATATGGGTGAGGATCCCTATTTAACAGGTACTCTTGCCAATATTTATATTCAAGAATTGCAAAACCATAATATTGCAGGATGTGCAAAACATATTGTAGCTAACGATATAGATGGCATGCGACATTTTATTAGTTCTAATATGGACGAAAGAACCTTACGAGAGACACATCTTTTCCCTTTTGAGAAAGTTGTTAAAGAGGCAAATGTCTGGACTATTATGGCAGGTAATAATCTTGTAAATGGAACACATGTTGCTGAAAACGCACCTTTACTTAATGATATTTTAAGACAAGAATTAGAATATGATGGTGTTGTAATTAGTGATTGGAGAGCAGCCTATACGCCATTGGCCAGCTTTAATGGAGGTTTAGATATGAGTATGGGATTTTGTGCTTATGTTTATGGAAACGGAGATTTATTGGAAATTATTAAAAACGGTAAAATCACTGAAAAAGATTTAAACGCCCGTGTACATCGCATACTAAAACTTTATGAACGAACAGGACTTTTAGATGAGGAAAAGAGCAAGGATGTATTTAAAGTAAATACACATGAGCATCAAAAAATTGCTTTAGATGTTGCAACAGAAGGTATGGTTCTGTTAAAAAACAATAATAATGTATTACCATTAAAAGTAAACACTACTAATAAAATAATTGTAACAGGACCAGCTTTAGACCAAGTAGCATCTGGAAAAGGCTCTAGTAAGGTGGCCTCCGAATTTTCTATTACGCCTTTAACAGGTTTAATTAATATTTATGGTAAAGAAAGATTAATTGAAATAGATGCTATAGATAAAATTAGTAAAAACCAATTTGCTGAATATAAAAAAATGAATTATCCTGTTTTATATTTTGCGGTTGGTCAACAAGGTAGCGAAGGGCATGATATGAAATCTATTGATTTGCCAAATAACCAAAGTGAATCTATTAGAAATTGGTCCAAAAACTTTAGTACTGCTGTTATTGTTCAATCTGCCAGCGCCTTCGATACAAGTTCATGGGCAAACGATACAGATGCTATATTATGCGCTTGGTATTCTGGTCAATCCACTGGAGATGCTATAGCTAGTGTTTTAAGCGGAAAAGCAAATCCTAGTGGGAAACTAAGTTTTACAATGGCTAAAGATTTAAATGATTATCCAGCTCATAATTTAGAAACTTGGCCTCCATATCCAGTAATCGACCCACCACCAGTAAAGGCTTCTTTTATTGCATCAGAGCGTTCTGCAGTTCATGGATATAATATGGATTATAATGAGGGTGTTCTTTTAGGTTATAAATGGTTCGATACTAAAGAGATTAAACCAGCATACGAATTTGGTTTCGGCTTGAGTTATACAACCTTTCAACTTTCAAAATTACAAATTGAAAGTAACGAGTCTAGTAAAGACAAACCTCAAATAACTATTAAAGGTACAGTTACAAATACTGGAACCATGGCGGGAAGCGAAGTCATACAAGTTTATGTAGGAGATCTCGAAAGTTCTGTTATTAGACCTACTAAAGAATTAAAAGCGTTTGATAAAATACAACTTGCACCAAATGAAAGTAAGACGTTTACTTTTAATTTAACCAATGATGCTTTTGCTTTTTGGGATGTTGAAAGGCACGGTTGGAAAGTTGAGGACGGTCAGTTTGAGATTTCTATAGGTACGTCTTCAGATAAAATTGATTATCAGAAAATTATTGATATTAATTAATACTCATGTTTTAATCATTTGTTGCTGGCTCATATCCCAAAAATATAATTAAAATCATTTAAGTTGAAACACCCATATTTTATTATCTCAGTGTTAATTTTAATAACAAGTGTTGTACAATGTCAAAATATACAAGTAACTGATAGACCAAATATAGTATTCATAAGTGTAAATGATGTAAACGATTTTGTAGGTTTTTTGGACGGTAGATATAAGGCAAAAACACCTCATATGGATGAGATAGCTTCCTTAGGCGTTAACTTCACAAATGCGCACTGCACAACGCCTTCTTGCGGACCGAGCAGAAATGCTATTCTATTTGGTCAGCATGCTTTTAATTCTGGCTTGTATCGCTATAATAAAGACATGCATGAAGTACAGGAAGAAATACGTAAAAAAACACCAGAATTCATTTCATTACCGCAATTGCTTAAAGAAAATGAATACAATACCTATGGGTCTGGAGAAATTCACTGTTATGATTGGACATATACGCATATGAATGGTGAAAATGAATGGACAGGGTTTCATATGCCCAATCAAAATGAAATGAAACCTATTAAGGAACTAGGTTATGCTTTTAATAAATCTCGGAAATTCTATCCCACCAGTAATGATGATGAAGACTATAAGTCTCACGATGTTGTTAACTACGGAATTGAAATACTAGAAAAAAAACATGAAAAACCTTTTTTTCTAGCACTAGGCTTATATGAAGGTCATCTGCCTCATTTAACTCCAAAAAAATATTTTGATTTATATTCCGATTTAAAAATCACACCTACTTATAAAGATGATTTAGATGATATTCCACCTGTAGGGATACAATTTATAACAAATGGAAAGGATGATAAAATTATTAAAAAGGCTGGAAAATGGAAGCTTGTTGTCCAATCCTATCTTGCAACGCTATCATTTGTAGATTTTCAAATTGGGAGGATGATGTCAGCTTTAAAAGCGAGTGATAATTATAAAAATACAGTTGTTATTTTATGGTCAGATCATGGTAACCATTATGGCAGTAAATCAAAATTAGCAAAATTCACATTGTGGGAAGGAGCCACGCATGTTCCACTCGTTATTTTGGATTTAAGAAAGAATGCGCACCAAGGTAAAGTTTGTGAAGAAAGTACATCACTTTTAGATCTTTACCCAACTATAATGGCAATGACGGGTATCACGCCACCAAATTATCTTGATGGTATGGATTTAAAACCTTGGCTTCAAAACCCAGGAAAGACACGTAATATTCCAGCTATTACGACTATGGGTAGGGGTAATTATGCCATTAGAACTAAGAATTGGCGCTATATTAGGTACCATGATGGTAAAGAGGAATTGTACCATAATTCAGTAGATAAACTCGAAATTATAAATTTAGCAAATATAGACGAATATAAAGCTCAAAAAATGGATATGATAAAGTGGCTTCCAAAATATGAAGCACCCTTAAATGCTATGAATGCAGGACCAATGATTTTTTATGATGCTGATAGAGTAAAAAATAAAAATAATGGTCACGACTAGGATTTATTCACAATGAAAAAGTTATTACATTTTTAATAAATAATTTTTAAGAATTTAAATAAGGCCTCTATGTGAAGTGTTTCGTTATTTTTTAATATTTCTGTAAATTTGAAATATTTTTTATGCACCATTAAACCTATTTGTAGTTATTTAATAGAAATTGTATATTTATGAATATAAAAACAAAACTAAATTTACTTTCAATTAGTTCCTTTTAACTTTAGTGTGCAATTAGGTGTACAGAAATAGATGAGCATTTCAAAACAGCAGTAAAGATAGGTGGTTTATTAAATTAAGTTAATCCTGCCACCCCGACTAACCTAGAAATAGGAAAAACTAAAACACTGTTAATTGTATGATTATCAGTGTTTTTTGTTTTTATATATACTAATCAAAATTGAAAAAAAAAATTTTTGTATATTGATTAATGTAGTAATTAATTAGTTTTTGTAATTGTAGAGTTTTTAGTTAAAATACTTAGACACTATAATTAAGCTGTTTTTTTGTATCAAGATTTTCCATCTCTAAATAACTTTAGTAATGTTAAACCTATTTTTGAATTTAAAAATGTAAAATAGTCTATTTGGTTTTCAAAATTTACATTCAAGTCGGGTTCTTCTAAAAATTCAGTATCGGTTAATGAGCTATTAAATGTAAAGAAATTAAAACACAACACTAAGGATAAAGTTCATAGTAGATTCTCATTCTTTCATAATATCAAACACAATATTTTATTTAATATTTAAATATATTATTATCTATTTGCGAAATTGATAATAATTACCATTCTACGTAAATAATCTAGCTAAATACACTATAAAATAAGTATAAATACTTAGATTTGTGTTTAAATACGTAGTTATGAAACAAATTATTGTTGTTGGGAACGGAATGGTTGGATATAAGTTTTGTGAAAAATTTGTTGATAATCCAAAAGCAAAAGACTTTAAAATTACGGTTTTTGGAGAAGAGCCAAGACCAGCTTATGATCGTGTTCATTTAAGTGAATTTTTTGAAAATCAAGATGCTAAAGCACTGGAAATGGCACCGGCATCATGGTATGCCGAAAATAATATCGAATTAATTACCGGAGAGCGTGTTGCAGATATAAATAGAACATCCCAAACCATAACCACAGCAAAAGATCGTGAGTTTTCATATGATTACCTCGTACTGGCTACAGGGTCTTCCCCTTTCGTACCTCCTATTAAAGGGGTAGAGAAAGATGGTGTTTTTGTTTACAGAACCATTGAGGATTTGGAAGGTATGTTGGCTTACGCTAAAAAGCTTAACGCGGAAAAACCAGGGGCAAGAGCGGCAGTGTTAGGTGGTGGATTGTTGGGTTTGGAAGCTGGTAAGGCGGTTATGGATATGGGTTTAGAGCCTCATATAGTTGAGTTTGCTCCTAAATTAATGCCAAGGCAATTGGATTCCAGAAGTAGTGAGGTTTTAAAATTGAAGTTGGAATCTATTGGTTTAAACATTCATTTAAGTAAAGCTACCAATCAAATTTTAGGCGATAAACACATTACCGGAATGGAATTTGGCGAAGATGATGTATTGAATGTTGATATGTTAGTGGTTTCCGCAGGTATTCGCCCAAGGGACGAATTAGGGAAAAACAGTGGTTTGGAAGTCGGTGTTCGCGGTGGTATCGTGGTCGATAATAAAATGAAAACCTCAGATGATAAGATTTATGCTATCGGGGAAATAGCCTTATACAATCAAATGATTTACGGGCTTGTTGCACCAGGTTATGAAATGGCTGGTATTGCTGTAGATCAAATTATTGGTAAAACCGATGCGGAAATGGCTGCTGAAATTGACATGTCCACCAAATTAAAATTAATAGGGGTAGATGTAGCCAGCTTTGGAGAACCCTTTATGCCTGCTTCAAAAGGGCATTCTATAATATTCGAAAATAAAACCCAACATTTATATAAGCGAATTAACGTAAGTCTTGATGGTAAATCATTACTTGGTGGTATTCTAGTGGGCGATGCTGCAGATTATAATATGCTGCACCAAGTTTATTTAAACGGTATGGCTATCCCAGAGGATCCATCACAACTCATTTTACCGGTAAGTGAGGGTGGGGTGTCTTTCGGGAGCGTTTTGGATTTGCCAGACACCGCACAGGTATGTTCTTGCGAGAGTATTTCAAAAGGCGATATTTGCTGCTCTATTACAGATGGCCAATCTCATAATTTAGCAGATATCATTTCAAAAACAAGAGCGACCACAGGTTGTGGCGGTTGTAAACCCATGGTGGTCGATTTGGTAAACGAAACTTTAAAATCTTTAGGTAAAGAAGTTAAAGAAACCATTTGCGAACATTTCGATTTCAGCAGGCAGGAACTTTACGATTTAATAAAAGTCAATCAAGTGCCAAATTATCAAGAAGCTCTTAATCTTTTTGGGGAAGGCCACGGTTGTGAGGTTTGCAAACCAGTAGTCGCATCAATTTTTGCTACTGTAACTATGGAAACTGCAAATAGACAACCCGCTATACAAGACACAAACGATAGGTTTTTGGCAAATATACAGCGTAACGGGACATACTCCGTAGTACCAAGAGTTCCTGGAGGGGAAATTACGCCAGACCAATTAATAACCATTGGTGCTGTAGCCAAAAAATACGATTTATATACTAAAATCACAGGGGGGCAGCGTATCGATTTATTTGGTGCACAGGTTCATGAATTACCAATGATCTGGAAGGATTTAATAGATGCTGGTTTTGAGAGTGGGCATGCCTACGGTAAATCCTTAAGAACCGTAAAAAGTTGTGTCGGTTCCACATGGTGCCGTTACGGGATGCACGAAAGCGTCACGTTTGCTATAGATATCGAGAAGCGTTACAGAGGGTTGCGTTCACCACACAAATTTAAAGGTGGCGTATCCGGCTGTATCCGGGAATGTGCCGAGGCAAGAGGTAAGGATTTTGGACTCATCGCTGTTGATGGTGGTTGGAATTTATACGTTTGCGGAAACGGAGGTGCTACACCAAAACATGCCGTTCTATTAGCAGAACAATTAGATGATGAAACCGTGGTAAAATACCTAGATAGATTTTTAATGTATTATATCAGAACTGCAGGACCATTGGTAAGAACAGCGCCATGGTTAGAGAAACTGGATGGCGGTTTGGAATATTTAAAACAAGTTGTTATTGAGGATTCCTTGGGCATCGCCGAAGAGTTGGAAAATGAGATGAAGGGCTTAATAAACAAATATGAATGTGAGTGGAAACAAGCCATAGAAAGTCCAGAAATCATGAAACGCTTTAAGCATTTCGTAAATTCTGATGATACAGATGATAATTTAGAGTTCATACCTATGCGTGAGCAAAAAATGCCAAAAGCTTGGAGTTAATGAGGGTTCACAACAATAAGTTCAACCAAACCGTTAACGCTTTGTCAAAAAAAAACCGATAATGGCGTTACCACAAGGGTCGGGCTTTACGTTGCAAGTCCGCACTCCCAAAAGGTCGCTTTGGGCTTTCCACTGTAATCCCTAACGCGAGCCAATTTGTAGTTGTCAGTGGATACTAATAGATGTGTTAGTGTCCGTAATACTTCATGAACGAGCTATTACTTTAAAAGGACTTTAATAACGTTTTTTTGCTGGTTTAATGATTTTAAGATAATACTAATATTTAGATTTTTAAATAAAATGGAAAACATACTAGAGCAATACAAATCCGTTTCAGAAAACGAAATAAAAACGTGGTTTCAAGTAGGCGCAATTTCAGATTTTCCTGAAAATAGTGGAGCCTGCATCAAATATAAAACCAAACAAATCGCCGTTTATAATTTTACCCGAACAGGACAATGGTATGCCACACAAAATTTGTGTCCGCATAAAATGGAAATGGTATTATCCTTGGGCATGGTGGGCGATAAAGATGGTATCCCGAAAGTGGCGTGCCCGCTACATAAAAAGAATTTTTCATTGGAAGATGGTAGCAATCTTGCAGGCGAAGATTTAAAAATAGCGACCTATCCTGTTAAAATTGAAAACGGAAATGTGTATATTGGCTTCTCAGACTAAACCGAAAAAAATATATGAAACCTACACGTTTTGAAACTGCCATAGCCTTAATCGATAAGGCGAATTCTGAGGATGTAAACACGTACAAAGTCGCAGGCCTAGACTACCCTAAGGAGTTGTTGTACTCCCAGCGCATGTCAAGAAAGTTATTGCAGTTTAATCCGGATGCTTCTAAAGCTCTGCAAATTGCAGCACGCGCGCAACACATTTGCAGATGGAAAATTGCCCGAGACGAATACCCGATGGATCGTATTGGCTATTTAAAATGGCGAGAAACCTTAAAAAAAATGCATGCAGATATAACTGCGGATATACTAAAACAAGTAGGTTACGATGTTGATTTTATCGATAGGATTCGAAAAATAATCCTTAAAAAAGGAATCAAGAAAAACGAGGAATCTCAAGCTATTGAGGATACCATTTGCTTAGTGTTTTTAGATTATTATTTTGAGGAATTTGCAGCAAAACATCCCGATGAAAAGGTTATTGATATTCTGCAAAAAACCTGGGTAAAAATGTCAGAAGAAGGCCAACAGGAAGCTTTAAAACTTACTTTTTCAGAAAAATGCTTGGCTTTAGTCAAACAGGCTTTAACGTAATTTTTTTCGATATGGCAAAAAACGGCAATTCATTAGACCAACGTACTTTTGATAAACTGCGCCGTTTATATATTATTGGGTTTAGTACCATTGCACTTTCGGTAATTTTAAGTCAGGTTTTAATACGCACGCACCTAAGAGGTCAAGAAAGTGATTCTACAGTAATTAACATTGCTGGAAGACAACGTATGTTAAGCCAAAAGCTAACTAAGGAAATTCTATCACTTTCAACCGTATCGACTCCAGAAAAAAAATCACTCCTCAAAAACGATATTTCACAAACCTTACACCTTTGGAGTTTATCGCATTATGCTCTTCAAAAAGGTAATGATAGTTTAGGATTGCCTAAAAAAAATAGTTCTGAAATTACGGCGAAATTCAAAATTTTGAATCCTATTTTTGATACTATAGTTACTGCTTCAAATACGATAATTAAATCTATAGAAAACAATCAGAACACACCTTTTGAAAATCAAATCAAAACAGTTAAGACTAATGAAGGTGCATTTTTAGAGTTGATGGACGATATTGTTAATCAATATGGTTTAGAAGCAGAAAAAAAGGTGGACTGGCTACGAAATTTGGAATTTCTACTTACAGCCTTAACTTTACTCATTCTTTTGGGCGAATTTCTATTTATTTTTTGGCCCGCAGCTAAGTCCGTAAAAATTACACTTGCTGAGTTGTTATTTGCAGAAAGACGTGCTAAAAAAATGGCTTTTGATGCCGATGAGCTGAGTCGTGCCAAAGAGAAATCTATTAAGGAATTACGCGCTTTAAGCCGTGCTATGGATGATACTTTATTGTTCGCGCGTATTTCGCCAAATGGAGATGTTATTCATATGGGTAACAAGTTTTCGCGCTTGTTTAAATATTCAAAATTTAATGATGGTATTATGTTTTGGAACATATTATCTGTGGTCGAAACGGAACAGGCTAATATTGAAGACTTAATTTTAAAGCATAAAAATACAGGCTGGCAAGGAGAGGTGAAATCTACGGATAAAGATGGAAAAGAAATTTGGCTAGAAATGGCGATTATACCTTATAGTCCAACTGAAGATAAATCGGAATTACTCATCATTGCTTCAGAAATATCAGAACGTAAAATAGCACAGCTCGAAATCGCTAGACTTACAGAAAAGAACTTTCAAGAGCGAATTAGTCAGCAAAAGCTCATTTCAAGTAAGATTATTGAAAACCAAGAAAAAGAACAAAATCGAATCGCTAAAGATGTACATGACGGTATTGGGCAGATGCTTACGGGTTTAAAATATAATTTAGAAAGTATTGACCCTAAGGATGTTGAAAGAGCAACTATTAAAATAGAGCATTTAAAAGAACTTACTACAAATATTATTAAAGGGGTCAGAACAGCAACTTTTAATTTAACGCCACCAGAATTGACCGACCATGGCATTGTACCAGCCATTGCTAAATTAACTCAAGAGCTAGCAAGGCTTACCGGAAAAGAAATTTTATTAATTAATAAAACGGCTTTTAACCAACGTTTGGATTCGCTTGCGGAAATTAATATATATCGCATCACGCAAGAAGCTATAAATAATGCTATAAAATATGCCGAATCCACTCATATTATAGTATCGCTTTCCCATAGTAAAGATATAATAAGTATTGTAATTGATGATAATGGTAAAGGCTTTGACCCAGATAAAGTCAAACATTTTAAAACAGGCGATGGTGGTATGGGAATGACTTTTATGCGCGAGCGAATGAAGTATATGGATGGACGCTTGTTTTTAAATTCTGAAAAAGGAAAAGGTACACGACTAACCTTAAATATTCCTTTAGTTAGTTAAACTGAAAATGCCAATTTCAGTAATCAATTAGTGATTACGTAGTATTACTTAATGTATTACATTTGTATGTATAAAAAAATTATGGAATATGATTAATGTAGTTCTTGCAGACGACCATGTTTTGGTAAGAGACGGGATTAAAGCGTTATTAGAAGATCAAGTTGGAATTAACGTTATAGATGAAGCTTCTAACGGAAAAGAGGCTTTAAAAGTTGTTTCTAAAAGCAAGCCACATGTTTTAATTGTGGATATTAGAATGCCAGAAATGAATGGCATTGAAGTCGTTGGGGAAATGAGTAAATCCCATAAGGATGTTAGAACATTGGTGCTCTCTATGCATGATTCCGAAGAATATGTAATACAAGCTATTCAGGCCGGCGCTGATGGTTATTTATTAAAAGGTGCTAGTAAAGAAGAGTTTATAAAAGCGCTACATAAAGTAGCCTCTGGTGGAAAATATTTCACTGGTGATGTCTCTGCAATTATTATGAATAACTTTGTAAATGGAAATATAGAAACTAGCGCTTCTACAAATTCAGCTCCAAAAGAAGATCCGTTTAAATTAACAAAACGTGAAAAACAAATACTTAATTTGGTATTGCAATTAAAAAACAATAAAGACATCGCTGATGATCTTCAAATCAGCAAGCGAACCGCAGAAGTGCACCGTTTTAACCTGATGAAAAAACTAGACGTTAAAAATTTAATGGAATTGAGTAATAAAGCTAAAGAGTTTGGATTGGTTTAAATTGTAAACTTTTAAACGATTATTAATTGCAGTTTTAAGTTCACTGGAAAATCATCCGTACTCTCATGTAAATGTAATTCTAATTATAGCTTTTGTTATTTACTTATAAAAAAAACAAAAATGAACTATTAATTTTAATGTTCGAAATACAGCATCTTTGAAATCTTGAACGAATTTTTGGGTGTTAATTATAATACTATTTTTTAGTATGTTTTTATTATTTTAATAATGACGTGATGCAAACCATCAGGGTGTATTAAAAGTTCTCTTTATACGTCCATTTCCCGATATCAATCAAAAAGTTCAAACTACTTCAATGTGATGTTTTGTTAAATCGCAAAAAAACAGCAAATTTTAATATTCAATTTACAGAATCCCTAAAAAATCCATTCTAAAATTATCAAACTCATATTTCTTATTAGATACGTAATCTAAAACATATAAAATTAAGTATTAATACGTAGTTTTGTGTATGTAAAATACTTATTTATGAATTCAGTACCTCAAACCAAGTCTACAACATTAAACTTATTTAATCTTAAAAATATTTCTATTCGTACGTTTTGGATAACAGCGATATCATTTTTCCTATGCTTCTTTGCATGGTTTGGTATCGTACCATTTATGCCAGATGTAGTTAGGGATTTGGGTTTAACGCCAGATCAAAAATGGAATTCTATAATTCTTGCTGTTTCAGGAACGGTGTTTGCGCGTTTGCTAATTGGTAAGTTATGCGATAAATATGGTCCGCGTTTATGTTATACAGGATTATTAATGTTAGGTTCTATTCCAGTTGTTTTATGTGGATTGGTACAAACGCCAACTCAATTTCTTGTTTGTAGATTATTTATTGGTTTTATAGGTGCTTCTTTTGTAATAACACAAGTACATACTTCATTAATGTTTGCGCCAAATATTGTAGGAACCGCTAATGCGACTTCTGCCGGTTGGGGAAATCTTGGTGGTGGCGCTAACCGTTTAGGGATGCCATTAATAGCTGCTGCTGTTGTAGCTTTTGGGGTTGCAGAGGGTGAAGCTTGGAGATACTCCATGGTTATTGCAGGTATAGTATGTTTTTTAATGGGTATTGTATATTACTTTTTTACGCAAGATACTCCAGAAGGAAATTTTAGCGATTTAAAAGCATCAGGTCTGGTTTTAGGTAAAAAGAAAGATCAAATAGGATTTGGAACAGTTTTAAAAGATTATAGAACTTGGATTTTATTTTTTGTTTATGCAGCATCTTTTGGTATTGAATTAACGGTTTACGGAACCATGGATGATTATTTACAAAATACATTTCAGTTAAAAAGGGTTACGGCGGGAAACATCGTCTTATCATTTGCATTAATGAATATTTTCGCAAGGACACTAGGAGGGTTTTTTGGAGATAAATTCGGAAAGTTAAAAGGGTTAAGAGGTCGTGTTTTATTCTTAGCAGCAATTCTTGCAATACAAGGTATTATGTTAATAACATTTTCAACTACAACAAGTATTTTTATGGGTGTTTGCTTTTTAATACTATTTAGTTTATCGGTTCAAATGGCAGAAGGGGCAACGTTTTCAGTTGTGCCGTTCATTAATAAAAAAGCTATTGGGTCAGTCTCAGGAATTGTTGGAGCAGGAGGAAATGTTGGCGCTTTTTTAGCAGCCATGTTATTAAAGTCGCAATCGGCCGTAGCAGAAAAGGCTGCCATTGCAGCTAACCAAGGATTAGGAGCAGATGTAATAAGTGCAGCGCAATCTGCAGCATCTTCATCTGCTGTATCAGGAGGTTATTTTATTATAGGTATTGTAGTTGTAATCACATCTATTGTCGTATTGGCGATTCGGTTTTCAACAGAAGACGAAAAAGTTGCTAAATTAGATACTCAAGTAGCTCCGAAAGATTTAATTCCTATAAAAGTAAAAAGTTAAAATAAGTTGCTATTTTTTATAAATATAAAAATTTGAAGTCCCTTTTTTAAAGGATTCAAAATAATAAAAAAAGAGCTTGTTTAGTGTAAAAATATTGTCTTACTTAGTAATAAATGCTATCTAAATGATTAAAAACGAAGTAAAAACAACGTGCTCATATTGTGGTGTTGGCTGTGGTATTATCGTAAAAAAAGATAGTAATAATAAAGTTTTTGTTGAAGGCGATCAGGATCATCCAGTTAATAAAGGGATGCTATGTTCTAAAGGTATGAATTTGCATTATGTAGCAAATGATACTTCTGATAGAATTCTATACCCGGAAATGCGTTGGAGCAGATCACATCCGCGTGAACGTGTTAGTTGGGATGATGCTTTAGATAGGGCGGCAAGCGTTTTTAAATCGATAATAAAAAAACACGGCCCAGACAGCGTTGGTTTTTATGTGTCCGGACAAAGTTTAACCGAGGAATATTATATTGCCAATAAATTAACAAAAGGATTTATTGGTACAAATAATATAGATACGAACTCACGCTTGTGTATGAGTTCTGCGGTTGTAGGTTATAAAAAAACTTTTGGTGAGGATAGCGTGCCGATTTCTTATGCGGATATTGAATTAGCAGATACATTTTTAATTACAGGAGCTAACCCAGCTTGGTGTCACCCTATTTTATTCCGTCGTTTGGAAAAACATAAAGAAGACCATCCAGAAGTGCAGATTATAGTCGTTGATCCTAGAAAAACAGATACTGCTAATTTTGCCGATTTGCATTTACAAATCCTTCCGGGAACCGATATTATTCTATATAACGCCATTGGAAGATGCTTGTACAAACGTGGGTTAATAGATGAAGATTTTATAACAAAATATACTGAAGGTTTTAAGGATTATAAAGATTTAATTTTTAAAACATCTTTAAGAGAAGCCTCCCGAATGTGTGGTGTCCCAGAAAAGGAAATTCGTAAAGCTGCGGATATTATTGGCCTTTCAAAAGGTTTTATAAGCATGTGGGCCATGGGCTTAAACCAGAGTGTTGTTGGTACCGATAAAAACATATCCCTTTTAAACTTATCGTTAATAACTGGTCAAGTTGGTAAACCTGGCGCAGGTCCTTTTTCCTTAACAGGTCAACCCAATGCGATGGGCGGACGCGAAGTAGGTGGCATGGCTAATTTACTAGCTGTTCATAAAGATTTGGGAAATGAAGAACACCGGCGTGAAGTGGCTCAGTTTTGGGGCGTAGATAAAATCAACCCTAAACCAGGGTTAACAGCTACGGAAATGTTTGACGCTTTAGAAAGCGGGAAAATGAAAGCCGTTTGGGTTGCATGTACAAACCCATTGGTAAGTTTACCAAATTTGAATCGTATTGAAAAAGCCATGAAAAATGCCAAGTTTGTTGTGGTTCAAGAGATATCTCATAAATCGGACACGGTGGCTTTTGCAGATTTAGTTTTGCCTGCAGCAGCTTGGTTGGAGAAGGAAGGTACTATGACGAATTCGGAAAGGCGAATTTCATATTTACCAAAAGAAATTGATGCGCCAGGAGAAGCCAGACCAGATGTTGAAATATTTTGTGATTTTGCACAACGCATGGGGTTCAGAGGTTTCAATTTTAATAATGCTAGTGAGATTTATGACGAATACGTGTCTATGACCAAAGGCACGAATATTGATGTGTCATATTTGAATTACGATAGATTAAAAAATGAAGGCACATTCCAATGGCCGGTTCCAGAACACAGACATCAAGGAACACCGCGTTTATTTGAAGATAAAAAGTTTTATACACCGTCTCAAAAAGCAAAGTTTAATTTACCGAGTTCTATTGAAAACACCTCGGTTAAACCAAATGCAGAGTTTCCGCTTATATTAACTACAGGTCGTGTTCGTGATCAATGGCATACCATGACTAAAACAGGAAAGGTGTCGCGATTAAAAACACATTATCCAACACCGGTTTTGGAAATAAATCCTGTAGATGCTTATTTAAATAAGATTAAGGATGGTGATATTACTGAAATAAAAAGTGGGAATGGTATTGTTAGGGTACGCGCTCAAATTACAGATAACATTAAAAAAGGCGTCGTATTTTTACCTATGCATTGGGGTAAGCAGTTACAAAGTAATTTAAACAGAGCGAATAATTTAACAAATACACACGTAGATCCCATATCAAAAGAACCCGATTTTAAATACACCTGTGTTTCGGTTTCAAAATATAAAAAATCAGTAGAAAAAATAATCGTTGTCGGTGCAGGAGCAGCAGCGTTTAGGTTCATACAGAATTACAGAGAACAAAATGAGGTAGATGAAATCCATGTATTCTCAAAAGAACCAAACTTATTTTACAATCGCGTATTGTTACCAGAGTATGTGACTGAAGAATTAACATGGCAACAACTGCTCAAAATTAAAGAAAAAGAGCTGAGCAAACTTAATGTTCATTTACATGCTGAAACTTTTATTACGAATATCAATAAATCGGATAAGATTGTAACGGATAATAACAATACAGTTCATAATTTTGATAAGTTAATATTAGCAACTGGTAGTCGTGCTTTTATCCCGAATGATGTTCAAATAGATTTACCAGGTCGTTTTACCATGCGTAATAAAAACGATGCAGATAGTTTTAAAAGCTATCTTGATGCCACGGGATTACCTCCAGAAGAACAACATGTCGTTATTGTTGGGGGTGGATTGTTAGGATTGGAATTAGCTGCGGCAATGAAACATAAAAACGCCAAAATTACGATTGTGCAACGTGGGTCGCGTTTAATGGAACGTCAGCTAGATAAGGTATCCAGTAAGTTATTAGCATTAGATGTTCAAGAACGAGGTATTCAAATTTACTTTGATAATGAAGTAAGTACCGTATTTGATGATGAAGATACAGGCGAATTAAATATTACTTTAAAGAGTGGAAAGTTCATAACGGCCAATGCTATAGTATATGCCATAGGTACAATTCCAAATATAGAAATAGCTAGGGAAAATGGTATACATTGTAGTCGAGGTGTAAGAGTGAATCAACATTTACAATCGTCTCATCCAGATATTTTTGCCATTGGAGAAATAGCAGAATATAACAATCAATTATTTGGAATTACATCTGCAGCAGAAGAGCAAGCTAATATCCTTGCCAATTTTATTGCCGGCGATATAAGTTGTGCATATAATGGTTCTGTATTAATGAATATTTTGAAATTCAATGATTTAAACCTCTGTAGTATAGGTGACATTAATGTGCCAGATAATGATGATAGTTATGAAGAAATCATATTCACAGATATGAAAAAACGCTACTATAAAAAGTGTATTGTTAAAGATGATTTATTGATCGGAGCTGTTTTAATGGGCGATAAAAATGAATTCGCCGAATTTAAAACCATGATTGAAAGCAAGATTGAAATGGCCGAGAAGCGTGATAAATTGCTTCGTGGTGCATCAAATGATGTTCCTGTTATAGGGAAATTGGTATGTTCCTGTAGTCAAGTAGGTTCAGGAAATATAGAAGAAGCTATAGCAAATGGCTGTACGGATTTTACGGAATTATGTAATAAAACTGGAGCTGGTTTAGGTTGTGGAAGTTGTAAAACTGAAGTTAGGGATATTCTTCAAAACTCAAAAGTATTAGCATAATGGAAGAACCATATAGATTAATGATTAACGGCGGTGTGTTATCACCAGGTGAATTAAAATATATTTGTGAAGCTGCGGAATCTTTAGGTTTGGATGCTATTTCTTTTGGCTCACGTCAAGATATTATCTTTCCTGAAGAAATTAACGAGAAGCTGTTTTCACAGTTTGATAAAATTCAATTTGTAAAACCTAAAAGAGATGGCATTGAAAATATAGCATCTTCTTATGTATCTACTGAAATTCTGCCAAAAACTTCGTGGTTAACAGGCGAACGGTATTTGTATATTTTAGAACAGTTTAAGCATAATCCAAAACTTAGAATAAATGTTACAGACCCTAAACAACGTTTAGTGCCTTTATTTACGGGTAATGTAAATTTTATAGCTTCAGGACATGAAGATTATTGGTATTTATATTTGAGACTTCCAGGATGGAAAAAAACAAAAATGTACCCTGCGCTGATCTACAGTTGGGACATGGGATTGATTGAATTGGCTATTGAAAATATTTTAATAGAAGAACCGGAAACTATTGAAACTGTTTTTGATTTGGTAAGTGATGCTATAGACACTAATAATAGAACAGTTGATAAGCCGTTAGAAGTTCCCTTTTACCCATTTCCGTATTACGAGGGTATGAACAGGATTAGTTTAGATCGCTATTGGTTAGGTTTGTATTGGAGAAATAACAGATACGATTTAAAATTCCTTAAAGCCATGTGCGATTTATGTTCAGAAAACAAAATTGGAAAAATATCTATCACACCTTGGAAATCATTTATTGTTAAAGGTATTCCATTACAGTCTAAACTTAAATGGGAAAAATTCTTGGGTAAATTTGGTATTAACGTACGTCATTCTATGTTGGAAATGAATTGGCATTTGCCAGTTAATGATAAAGATGCTTTAAGCTTGAAAAAATACCTAGTTACTAATTTTGATCAAAATGATATTAGTACTTATGGATTAACTTTTGGCATAACAAATTATGATAGTGATACGTATAATTTTACATCTATTGTAGTAGAGAAAAATAAGCAACCTGAAGTTATTGGAAATTTCAAAATAAGAGATACCTACAATTTATTATATGCTAAAAATTTCGACCCAAATACGCGACAGTATATTATGCATGTTCAAGATGTGGATAAGGTTGAATTACCTGGCTTGTTAATGGAGTTAAGTCAGTTGTATTTTGAGCATTTAGGAACTGAGAAAGAAGATGATGATGGTCAAGTTTTAAATATGGAAACTTTTGAGGAAGAGGTATATCAATGTACAGAATGCATGACTGTTTATAATGAACTTTATGGCGATATTACTCAGGGTATTGTTCCAAATACTACTTTTGAAAGTTTATCTCCTGATTATGAATGTTCTCTTTGTGAAGCTCCAAAAGCTAGTTTTGAAAAGAAAATTCTAATTAAAAAGTAATATACTCAAAAGCAATTCATCTACAGTAAATTGCAGCTAATCGTTATTTATTACATGGTACAAAGATTAATTTAATTGTTTATTTAAATATATATTATATTTGACGCAGAATAAACTACTAATTGGATTATATATCAAGTTCAAATGAATACGCTGGAATTGTTTAATAAGCAGGTCGCTTAAAATTGTAAAAATTCATTCGTCGAAACTTAACTGTTATTCAACTACACTTAACATAACTCTAACGATTTAATGTATACTTAATATCTTATTAAATTAGCTTTGATTTTTTTTACATTGCATAAAAATAGAAACGATGAAGGCTTTAAATATATTATTGATAGAAGATGACATGATTGAGATTATGAAATTGAACAGAACAATTTCATCACTCCAACTTCCTCATAAAATAACCGAAGCCAGTAATGGTGAAGACGCTTTAAAAATTTTAGAAAAAAAAGACGAATTACCTGACATAATTTTGCTAGATTTGAATATGCCAAAAATCAACGGTATTGAATTTTTAGGCATTCTTAAAAATGATGACATCTTAAAATACATACCTACTATTATTTTAACGACTTCAAATAATCAAAAAGATTTGTTAGAGTGTTATAAAATTGGTGTTGCAGGTTATGTTTTAAAACCACTAAAGTATGAAGAATATGTTTCTAAAATTGAAAAAGTATTAGCATATTGGAGTATAAATGAACTAAAGCAAATTTAATGAAGGGTATTGTTTTTACTGAGTTTTTAGAGTTGGTTGAAGATAAATTTGGATTGGAAATGGTAGATGATATCATAACAAGTTCAGACCTAGAGTCCAATGGTGTTTATACATCTGTAGGGACTTATAGTTTTTCCGAAATGTTACAATTATTACAGCATTTAAGTAAAAATACAGGCATTTCAATAGATAATTTATTATTGGTTTATGCAGAACATTTTTTTAGTGTTATTGAGGATAGTTACCCAGGGTTGCTTGCCACTTATAAAGACCCAATTGAAATGATTTCTTCCATTGAAAATCACATTCACGTAGAGGTTAGAAAAATTTACCCGGATGCAGAGTTACCTACTTTCGAGGTTATAGATAAAACGGAAGACTCATTAATAATGATATATAAATCAAGCAGAGCTATGCACCACTTTGGCTTAGGTTTAATGAACAAAACCTTCGAGCATTTTAATTCGACAGCAACTATAGCATTAGAAAGAATTAAAGAAGACGGTACGGAAGTTAGATTCATTATCAATAAAAGTTAATGAACCAAGACCGGGTTGAAATATTACAACGTGCTCTAAAAAGAGAGAAAGCCGCAAGAAAAGCAGCTGAAAAAATTCTTGAAGAAAAATCGCGGGAATTATACGCTACATCTCAACAATTAGAAAAACATCTGGACGAAAAATCCTCTCAACTTCAAGGTGTTTTTGAAAACATCCTGGATGCCTACGTGGTTATTAATCTTGAAGGTAATGTTTTAAAATTTAATGAGGCAGCTACAAAATTATTTGGTTATAATATTGAAAATGAAACAGTAAATGTTCTCAATTTAATTTATAATAAAGATTATGAGTATGCGATGGCATCTTTTATGGATCTTCAAACTAAAGGTTTTTTTAAAGACTATGAAGCAAGAATCTATACCAAATCAAAAGAAGTAAAGTGGGTACATATAAATGCAAGTGTCATTTTCGATAAAGATAAAAATCCTGTTGCAGCGCAAGGTATTGTAAGGGATATATCAGATCAAAAAGCATCAGATGAAAAGTTAATTGAATCTGAAAACAGGTTATCTACGTTAATTTTGAACTTGGATAGTGGTGTTTTATTAGAGGATCAAAATAGAAAAATCGTATTGACCAATAAAAAGTTTTGCGAGTTGTTTAGTATTCCAGTTGACCCTACATTATTAATAGGCGAAGACTGCTCCAATGCTGCAGAGCAAAATAAATCCCAATTTGAAAACCCTGAACAATTCGTACTCAGGATAAATGACATTCTAGAGAATAAAGAAACTGTTTTAGCAGATGAGTTAGTCATGACCAATGGTACCATCCTAGAACGGGATTTTGTGCCTATTATAAAAGATGATACCTACAGAGGGCATTTATGGTCTTACAGGGATATTACTTTAAAAAGAAGTTATCGTAAAAGCCTTGAAGTGCAAAAACAAAAATACTATAGTATTATTGCTAATATGAATTTGGGTTTAGTCGAAGTAAATAATAACGACGAGATTTTAATGATAAACCAGAGTTTTGAAGCAATATCTGGTTATACTGAAGGTGAGGTAAAAGGTAAAAAAGCTACCGATGTTTTTTCTGTTGAAAATGGTCAAGATACAATATTGAAAGAGCGTGTTAAACGCCAAAACGGAGAGTCTAATTCTTATGAACTTAAAGTAAAAAATAAAGCTGGAGAAACTAGGTATTGGTTAATTAGTGGCGCTCCAAATTATAATTTGGAAGGTGAAGTTGTTGGTTCTATAGGTATACATTTGGATATTACCGAGATTAAAAATTTAGAACTCCAAAAAGAAAAACTTTTAGGGAAATTAGAAAAAAGTAATGACGAGCTACAAGAATATGCACATATAGTATCGCACGATTTAAAATCACCATTGCGAAGTATAAACGCTTTGGTAAGCTGGTTAAAAGAAGATAACAAAGGAGAATTAGACGCTGTAAGCCTTCAAAATTTTGGGCTTATTGAAACCACCTTAGAAAAAATGGAACAGCTTATAACAGATGTTTTGAATTACTCTAGTGTGGGGACTGATATTGCTGAAAAAACAGATGTCGATTTGGATGTTTTAATACATGAGTTAGTAACTATTATGTATATCCCCGAGCATATTTACATTAAAACAGCAAATGTATTACCGCATGTAAAAGGTGATAAAACGAAATTGCAACAAGTTTTTCAAAACTTGATTAGTAATGCTGTTAAGTTTATTGATAAAGATAATGGTAGTATTATTATAGATGTGGAAGATTTACAAAGTCATTATAAATTTTCAATACAAGATAATGGTATTGGAATAGATAAAAAATTTCATCATAAAATATTTAAAATATTCCACTCATTAAAGAAAAGTGAAGACTCTTCAGGAATAGGGTTATCCATTGTTAAGAAAATAGTCGATTTGCACGAGGGTGAAATATGGTTGGATAGCGAACCAAATATAGGAACGACATTCTATTTTACTTTAAAAAAATAAATTATGAAAATATTACAGGTAAAAAAGAAGCAAGGTCAAGACTGGGAGTATTTATCTCCTAAAATCGAGTTAAAAAAACCTTTGGTTTTAATTTTTGGGAATAGGTATATGCTTGAAGATGAAACTATCTATAATCAAGTTAGAACATTATTTCCAGATGGCCATTTAGTGTTTGGTTCTACCAGTGGTGATATTACAGCACAAGAGGTTGATGATGAAAGTATTACCATTACCGCCATAGCGTTCAAAAAAAGTACATTTCAAATAAAAACCAGTAATATCCTAAATAAGGAAGCCGATAGTTTTAAAACTGGTAAAGATTTGGTGAGTGCTTTTAAAACGGATAATCTAAAACATGTTTTTGTAATCTCAGAAGGTAGTTTTGTAAACGGAAGCCAGTTAGCAAAAGGGATGAATGCAGTAAGCCGGGATAATGTTTTAATTACTGGCGGCTTATCTGGCGACGGTGCGCGTTTTGAAAAAACATTGGCGGCTTATAATGAAAACCCGAAGCCGGGAGAAATAGTTGCTATTGGTTTTTATGGTAATACTTTTGAAGCGTCCTTTTCAATACATGGCGGATGGACCCCTTTTGGACCTGAGCGCATCGTAACAAAATCTGAATCTAATATATTGTTCGAGTTGGACGGTAAACCAGCTCTGGATTTATATAAAAAATATTTAGGTGAAAAATCCAAAGAGTTACCAGGAGCAGCATTACTATATCCTTTAAATGTAAAATCTGAAACCGAAAAGCAATCTATTGTTCGTACCATATTAAACATAAATGAAGACAATAATACAATGATTTTGGCTGGAGACATTCCTGAAAATTCCCGAGTACAACTCATGATGACTAACGTAGATAATATAGCTAATGCATCTGAACGTGCTGCAAAACAAGCGTTGGAAATAAGAAAAACAAAACCACAATTGGCATTATTAGTAAGTTGTATTGGTAGAAAATTGGTGTTAGATCAGCGAGTTGAGGAGGAGATAGAGGAAGTTCTAGAAGTTGTTGGAAAAGACACCACCATCTGCGGTTTTTATTCCTATGGAGAAATAGCACCTTTTCATGGTGAAACTAATTGTCAATTACATAATCAAACCATGACTATAACGCTATTGAGCGAATAATGAATTCTCTACTAAAACGTCAAATACGAAAATACCTGTCTGAAGAACTCGCGGCAAATAAAGATTTAGAAATTTTTTTAAATGCTGTTGATGGTTCTTACCAAACTTTTGAAGATCAGTTTGTCATGCAGCAGCGTGCCATGACCATTAGTTCTGAGGAGCTATATGAAGCAAATCAACAATTACAGCAGGAATCGAGAGCTCAAAAAGAAGTTATAAATAAATTAAAACGCGTTCTGGATACGCTAAAATTTTATAATCTTCCTGACAATGTTTCCATCGATAATCTAGATTTAGACGGTTTAAAATTAATTGAATTTATAGATAACCAGACCAAAGAAATTGTTCAAATAAATAAGCAAAGGGAAACATTATTATCCGAGTTAGCACATCAAAATCAAGAACTTAGTGATTACGCACATATGGTATCTCATGATCTAAAATCACCGTTACGAAGTATAGATACTTTAACCGCCTGGTTAAAAGAAGATTATAGAAATGCGTTTGATGACAATGGGAAAAAAACTTTAGATCTTATTCGCAATAACGTCGAAAAAATGGATACCTTAATTACGGGTATATTGGAATACTCAACCATAGGTAAAAATCAAATAGAGGTTTACGATGTTGATACAAGTAAGCTTATTGATGATATTATAAACATTATTGAAGTTCCAGAACATATAAACATCTTAAAAACAAATTTGCCAATTATACGCGGTGATAAATATAGATTGCAACAACTGTTTCAAAATTTAATAGGCAATGCCGTTAAATACAACGATAAAGACCAAGGCATTATTAAAATAGGTGCAGAGTCCCAAAAAAATCACTGGTTATTTTATATTGAGGATAACGGGCAAGGTATCGAAAAAACTTACTTTGAAAAGATATTTAAAACTTTTGAAAAGTTGGATAACAACCCGAATTCTTCAGGTATTGGATTATCAATCGTAAAAAAAATTGTCGATTTGTATGGTGGTGAAATATGGCTAGAATCTAAAATCGATGTTGGAACCACATTTTATTTCACATTAAAAAAAGACCCTAATGGAACAACCTAACCAATCTTACATTAATAATTTGTCTGGTGACGATAAAGTTTTTAAACAAAAACTTATAGATGTCATTAAAAAAGAATTTCCAGAAGAGAAACAAGTATATTTTGATTATTTAAATGCTAAAAATTATAAACGAGCAGCAGATAGCGTTCATAAACTTAAACATAAAATTAGTATTTTAGGCCTCGAAAAAAGTTATGATGTTGCAGTGTCTTATGAAGAAAATCTTTTAGAGGGTAGTACAGATCAAAAAGAGGCATTCGAGTCTATTTTGCAAATTATAACAGAATATATTGTAGAGATTTAAATATTGCTTATGAATTGTATTATTATTGATGACGAAGCTACTGCTAGAATGATAATTTCACAACTATGCTCCAATGTGCCAAGTCTTAATGTTTTAGAGGCGTTTCCCAACGCTATACAAGCCATAAAATATTTAAATCAAAATCACATAGATTTAATTTTTCTGGATATACATATGCCAGATTTTACAGGTTTCGATTTTATAGAAACCTTAAAAAACCCTCCAAAAATCATATTAACCACATCAGACCCCAATTTTGCTATTCAGGCGTTTGAGTACGATTGTATTGTAGATTATTTAGTAAAGCCTATTCTCCAGAAACGTTTTGATAAAGCCATTCAAAAGGCAGAAGCTAAGGTATCCAAAGTTTTAAAAGACGCTTCTGCTAAGGCAGAAAAAGTAGAGGTAACTTCAGGTAACGATTTATATGTTAATATTGATAGGCGCCTTATAAAAATAGATATTCCCAGTATTTATCTTATCGAAGCTAAAGGGGATTATATTCAAGTTAAAACGGAGCATAAAAATTATACTGTACATTCAACATTAAAGAAAATTGAAATTAAATTACCTAAAGATTTATTTTTAAAGATTCACCGATCTTATATTATCAATGTTCAAAAAATTATTGATATAGAAGATAATAGCGTGCTTATTAAAAAGGACGTTGTGCCAGTTAGTCGATCAAACAGGCCGGAATTAATGAAACGGTTAAATTTGTTGTAATCGATTAACACACTAAATTTACCACTCGTCTACACTTAATTCACATCGAACGAAAATTACATTTCAAAGTGGTTTAGTCCTATATTTTTGTGCTATAAATAAATTATATCATGAAAAAAGTATTACTATTATTATTCGCCATGACATGTCAAATTAACGCGCAAACTTATGAGGCTTCTGAAGATGTACCATTTAATTGCGACTTCAATGCATACTTATTTCAATATAACGATGTTTATGCTATCGATTTAGCATCAGGAAACTCCTATACGGTAGCAACCGATGTTACAGAAGGATATATAAATGCAACAGCTTACAATCCCACAGATGGTTTTATCTGGGGATCCTTAAGTTCGCCGCAAAAAACAATTGTACGTATTGGAAAAAACTTCAAAACTAAAACATATTATATTGATGAGTTACCTTACAGTGGCCGTTATGTTGGTGATATAAGTTCAGATGGTATTTACTATTTAAAAGGTAGCGGTGCTACATATTATAGTATCGATTTAAACCCTGATTCTGCTAATTATGGAACTTTTAAAGATACTTTAAATTTATCTAAAAATATAAATGTCCACGATTGGGCTTTTAACGCCGTTGATAAAAAGCTTTACGCTGTAGAGATGGCAACCAATATTCTTTATAGAATTGAAGCAGAAACTGGAGCTATGGAAAGTTTGGGTGAGGTACCTATTCTTTCAGGATTAAATTATACGTATGGAGCGGTTTATTTTGATGCCTCTGGTCGATTTTATGTATCAGCAAATCAAACAGGAACCGTATATGTTATTCAAAATGTTCAGGATATTATTAATAGCGGAGAAATGGTGTCTAACTTTTTTGCTTTTGGCCCTTCAAGTTCTCAAAATGATGGCGCACGTTGCCCTACAGCTCCGGTACCACAGGAAATTTGTGATAATGGAATTGATGATGATGGCGATGGCTTAATCGATTGTGAAGACCCATCGTGTTCGGGGTATGGCAATTGCGATGTTATAGAATTGTCATCATCTTCAAGCGCTAATTCTGGTGGCTTAGAGAGTAACAATAGATTATCGCAACAAATTAACGCACGTAATTTTAAAAGAGCAAAAAGCAATTATAAATTTGATTCGAAAACAGCAAAACGTTTTTCTAAATCCTCTAAATACGGTAAAACAAATACTAGTAAAGGTTCTGGACTTCATTTATCAGATTTTATTCCATTAGAAGTTATAAACGAAGACAATGCGGTTGAGTCCTCTCCAAAAGATTTGTTGGCAATTACAAATGCTACCGATGTATATTCGGTAGACTATATGAGAAATAATGAAGCTGTAGCCTCTATTTTATTATTGAAAACGGATAATGGTGTTTATGAGCATACCAAGTACATTTGTGATAGGTTATTAGGCGCCCAATTAATATCAGTATCAACTATTGAGATTAACGAGCAACACTTTATAAAATCATTAATCAGAACCATTGATGGGGCTTTGGAATTTGTGTTAAGTCTTTCTGCCAAGGCTATAAATAACGGTACTAATTTCAGTATTGAAAGCCATTGGAATTTAGATAAATATGAAAGCCATGTTGGTTATTATAACTTCCAAATCTGGTCTAATTCTTTGGATGATTTATTGCGTCTTGGCGAAGAAGTGGTCAGATTGTTAGATGTTCAAAAACCAGTTACTAGCTATAACAACTCAACGCCTCCAACGGTTTTTGTAAAATCAGGAACATACAAAAACGGAAAGTTGAATTTAGAAATTGTAAATACTAATAGGAGTAAAGCGATTGCTTTTGATGGCGGATTAAGAGCTACAGAAACTGAAACTGTAGAATATGTAGCATCTTCTATCGATTTAAACGGTAATTATATTTCCAATGTTGAAGTTGAAGCCGGAACCCTTTTTGATATCGGTTTTAGAATTGGTGATGGTTTACAAACTCCAGACGACTTATTTATGTCCGATGGTCCTTGGGGATATGATGATGCAGCACCAACTACAACGGTTACAAACTACACCGTACAAACAAATGGGGTGGAGTTTGATGATGATACATATGCTATAGAACGTAACATTTCTTTGGAAGCAACTACGAGCGAGTATATTGCGGCTTACAGAGCATTAACACCTAAATTTAATCCTATAGATTTATCTGAGTTTAACACTTTTAAATTAGAAGCTAAAGGCACAGGTACACTAATTGTAAGATTGGTAAAAGCAAGTATATCAAATTGGAAATCACAATACAAAACAAGTATCCCATTAACGGATGATTTAACTGTATATACTTTACCGTTTTCAGAATTTAAATCAAGTAACGGTATGCCTTTAAAGGTCAATGATATTACATCTATGGTGTTTACCATGTTAGCTGAAAATGGTACAGAAGTTACAAAATCAATGACCTTAGAGCAGCTGCGTTTCTCAAAAATCAAAACCCTATCGATGGCTAATTTAACGAAAACGAATGCCTTAAAAACAGTTGCTATACCTAACCCAATGGTGACTCAAACCACTATTCACTTTACTGCAAAAAAATCAGAAACAGTACAGTTATTAGTGTATAATCAAGTGGGGCGTTTAGTAAAACAAATGGAGGTCAATGCCATAAGCGGTAATAATGAGATACTATTGGAACGCGAAAATTTAAGTTCTGGAATCTATTTCTGTAATATTAAAAGTAACCAATCCCTGTATAAAACCATAAAACTACTCATGAATTAATTAATAGAGAATTATTCTAGGTGGTAAGGCAAAAGACGTAAGTTTTTTGCCTTTTTTTGGTATTATCCCATTTATATTTAACAAAAAAATCAATTAAACTATATTTTTAAACATATAAATACTTAACTACCTGCCATTACTTTTTGCTTCATAAGAGAGTTTATATCTATATAGGAATTAATACTATATTTGTATTTATAAGTATTTAAAATACAAAAACGTATAATCATGAATTATAAAAAAGATATTTTTAAAAGCAAAGAAGATAAATGGGATTTTATAATTGCTTTAGTTCTTATCTTATTTTTTTCTGTCTTTATCTACTATTATTTATTTACAGATGAGGAAAAAGTAGCTATTAATACGCCCACGGAATTAGAAGAAGTTGAAGAAAAACCTATAGAAACCATTACTGAAAAAGATAAATATCTTTATACAAACTCTACTACCTACAAAACCGAAACTATAAAAGTTGAGGATGCTTACGAAAGTGAGAAAGACAGTGCAATTATTATATCAGATATAATAAAAACGAGTATTCCTGTTAAGGATGTGAAATCTGAATCCATTGTCAATAAAGAAATTGAGGTATCTGAATCTAATATTAGTAAGGACATTATTGAGACCGAATCGATAGTTAATAACGACATTGAGGAGTCTATAGGGACAACAAATGAAATTTCAACACCTTCTGAGCTAACGATTGATATTGAAGAACCTGCTCTTGGTGTTAAAGAACCAATAATCGAATTAAAAACCGAACAAGAAGAAGTAAAACCAGAACCGGTTTCACCTCAAGTTGACACTCTACAAAAAAACAATACAGAAACATTTAATTGTATTATTGTGGTTGGTGCTTTTAAAGAGCTTAAAAATAAAACAGCAATTATTAACAAACTAAAAACACTTGGTTACGATCACAGAACGGGTGTTTTAAGAAATGGTTTAAATTATGTTGGTGTACCAGTAGCTTGTAATAATAGGCAAGAAAACTTAAAACTTTTAACGGAATTAAACCAAGCCTTAGGGATTCAATCATGGATTAAGAGAGTTTTGTAGCATTATTTATAGATTCTTTAATTATTATTTAAGCTTTTTCTAATATCAAAATGCAACGTCCTGAATAAAGGTTACATAATTTAACATAATTATGTACATAGATTAAAAACTAATCAGACCTTACCGCGAAGCTTTTAAATTTAAAACCTGCTATTTCCCAAAAACAGGTTGCGCCATCGAATACCACTTAAACCTTAATCCAATTTCATTAAATGTAAAACCGGCAGCAGTGGCCGAGGCAATATTACTTCGGGTACTGTAAAGATTTAATAGAGTACGTTCTGTAAACTTGTAACCTAGTTTCCCTTGTATGCGGTAGGTGTTTTGGCTACTATTGTCTTCAATGTATTGTAAACCTGCAGCAGCAGTTAATTCATAAAACCATGCGTTGGGTTTTGTTATGACTTCATCTTTTATAACATTTATAAATATTTCACCTGCATTAAACTGTTTTGGACTAAAATAAATAGTTGGAACTTGGTTTTTAAACGTAATATATTGGTAATTTAAACCAGCTTTAAGGGAAGGCTTAGGTAATATATCATAGTATAACGATGTGAATAACAAATTTCTGATATTATCGTCATTCTGCCACGTATAAAAATACTGTGTAAACCAACCTAAATTGAAATTAGTGCTTAAACTATAATTGGCATATATATTATGCATTACAATTTCACGATTTAATAATTCGGCATTAAAACTTTGTACTTCGCTTTTATAACCGATATCCAAGACTTGCAGTTTAAAAGGTTTTATACTAAAAGCCAAATCGGTTACCAATTGTGTGAATTTGTTTGTGTTTGCCTTTGCTGAGGTAACGCCCACAGTACCTTTAAAAATTATATTTGGTAATAGTTGATACGCTAAGCCTAAAGAGAAATTGTTTGATGTCGCATCAAAATCAGTAATTTTATTAGTTGTAGTCCTATAACCATAATTTGCCAACCATCTAAATTTTGTAGAGGTGGGGAATTCTATTCTGGTTTGTACACCAAAAGCTTTATTGTTTCCATTATCAAAAGAGTAAGACGGCTTAGTTTCCCAAAATGGGGTAAAACTTGTGTGTAATGATTTTATAAAATTGGTAGCATCCTTTTGCTTCTCGTAAAACGCTAATGTGTTTTCTGCCGACTGGTACGCGTTATTATATTTACCCAATGCTTTTAGGGCATTGGCTTTTCCTAAATGGCCATCAAAAGAACTGCTGTCATTTTTTAGAATACGGTTATAATCAGTAACACTTTTTTTAAAATTACTTTTGTAAATATTTAAAGTGGCACGTAAAGCTAAAACCCAATTGGCGTTAGGTTTTTTTTCCATTAAATTAGAAATAAGTGTTCTGGCAGATTTATATTTTTTATTCCAAATTAAGGCTTGTATATAGCGCTCTGTTGTGGATTGTATAAATGTTGTATCGGTATGAGCTTCTAAACTTAAAAAAGCCTGTTCACTTAGTTTTAATGCTTGCTTTTCTTTTCTCTTTAAGTGGGCTACTAAAGCTAAGCCATTTAAAGCAGGTAATTTATTTTCCGGGTTTTTGGCTATAGTATTATAGGCAGTTTTAGCTTTATCAAATTCGCCAGTAATTAAATATAGATTCGCAAGATTTAATAAGGTGTCTTTATCATTATTAAAAAGGGATAGATTTTCTTTTAAAAGGCGTTTAGCCTCATCGTAATTTTGGGCTTGCTGGTTTTGATACGCATAGCCTAAATAAATGTATTTTTTTGAGGTCAGGGCATTTGGGTTGTTTGGTAATACCTTCAAAGCTTTATTTACATAAATTAAAGCATTGTTGTATATTTTAAGATTGGATAGGGTATTGGCATAGCCTAAAAGCGCAGGAAAACTCTGGTCGTTTTCTTCAATTAAAAGTTCGTAATAGTTTTTAGCATCGCTGTATTTATTATTCCAAAGTAAAGATTCGGCATAATTTAATTTAATTTCAAAATCATTTGGATACATTTTAAGTAAATCTGTAAATAGTTGTACTGCTTTCCTAGAGGAACCTTGCAAACCAACAGCACGTCCGTAACAAAGTTTGGCTGTTTTATTAGCCGGAAACTGTTTTAAAATGGTTTCGAAAAAAGATTCTGCTTTTAAGTATTCACCAGTTTCTAAATAGGTAAATCCCTCTTGCATGTTTTGAGCAGACGTAAGTGTATAAACAAATAATATAAGTAATAGAAGTTGATTTTTCAAGGGTGTAAAATTTATGATGCGTGCAAGTATATTAAATGAAGTAAATTTGCCTTTTTTGTATGAGTACTTAAAAGTTTTTAAATCCGTTTTTAATATTTCATACGTTTTCAATATCTATAATGTCGTTTACCTGTAATGTATAGCTATCTGTCCAAGTTGACCAACAATTTGAACAGAATCCTTCATGGAGAGTTTAGAGCCATCAGCATGAATCCATTGTTTTAATGGTTGTTCACAGATATACGAAATGGCTTTTTCTTTGCCGTAATATTTTTTCATTCTCATAAAAATTTCAACATCAAAAATCCAACGTGTAATAAATTTATCTTTAAACATATGCTTAACAATATCTTTATCCATAATTTTTGCGCCACATTGCGTATCGTTAAACGACATCCCTAAAATGGTTCTAATTATAAAATTTATTGTTTTGCTTATTATGGCTCGGGCAGATTCTTTAGCTATATTAGCACCCATTCTGGTCATTCTAGAACCGCTTACTATTTTAAAGTCTGAGGTTTCTATAGTTTTAACTAAATCATCAAAATCCCTAAAATCTGTTGATAAATCGGCATCTAAATACCCTATGTAATCTAATTGTGGGTCTTTTGCTAAATGTAAAACACCTTGCCTTACGGCTTCTCCTTTTCCACCATTTTTTTCGCAGTTATACACACTAATATTAGTTTCCCTACCTTTTTTTAAGGTGTTTAAAACATTCAGGGTCTTATCTGTACTACCATCATTTACAAAACATAAATGATACCCTAGGTTACTGTCTACAAAATCATGAAACTCTTTGCTTAAAAGTCTTTCCTCTTCGTTGTAACAAGGTATAATAACACCTACACAACGCTTTTGAAGCATTTGGTCCTTTGTATTCTTATTTTGTAATTTATTTGTTTTTAGTCCAAAAATACGTGATATTCTAACTGTAACCTCATTAAGGGATACCGGTTTTTTCATGTAATCATCAATACCTAAATCAAAGCCATCGATAATGGTATCTTCATCGGTATTTCCAGAAAGCACTAAAATTTTCGTATCAGATTTTTTTTCATGTCTAATATTTTTAACAACTTCCAATCCAGACATACCATCCATATTGATATCTACAATAACAATGTCTGGTTTAAACGCATCAAAAATTTTCAAACCCTTTTCACCATTGTTTGCGCATTTTACATCAAAACCTAAATCGGTTAGATGTTTTTGCAACGATAACAGAATAAGTTGCTGGTCATCAATGGCTAAAATTTTTATCATGACTTTGGGTATTTTAATAATGGGTTAGATATTCGAAAAAGTAGTTTTTTGAAATTATGATATGGTAAAAGTAATATTTTTTTGAAAGAAAGTTTGTATGAATCTGAATTAATTATCGTTAAAGTGTTATGTTTGTACGTTTTTGTGTTGTTATTTAGATGATATTCAACATGATTTTATTTTGTAACACTTATTTTGCCATAATACTATTTTTGATATTTTGCATATTAAAATTGGAAAATATTAATAAACCAACTTTTTATGAAGCTTGCCATTGTAACAGCGTACCCGCCTAGTAAAGTCACACTAAATGAATATGCCTATCATCTAGTAAAATCTTTTAGACAAAATAAGGAGGTAACAGAATTAGTAATTCTTTGCGATTTTACTGAAGGTGAAAAGGATATTGAATTTGAAGAAGCGGGTTGTAGGATTACCGCTATGGAGTGTTGGTCTTTTAATAGCTACTCGAATATATTTAACGTAACCAAGGCTATAAATAAAACAAAACCAGATGTTGTGCTGTTCAACTTACAGTTTATGAAATTTGGTGATAAAAAAATTGTTGCTGCATTGGGCTTGATGCTCCCGTTGGTCTGCAGACTTAAAAAAATACCAACTATTGCATTATTACACAATATTTTAGAAGAAGTAGATCTAGGAAGTGCAGGCTTTACAGCCAATAAAGTCATGCAAAGACTTTATGGTTTTATAGGCACTACGTTAACAAGATTAATCCTTAAAGCAGATAGGGTAGCTGTGACTATGCAAAAGTATGTTACTATTTTGGAATCAAAATATAAGGTTAATAATGTTAAGTTGATACCGCATGGCACGTTTGAAATTCCTGAAGAGCCTACTTATAGAGTTCCTAACAACCCCATGCAAATCATGGCATTTGGAAAATTTGGCACCTACAAAAAGGTAGAAGATATGATTGAAGCTGTAGCGCAAGTAAGAGCAACAACTGGGTTAAATTTAGAGGTTGTAATAGCTGGAACAGATAACCCAAATGTGCCAGGGTATTTAGCCAAGGTTCAAGAAGATTATAAGTATATTCCACAAATACGCTTTACAGGATATGTTGAAGAATATGAAGTGCCCGTTTTATTTCTTGAAAGTACAGTGGTTGTATTCCCGTACACATCTACAACAGGAAGTTCTGGTGTGTTGCACCAAGCTGGTAGTTATGGTAAAGCTGTAGTTATGCCCGATTTGGGAGACTTAGCGCTATTGGTGAAAGATGAAGGGTATCAGGGTGAATTTTTTGAAGCTACCTCTGTAGATAGTTTAGCAAAAGCCATTGAAAATATTGTAACTAATGATGCTTATAGAATTAAATTAGGACGTATAAACTATAAAGCAGCAACGGCGCACCCCATGTCAGATATTGTACAAATGTACATTGATACGTTTAAACATATTATAATAGAAAAATAGATATAGTCTTTTAAATATGGATTCGGTAAACACTAATCCTAGATTAAATATGTGTAAACATAAAAAATAAACCCGCTCGTAAAAAGGCAAATTAAAATGAACTAAATACAAAAAAGTCCAATATAAATATTAGATTTTTTATCAGCACTCAAACCAAAATTAAAATTTTAAAATTATGGCTCTTAAAATTGAAGAAAATAATGGAACATTTTTAGTTGAGGGAATTATTAACTCCTTAACAATTGAAAAATTCAAGAATCAATTAGAGATTTTATTGACCTTTAATACATCTGTTATTATAAATATTGATAAAGTAACAGCAATTGACAAACAGGGCCTTAAAGTTATTGAATCATTTTTTGCAAAAGCCAAATTAAATAATAAAACGTTTACGGTAATAGGCTATGGTTGCAAAGATATTTATGAATCCATGGATGCTATTGCAATATAATTAAATAGAATTAATGAATCTCACTCAAATTTTAGCCCAATTAAAATCTAAAAAAATAACACCTGAGCAATTATTTATGCTTAGTGTTTTAGGGGTTAACGGTGGAAATTATATATATAATTTACTACTTGGCAGAATTTTAGGGCCAGCACAATTTGCTGATGCTGCCGTTTTGATTACATTTTTATTGGTTTTAAGTTTCGCAGCCATGACATTTCAACTTGTAACCGCAAAATTTTCTGTGCTTTTTGAAAATGAAGTTTTTAAAAGTTTTATTTTTAAAATATATAAGCATGCGTTTTTAGTTGGTATTGTAATGGGGTTTTTAATTATCATTTTTTCAAATCAGTTACAAAACTTATTTAATACGTCCTCTTCTAATATGTTTTTTGTTTTTGGTTGTGGTGTACCTCTGTATTTTTTAATGAGTGTAAATAGAGGTGTATTTCAGGGTAAAAAGGCTTTTAAGTCATTATCTATTACATACCAATGCGAAATGTTAAGTCGTTTAATTATCACTTTAGGGCTTATTTTAATATTTGACATCAAATCTTCTGTTGTTATTGCCATAGGTATTTTTGCATCGTTCGTATTTGGATTAATTCCTTTTAAATTACCGAAAACTATTTCCAAAAGCGCCTTATATGTAAGTAAAATCAACAGAAAGGAGATAAGACGCTTTTTTATTATTACGGCATTTTATGAGTTAACACAAATTATTATAAATAATAGTGATATACTTTTGGTAAAACATTATTTTGAGCCTTATGAAGCAGGATTATACGCATCTTTAGCCTTAATTGGTAGAATTGTTTATTTCATTGCCTGGATGTTTGTAATGTTGTTACTACCAACAGTAGTTCAGCTAAATAAAGAAAATAAAGAAACAGCACCAACACTTTTTAAATATGTAGGTTATATAGCAGCTATTTCAATAGCTATTATAATTGTATGTTTGAGTTTTCCAGAAACTATTATTATCCTTTTATTTGGCGATAGTTATACGGCTATGGCTCCTTTGTTATGGCAATATGCTATAGCAACATCTATGTTTGCCATATCTAATATTTTTGCTTATTACTATTTGTCTTTGGATAAATATATGCCTGTTATTATATCCGGTGTATTTGGTATGCTGCAAACGGGATTGGTTGTTTTTTATCATGATAGTTTGGAACAAGTCGTGCATATGCAAATTATAGCTATGGTTTTACTCTTAATTATTCAACTTATTTTTTTCTTCTTTGATTACAAATCTAAAACTAAAAGCAATTAATTAAAATAAGTTTTAAATTGAAGTTGCCTTTACGATCTTTAAGTTTTTGTGTAAAAACAGTTGTAATAATTATCGGGATTAGGTAAGCCGATAATTAAATTATAATACACCAACAATCGATTTGGCTTTGAGTTAATCTATATAACTATTCTATTCGTCTACACCAAAAGGTAATCCATCTAAAGAGACTTATCATAATCCATTTTATTATGCAAATTTGTAGTGTATTTAAGCACATTTAATGCTATTATATGAAACAAAAATCTTGCAAATCGTAATGGTTTAAATAAAATTGGAGTACAGTATAGCAAGTAACCGAAGCCTTTTTGCCCCAAACTTAAAAGCTTATCAAATTTTAAATATGACGTAAAAGTATTTCAATTTTGGTGTTTGGAAATATATTTGAAAGCGGGTTTAGTCTCTCCGTTTTGGTTAATAAAACCAAAATGCTCTTGAGCCCGTTTTCTCCAAGGAAGTCGTCCAACGACTTCCTTGGGTATTTCAGTAAAGTCGTAAAGTGTCCAAGACATAAAATTTATGTCGTTATTACTCATGATGCTTTGAATTTTTTTATGATAGGCGCTTTGATCCTCTAAAGAGTTACCAAATGGGTTCCAAAAACCCGTGTAGGATGATAATCCAAATTCTGTAATAGCAATAGGTTTATTTAAAACCTCGGATTTTAAATTATCGAATACAGTTTTTAGGTCATCTAAATCTTCATAATAATGAAAACTGATTACATCTAATTTGTTTTTTAGTATTGTGGCACTTTCCACGTTGGACCAACCTATGGTAACAGGGTGCTCAGGATCTACGGTTTTTACCAAGTCTATCATTTTACTTAACCAAGCGGTAACCAAAGCTTTCCCTCGAGAATCGAAATCTAAGTTGGGTTCATTTTTAATATCCCAAGCTAAAAGCGCTTCGTGTTTTTTGAAATTTTCAATAATTGTTTCTGCATGGCGTTGATTTAACGTCCAGTTCAAAACTGAATAATCACCATAAAAATCAAATAGAGTTAGCACTACTTTTAAATGGTTTTCTTTAGCAGCATCTAGGGTTTGTTCAAGTTTTTTTAATTTTTCAGGATTTACATTGGCTTTACCAAAATCATCATACGGCACGAAAATCCTTACTGAATTCAAGCCAGCATTTTTAATGATTTTAAAATCTTTCACGATGGTGTCTTTTGAAAAATGATTTCCAAACATTTTCCAAGGCGTAGCCTTTGGGTAATAATTTATGCCTTTTATGATTAAATGTGTTGTGTCAATAGGTGCAATATGTGCTTTATAAGGCCCACTTTGTTCTTTAACTAGGTGTCTTATACGCCAAAACCCATCTTCTAGCAAAAAAACAATTTTATACGTGGAAATCTCTGTGGTTTCTAAAACTAATTTTTTAGCTTTAAAAATACGTTTATATTCTATAACATCTCTATCTGTAATGACAACCAATTGCCCATCTTCACTAAAAAACTCTAACGTTGGGTTATGATTTAAAGTTGTGGCTTCAATACTGATTTTTTCAGCTTTGTTCAACGCTATAAAATCATATATATTTTTTCTCGCACTATCCGTATAATAATCTTTAATACCTGCTTTAGAGTTACTTTTGTATGCAACTTGCTTGACGTACCAGGCGTCTAAATAATCATTTTTAAGTGTATTTAAACTTTCCTCATACATTGGTCTCCCTTCATTATTTAAGGGCTCCCAAATAAATTTCGGTAAATATTGTTCTACTTTTTTTATTTCGGTATGTAACATTTTACTTCTGTCTGCACCCGTATTTAAGTAGCTGAAAAGTGCACTAATGCCATAGATAAGTAATGCTAAAATAATAACGTATGATGCTATTAATAGGCTACGGAGTATATTTTTGTTAAGTCCTACCATAGCTTTTTATTTTTAAATTCTTTTATTTTTCCAGCAGTTTGAATACTGAAATTATAATCTCCATTTTCGAAAATAGCTGGATTTATATAGAATTTTACAAAGCCGTTATTTGATGTTTTTATTAACGTATCTAAAAGTTTTCCGTTTTTATAGATATGGAGTTGTACCTGTAATCCATCAGGAATCATTTGCTGCATAAAACTTTGCAAAGGCCCTATAACAACTTCTCTATTCTTTTTTGAGAAAAGAATTTTAAAATCTTCAATAACCTGTTTGTATTTGAGTGAAATGATATCACTTTCAGACATACCATCGATATATGCTTTAATGCGCCATTGGTCTTCAAAGCTTGGGTGTATCATTTTGGCAGATGCTATCCCCTCTATAGTTGTTCCTGTTGTTTTTAGAATATTGTGCTTTTTGTTAATTATAATAAAAGTGACAAAAGTGCCATTACTAACCACATTATCTTGTTTGTCTTTTATTATTGATGTTGAAAATGTAGTTACCTGATTTCCATCTGCATAATCATGCGGTCGTTTTGCAGAAATAGTAAAATCTGTAGGTATTGCAGCGGTTATATTAATAGTGAATTCTTTGGAGTTGATCCCTAAGCTTTCAGAAGACACTAACATTCTGCCACGTTCTTTTTTAGAGTAGATGTTGCTATGGGAAATTAAATTTTTGGTAAAAATAGTATTGTTTTCTTCCGAGGCTAAAAATTGATATTTTACGCTTACCATGGTGTTTTTCGCTAAAGGATTATCTAAAGCATCTGTGGGTATTACAACTAGCATACTATAATCGGTTCCTCCAGCCTCAATGCTTGGCGGTCCAATATACGTTTCCATAGTAGCAACTTCCTGTTTAGGATGTATTTGTATGCGACCTGAAATAAGTTGTTTTGTACCCAACATGTTCCAATAGACGGTACCTCTTTTTTTACAGATGCTTTTCGGGATTTCATATTTAAGTATGTCTTTCTCGAATTTTGGTGATATTAAAGTAGCTCCATAACTATTAGAACAATAGAGTAGTGGCTCTAAAATTTTTGTAGTTGAAAACTTTAAAATAATTTCAGTACCAGCTTCATAATCAGTTTGTGTAGTCAGTATTTTAATTTGCTTTTTCGCATCGTTGTTTTGAGCTATTAAAAACGATGATATAATCAAACTTATTGTTATCAGGTATGTTTGTTTTAACGACATTAATTCGGACTTCCTATATATGTATTAATTTCAATTTTAATGTAATTAAACTCAGGGTGTTCAATGTGTTGTAATTGAGCATCACTGTGGTTTTTAATCCTATTCGGTACAATTTTATTAGCAATAGCGGCATTTGGTAAACCGTTTACGAAAATATTTTCCATACTCTCATTAACTATATTTATGTTACCATCCTTCAATATATGATATTCAAAATTTTGTTTTCGTTGTTGCCTGATGCCGCACTTTACAAATAAATGATCTACCCAAACCATGTTTTTATCATTATCATAATAAGTGATTAAAAGCTGTGGAATAGTTACTTCTTCAATACCGCTATTAAATAAGTTTCCAAATATGGTTTTTTCTTTAATGTTAATGGCGCTCAATACTACATTTTTATATAAATCAGCTCCAGAAACATTTCCTGCTACTTGCAAATTGAATTTCGTGGGTTGTTCTTCAAAATCAATAGGTGTAAATTCGTCTGGATTAAATGTGTCAGGAATGGAGTCTTGCGTTTTAGACCAAGCAATACCTTCAAAATTTATGCGGAAGCTACTTGATTCCTTAGGCATTAATTTATGTTTTATATGGTATTTTGCATTATAGGTCGCCAATAGTTTGTTTGCATCGTTATATAAAGTTCCTTTTAAAATAACATCAGCAGGTACGTGGTCTATATTTTGTACTTCCCCAATAATAGCATAGCTACCATTATATTTTACTAATTTAGCAGTAATAACTTCCAAAACTGGTTGTTTTAGTACATCTTCATGATGTGTTTGTTCGGTAGTAACTCGCCGTCTTCCTTGATTGTAGTATGTTGTAACATGTTTTGAGTAAAGTTGATCTGGTGGCAAGTCGTTGTTTAAATCATCCGGTAGTAAATACCATTTCCCTTGGTGTTTGGATAACGCTTTATAATCTATTTTTTCTATTTTTTCCAAAGGCGTTATCCATTTTGTAGTTACCATTGCAGAAACCGTACTATCGTTATGCGTGATGATTTCGGTTTCAATGGAGTCCATTTTGGCATAACTACTTAATAGGCCGTCTGTTACCGAAATTTCTAACATGTATTGCGCTATTGGTAATTTACTTTTGGGGTCTATTAGGCTATAAGCTTTTTCAAATGCCTTAAAATCTAAAGCGTCATAATAGGCAATAATAGCATTTTTTGGACTGCGCTGCGAATTGTTTTTCAAATAAAATAAATAGATTCCATAAAATAATATAATGGCTAAAATACATGACCAAATATGTGTAATACGCAAAACACCCCGAGAAAAAATTTTATAGGCTATGGGGTGTTTTAGGAATTCTGGAATCGGTTTTATGCGTGTTTTTAGCATGTTCACTCCGAGCATTTGTATATTTAAAACAAAGGCCACCAACACCGTTAAAAAGGGAATAACTCCCCACATGATTTTAAGCCATTTGGCCACATCTTCTTTTGGTAATATAGCGGGTACTGGAGGAATATTGAGGCGCTCCCAAACCATAATGCCATTCTCTAACTGCCGTAAGCGTTGCCAACCACAGAAGTAAAGTATAGGGTCGTAAAACTTATCGTTGGAAAATATATACTTAAGGTTGTATTTTTCTGGTGTTGTTAAAAACTGTTGTAATGATCCAATACCTGCAACACCTTTAAATTTTGAGTTTTCCAAACGTTCTATCGGCCTGGTTGTTAATTCTGGCAACCGTCTTGCAGAATGGTAATTTCCATCCACGGTCATGGCATTGGTTTGCGCACTTAACCAAGCCATTTGGTCACCGAAACCCAAGGTTAAAAATCGCCACTTGTCATGGTCATCTTGATTTAAGAAATTAACAATCGGCAACATCTTGATTTTTTGAGGTTGTGAAGGCCTAAAATACCCTAAACTCATTGTTAAAATGACCATAAAAACTAATAGTCCAGCTAATATTCCACCTATAATACGATGGTAAATAGCTCCAAATTTAGATTGTATAAGCTCTTTTAAATCGCCCTCTACGAACCGATAAGCAAATTCCCCCAACATAGGTAAGGACAAAATAGAGGCCCAAAGCGTAAAACGATCTAAAGTTAAAATATTAAAAGCTGTTTCCCCCAGCATTTTTAAAGGTACAGGTGTTGTGCCACCAGTTCCTAAAATAGTACAAATAGTTATTGATAACCCAAAAAATAAATAGCGTTTGCTATAAAACCTGTAAAATATATAGGGTAATAATACGAGTAAAATGCCCCAAGGAATTAAAAAGAAAACTAATCCAGAAGACGTAATTTCAAGAAAATTATCTCGAGAACCGTGAGGTATCGGAACTTGTGTAATTGGGTTTGCTTTAGAGTTTAACCAGTATGGAAAAATACATCCAATAATGAGTACTAAAGATAGCATTCCGAAGCTAATTATCCGTTTAAAAAGTCTAAAAAAACTATTTAAGAATATTTTAAAAGTCACCTCTTTCATAGTGTTTACCTGTTCTCTGGAAACATCCATGATAACCATTCCTATTAAAGGAAATATAAAAAAAATCATCCCAAAAATGGGCGTTACATGGTGGGAGGTCACCGTTACGGATATTAGTGATAATGCTGTGGCTAAGTACCAATATTTTCCAGATTTTAACCATAAATAGATTTCTGGCAAAGCATGCATTAAAACTGAAACACCTATAATACTTGGCAATTGCCCAAAAATATGAAGTGTTTCCAAAAAAGAAGAAGAAAATACGGCTAAAATCGTGGCGTAGCCAGCAACAGTTTTATTGGCTGTGATTAGTAATGAAAACCGATATACGCCTGTAATAAAAAGTACAACAGCGATTAGGGCGACGCTAAACATACCAAACTTTAAGCCGCCTATTAAAGAAAGAAGGCCTATGGATTGGTGTACTAAAGGAGGATAGCTCTGTACTGTAAATCCAGTATACCATTTATAATTCCATGGTTCGAACCAACTGTTTGCATAATGGTCGGCAAAAAACAAGTGTATTAAAGCATCGTATGTCGTTTCTAAAGTAAAGAATATAGCTGTACCATGAAAAGCCACTCCTATGAGTAAGGCAACAATTAGGAATTTGTTTGAGGTCTCTTTCATGAATGATTTGAACGGAAATAACTACATGGTAAAGATAAATAATTTAATTTCTGTTTATTATTTTATTTATCTATACAAATCTACTATTCATCTAAACATAAAGGTGCTCTAGTCTAATTAAAATTTCGAGGAGCCGTTTCAAAAGTATATTTGTATTATAATTAAAAATAAAATCCCTTAAAATGAAAATATTAGCTATAGATGATCAACAATTAGTCTTGTTGCCACTTCAAAAAAAAATGAAAGAATTGGGTTACAGAATACGAACTACTACTGATGCTCATGAAGGTGTCGGAATCTATGAACGATTTCAACCCGATTTGGTCATTGTTGATATCAATATGCCCGAAATGTCTGGTTTGGAATTTATTAAGCACATAAGAACACATAAAAAATCCTCAACCCCAATACTAGTTCTGTCTGGAAATACCAGTACTGATATTATTGCGGAAGCGTTTGAATTTGGAATAAACGATTACATAAAAAAACCAATATGTTTAAATCAAATATGCAAACGAATAAAGCGCATAAATATCTTATTTCAAACCTTTTAATGATCAGACATTAAACCTGCAATGTTCCAAAATTATACTTTATAAAAAATATTTAAAAAATTTAATTTCTGTTATATAGAATTTGAAAAGAAATAAAGTATAAATTTGGTTTGAAGATTTATAAATTTATTCACATTAAGTGCGTATTATTTTATGTGTTTTATTTTTTTAAAATATTATTGATTAAATAAAATTTACCCTCTTCAATTCGAATATTACTATTAAGTAGTATAAAGTATTACTTAGACCTCAAAAATATAAATTGATTACAAAAAGTAAGTATTAATACTTATATTTGTTTTAAGTATAGTCGATAAAAAATATTTCTAAGTAAACATCAGGTAATTTAATGATTTCGAAAGCTGCTAAAAAAGATAAATATAACTTGTTATTTTGCGATGTTTGCGAGAATATGAATTGTTTGATAAAACGAAATTTAAGTTACTTCTCTGATCCAAAAATAATTACCGAAAAAAGCACTATAAAATGTAAAAGAAGACAGCAATTTATAATTGAGGGTGCGCCAGTTAATGGTTTGTTCTTTATATTAGAAGGATCCGTAAAAGTATTTAGGACGGGCATTAATGGCCGTGAGCAAATTGTTCGTTTTGCAAAGGAGGGTGAAATTATTGGTCATCGTGGTTTTGGTACAGAAGAGTATTACTCTATAGGTGCCATTGCATTACAAGATTCGGTTTTATGTTATTTTTCCAAAGATGACTTACAAAATACACTTCTCGGAAACCCTAAATTTGCTTATGATTTCATGTTGTTTTATGCAAATGAATTGAATAGAAGTGAAAATAAAGTAAAATCTATTTCTCAAATGACGGTTCGAGAACGTGTGGTAGACTCCTTATTATATATCCATCGAAAATTTGGTGTTTTAAATAGTTTTATAAACCTTCCTTTAAGCAGAAAAGAATATGCTGATTATGCTGGTACTACGGAGGAACAGGTTATTCGCGTTTTTTCAGTCTTAAAAAAAGAAAAACTGGTTTCCGCAAAGGGTAAAAAAATTGGAATTTTAAATTTAGAGCTTCTTAAAAAAGAAATTAGTGAACATAATTATTTTTTAGATACATAATAATTTGCTCTCTTATAGACCAGGTAGCATATTTTAAAAAAAAGTGACTCTCTCCTTATAGTACATGTATTGTTTTCCCTTAAGTATATTTAAGTGGTTTATATTTATAAATTAAAACGCATATACACCATGGGTTTCTATTTAAATAGGGGTAATCAATCACAAAAAACAATATTTATCTTATATAAAATATATTCTAATAAAAATTAAGTAGCCATTACGTATATATATAATCTCTTTTAATTAATTGTATAGTAGTTGTTTATATATAAAAACTGCTTTTTTGCAGTTTTTATAATGGTTAAAAAGAGGTTTTTATATGGTGATAATCATATAATAGAAGTGCGACTACTTATATATTTGCTTCGTATAAGTATTAATACTTAGTTTAATTAAAAATAACTAAAAATGAAATCTCTAATTAAAAAGACATCTTGGATTTTACCCGTTGCAGTTTTACTGTTTTCATGTGGTGGTAATGACAAAAAGAAAACAACTACAGAAGATGTAGTTGCAGATCAATCAAAAACAAAAACATTGGATATTGAAAAACCACAATTAACGTTTGGTTTTATCAAATTAACAGATATGGCACCTTTGGCCATTGCAAAAGAAAAAGGGTTTTTTGAAGATGAAGGCTTATTTGTTTCTGTTGAAGCACAATCCAATTGGAAAAATGTTTTAGATCGTGTTATCGACGGTCAGTTAGATGGATCACATATGTTAGCGGGTCAACCTATTGCTGCGGGTGCCGGTTTTGGTCGTCAGGCTAAATTGGTAACAGCATTCTCAATGGATTTAAATGGTAATGGTATTACGGTATCCAATGATGTTTGGTCTAAAATGAAGCCAAATGTACCAACTGGTGCAGATGGAAAACCGGTACATCCTATTAAAGCAGAAGCTTTAAAACCTGTAATTACCGAATATAAAAACTCTGGTAAAGCTTTTAAAATGGGTATGGTATTCCCGGTTTCAACACATAACTATGAAATTAGGTATTGGTTAGCAGCTGCAGGCATCCACCCAGGTATGTACACAGCAGATAATGTACAAGGACAAATTGATGCTGAAGTGTTATTATCTGTAACGCCTCCACCACAAATGCCAGCAACTCTTGAAGCAGGAACTATTTATGGATACTGTGTAGGAGAGCCATGGAACCAACAAGCCGTTTTTAAAGGAATTGGTGTGCCAGTTGTAACAAATTATGATATCTGGAAAAATAACCCAGAAAAAGTATTTGTAATGACAGAGAAGTTTGTTGAGGATAATCCAAATACTGCTATTGCTGTAACTAAGGCGTTAATTAGAGCCGGGAAGTGGTTGGATGAACCAAGTAACAGGGCAGAAGCTGTAAAGATATTATCTATGTCTCAGTATGTTGGTGCTCCTGAGGAAGTATTGGCAAATTCCATGACGGGAACATTTGAATATGAAAGAGGCGATAAAAGGGATATGCCAGATTTTAATGTATTCTATAAGTACAATGCAACCTATCCGTTTTATTCTGATGGTATTTGGTTCTTAACGCAAATGCGTAGATGGGGACAAATTCCTGAGGCGAAGGCGGCTGATTGGTATGCTAGTACAATTAAGGATATTTACAGACCAGATATTTGGACTAAGGCGGCAAACCTTTTGGTTGAAGAAGGTTATATTCCAACTGAAGATATTCCAACCACAGATGGTTATAAACCAGCCACTACTGATTTTATCGACGGTACATCTTATGATGCTAAAGACCCCATTGCATACATAAACAGTTTTAAAATTGGAAATAAAGATAAAGCCGTACAGTAAACAAATAAAACCTGCCATGCTGAACGTGTTTCAGTATGGCAATATCATATAAAATTACATAACTCATGAAGCAAAGTATAACATTAGGAAAAGTAACCAAGTTTATGGGATTGGGTTTTTTTGGCACATTAAAAGACCTGTTTACTGGGAAGTTGGAAAAGGAAGATTTTAAAAACTTTCTGCGAAAAACAGTCGTACCGCTTGCTTCCATATTATTATTTATTGGTCTGTGGCATTTGGGTGCAAAATCTTTATATAATATAGAGGCAGAATTTAAAATAGAGAAAGCGCTGACTGACCAAGGACCAGCAGCTGCCGAAGCTTTAGAAGCATGTATAGCCTCTGGAGAATCTAGTTGTCAGCCCAACACGCTACCATCGCCAAGTCAGGTTTGGGACTCCTATAAATCATTATTAAGGGACCATAATATTATTAGTGCAGATAAGGCGGCTTTTATAGAAAAAACAGCGGTTTTAAATGAAAAACGTTTAGCGGAAGGAAAAGATGCGATTACCTACACCGGAAGACCATCTTTTGTGGACCAGATTTTCAGAAGTTTAAAAACGGTTTTTGCTGGTTTTTTATTGGCCTTGTTTATCGCTGTGCCATTGGGAATATTTATAGGATTGAGCCCGACATTGAAAAGTGCATTCAACTGGTTTATTCAAATATTTAAACCGGTATCTCCAGTAGTTTGGTATTTATTGGTTTTTATGATTGTAAAAACCTTGCTGATAGATTCCAATGAGGATAGCTCGTTTACCATTTCATTTATTAGTGTGGGTTTATGTTCTATGTGGGCCACTTTGGTAAATACTGCTATGGGTGTTTCTAGCGTAGATAAGGATTATATAAACGTAGCGAAAGTGTTAAAACTTGGGAATTTCCAAAAAATATTCAAGGTGGTTTTACCATCGTCTTTACCATTGATTTTTACAGGATTGAAAATTACATTATCTGTGGCGTGGATGGTTTTAATTGCTATTGAACTTTTAGCGCAAAGTCCTGGTTTGGGATTATTTGTATGGGAGGAATTCCAGAATGGTGCGAACGACTCCAACGCAAAAATTATTGTTGCCATGTTTGTTATTGGTATCATTGGTTTCTTGTTGGACCGATTGATGTTAACCATACAGAACTGGGTAAGTTTTGATAAGACTGATGCGATTTAGAAAATTTAAAGAAGCTTGAAGACAGGAGACGGAAGTTGAGCTTATTGCAAATTAGAATATGGACTGCTTACTGAAGACTGACGACAGCGGACTAACCCGCGTTAGGGATTGAACGGTATGTTGGAGCTCCCGACCTAAGGAGGAGCGACTAGTGAAAGCCCGACCCTTGTGGTAACGCCAAAAAAAATAAAGTTTAAATGCTTAACCTCAAAGATTGGCTAAGCAACAAATAACTTAACAACAAAATAGTATTAAAATGGCATATTTAGAATTAAATAACATTTATAAAACTTACGGACAGGGCGAGAATGAGACCGAGGTGCTTTCGAATATTAATTTATCGATTGAGGAAGGGGAATTTGTTGCGATTGTTGGGTTTACGGGAAGTGGAAAAACAACGTTGGTTAATTTAATCAACGGACTTTTGGAACCTACTAAAGGCGAGGTGCTTTTTAAAGGGAATCCTGTACAAGGTACTAGCCACGAGCGTGGTGTAATATTTCAGAATTATTCATTACTGCCTTGGTTGACGGTGGGGCAGAATGTGTATATGGCGGTTAAGGAGGCGTTTCCTAAGAAAAGTAAAAGTGAGCTTAATGCTATAGTTGCCGAGTATGTGGAAATGGTAAGTTTAACGCCTGCAATTAATAAACGGCCCAATGAATTATCGGGTGGAATGCGACAGCGCGTAGCGGTTGCCCGTGCGTTGTCCATGAAACCTGAGATGATTATTATGGATGAGCCACTTGGTGCGCTAGATGCGTTAACGCGTGGTAATTTACAGGATGAGATTTTAAACATCTGGGGGAAAGATAAGCGTACGGCTTTGTTGATTACCAATGATGTGGATGAGGGCATTTATATGGCAGACCGTATTATCCCGTTACGTCCGGGTCCTAATGCGACTCTGGGACCTGAATTTAAAATTGATTTGGACCGCCCAAGGGATAAAACAGCAATGAATGATAACCCGAATTTTAAAAAGACTAGAAACGCCATAATTGAATACTTAATGGATATTGGGGAGGAACGTAAATCTGAAGCTAAAGAACAGTTTGTGCTGCCGGAATTGACTCCTAAGGATTTTGTTAATCGATTTAAATAAGCATTAAGATGAGTACTATAATTGAAAATAAAAAGAAAATGATTACAGATACACGTTTTCCATCAAACGATGTGATGCTGGATTTAAAGGATTTAAAAAAAGTGTATCCAACGCCAAAAGGAGATTATGTGGTTTTGGAAGATTTGAATCTTCAGATACGTAAAGAGGAATTTGTAACCATTATTGGGCACTCGGGTTGTGGAAAAACAACCATGCTTTCTATGATTGCAGGATTGAACCCGATTTCGGGAGGTAATATCTCGGTTTTGGGAAAACATATTAAAGGGCCTGGACCGGATAGAGGTGTGATTTTTCAATCGCCTAGCTTAATGCCTTGGATGACCTCATTACAGAATGTAATGTTGGGTGTAAATCAGGTTTTTCCTGATGCTACAAAGGCGCAACGTAATGATATTGCCAAATATTATTTGCAGAAAGTGGGTATGGAAGATGCTTTTAATAAACGCGCTTCAGAATTATCGCAAGGTATGCAGCAACGTGTTGGTATTGCCAGAGCATTTGCCATTAAGCCTAAAGTACTATTGTTGGATGAGCCTTTTGGAATGCTGGATTCTTTAACACGTGGGGAGCTTCAGGATATTCTTATTGAAATTTGGAATAAGGAAAAAATTACTGCCGTAATGATTACGCATGATGTGGACGAGGCTATATTTTTGGCAGATCGGGTGGTGATGATGACTAGCGGCCCTAAAGCTAAAATCGGGGATATTTTAGATATCGAATTTAAACGCCCGAGATCTCGGAAATCGGTATTGGAACACGATGATTATTATAAATACAGAAAACATTTAATAGACTTTTTAGAGCATTAAATAAGCATAAATCATAAAAACATATTAAGCAAAAATAACTTGGTAAAAGCTTTGGTTTTTTTCAGGTACAGGAAAAATACATTCAAAAATTAACAGAAATACAATTTAAAACTCAAACAAAAATCAAACTTAAAAACAAGTAAAATGAAAAAACAATACGTATTAATAGGCTTGGTGGCATTGATGGTTCAATTTGCACAAGCACAGTTTACATTAGATGGGGAATTTAGACCACGTTCAGAATACTTCGGTAATGGTGGTAATTTTACAGGAGGATCTTTTCCTGCGCAAACCGCTACAGATGCTGATGAAGGTTTTATAAGAACAACAGTAAGAGCTGCTTTAAAAGCTAAATATAAAGCTGAAACTTATACGGTATTCACAAGTTTTCAAGAAGTATTTGCTTTTGGGGATAGACCACAAATTTCTACAGCTGGTAATGGGAATTTTAGAGTACAGGAAGCTTGGGCAGATTTAAAACTTGGAGCATTTTCAAGCTTTAAATTAGGGCGTCAAACTTTATCTTATGATGACCAAAGAATTCTAGGTGGATTAGGTTGGGCACAACAAGCAAGAACGCATGATGCTGCCGTGTATAAATACAAGAAAAATAAATTCAGCTTAGATATTGGTGGGGCTTTAAATACAACAGTTGATGAGGTTTATAACACTTCTGCGTTATTCTCTTATAGAGATATGGTGTTTTTAAGAGCAAATACGAAAGGGGAAAAATTAAATCTTTCTTTTTTAGGATTAGTTAATACTTTTCAAAATTCTGGTGTGGACGGCTCAAATAAGTCTAGTTTGATTACTGCTGGTGTGCATGCAGATTATAAAGTAGGAGATTTATCATTAGCAGCAAATTTATACATTCAAGAAGGCGAAAGATTAGGAAGCGTTGATGTTAAGGGTGCCTTTTTATCAAGCTTATCGGCTAAGTATAAAACTTCTGATAATTTAACATTGGGAGTTGGCTATGAAACTATTTCAGGTAGAACAGATGATTCTGCGGCGTTCTTCCCATTATACGGAACCAACCATGCTTTTAATGGGTTGATGGATCGATTTTACGTAGGTAACCATGGTAACGCTGGCGGCTTAAATGATTTGCAATTATCTCTTGCCACTAAAATATCTGGTCTAGCAGTTACTTTAACGGGCCATTACTTTACTGAAGTGGAAGATGTTGCAGGTGCTCCAGGAATAAACACAGGAGCTGTAGGTTTTGATGGTAAAGATTTAGGAACAGAAATAGATTTAGTTGTAGCCAAAAAATTCAAAGAGTTTAAGTTAGTAGGCGGCTATTCTCATTTCTTTGAACCAAGTGACGTAGCTGATGCAGCTGGTGTAAAAGGAACTCAAAACTGGGCTTGGGCTATGTTGATTATCAAACCAAAATTTATAAACTAATAAACCTTAAAAATGTTCATTAGTAAATTGGATTGAATTTTCGATATTGAAAGTGTTGTTTGATTTGATAATCCAGTTTATAGATCCCGCTTCGGTGGGATTTATTTATATACGCTATTGGGTCAATATAAATAGCTATTACGTTATTTTACAACGGCATAAAAGTCTACATTTATATTATGGATAAAAAGGTGTTTGATGTTTTTGTAATTGGGAGTGGCGTATCTGGTCGCTATGTTGCTAATGCTTGTGCTAAAAAAGGATTAACAGTTGCTATAGCGGATAACAGAGAGTTTGGAGGGGTTTGTGCTAATAGGGGTTGCGATCCAAAAAAAGTGATTTTAGGACCTACCGAAGTTTTGGAGTTTGCAAAACACTTAAAGGGAAAAGGCATTGATTCATTACCAAAATTGAATTGGAAAGCACTTCAAAAGTTTAAAAAAACGTTTACCGAACGCATTCCGCTAGCGGTTGAAGGCAATTTAAAAGAGATAGGAATTAAATTATACCATCAATCTCCAAAATTTATCGATGATCATACATTATCTGTCGAAGGAAAAACAGTTCGTGCAAAAAAAATCGTAATAGCCACTGGTAGAGTTTCAAGACAACTTAATTTTATTGGACATGATTTACTAAAGTATAGTGATGATTTTCTTAATATGAAAAAATTACCAAAACGGATTGTATTTATAGGTGCTGGTTTTATAGGAATGGAATTTGCGCATATGGCAGCAAGGTTTGGGAGTCAAGTTGTTATAGTTGAACATGGCGATAGTGCTTTAAATGGATTTGATAACGATTTGGTTTCAGAATTAATAGAAACATCAAAAAAAATGGGTATCCGTTTTATTTTCAATGCTGAAATTTCAGAACTAAAAAAAATAAAAAAGAATTATAAAATAATTTTTACAAAAAATGGTAAAGAGAAATCGTTAAAAACTAAAGTTGTGTTTAATACGGCAGGTAGGGTTCCAGCTGTTAACGAACTTGACTTAAAAAAAGGGCTGGTTTCGTACACTAATCAAGGGATAACCTGTAATGCTTATATGCAGAATCCAAGTAACCTAAATGTATATTCTTGCGGTGATGTTTCAAACCATGGTTTGCCACTTTCTCCATTATCTGGTATTGAAGCTAGAGTAGTTGCTGAGAATATTATAAACAATAACCCGAAAAAGATTGAAATTCCTGTAATACCCTCAGTAGTATTTACGCTTCCAAATTTAGCATCTGTAGGATATCAAGTGGCTGAAGCAAAAAAACGATATAAAAATGTTATAATCAATTATAAATCTGCTACAAATTTGTATAATTCGAAACGTATTGATTGTAAAACCTATACTTATAAAATATTGATTAATAAGCGAACAAATGAAATAGTTGGCGCGCATGTTTTAGGACCTCATGCAGCGGAAACCATAAACTTATTTGCTATGGCCATTCAAAATAAAATGACTACGTATGATGTAAAAAAAATGATTTTTACGTATCCGTCTTGGGGCAATGATATCAAAATTATGGTCTAAATATAAATACATATGCAAACTGACACTTAAAATTATATGTTCTATCACCAATATTTTTATATGATATGAAGCAGTGAAAAGGGTTATGCTTGATTTTTATTATAGTATTAGAACAATAACTATTTGAATTATTAATGAGATATTTTAAAACTAAATTGGTATAGAATGATTTCTGAAACAACTTCTGAGAAATTTAAAATTTCACATTTACCCTCCTTAATTGTAGATACTTATAAAGCTTGGGATGCAGATGATCCCTTTCGTTTAAGTGCCGTTGTAGCTTACTACGCCGTACTTTCACTACCTGGTCTTTTAGTGATTATTATAAATTTAATTGGTTCAGTTTGGGGTGTGGAAATCGTACAGGGACAGTTAACCGATGAAATTGCTAATGCGTTAGGAAGAGATGCCGCAGAATCTATCCAATCTATGATGATTGAAACACAAAATGAAGAAAAAAACACGATTGCTACTATACTTGGTATTGGGACCTTAATTTTTGGAGCTACAGGTGTATTTTATCATTTACAAATTTCATTAAATCAAATTTGGGATGTAACCTCAAATGGTAAAATAAATTTCCTTAAAATAGTATTAGATAGGGCTAGAAGCTTTGCATTTGTATTAGTTATAGGTTTTCTGTTATTGATAAGTTTTTTGGTCACCACGGCTATCTCTACTTTAAATACCTTTATAAGAAGTTCTTTGCCTGATGTTCTCATTTATATTGCTTTTACCTTAGATTTTTTGTTATCGGTTGCTATAATAACTCTGTTATTTGCATTGATATTTAAGTATCTTCCAGATGCTAAAATAAGGTGGAAAACGGTCTGGATAGGTGCGCTTATTACTTCAGTATTATTTGTTTTAGGAAAATCTTTATTAGGGTATTATTTTGGTGAAGCAAATCCAGGGTCTACATATGGAGCTGCAGGAACTATTGTTTTAGTGTTGCTTTGGGTGTCTTACTCTTGTTTAATTCTTTTTTTTGGTGCTGAATTTACGTATATTTATTCTAAAAGGTATGGACTCGGTATAGTCTCTAAATCTAAACTTGAAGTATGAATTTAAAGTGTCAGTTATATTTTTCTGAACGGTTTATTTTTTGTTTAGATGTAATAGTTTGATTTTTTAATAATGAAAAAGTAACGTTTTTGATATTTTTTGTGGTCTATAAACCTAATTTAGCAAATAAAAACCGAATATAAATCCTCTAGGATTTTCTTAAGTAGGCTAGAACTAGCAATAAATTATATGGTGTTGTGCATAGCGTTTTTTATTTAGCTTTTATTTTATATGGTCTTTTTGGAAATCTGAACAAGATTGCTTGTTGCTCATTTATTTCCTTTATTCCAATTAGTGTTACTCGTTCGTCATTTTCAAAAATTGATGCAAAAAAAAGTTTCTTGCAAATTTTCTAATATTAATTTTCGTCCATTTCTTTTCATTCTTTTATTCATTTCTTGAATCACTGGACTATCCAAAACTTTATTGAATTTTAATTGTATTTTCTTAATATTCCACCGTCCTTTAAATTTGAGCGTCTCAATTTTTTTAGAATCAAGTTGCGTTTTGGTTGGTTCAATTTTTTCATAGTCAGTCGCAAATTCTGTGTTCTCTGTTTTCGATTTAGTTTCGCTCAACACAGTGTGAGTTTTCCTATTCTGAGTATTCTTATTCGATTATCATTTACAAATCCATATTTTAATTCGGAAGGTTTCTAGCTCCATTCAGTTCGGACTTTTAATAATTTCCGCTTTTTAATTCAAGTTCAAAATGCATGATTTGGTTATTATTGAATTCAATAAATTCTGGTCTAAAATAGTCGTCTCTTGTTTAATATTTAAATAAGCTCCATTCAGGTTTTTCATTTATTTTGTGCGGTTTTAACACATCGTATCATAAGTATGCCTTCAATACACTATCAATTTAGGAGAATTAGAAAATAAGACATTAAAATTATTTAAATCAAATGATTTTTAAGTTTATTTTAAAAAAATACCCTTAATAATTAAATTAAGGGTAGGGGTTAGCCATTAGTCAAATATAATGCCTACCACTCTTCAATTTCTTTTTGCAATTCTTCTTTTTTCTTCCCAGTTTTTTCTTGAAGTTTTCCTAGCATTTCATCAAACTTACCTTCAGCAAAAGTTAAATCATCATCGGTCAATTTACCGTATTTCTTTTTAAAATTTCCTTTGACTTGCTTCCACTTTCCTTCTAATTGTTGCTTGTTCATAGTTTATGTTTTTAAATTATTTATTTTATCGCTTTACCAATGTATCGAAATACAAATATTAATGTTACCTCTATAGCACATAATGTTAATGTAATAAAATAGTTTTTTAGGATATTTTATTAAAGTCAATTTTTTAATTGATAAGACTACGGGGTTTTGTTTTTTAAATTGATATTTACGAATTAAAAATTAAATACTCCAAAACGTAATATATATTTTAAAATAAGAGGCTTTAATTAAAGAAAAGTCTTGTAGAGTTTTTGGTATATGCAATTCAGGTTTGAAAAGAAGAAAGAAAACCTTATAACTAATTGAAAATGTTATTGAAAGGTGTTTTAAATTGCATAAAAATGTAGGTTTATTAATATTTTGATAAACAATTGATTATTAACAAATATAACAAATCACTAAATAATTTATGAAAGCTATTGATGCCAAAATAATACGCCAAATATTTATACTCCTTTTAATAGTTCTTATTGGTGGGTTGATTTTTAAAGAAATGCTCCCTTATTTTTCGGGTGTTCTAGGGGCTATTACCCTCTATGTTTTACTTAAAAATACAATGGCTAAATTGGTAAAAAGGGGATGGGGTCCAAATTTAGCAGCTAGCTTTTTAATGATAGCATCGTTTATTGTTATCTTACTTCCAATTGCTGGAATTATAGCTATGCTTAGTAATAAAATTGGTATAGCGGTAAATAATTCTGAAAAAGTAATTAACGCTATTGAGAATCAATTAGTGGCTTGGGAGGATAGGTTTGGTTATAATTTAACATCTCAAGTGGACGCCAGCTCAATATCTGGTTGGTTAAGCGAGAATTTACAAGGGTTAGCAGGGGGCACTTTCACCTCTGTAATTGCTATATCAATCATGTATTTTTTATTGTTTTACATGCTTACTAATAGAAAAGAGTTACGCGAATCGTTATTCGAATATATTCCTATTAGTGTTGATAGTTTAAAAATTATAGGAGCAGAAACCCGACAAATGGTGCGAGCTAATGCTTTCGGGATACCCATGGTTGCAATTGCTCAAGGTGTTGTAGCATTAATAGGTTTTTTAATATTTGGGGTAAACAGTCCTTTCTTTTGGGCAGTTATTGTAACATTCGGATCTATGATACCATTTGTTGGAAGTCTTTTGGGAACTATTCCTGTATTTATTTTAATGATGTCCAATGGTGATACGTTTCAAGCATGGGGTATTTTGTTATATGGTATTATTGTTGTTGGCTCTACGGATAATTTAATTAGGTTATTTGTACTTCGGAAATTAGATGATGTACACCCACTAATTACCCTTTTAGGTGTTATTGTGGGTTTACCCCTTTTTGGGTTTGTAGGTTTAATATTTGGACCTTTACTTATAAGTTTATTTTTAATCATTGTTCGTATTTACAAAAAGGAATATTCAAAAAAAGGTGAGGAAAACTTATAACTCATAAGTTTTATAGGATAGTTTAAGTGCAGGGTAAATATATTTACAGGTAATAGGATTAAGTATTTTATTTATAAAGTTAATATGTGGACTTATAAATATTTAATTTTAATGAACATCGCTTAAATATAAGATTTCCATTAATAGGTAGGTTTTCAATAGCACCCTATTTTTTAAAGCTTAAAAAAATTGCCATATGAAAGAAGAGGATATAAGACTGGAAAATATCGCAGATACAGATAATGAGATTTTTGCCCTTTTAAAGCAACGATATAGCCCTAGGGTTTTTAAAAACAAAACTATAGATGAAGCTAAAATAAAACAATTATTTGAGGCCGTAAGGTGGTCCGCAAGTTCAAATAATATACAACCTTGGCGTTTTATCTATGCCCAGAAAGGATCAGAGGCCTACGAATCCATATTTTGTTGTTTAAGTGATTTTAATAGAAAGTGGGCAAATAACGCACCCATATTAGTCTTGGCAATTTATAAAAAGGAAAATAGCAAAGGACAGGAAAATTTTCACGCACTACATGATTTGGGACTAGGATTGGGCGCTATGACGGTACAAGCTCAGTATATGGGCATTGGCTTACACCACATGGCCGGTGTAGATTGGCAAAAAGCACATAAAATATTTAATGTTCCCGAAGGATTTCATGTGTCTACAGCAATTGGCATAGGGTATTATGGCGGAAATTTAGATGATTTATCAGAAGATTTAAAAGCTGAAGAAACTGATAAAAGAAAAAGAATAGCTATTGATCAATTTGCATTTAAGGACACTTGGAGCAATTTGAAAAATAAAAATTTTGAATAATAAGGTATATGTGTTTATAAGAGATGATCTTACGGCATTTTAGAAATTATTGAGAATTATAAAAATTTGGTACATAAAAACCGCAAAAATGTTTAATACTATCCAAGCAGAATATTTGAAAAACAATGCATTAAATTCTTCAAACGAATTGCACGTTCCTTATGCAGCTTAAAATTATGAAAATGTAAATGTTGTAAGGCAACTTATCGAGAATATAGGTTTAAATACATTATATTTGGGTGATTTGACTAATACTTATATTAAGAATCCAGAACATACAATTTACCGAAAGTTTTTAGGAAGACATGGGTTAAAAATTGGTAAAAAATATAAAAATTTTTAAATCGAATAATATCCGTATTTACAATTATTTAATCGATTAAGTAAACAATTTAATATCGCACTGCATATTTTTAGAATTTACAATAATAGCTTTTAGTATAAAAATCACAAATAGTATTGAGTGGCTTTTTTAATGTTTAATATTTTTAGTAAAAAATAAAATAGCTTTTTAGTCTTTACGATTTAACTTTATTTGATTTTATTTTAATAAAAGGATGTATAATTAATTGATTAAAAAGCGTCCACAAGGTATATTGGTTAAAAAGTCAAAATCAAGAATAAAATGGATACATATTCATACATCAGCTTTACATTCAAACTACAGGAGCGTATCTTTTTTTATAAAGGGAAAATACCCTTTCAATTTAATTTTTAAATATTATTTTAAAACCTTCAATAAATAATTAATTGACATATCTTTATTCAAAATTGGATAAATTTTAATTTCTTGGAGGTGAAGATTTTTTTAAAATACGATTTTGATGCACTTTGTAAAACATTTATAAAGGAACATTTGGATGCGTTAAACATTTCATACGCTATTAATAGTATAAATGAGGTGGTTATAAAAGACGATTTTACCGGAGAAAAGCATAGCATATTATCCGATGCTTTAAAAAAATATGGTATTGAAATTTTAACAGATCAGAAGTCGACCTTAATAGAGCGTATAAAACAAGCTATTGACGATATGCTTGATGATGACGATAATAAAAATTTAAAACTGTCTTCATATCTATCAGATACTTTAAATTATTCCTATACTTATTTATCTACTGTGTTTTCTGAAAACACGTACACATCAATAGAAAATTACACTATTCTTAGAAAAGTAGATTTAGCTAAAGCATTAATGTGCAATACCAATTTAACGTTAACAGAAATTGCGTATCAATTAAATTACAGCAGTGTAGCCCACTTATCTGGCCAATTTAAGAAAACCACAGGACTTACACCAAGTGCTTTTCAAAATATTATGAAGAAGAAAAAAAATATAATTTATAATACCAGGTTAAAATAATATATATGCATACAACTTTATTAAATATTGTTTTAGCAGATGATGATGAAGATGACAGAATGCTTTTCGCAGAAGCTATAGAGGAGATTTCCATCAGAACAAAATTATCTTTATTTAACCATGGCCAAGAATTAATGGACTACCTTGTTTTACCAAATGTGGTGCTTCCCAGTTTGATTTTTTTAGATTTGAATATGCCCATAAAAAACGGTATGGAATGTTTAAAGGAGATACGTTCCAATTCTAAATTAAAAGATTTATGTGTAGCTATATATTCAACATCCTCATCAGAAAACGATATTGAAGAAACTTTTTTGAATGGGGCAAACATTTATGTAAAAAAGCCCGATAACTTTGCTAAATTGCGGGAAGTGGTCGAGAAGGTATTGCAACTTAATTGGCAGTATCATACATCAAACCTAAACAAAGATACTTTTCTTTTTCGTATTTAGTGTTAGTATTTATGAATTTTAAGCGTATATATAAGTCTTCAAAAACATATCTTGTATTATTGATAATTGCTATTGCCTTGCTTTTATTTACAACTAGTATGGCTTATAGGCAGATTATGCGCATACAGGAATCTGCAGAAATGGTATCGCACACGCTGCGTGTATATAATTCGCTTGGAGACTTAACCACACATTATTCTAAAGCGGATTCTGAAAAATTTAGAAACGAACTTTCAATAAAATCTATTAGAGACTATAAAACTGAAGGCGATTCAATAATTAATAATTTAGAATTTCTTATAAGTGATAACCAATCTCAAACAGCACATGTAAAGCCCTTAAAATCTTTATTAAAAACACTGTACAATCAACTTAAAGTTTCAGATTCCGTTATTTATAAACTTAATAAATTGCCTTTTGATTCTGAAAAAACAAATACATCTAAAATAAATAAAATCTTATTTAATATACGAAGTATAAAAAACAGAATGCTTACCCAAGAGGAGCATCTTATGAAAGAAAGAGAAGCTAGTTATAAATCTGATAAATCTACAGCTCCAATAATACTTTTAATTTTAGCCTTTTTTGCGCTTTCTGTTTTCGTTATTGCATTTTTTAGAATTTATCATAACAAATTAAAAGTTTTAAAGTCCGAAGCTTTTTTACAAAGCGTACTCGATACTACCGATAACATCGTAAATTATTTCGAGCCTGTTTTTGATGCTAATAAAAGATGTATTAAAGATTTTAAAATTGTATTTGCTAATTTATGTAATCGTGATTATCTAGGATTAGAACCTGATGACATAGTTTATGAAACGATTTTGAAAACTTTTCCATTTTTTACCAGTAACGATAAATTTGAAAAATTTGTAAAAAGCTATAATGAAAAAGAAAAAATCGATTTTGATGCTGAAGTTGTTGTAGAAGGCGAAAAAATGTGGTTTCACGTTTTTGTTACCCCTTTATTGGATGGTGTTTTACTTACTGCAAGAAACTCCACGGCCGAAGAAAAATCAAAAGAAGTTCAATTGCTTTTCAAAAAACGTCTAGAAAAACAAAATCTTGAATTACTAGATAATAGAGCATTATTAAATAATATTTTTAAAAGCATCTCTCATGTTGTAATCCACTTTAAAAGTATTAGAGGAAAAGATGGAAGTATTACCGATTTTGAAATATTATTTGCTAACGATAAAATAAATCCCATTACGGGAGACATTCCAAACGAAATAAAAAACCAAAAAGCTTCTAAAATCTTTCCTGTTATTTTTAATAATGGTGTTTTTGAGCATATGGTTTCAGCTATTGAAAATAAAACCGCCGTAAATTATGAAACTACGTATTATAAAAATGGCTACGAACAATGGTTCAAGGCAACTGCTATTAAATTAGGTGATGGCGTAACTATTACTACAATAGATATAACTGAAGATAAGAAAAAAGCAGACCAATTGAAAATACTTAACGATGAGCTTTCTATACAAAATACTATTTACGCAGATGCTGAAAAGGTAGCAGATATTGGTAGTTATGTTTGCTACTTGGATACTGGAGAGGCAAAATTATCAGATAATTTTTTTAGTATATTAGAGTGTGAACCAAATGCTTTTAAAGTAACTTTTAACACTTTTCGTGATTTTGTACATCCAGAGGATATAAATGATTACAACCGAATGGGTAATGAGACTTTACATAACGGTTTTACAAAAATTAATGAATATCGTGTAATTTTGAAAGATGGAAAAACAAAACATTTATTTATCAAAGGTCAAAACGTAGAGAAAGATGGTAGAATGGCTTCAGTTGGATTTGTTCAAGATATTACTCAAAATAAATTAAAGGAATCAGAGGTAATTAAAAGAAATTTAGAATTAAAACGAATTAACTCAGAATTAGAGTCATTTAATCGCGTTGCAAGTCATGATTTACAAGAACCCTTAAGAAAAATTCAATTATTTGTTTCAAGAATAGAGGATAAGGAAAGTGATGAACTTTCAGATAAAAGTAAGGCCTATTTCGATAAAGTTAAAAAAGCAGTTAAACGTATGCAGTCGTTAATATCTAATTTGCTTGCCTATTCAAGAATCGATAATACTAAAAAGGATTTTGAAAAAGTTAATTTGAATAATGTTTTAGATAAAGTAAAAGATGATTTAACCAACAGAATAAAGGAAAGCAATATTTTAATAGTTTCAGGAAAACTTCCAAATATTATTGGTGTTGTTTTTCAAGTAGAACAACTTTTTACAAACCTTTTATCAAACTCAATTAAGTATAAAACTATAACGAGTGTTCCAAAAGTGGAGATATTATATGAAAAAGTGCACGCTTCAGAACTTCCAAATCACATTATAAAATTGAGTAAAAAATACCATAAAATTTCATTTATTGACAACGGTATTGGTTTTCACTCAAAATATGCCAAAAAGATTTTTGAGGTCTTTCAACGTTTACATCAAAAAACGGAATATTCTGGTACGGGTATTGGATTAGCAATTTGCGAGAAAATTGTTGAAAACCATAACGGTTACATGTATGCTAAAGGTGAAGAAAGTGTGGGTGCAGAATTTATAATTTTTCTTCCTGTACAAAACAATATTTAATATAAGTTTTTACATTAAATTTTATTGCTTTTAGTGTAATTAGTCCTAAAAGAGCAATGCATATTTTCGTTTTTTTTAGATATGCCTTGTGTAACCTATAACTAATTCTATTTTTATATTATAAATCAATACTTGATTTATAATATCGATTTTATAAATTTTATGTAATAATAGTTCTATTTTAATACTTTAATTTGGAACTATTAAAATCCTACATACCATAATTTTATTTTTTAAGTATATTTAACTAATAAAAAAGCAAGAATAACAATGAGTAATAACAGCTTTATTAATGATAATTTCTTATTGGAAACAAAATCGGCTCAAAAAATTTATCATGAGTTTGTTGAAGATTTACCAATAATAGATTATCATAACCATTTAAACCCTTTGGAAATCGTTCAAGATAAAGTTTTTAATTCAATAACTGATTGCTGGCTTAAAGAAGATCATTACAAGTGGCGTGCAATGAGAGCTCATGCAATTCCTGAAAATTATATTACTGGTAATATAACTGACGAAGCACGTTTCATGAAATGGGCAGAAACCGTACCTTATACTATGTGTAATCCATTATACCACTGGACACACTTAGAGTTAAAGCGCTATTTTGGAATTAATGATTTACTTAATGCAGATAATAGTAAACCTATTTACAAACGTATTAACGAAAAAATAAAAACTAAAGCTTTTTCTGTTCAGAATTTAATAAGGAAAATGAACGTTGAAGTTATCTGTACCACTGATGAACCTACCGATTCTTTAGAGTATCACAAACAATTAAAAAATAATGCTTTTTGTAAAGTATTACCAACGTTTCGTCCAGATAAATTTATTAATATTATTGATGAAGATTATATAAAATCAATTAAAAAATTAGAAGAGGTTACGAATAGTAATATCGAGGATTTCGCTGCTTTGGTTGAGGCTTTAGCAAAACGAATTGATTTTTTTGATAGCATAGGAGGTCGTTTGGCAGATCATGGGTTAGGGTGCTTATATGCTTTAAAATTTAGAGATTCGGAAATAGATGTTATTTTAAAAAAGCGAATTTCAAATCAGTTAATTAATCAAGAGGAAGCTCAAAAATATCAAACAGCCTTACTTTTTGCATTGGGAAGAAAATATGCAGATAAAAACTGGACGATGCAATTACATTTAGGGCCTTTAAGAGATAACAACCAGCGTTTGGTAAATTTGGTTGGTAATGATGCTGGTTGCGATTCCATTGGCGATTTACCTCAAGCTGAAGGTCTTTCCTATTTTTTAAATGGTTTGGATTTGGAAAATAAACTACCTAAAACCATATTATATAATTTAAACCCAGCAGATAATGAGGTTTTTGTAACAATGGCAGGGAATTTTAACGACAGTAGTATTGCTGGAAAAATACAATGGGGTTCCGCTTGGTGGTTTTTAGATCAAAAAGATGGTATGGAAAAACAAATCAGTACATTATCTAATATGGGTTTAATTAGCCACTTTATTGGTATGCTTACAGATTCTAGAAGTTTTTTGTCTTTTCCTAGACATGAATACTTCCGAAGAATTTTATGCAATATTTTAGGAAACCAAATAGAAAAAGGACACTTACCAAACGAAATAGAGTGGATTGGAAATATGGCTGCTGATATAAGTTATAATAATGCTAAAAACTATTTCAAATTTTAATTAACAAACTTAAATCATGAAATATAAAATAATTCTTTTAGTTTTTTTCTTTATCGGAATATCCTCATGCGTAAAGAAAGATGATCAAAAAGTACTTTATTTGGCTCACAGTTTACCACAAACACATCCTGTTCATAAAGGTATATTAGAATTTCAAAAGGCTTTAGAGAAAAAATCAATAGGCACCTTAAAAGTTAAAATCTTTCCTGATGCGCAATTAGGTTCAGAGCGCGAAGTGTTAGAGCTACTTCAAATAGGTAGTGTTGCAGCCACCAAAGTAAGTGCCGCCACCTTATCTAATTTTGTGCCAGAATATAATGTGTTTGGAATTCCCTATTTATTTAGAGATAAAAAACACCAATTTGATGTTTTAGAGGGCCCTATTGGCAAAAATATACTAGAGAAAGGTGCTAAGTTCTGGTTACGCGGACTTTGTTTTTACGATGCTGGAAGCAGAAACTTTTACACTAGAGATAAAGCGATTAGAACACCCGATGATTTAAACGGAATTAAAATACGGGTAATGAATAACCAAATGGCTATTAAGATGGTTAATGCAATGGGGGGATCTGCTACACCCTTGGCTTTTGGTGAATTATATACTGCAATACAACAAGGTGTCGTAGATGGAGCCGAAAATAATATGCCATCGTTTGTATCTTCAAATCATTATGAAATCAGTAAATATTACACTTTAGATGAGCATTCATCAGTACCAGATGTGCTTTTAATAGGTACAAAATATTGGGAAAAATTATCAGATGAAGAAAAAATATGGGTGCAGGACGCTGCAGACGAGTCTGCTCAAGCCGAGAAAGTGTTTTGGCAGAACTCAGTAGAAAAATCTATTAAAATAGCTAAAGAAGCTGGTGTGGAAATAATAGTTCCAGAGAAATCGCTATTTGCTGAAAAATCTATATTGGTTCTAGAAGACTATATTAGTGAACATCCAGAAATGGAAGCGATAGTAAATCAAATTAAAAAACAATAACTATGCGAACATCAGAACTTGTTTTTAATAAGGTAAATAAATTTTTAGAGTGGTTTATGATTATTGTTTTTGTACTCTTGGTTTTCGACGTCCTATTCCAGGTGTTTTCAAGATACCTTTTAGGAAAGTCCTTTGCCTGGACTGAGGAGTTTGCCCGCTTTTCTTTAATTTGGCTAACGGTTATTGGTGCTGCTTATCTCAATGCAAGAAGAGAACACTTATCGATGGATTTTATTTATGAAAAATTATCAAAAACTAATAAAAGAAAAGCATCAATACTAATTGAGGTATTTATTTTTCTTTTCGCATTAATTGTAATGTTTATTGGCGGGTCAAATTTAGTATACACTACTTTACATTTAGAGCAGCTTTCGGGTACTTTAAGAATACCTTTGGGGTATATATATGCTATAATGCCTTTTAGTGGATTGCTTATTATGTGTTTTTCAATTTATCATATTTCAAATATTTATTCAAACAAAATCAATAATTAATTATGAGTATTGAAGTTATTAGTATTATCGTTCTATTCTTTAGTTTCTTTGCGTTATTGTTATTAAAAGTACCAGTTGCTTATAGTATTGGAATCTCAACAACGCTAAGTTTATTATTAAATATTGATAATTTACCTGGTATAACAACAATTGCACAGCGAATGACAACAGGTATTGATAGTTTTGCACTATTGGCCATTCCGTTTTTTGTGTTAGCTGGTGAAATTATGAAACGAGGTGGTATTGCCAATCGGCTCATAAATTTCGCAAAGTCCCTAGTGGCCAGTCTTCCTGGAGGTTTGGCTTATGTAAATGTATTGGCATCTATGTTATTCGGCGCCATCTCTGGTTCAGCTTTAGCTGCAGCTTCAGCAATAGGTTCAATTATGACGGATAGAATGGAAAAAGAAGGGTACCCAAGAACATTAAGTGCATCAGTAAATATTACCGCTTCAACTACAGGTTTGCTTATTCCGCCAAGTAACATACTTATAGTATATGCTTTAGCAAGTGGAGGAACAGCATCTGTAGCAGCACTTTTTATTGCTGGGTATCTACCAGGCATATTATTAGGCTTTGCTATTATGGGATATGTTGCTTTTATTGCTATTACAAAAAATTATTCAAAAGGGAAACGAGCCACCTTACGCGATGTTTGGACGTTTTTCAGAAAAGCTTTTTTTAGTTTATTGTTATTGTTTATTGTAGTTGGGGGTATTGTAGCGGGAGTTTTTACTGCAACTGAAGCTTCTGTAATCGCAGTATTATACGCGGCAATATTAGCTTTAGTTTATGGCGATATGAAAATTAGTGATTTCCCTGACGTACTACTAACAAGTGCAAAAACAACAGCAGTAGTTATGTTTTTAATTTGCACTTCCATGGCAATGTCATGGTTGTTTTCTTTTGAAGGCATTCCAGAAATGATCAGTACATTTTTATTAGAATCATTAAATAATAAAATAGCCATCTTTTTAGCTATTAACCTTATTCTTTTGGTTATAGGAACGTTTATGGATATGACTCCGGCAGTTTTAATATTTACACCAATATTTTTACCTGTAGTTACCACTTTGGGTATGGATCCTGTACATTTTGGTATTGTAATCGTACTAAACTTATGTATAGGCGTTTGTACACCACCAGTAGGTACTTTGCTTTTTGTTGGTAGTGGCGTAGCTAAAGTTCCAGTTACCCAAGTTATTAAGCCACTATTGCCGTTTTTGGCAATTATGGTAATTGTTTTAATGTTAATAACATACATCGAAGACATATCGATGTTCTTGCCAAGATTGTTTGATTTATAAACAAAACAAGACTTATTTAGTTTCCATTAAATACAAAAAAATAAAGATAAGTTCAAAATTCAATTAGAGATAACAACTAAATCTTAATCTATAGGTTTTTAATATATAATGCACCACCAGTATTAAAAGTGAAATTTATTTTTGGCAGATGCAATCTATTTTTTTATTAGGTTTACCGGAAAAGACCTTTAAATAATTAGATATAATAAAACATAAAATTTTTAGATTTTCAATTGACATTAATTTTTTATAATTAAAGCTTGGGGTTGCTAAATAGAGTACTTACCATAAAGTAAAATTTTAATTTTAAGGTCTTTTTATATAGTTCTTAAAAAAAAAGACTTGCAATAAAAACACTATCCTAAAAAGTGTGTAAGTTCAAAATTTCAGGGTTAAATTATTTATAGTTTAATCCTGTTTTCAAATATACCTAAAAATTGATTGAGTATAATTCTCCAATTTCTAACATGCATTGTCCATTTTTTAGTACTTTCTCTAATCGCTAAAAAAACAGATTTTATAACAGCGTCATGAGTTGGAAGCGAAAGTTTGTTTTTTGTGTATTTTCTGATTTTTCCATTCAGGTTCTCAATAAGGCTTGTGTTGTAAATAATAGTTCTTATTTCAATAGGGAAGTCAAAGAATACAGTTAACTCGTCCCAGTTGTTTTCCCAACACTTAATAGCGTAGCATATTTAGAGTCCCATTTGATTTTAAAGTCTTTTTAAGGCTGCTTTTGCTGCTTCTTTTGTAGGCGCAATATAGATTTGCTTCATGTCTCTTGTAAACTCTTTTTTATCTTTCCAGACCACGTAACGACAAGAGTTCCTAATCTGGTGTATGACATATATCTGAGTAACAAAATTAGGAAAAATAGTTTTGATGGTATCTGTAAAACCATTTAGATTATCCGTGGCGCTTATCAATATATCTTGTGTTTCTCTTGCTTTGATATCAGTAAGGACGCTCATCCAAAAAGAGGAAGACTCATTCTTTCCCAGTCACAACCCAAGTACTTCTTTTTTGCCATCAACTCTTAAAACAACTACAATTTAAATGGTCTTGTTCATGACTTTAGAGTTCTCTCTAACCTTAAATACAATGACATCCATCCAAACTATTAAGTAAGTGGCTTCCAAGGGTCTGTTTTTCCAAGCAATGACATCTTCTGTTACTCTATCTGTAATCCTTGATATTGTACTTGTGGAGATGTTAAAATCGTAGAGCTCTCTTATTTGTTCTTCGATATCACTATTGCTCATGCCTTTGGCGTAAAGAGAGATAATGATATTTTCGATGCCTTCTGTGGCACTTTCTATTTTCTTGACAATAATTGGGTTTAATGAGCTCTCATGATCTCGTGGGACCGAAATCTCAGTTTACCCTAAAGTTGTCTTTAATTTTTTCTTTATGTAACCGTTTCTTTGGTTGGAAGACTTGCGCTTTTGGGCTTTGTCATAATTCAAATGAGCATCAAGTTCTCCTTCAAGAATCTTCTCAATACCTCGTTTGTGCAACTGTTCCAAAAAACTAGTGAGCTCGGTTCCTTTTTTAAATTGCTTTAAAAAATCTTCTGGTTTCATAAATGTGTAAAATTTAAAATTAATAAATAAAAAATCTCAGGCTAAATATTAACCTTAGATTTTAAAACTTACACAGTTTATGAGGTACTGCCTTTTAAATTTATTAATCATTTTATATCCTAAACTTGATTGTATTCTTTTTTTTATTATATCAAGTCTCAATTCAACTAAAGACTGATAATTTAGCATATGATTATAATTGTGTATTTTCTTAAATTAAAGTACATCCAATAGATACTCCACGATTTTTATATTGTAAACTGTATTTAAGTGGTTTTAATTTAGGTATAATTAAATGTTGACTAGTTATAATTTGGATATTATAATCTAACGTATGTATATTGTAACATAAATAAGCATATATATTCCTCAGTTCTATTTTCCTATCTATTAATAATTTTTAGCATTTGGTAGAGAATTTTAAATCAGTAAAATAAAATGTTTTGATTATCTTATGTAATGCTAATTTAATTTTGGCATTTCATTTAGAGTCATAATCATTTTCTGGCTAATAGGTCTATCTATTTAATTGTAAACATCTATTTTATAATTTATTTTTTTAAGAAAAAATTATAATTTAGATTTTATAAGTTTAATGGTTGAATTAAATTTAATGATTGCTGTATTTATATATAGTTAATATTATTAAGATTTTTTCGATAAAATAATATGGCAAAATTATTAATGAATATTTCAAATTTAATTGATTCGCAAGTAGTAATCAATATTATTAATCCATTTGTTTTAAATCGGTAACAATATAAAAGCTTCATTATTTAATTGATACTCTAAAATATAATTTAGAATATATTTAAATTGATTAATATTATCAAAAATTAAATGTAGTAAAGAGGTATGAAAATAAAATATATAAGATTTGAGTAAACTAAAATGAATTTTGAAAAAAGTTATAATAAAAATTATAGGGTGATTTCATAATTTTATTGTTAAATTTATATGTGATATCGACCATTAGTATTTATAGTTGTTTTTTTTTATTTCTAATACATAACACGTTGGCAACTACTGCCGGTTCTTATTGGTAACAAAAGCTAGGTGAATTATTCATTCATTTTTTGAGAATAAAATGACAAAAAATAACACACATATCGAAAAAATATTAGTGAAAGAACTTATTGAAGGTAACAAAAAAGCTTTTCGTAAGCTTTTTAATTATTACAAAAATGACCTCTACAAATTTAGTTTAAGTATGGTATGTTCAAAGTACTATGCAGAAGAAATTGTTCAGGATGTTTTTATGAAAATTTGGTTTAAGCGGGAATCTTTAAATCCTGAAATGTCAATTAAAGCTTACTTATTTACAATTACTCGTAACAAAAATATAAAATTTCTAAAAAAAGCCGCAAACAACCGAAAACTAAGAGAAGAAATTTTTTATAAGAAACAAAAATTCTACAATACAACAGATTATTATGTTCGAGAATCAGAATTAGAATCTATAAAACAGCAAGCTCTAAATAAACTATCGCCAGGTAGACGCAAAATTTTTGAAATGTCTCGGAATGAAGAAAAGAGCTATGAAGAAATAGCTTCTGAATTAGGTATTTCAATTAGCACCGTACGGAATCAAATGAGTAAATCTTTAAAAATTCTTCGAGATTTTTTATTAAACAATAAAGAAATTGGTTTGGGTTTTATACTGTTTTATAAAGATTGGTTTTAATTTCCCAACATTTCTTAAGACATGTTACTGCTTTTATTTTTTCTGATTTTACGGTTATATTTTTAATAATCATAAAAAAAACTAAAAAAAACTTCAATATGGATAGTATTCAATAAGGTCTCAAGGGTATTATATGTATACAACGTTATAATACTCATGAAATCAATTGAAATTAAGGAGCTATTTAAAAAATACATTAAACGTGAATGTTCTGAAGAAGAAATACGTCAAATTATAGCGTATTTTAAAAATTCTAAAGATTTTTCCGATGTTCCAACAATAGAGGATATTTCAAAAGCTCTGGATTCATATCCAAATATGGATGAAAATGCAGCAAATAGTATATACAATAATATTGTAGAGATTAATAATAACAGATTTATTAAAGCCAAAAAGAAGTTTTTGATTTGGCAGTATACCGCAGCAGCTATATTTATTGGAATATTAACTACTGTTTACATTATTAATTTTGATACATCTAATAATTTTATCGAAACACCCTCTGTAATAGTAGATAATAAAATTCACGTCGGTTCCAATAAAGCGATTTTAACTTTGGAAGACGGTTCAATGGTCGTATTAAAGAAAGGAGAGGCTTATGAATCAGCATCCGCAAAGAGCAACGGTGATCAGTTAGTTTACGAAACCAAAAATCAGGCTTCAAAGAATATTGTATATAATTATTTAACAATACCAAGGGGTGGCCAATTTTTTATAAAATTGTCTGACGGAACCCAGATATGGCTAAACTCTGATTCACAATTAAAATACCCAACAAACTTTACAGAGGGAAAAACTCGACAGGTAGAACTTATTTATGGTGAAGCTTATTTTAAGGTGTCTTCTAGTACTGAGCATAAAGGTGCAAATTTCAAGGTTTTACACCAAAATCAAGAAATAGAAGTTTTAGGTACTGAGTTTAATTTAAAAGGTTATAAAGATGAAAAAAATGTTTACACTACTTTGGTTGAAGGTGAAGTTTTGATATATAATGGTATTTCAAAATTAAATTTAATACCTAATCAACAATCAAAATTAAATATTGAAAGTAATAATCTAACAATTGAAGTAGTTGACGTTAATACTGAAATATCATGGAAAAATGGCATTTTTAACTTTAAAGGAATGCCAATAAAAGATATTATGAAAGTAATATCAAGGTGGTACGATGTTGATGTTATTTTTGAAAATAAAAATATTGAATCAGTAAAATTTAAAGGTAGTTTAGATAAACAGCAAAGTATTGAAGAAATCTTATCAATTATGAAATCTTCTTCAATTAACGATTTTGAGATTATTAACAAAACTGTAATATTAAAATAAGTATTAATTATCCAGAAAAATTTTTAAAAAAAGGATAAGAAATAAAAATTATTAACGAATAAATAATAGCTTATGTAAAAACAACAAAAAATGAGGATAAAGTTTAACCCGCAAAAGTATCACTCTATCCCCCTAATATTATTATCAACTAATTAAAATATTTAACTAACTAATAATTGACAAATTTATGAAAACTAAATTAATTAATGTCAGGTTTCTTAATAGCAACCGGTTTTTGATGAAAGTTATGAAAACATTCATATTCTTATTCTGTACTACAGTTTTTTCTTTAACACCCTACGAGCTTGTATCCCAAAATTCTAAAATAAAAATAGAAGAAGATCAAGCCCTTAGCGTTGATCAAGTTTTTGATCTTATTATGGAACAAACTGATTATAATTTCTTTTATGAAGAAGGTATTTTTAATAATTTACCTAAAGTGCAAGTAAAAAAAGGAACAATTAAAACTAACAAGCTATTAAATTTAAGTCTATCTCGTGCTGATCTTAGCATCGAAGTTACTCAAAAGAATGGTATTGTAATTAGAAAAAAAACTATAGAAAAACTGCAGAAACTAATGCAGGATTACAAAATTTCTGGAACCGTTTCAGATTCAAATGGCCAACCGCTACCAGGCGTTAACATCCGTGAAAAAGGAACAAATAATGGAATCTCGACAGATTTTGATGGAAATTACGCAGTTAAAGTAGCTAATCCTGAGTCTGTACTGGTATTTTCTTATGTAGGTTTTAAGTCACAGGAAATTACAGTTGGTAATCAATCTAAAATCAATATAATTTTAATTGAAGATGCAGACCAATTAAATGAGGTGGTTATAGTTGGTTACGGTACCCAAAAGAAAGTTAATTTGACAGGAGCTGTATCTGTTGTAACCAGTGATCAGATTGAAGATCGGCCGGTAAGATCAGTAGGTCAAGCTTTACAAGGGTTAGTTCCCAATTTGAATATTGATATTCCTAATGGAGAACCTGGAGGAGGAGCAAATTTCAATATCAGGGGGCTCACTTCTTTAAATGGTGGGTCTCCATTGGTTTTGGTTGATGGGGTTCAAATGGATCCAAATATAATTAATCCTTCAGATATAGAAAGCTTAACAGTTCTTAAAGATGCAGCTGCATCTGCAATTTACGGAGTTAGAGCTGCATTTGGAGTTATATTGATTACAACTAAAAGCGGAAAGAAAAATAGTGGAGTAAAAGTTTCATTGAGTAGTAATTTTTCACAAAATAAATTTACCTCAATGCCTCAAAAGATGAATTCTCTCGATTATGCAAACTACATGAATACCATGAGTTTAAATGCTAATGGTACACCATATTTTGACGATGAAACCACAGAACAAATTAGAAATTATTATAATGATCCTGTTAATAACTCGCCTGTATTTGTGCACTCACAATCTGCCGATAAACGATATACATATGTGGGAAATACAGACTGGGCAAAAGAACTTTATAGAGACTTTTTTAGTATGTCCCAGAATAATGTTGCAATTACTGGTGGGGACGAAAAAACGACATACAGAGCTTCCTATGGACAATTAAACCAAGGGGGCTTATTAAGATTTTTTGATGAAAAATTTGTTAGAAATAATATTGTATTAAATATCAAATCTGATATAACCGATTGGTTAACTATTAACGCTAGAACAACATATAATAAACAAAAAAGAAAAGCACCTAATCGTGGACCTTCTTGGATGGCTAACTCATTTTTCTTATCAGATTCTAGACCTTTGATGCCTGTAAGACATCCTGATGGTAATTTTGCTGGTCAAGGTATGTTTACTAATGCGGCAGCTATGAATGCACTTGGTGGTAGTGAAGAACATTTAACAAACGACATATGGGTAACTGGCGGTTTAACCTTGAAACCTATGTTTGGTTTAACGGTTAACATGGATTATACTTATAATGATTACACAAATACTGAAGAACAATATGTTAGGGAATTTAATGAATTTGGAATTGATGGAGCATTGCTTGGTACGTTCCCACATACAACGCCAAATGGTGTGTTTATAAATTCCAGAGACTCTCAATATAGCGCATTTAACTTGTGGGCTGAATGGTCGAAATCATTTAGTAAGTCACACGAGTTTAAAGTTATGTTTGGTTACAACCAAGAAGAGAGACATTTTAAAGGCTATAATGCTTCACGAACAAATTTAGTTAATAATGATATACCGGCCATTAATTTAGCTACGAACGAAAACCCGACCGTTGGGGGTTATGAATCTGACTGGGCTGTTAGAGGTGCATTTTACAGACTAAATTATTCATACAAAAATAAATATTTATTAGAGGTTAATGGAAGATATGACGGTACGTCAAGGTTTGCCAAGAATGATCGCTTCGTTTTTTACCCTTCTGCCTCATTAGGGTGGAGAGTTTCTGAAGAAAATTTTTTTAAAGAATGGAATGGCCCAATAAATGAATTAAAGTTGAGATATTCTATTGGCACTATTGGAAATCAGGCTTTAAATAATAGCTATCCCTATATATCAACTTTAAATACGGGTACTTTAAACTATCTTCTGGGTGATGCAAGGCCGGTTTTTTTATCTGCTGGACGATTAGTGGACTCTGGTTTAACTTGGGAAGAGGTTACTACTAATAACGTGGGTTTAGATTTTAGTTTGTTTAATAATAAATTAAATACATCATTTGATTATTACGTCAGAGATACAAAAAACATGTTAGTAGCAGGAAGTCCATTACCTGCGGTATTAGGTACTACCGTTCCAGAAAGTAACTCAGCAGATTTACAAGTTAAAGGATGGGAATTAGATATTAATTGGAGAGACAATATAGGCAACTTTAACTATTCTTTTGGATTTGTACTTGCAGATAATGTAGCCAAAATAACAAAATTTGATAATCCAAATCCTATTATAGGATCCATTTACGAAGGTCAAGTAATAGGAGAAGTATGGGGTTTTGAGGTAAATGGTTTATTCCAGTCTGCGGAGGAGGTTACTGCTCATGCAGATCAAAGTGAAATATGGGGAGGGCCATGGGCTGCAGGAGATACTAAATATGAAGACTTAGATGGTGATGGATTAATTTCTCGGGGAGATAATACCATTGAAAATCCTGGAGACCAAAAAAGAATTGGAAATACATCACCTCGATACACATTTGGTATTACAGGTTCTGCACAATGGAAAGGTTTTGATTTTAATATATTTTTTCAAGGTGTAGCACAAAGAGATGTGAATTTTGGTGGATGGAATCCATGGTTTTTTGGGTCAGGAAATTATGAGTGGACCGTTTCAAATCAATTTAATCAAGATTATTGGAGACCAGATAATACAGATGCATATTTCCCTAGACCGTATCAAAATAATTACAGAGGAAATACAACAGAGGCAACAAGATGGCTTCAAAATGGAGCTTTTATACGATTAAAACAATTAACCTTAGGATACACGATTCCATCTGAAGTAATGAGTAAAGTAGGTATAGACAATTTTAGAATTTATTTTTCTGGAGAAAATTTAGGGGAAAGATCAAAGTTGCGCTACGATAGTGCGTTCGATCCCGAGGTTGTAAATGGTACTACTTACCCATTGCAACGAACATTTTCACTTGGGCTTGACATAACGCTTTAATCATATTCTAAAATACATAAAAATTTAAAAAATGAAACATATAACTTATATATTAATAATTCTTACAGCTCTTAGTGTTGTAAGCTGTAATGATGATTTTTTAGAAAGATATCCAGTGGATGCTGTAACTGATCCAGTTTTTTGGAAAAAACCGAATGATTTAAAAATTTTCGCCAATCAATTTTATTCGTCTTTAGATGGCCCTAGTAATATTGTAGGTCCGGATGATTCAAGCGACAACCAAGTGCCTACTAACCTTGATCCTTATACAAATGGACAGATTGTTACTCCTGTATCAGCTAGTGATGCTGGATGGAATTGGGGCAATATTAGAAATACAAATTATTTTCTTTCTCGTTATGAAACAGTCGAAGGAAATCCTTCAGAAATTGCTAAATATGTAGCCGAAGTTCGATTCTTTAGAGCCAAATTTTACTTTGATATGGTCGTGCGCTTTGGTGATGTACCATGGTATGATAGTGATTTAGACACAGAATCTACAGATGATCTTTATAAACCAAGGGATTCCAGAGAATTTGTAATGTCTAAAGTAATTGAAGATCTTGACTTTGCTATAAATAATCTTCCAGAAAATCCCGAAATGGGTAGGTTAAGTACCTATGCTGCTGCAGCTTTAAAATCAAGAGCTGCTCTTTTTGAAGGCACTTTTAGAAAATATCATAATGGAACGACTACGTATAGAGGTAGTGATGATGGTACACAAATGCTTATGGAATCGGTAGATGCGTCAGAGTATATTATAAATTCTGGTAAGTTTGATATTGTTAAATTGACTAGTGATATAACTAAAGACTATCAAAATTTATTTCTTCAAGAAGAACTTAACGGTGATAAAGAAGGTATAATGATAAGAAGGTATATAGCAGATGTGCTTACACAGAACTTAACTAGACAAGTAGAGGAGCAAAGATCAGGATTTAGTAAGGAATTTGTAAAATCTTACTTGGTAGATAATGGATTACCAATAGCATATAATGGCATAACAAATCCTGAATATAATGGTGATAATTTATTGATTGACGAACTTACGGATAGAGATCCAAGATTAAAACAGACTATTTGGTATCCTGGAAGGCCACATAAGGTCACACCAACTGGAGATATAACTTTTATTGAAGGATTTCCAGATTTTAATAGACAGTCAACAGGGTATTATATTCTTAAATATTCGTCATCATCAACATTACAATCAAACTTCAGATTGTCTACATTAGATGTTTATGTATACCGCTATGCTGAAGTTTTACTAAATTATGCTGAAGCTCAAGCTGAATTGGGTAATGCTAATCAAGCAGTTTTGGATGCTTCTATTAATCTGATTAGAGATAGAATTTCTCTTCCACATATGACTACACCAGATGGTGTAAATGTTGGTTCACTAGCTGTACCCGGTGTAACGATAAACTCTTCATCCACATGGCCAGATTACGAATTTGTACTATCACCGTTGCTTTATGAGATTCGAAGAGAAAGACGAGTGGAATTAGCATCAGAAGGTTTTCGTTTTAACGATATTTTAAGATGGAGGTCTGGAAATCTAATAAATAATCCTGAAACACTTCTTGGTGTACGTATAACTCCTGATATGGAAGAAAAATGGCCAATTCTAGCTTCTTTTTCTAGAAATGCAGATAATTTATTAGTCGTTTACCCAGGCAAGGATTCAAGGTTATGGGAAGATAAATTTTATTTAAGAGCACTTCCTACTAATGAGTTTATTTTAAATCCAGAGTTAACCCAAAACCCAGGTTGGTAATCTCTATTACATGAAAGTATAAGACTTCTTTTTGTGAGTTTTATACTTTAAAAAATTGTATTAAAAACCATCATTTTTTTAATCCCATGTTTGTATCGATAAGGGTATATAACCCTAAGCGATATTTAGTTGGCCTATATATCGTTTTACTGAATTATAATAAGCAATCTATTCGATAAAATACCAATACAATATTTATGAAAAAATTTATATTATTTCTTTTAATATGTTCTTGTCAAAACCGTGTTGAACCACCAGAAGCTTATGGCGCAGTTCCAAGCGAACGTCAACTGGAATGGCACAAATTAAAATATTACGCTTTTATTCATTTTTCACCAAATACATTCACAAATAAGGAATGGGGTTATGGTGACGAATTACCTGAAGACTTTAATCCATCAGCTTTGGATGTAGACCAATGGGCGCGAGTGGTTAAAGAAGCAGGCATGGAGGGTATTGTTATTACTGCTAAGCATCATGATGGATTTGCACTTTGGCCTTCAAAATATACGGAACATTCGATTAAAAATTCACCATGGAAGGATGGGAAAGGCGATATTCTGAAAGATTTACGAGAGGCATGCGATAAATACGGTCTTAGACTAGGCATGTACCTCTCTCCTTGGGATCGTAATCATCCAGAGTATGGCACACCCGAGTACATTACGTATTTTCGTAATCAGCTAAGGGAGCTGCTTACAGAATATGGGGATATTTACGAAGTTTGGTTTGATGGAGCCAACGGTGGCGATGGTTATTATGGCGGAGCAAATGAAACAAGAAAAATTGACAATACCACGTATTACGACTGGAATAATACTCGTAACATTGTTCGTGAATTACAGCCCAATGCAGTTATGTTTAGCGATGCTGGTCCGGATATTAGATGGATAGGTAATGAACAGGGTTACGCTTACGATCCCAATTGGGCCACAATGAACGGTGAGGAGTTTTATCCAGGAATGAATGGTATTAATAAACGTTTGGGAACAGGGGATGAAGATGGTAATCTTTGGATTCCTGCAGAGGTCAATACATCTATTAGACCAGGTTGGTTTTATCACAAAGCAGAAGATAATAAGGTGAAATCTTTAAATCAGCTCATCGATAATTGGTACCATTCGGTAGGAATGAATGGCAATTTTATCTTAAACCTTCCACCGGATAAACGCGGACTTATTCACGAGAATGATATTAAGGCACTACAAGAATTAAAGGATTATGTGGATAAGGCATTTAGTTTTGATTATACAGATGGTGCTGAAGTTTCTGCCAGTAATACTAGAGGCAATGCTTCTGAGTATAAGGAAGGTCATGCTATTGATAAAGATATGGAATCTTATTGGGCTACCGATGATATTGTGCTTGATGCATTCTTAATAATTGATTTTAGTGATAAAATCGATGTGAACGCGCTTTTATTGCAGGAATACATCCGTTTAGGTCAGCGTATTAAAGGTTTTTCTATTGAAGCTGATGTTGATGGTAAGTTTGTTGAAGTTGCTAATGGTATTACTATAGGAAATAGAAGGTTGATTAAATTTAAAAAAGTATTAACATCTAAATTAAAGATTAATTTTAAGGGAAAGGTAAGTCCCGTGATATCTAACATAGAGGTTTACAGAGTACCTGAAATGATTGGCAAACCTAAAGTAAGAAGAAATAAACATGGCAAAGTGACTATATTTTCAGATTCGCCAGATCCAATATATTACTATACAACCGATGGTTCAGAGCCGAGTCTTAATTCTAAAAAATTCACAAAGCCATTTGTTTTAAATGAGTCAGGACAAATTAGAGCGAAAGCTTATTTAACATCAGGAGGTGTAGCCTCAGAAACTGTAATTGAATATTTTGATATACCAAGAGCAAATTGGACAATTACTTCGAACAGAGAGAGTAACGATTATTATCCAATAGAAAATGCCATAGATGGTAATCCAGAAAGCACTTGGTTTTCAGTTAAAAATGATAAAATTAGAGATGCAATAAACCTAACATTGGATTTAGGCGATATATTTCCATTAAATGGGTTTACATATTTACCAAGACAAGATGGTAGAAATGAAGCTAATGTCTTTAAGTATAAAATTGAAGTTAGTAAAAAAGGTAATTCATGGACAACCGTTTTAGATAATAAGGAATTTAGTAATATAGGGAACAATCCAATACAACAAAAGGTGTTTTTTCCTAAAACTTATGAGGCAAAATACTTTCGCATAACGTGCATTGACGATTTGCATTCAGAAGGATGGATGAATGTTTCTGAATTGGGTGTCATCACAAAATAAAACAGTATAAAACATCAAATGGATGATTTTTCTATATGTTGTTTTTAATATTTTTTTTTGAGCTATAGTCTGTTATGCTAGACTGTAAATAACGAGTTAAAAACAGCATTTAAATTATATAACTTTTATCAAATAAAAATGAAGAAAATTTTAATTATTTCAAGTATTTTATTTATAACACAATTTAGTTTTTCTCAGACTGGAATTTTGGATGTTTCAGGGTACTGGCATATTTGGTTAGATCCTGACGACTCTGATTTCAATACATTTTCATTTAATAAAAAATCGGGAAAATCCGTTCAGCTTCCTGCGACATTGGATGAACTTGAAATGGGTCGGAAAACAACTGAAACAGATAAGGGAAGATTAACAAGAAAGTACCGCTATATCGGTGCGGCTTGGTACGAAAAAAATATAAATATACCAGCAGATTGGAATGGTAAAAACTTAGAGCTTTTTTTGGAGCGTGTCATGTGGAAATCCGATTTATGGGTTGATGGTAAATATATGGGTTCAGCAGAATCGCTAGGAACGCCACATAAATTTCAAATTGGAGATTTAAATCCTGGAAAACATACCATAACATTAAAAATTAATAATGATATGATTTATAATATTGGTGATGTAGGTCATACGTATACAGATTATACGCAAACCAAATGGAACGGTATTCTTGGGCGTATGGAAATGCTAGCCTTTAATTCCACAAAGATTGAAGATTTAAAAATTTTCCCAAATTTTAAAAATAATGCCATTAACATCGATTTTAAACTTAATTCACAATCTAATAAAGCTGCTGATATTAAGGTTTTTGTAAAATTAATAGACAAGAATACAGGTGTTGTTTTACAAAAGAAGAAGAAAACCTTCAAAATGCCTAAGGATGATGCTTCGGAACTCTTAAGCTTAGGAATGAAGTTGACCGATAATGTAAAAGGTTGGAGTGAGTTCGATCCGTATTTATATGATTTTGAAATGCAAGTAATTTCAGGAAAAGAAAGTGATAGAAAAACGGAAACAATTGGTTTTAGGGACATAGAGCATAGTAAAACAAAAATCATCATTAACGATACTCCTGCTTTTATGCGCGGTAATTTAAATAATGCAGAATTTCCCTTAACGGGATATCCTCCAACTAATGTTGAAGAATGGACGCGATTGTTCAAAATCCATCAAGATTATGGTTTGAATCATGTAAGGTTTCACTCTTGGTGTCCGCCGGAAGCTGCTTTTATCGCTGCCGATCGTTTGGGAGTTTATTTGCAAGTAGAAACGTTATGGATAGCCCAATGGATGCGTATAGAGGGTCGAGCTAAAACAGCAGCAAGGCCTGAGCCTTTGGGTGAAGATCCAAAATTAAGCAAATATATTGAAGAGGAGTTGAACAGGATAGTTGATGTATATGGAAACCACCCCTCTTTCACATTTTTTTGTGTGGGTAACGAATTGGATAATGGCTATTATAATGATATCCAGAAATGGCTGGATAAAATTAAAATCAAAGATGGAGATAGAAGATTGTACTCCTTATCTGCATCATGGGATCACGCTTGGAAAGATCAATACAAAGTTACAGGAGAACCCTATAATAGATTTTTTAGGAAAATGCTTGACTCAGAAAAGAAAGATCTCGGCTACCCAAGATTTATTAAGGAACCTCATAGCAATTGGGATTTTGAAGCATTGATTTCTCAATCTCCTGTTCCATTAATTGTGCATGAAATTGGTCAACAGGCCATGTACCCGCTTTGGTCTCAAATAGAAAAATATAAGGGTGTTTTGGAAGCTCGAAATTATATGAAATCTAAGGAAAGCGCTATTGAAGCTGGCATTTACGATTTAAATAAGGAATTTAGCCAAGCCTCAGGTAAATTGGCTCAGCTACTATATAAGGAAGAAATGGAAGGGATTTATAGAACGCCATCCAATGGAGGCTTTGAACTTTTAGGAATGCAAGATTTTCCTGGTCAAGGTGTAGCTTTAGTAGGGTGGTTGGATGCTTTTTACGATTCTAAGGGTGTAACCACTCCTGAAGAATTTAAACATCATAATGATACCACAGTTGTTTTAATGCGAACAAATAGTTATATCTACCAAAATACCGAAAATTTGAAGGCCAAAGTTCAGTTACATCATTTTGGGCAGAAGGATACGGATGCTAAAATGTATTGGAATGTTAGTTCAGATAATGGTATTATTGATGAAGGTACCTTTATTGAAAAATCTATAAAGCAAGGTTCTTTAACTGATATAGATTCAATTAATATTTCGCTTAAGGACATAAAAATGGCATCTAAAGTTAATTTAGAAATTGGTATTGAAAATTCAACAATAAAAAATTCTTGGGATTTTTGGGTATATCCCGAATCATTAATTACTGAGACATCAAGTGATGTATTTGTAACCTCGGAATTAACGCCTGCGGTACTAAAAAGATTAAATAATGGCCAAAAGGTTATATTAGTTGCTAATGAGTTGGGAAATAAAGAATCGTCACTTCAGGTAAGTTTTAACCCGCTATACTGGTCCTTAAGCTGGATTCCAAACCAAGCAACAAGAACATTAGGGACTTATATAAGATCAAACCATCCAGCGCTAAAAACCTTCCCTACAGATGATTTTACAGGCATGCAATGGCAATCAATTTCTAGAGGCGGCAATTCGTTTTACTTAGATAATTTACCAAAAAAATACCAACCTATTGTACAACCAATTTACGATTTTCATGAGAGCCGTAAGGTGGGTTCAATTTTCGAACTTAAGGTTGGAGAAGGTAAACTATTAGTATGTGGTTACGATATTACTAATTTAGAAAGTCCTGTTGCAAGACAGTTAAGAGTTAGTTTAATGGATTATGTAAAGTCTTCACAGTTTAATCCTAAACAAAAAGTTTCTGAAGCATTTTTGAGTGAAATATTTAAAAAAGATATTACTAAATAAAAAAAGAAACGACATGAATAAAATAATTCAATTTTCTCTAATAGGTTTAATTTTCTGCTGTCACGTTAAATCACAAAACATCAATAAAGATATAGATTATACTGTAAAGTCTGAAATGATTGAATTTTCAGCAGATAGTATTATTGTTGACGGTGATTTAGGAGATTTTAAAATAGAATTAACATCTACAAAACTTGAAAACGGACTAGATTTAGTAAAAATTAAATTAATTAGTGATAAAGCGAATACACCTCCAAAATTTACACTAAAGTGGAAGGTTTTATCTAATGATATTTATAAGTTTTGGAATCCAGACTACACTGTGGATCAGGTTAACTTCTATTACAATTCAATATCTTCTAGTTCTACAAGGCACGCTCCGGTAATAAGCTTTATGGATAAAGAAGATACGAATCGTTTCACATTTGCCCTTGCCGATGGACTAAACCAAGTGAAACTTGATGCGGGAATAGTAGAGGAAGATGTGAGTTTTCATTGTAGTTTAACCTTTTTTGAAAAAGAAAATCCACCTTTAAAGAGCTATGAAACCGAATTGTTAATAGATAGAAGAGCAAAACCATTCTATAATACATTAAATGATATAACAGATTGGTGGTCAAAGCAAACAAATTACAAACCTGCTTATGCACCAGATGCAGCAAAAGTACCAATGTATTCAACTTGGTATAATTTCCATCAAAATATTACTGTAGAAACCATGTTGGCAGAATGTAGAGAAGGAAAAAAATATGGTATTGATGCTATTATTATAGATGATGGTTGGCAAACTTTAGATGGCGCTCGTGGATACGCTTACACTGGAGATTGGAATCCAGACCGAATAGATGATATGCCTAAGTTTGTTGATGGACTTCATGACATGGGAACAGATGTTTTATTATGGTATTCTGTACCATTTGTTGGAAAACATGCAAAAAATTATGAGCGCTTCAAAGGAAAATATCTTTACGAATGGGAAAGCCAAGGTACGTTTGTTTTAGACCCGAGGTATCCAGAAGTCAGAGAATTTATAATTACTACGTATGAAAAAGCCTTAATTGATTGGAAACTTGATGGTTTTAAATTTGATTTTTTAGGATTCTTCAGACCAGGAAAGGATACAAAATTAACTAAAGAAGATGGAAGAGATTATGCATCAGTAGATTTTGCTGTGGATGATTTGATGACTCAAGTTATGGCTCGATTACGAAATATAGATCCAGAGATCATGATTGAGTTTAGACAACCATATATTGGTCCGTTAATGCGCAAGTATGGTAATATGTTTAGAGCTAGTGACTGTCCTAACATGGCGGTTATAAACAGAGTAAGAACCGCAAATGTGCGACTGCTAGCTGGAAAATCTGCTGTTCATGCAGACCCAATCATATGGAATAATGAAGACCCTGTTGAAGTTGCAGCTTTGCAAATATTAAATCCATTTTTTGCAGTTCCACAAATATCTGTAAAACTTAAACTACTTCCAGGAAACCACAAAAAAATGCTAGCCTTTTGGATGCACTATTGGAAGAGCAACAGAAAAGCGTTATTGGATGAAGGGTTTTTTCCTAAAGACCCTGAAGCTCTCTTTCCAACAATTTCAGCAGGAAGTAACGAAAAAATGATAACGGCTATATACAATGATATTTTTGTAGAACATAATTATGAGGAATCTCCAAAAAACATTGATATCATTAATGTTAGAAAAAATTCTAATGTTATGATTTTAAATTCAAAAAATTATGGAAGCTACAATTACAAAATATATGATTGTATGGGGCAAATAGCTGAGTCTGGAACTACGAATCTTAAGAAAGGGGCACAACATTTTAAAGTTCCACCTTCTGGATTATTAAGTTTTGAACGTAAATAATAAAAGTTGATGCTTTGGTTTTAGTTTGTAAATTAAGTTCAATAGTATATATGAGTTTTGTTTTAGTTTGAGTTTAGTCGAGAGAGCGCTCTTGAAAACGTTGAAAGGTGGTTGAGTTCCATTTCAATCATTTACAAGTATATAAGGGCGTTCTTTTTTTAGAAATCTCACATTGTTAAATGAATTAAATATTATGAAAAAAATAATTTTAGTAAGTATGTTATTTAGTGTCATTATAAGTTGTAAACATGAAAATACAGAAACTGTATCTTCGGAAGAGGATACAACTATAAATAAACAAGTACTGAATGATTTATATAAAGATTTAAGTACTGATTTTAAAATACAATCAAAAAAAGTAATTCAACCTCCAGAAGGCTATTTAGAATATCCGTATCTAATACCAGCAGGGTTTTATAAGCAAATGTGGGATTGGGATGGTTTTTTTATGGGAAGCTATTTTGTAAGTAAAGGAAAACCAGAATATTTAAAGTTTTGGGCCTTAAATTTAATAAAAGGTATAGACGAAGAAGGCTATGTTGCTGGTTGTGCAACTACTGAGGGCCCTCGTCCAATTTTTGGAAAATTTGCTATGAAACCTTTTTTATCTCAGGGTGTATATATCTCATCCAAAGGCTTGGGAGATTTTGCATGGGTGAAACCATATTATGAAGAACTTAAAAGAGTGCATAGTTACCGCGAAAAAACGCAACAAGATGAGAAAACAGGTCTTTTCTATTGGGATCTAGCCATGCAAAGTGGTGCAGATAATAATGTTGCAATGAATTATTTTCAAGCAGATACTAGGTCTTTCTTAGCGCCAGATGCAAGTGCTTTACAATATAAAGAATATGTAGCTCAAGCTGCTATCGCTAAAGCTTTAGGAGAGCAAGGTGATGCAGCAATGTATACAGATAAAGCAAATAAATTGAAAAAAGCCATAAACGAAATTTTATGGTCTGTTGAGGATGAAATTTACTATACAGTAGACAGAGAAACAGGAACTTTTTATAAAAGAATATCATATTCGTCTTTTGTGCCACTAATGGCGGGAATTGCTACTCAAGATATGGGGAAAGCAACTATTGAAAAATATTTGCTAAATCCTAAACATATGAAGGCTAAGTATGGTTTGCGAACATTATCGGCAACCGATTCAGATTATAATAATAAAAATATTATAGTGCCATTCTCTAATTGGCAAGGTCCAGTTTGGCCTATTGCAAATTACATATACTCTATTGGGCTTAAAAAATACGGTTTTAATTCAGATTTAGAATGGTTAGGATTTACATTAGGAAACTTGTTGACCAATGATATTGATAAATATGATACGATGCACGAAAATTATAATGCGGATACTGGATCACCTTTAGCGCCAAGTGATGACCATGTTGATGAAAATGGAAAAGTAGTAGGTTTTGTAAGTTGGAATCTTTGTATTGAAAATATTCTTGACGGTGTAGTTAACGATAACTGGGTATTGCTTGATATTGATTGATTTTAATTTTTAAAAAGCATCAAAATTTTAGATTAAATAATTAAATATGTTACTTAACATTTCAATACTTATAATAAGTATTTATATTCGTTTAGAGTCCATTTTTTTTAATACTAGTAATAACCTAGACTTACTATATTAGACTGGACATAATGTTGCGAGATTTATAGTTACATAAATTAACTTTGAATCATGAAAAAACATTACAGAAATTACAGTTCGTCATTTAATAAAAAAGCCGTAGAATTAAGTTATGCCCGAGGCAACACAAAACAAGTATGTGGGTAATTAAAAATTCCATATTCATTAATACACCGTTGGTCAAAAAATTCACAAGATTATAGTAAGACTAGTTTTTCAGGTCGAGGAAAGCCAAAATTGACAGATAAATAAAAAAAAATAACTCTATCAAAGAAACAGTTGTAAGATATTTCATAAGAAAACGAGATATTTAAAATGGTGTTGAGCATCTTCTCCAAGAGCGAAAAGTGAAATTTAGATTTATAAAACATCATAAATTTAAGTTCACAGTCGATAAGATGTGTAAAGTTTTAAAAGTTAGCATTAGTGGCTATTATAGTTGGTTAAAGGCTAAGGTTTTAAAACTTTGGTTATATAATTAGAAACTATCAGAATTAATTAGGAGTATTTTTAAAGATAGTTTTGAAAGTTATGGAGCACCAAGAATAAAATTGGCATTAGAAAAGTTAGGGTATAATATTTACATACCTAGAGTAGCTAGAATAATTAAAGCCAATGGTTTGTTTGCTAGAAGAAAAGGTAAATTTAAGACAACAACAGGTAGTAATCACAGGTATCCCATTGCTGCTAATATTTTAAATCGAAATTTTAAAGTATCCAGAATAAATCAAGTATGTGTATCAGACATCACTTATATAGAAACCAAGCAAGGGTGAATGTATTTAACTGCATTATTGGTTTGTTCAATCAAAAAGTAGTTGGCTGGTCTATGATTAATAATTTAACAACAGAAAGTACTATTATTTCTGCATGACATATGGTTGTTAAACCTAATGTTGTTACAGAAATGTTTATCTTTTATTCTGACAGAGGTTATCAATATGCTAGTTATATATTCACAAATATCAGTGAAAGTTATGATAGTTTTGTAAAGCAAAGTATGAGCCGAAAGGGTAATTTTTGAGATAATGCGGTAGCAGAATCTCTCTTTAAAAACTTAAAAACTGAACGGGTTTATAAACACAAATATAATTATAGATCTCAAGTGTAATTATCAGTCTTTTCTTGGATTGAAACTTGGTAAAATAAAAGAAGAGTACACTCTACTTTAGGGTATAAACTATTAACGAATTTGAATTAGAAATTTATAACCAAAATATAGTTCCTTAAATCTAGCAATTAATTATCCAGTTTTTTGTTGTAAGTCCAAAAGCATGATGTACGAAATACGAGGTTGGAAGTACGAAATTAAGGAAGCGCGGAATCTATTGTTTGGTTCGAACGCAGTCAAGTTCTATTCGTGTACCTAGGTTCTCAAGTGCGATCGACCGAACAAAACTTCAACGAAGCCTGTACAAATAGTAGCCGAAATGCCCGACCAGACAAATTCAAAAATAAAAAACCCCGAATAGATTTAACTCCAATCGGGGCGTTATATTTTTGCTCTTTCTGTTTACTTTAAAATGAGCAGGTTATCCCCTCATCCTTTCGAACAATACCAATATTATCGATCCAATCACATATCGGATTAGGCAAGGTAATTATATTATTGTTCTCGATATCTAAAACTGCTAATGGACCTTGTAATTGCGTAATTTCAATAGGTAATCCAGTCAATTTGTTATTATCAAAATACAATTTGAACATATTGGTTATAGCACCTAATTCGGGGGGTATTTCAGTAAGTTGATTGTTACCCAAATCTAAATTTTTAAGATTTGTTAGTTGATTCACTCGAGGTGAAATCTCTGTAATTTGGTTTTCTGAGAGGTATAATTCTCTCAAATTATTCAATTGCCACAATCCGCTTGGTAAGTCAGTAAGGTTGCAATTGGTCATACTAAGAACCCTCAAATCTGAATTATTTACTACCCAGAAGGGAATTTCACCAAAAGAAATATCGTTCAAAAACAAATATATTAAATTGGTTAATGATGCTAAATTTGGAACGTCAAATTTAGATAACTGATTAGATGACAAACTCAAAAATTCAAGTTTAGTCAGATTTTTAATTTGTTCTGGTAAACTATTTAACTGGTTATTAGATAATAACAATGTTTCTAAATTCGTTAGTTGTCCAACACTTATGGGTAAAGTTACCAGTTGATTACTTGTTAGAGTTAAGCTCTTAAGGTTTATCAACTGTCCTATTTCAGTAGGTATTTCAGTTATTTGATTTATACTTAACCACAGGTTTTCAAGATTTGATAATTGCCCAATAGAACTTGGTATACTTTTTAACTCATTATCTGTAAAATCAAATAAAGTCAAATTAACTAATTTTCCAATTTCTGTAGGAATACTGTTTAGTACCCCATATCTTGACTTTAACTCTATTAGATTGGTTAAATTTCCTATTTCAGATGGGAGTTCTGTTAATCTACTGTTATTCAAATTTAATGATTTAAGTTTGGTTAACTTGCCAATTTCAACAGGTAATGATGTAAAACCAAACCCATCTTTACTAAATGATCGATTGGCTTCTAGGTTTAAGTTTTCTAAATTGATTAGTTTTCCAATAGCTGCAGGTAAAGTTGCCAAATTGTGATCCCCTAAATCTAATTCAACCAAACTTGTTAGACTACCTATTTCTTCTGGTAACACTTTAATATTCTTTCTATTTAAATTTAAATAATTTACCATGCCATTTTCATCTACCTCTATATCATCCCAAGTGTCAATTTCATCTTCAAAAACCCACGTCAATCTATTATTCGGGTTCGCATTAAAAATAGCAATCAAAGCCTCTTTCTGAGAAATAGACACTCCAACTGAAACCTCATATTCAACAGTCGACCCATCTTCTGCGGTGACCGTATAAGTAACTGGCTCGGTAAAATCTTGCTCATCCGTGGGGTCAACAGTCGCATTTTCTGGTAATTCTAGGGTTGGCACCAAGGCTGTAATATCAGTTCCGTTAGGCACGCTTATAGCAATAGTTTTCTCATTTTCATTTATTTCTCCACTTGCATCTTCTTTTAGGGTATCATTGTCGCCTGCAGTAAAAACAAAACTTACGATTTGCTTGGCATCGCTTGCCATGACCATAACACTTGCACGGTACAAAGATGTGGATCCATCTTCCGCGGTAATCGTATAGGTTACGGGACTATTAAAATCTTGCGTACCACTAGGGCTTACACTTGCCTTGGCTGAGACTTCAATTGCAGGTGTCAACGCCGATATATCGGTACCATTAGGAACACTTGTCGAAACAACCTTACTAGCCTCGGTAATTGTAGCGGATATATTTTCATTTAGAACTGGATTATCTGCCGAAGTAAAATTAAAACTGGTAATTTGCTTGGCATTACTTTTGGGTACAACAGTTACTTCGTTATCGTCTTTGCTACAGCCTATGGCAAATAATATGAGTAGCAACATTGTAATTTTTTTTTGAATTTTCATTAGTTCTAATTTTATCGATTATGAGTGCAAGGTATTGGCGCACAGGTGATAAACCTTCATGGTATTCCCTGAAATAAAAAACTCAAGGAAAACCCTGAGTTTTGAACACGCACCTAGGTAAATGAGC